>ERZ795050.2138-NODE-2138-length-22992-cov-5.403671_pt1 | contig 22992 bp, 17 predicted proteins | sample MGYA00375134_ERZ795050 | MGnify/ENA primary metagenome ERZ795050 (study PRJEB30179, sample SAMN05720221) | activated sludge metagenome | isolation source: Anaerobic digester | place: Japan | collected 2015-05-26 ... | reverse complement strand
CGACTGGTATGCTTCATAGAGGAAGAGCCCGGCCTGGATGGCGCCAAAGCCGAAACCGACGAAGATATGGGGGAGGGCACCCATGCTTCCGGGCTCAGGCGGCCAGCATTCTCCAAAGCTCAAGGTCTTCCAACTTCCGTTTCACGGCATTACTGAAACGGGCGGCCATCGCGCCGTCAATCAGACGGTGGTCCGACGAGAGGGTCATCTTCATGATCGAGCGAATCACCACTTTCTCCTCCCGCACCACGGGCTTCCGAACCGTGCTCGAGACGGCGAGGATGGCGGCCTCGCCCGGATTGATAATGGCGGTGAAGTTCTCCACCTCGAGCATCCCCATGTTCGAGATGGTAAAGGTGCTGCCGGTCATTTCGTCCGGGCCGAGCCTGCCCGCGCGGGCTTTCTCAGCCAGCTCTTTGGACCGCGCGCTGATCTCACCCAGCGTCAACAGGTCCGCATCGCGAATCACCGGCACCACCAGCCCTTGCTCGAGCGACACCGCCAAACCGAGGTGAATCCGGCTGTTCCAGCGCACCGTCCTGCCATCGGTCGAGCTGTTGACCTCGGGAAACTCTTTGAGCGTCAATACCACCGCCTGGGAGATGAAGTCCGTGACCGTGTACGGGGCCCCGGCTTCCTTCAGCCGTGCCCGAAACTGGATCAGATCGGTCATGTCCACCTCCACGGTGACGAAGAAGTGGGGGGCGGTCACCACACTCTGGCTGAGGCGTTGTGCAATGATTTGGCGCATGCGGCTCATCGGCTTTGGCCGCTCTGCCAGGGCGCGCTCCACATCCCCCACCGTGATGCGTCCGCCGTCGCCCGTACCGCGGATGGTGAGGAGGTCTAGTTTGTTCGCGGCCGCCAATTGTTTGGCGGCGGCCGAAATCCGCAACCGGTCGTATCCCCGCGCCTGCAGGTAGGCGCGCACGTCTCTTTCGACGATGCGTCCGCCTGGGCCTGTGCCTTGGATCTGACCGGGGTCAATCACCGAGTTGCGCGCGAGCGCCGCGGCGCGCGGGCTGATCCGAAGCCGGGTGGGCGCGGCCGGAGCGGGCGGAGGCGCAGCCAGCTTCGTGACTTGAACCTCGGGTCGTGAACCCTGAGTCAGACCCGGCACGGGCGCGCCCGCCGAAGGCGCCCTCTGTGCTGGCGGTTGAACCTCGGCGGCTTTGGCTGGAGACTGGGAACCCGCAACCGGCGGCGGGGCAGGGGGGGGCGCCACCTCCGGCACCGGCTCGCCGGGCTGGCCCAGAAAACCGACCGTGGTCTGGACCGGTACACTCACGCCGGGCTTGACCAGAATCTTGAGCAGCGTTCCGGCCTCAAAACTTTCGACCTCCATGACCGACTTGTCGGTTTCGACGGTGAACAGAATATCCCCCTTGGCCACAGTGTCCCCCTCCTTCTTGCACCATTCGACGATGGCGCTTTCTTCGGTCATTTGCCCGAACTTGGGCATGATGATGGGAGTAGCCATAACAAGCCTCAGAGGATGGCGTTGGCGGCCGCCAGGATGTCGTTTGCGTTGGGCAGGAAGGCCGCCTCGAGAATGTGGGATTGGGGCGCGATGCCGTTCTTGGCGCCCACCCGCTTGACGGGCGCATCGAGGTAGTCGAAGGCTTCGTCCTGGATCGTGGACGCAATTTCGGCGGTGTAACTGCCGATATGCACGGCCTGGCTGGCCACCACACAACGCCCTGTTTTCCGCACCGAGTGGAGCACCGTCTCGAGGTCCAGCGGCACCAAACTCCGCAGGTCAATCACCTCGGCGCTGACTCCCCGGTCGGCCTTGAGCTTTTCCGCAGCCTTGAGACAGTCATGAACCACCGGCCCCCAGGCCACCAGGGTGATGTCACTGCCTTCCCGTTTCACATCGGCCACTCCCAGCGGCACCAGGTAATCGCCCTCCGGCACCGGCCCCTTCATGCCATAGAGCGCCTGGGACTCCACGAACAGCACGGGATTGTTGTCCCGAATGGCGGCTTTCAACATGCCTTTGGCGTCATAGGGAGTGGCGGGATAAACAACATACAGTCCAGGGATGTGGCAGAAAACGGATTCAAGCGTTTGGGAATGCTGTCCGCCGTAGCCCTTGCCGGCGCCGGCCGAGGCCCGAATGACCAGCGGCACCTCGGTTTGGGCGCCGCTCATGTAATGCCACTTCGCCGCCTGGTTGCTGATCTGGTCCGACGACATCAGGGCAAAATCGAAATACATGAGCTCCACCACCGGCCGCAGACCGTTCATCGCGGCCCCGCAGCCAGTCCCGCAAATGCACGCCTCGCTGATCGGCGTGTTAAACACCCGGCTGCGTCCAAATGCCTCCAGCAGTCCCTTGGTCACTTTGAACGCCCCGCCGTAGTCCGCCACGTCCTCCCCGTAGAAGATGACCCGGCGGTCCCGCGCCATTTCCTGCGCCAGCGCCTCCTTCAGCGCGTCCTTGTAGGTGATTTCGCCGTTCACACGCTTGATCTCCGGCAGCGGCCCCACCAGCGGCGGATTCGCAAATTCCTCAGGCACCGTTTCGCACTTCGTGTCGGTGTACATGAACGTCAGCACTTCCGCCGCGGCCGGGTCTGCCGCTGCCGCGGCGCGTTTGGCGGCGCGAGCATTGCGCTCGGCCACCCGCTTTTCAATCGCGGCGAGACCCGCGGCATCAAGCACGTTGGCCGCCAGCAACTCCTTCTTGTAGGATTCTATCGCGTCGATCGCTTTCCAGGCGGCCTCCTCCTCCTTGGTGCGATACTCGTTGCGCGGATCGCTCAATGAGTGGCCCCAGTAACGGTAGCAATCCACATCCAGCAACACGGGACCCCGGCCCTCGCGGCATAGCTTCGCCGCCCGTCCCACCGCGTCCCGCACCGCCAAAACGTTCATGCCGTTGACCACCTCGGCGTGCATATTATTGTTGGCAAAACCGGCCGCTCGGCGCGCCAGCCGGTCCACGCCCATCACCTCGTCGTCGCTGCGGTGGGTCATGCCGTAATGGTTGTTGCACACCAGGAAAATGATGGGCAGGCCGCCCTTCAGATGGTCCGCCAGGTGATTCGTAAACTGGGCCTGGGCGGCAAAGTTCAAGGACTCCAGCACCACGCCGTTGGCGTACGCACCGTCGCCGGCGAAGCAGCAGACAACGTTGCCCCGCTGCAAATAGCGGTTGGCCAGCGCCGCTCCCGTCGCGATCGGCACCCCGCCCCCGACGATGGCGTTGGCTCCAAGGTGACCCACCGTGAAGTCGGCAATGTGCATCGAACCGCCCCGGCCACGGCAATAACCGTCGTCCTTGCCGAACAACTCGCAGATGGTGCGATAGACATGCTCCTCCAGCGCGGCCTCGACCAGTTCCGCCCGGGTTTGGGCGCCGCACCGCGGCACCCGTTTACGGAGCTGTTCCTCGGTCATTTGGCGGATGGCAACCGTGCCCTTGGCCAGGCTTTCGCCGTGGCCCCGATGCGTGCTGGTGATGTTGTCCGCCAGCCGCAGCGCGGCGCACGCGCCCGCCGCCGTGCCTTCCTGGCCCACCGACACATGGGTGGGACCGCGATAATTGAAGTCGCGAATCGGCTCATAAGCGCCAGACCGGAGCTTGACGATCATCTCCTCCAACTCCCGGATAACCAGCATATCTTCGAGGATCGCCACGGCTTCCTCCGCAGTGATCGTCCCCGCCGCCAGCTCGGTCCGGAGGTTGCCCTTGTAAGTGTAGGCCGGAATCCGGCCGCAATCTATTTCATACGGCTCAAATCGCGGCCGCGAATCGCTCAAATAAACAGGTGATTTTTTCATGTGCATTAAAATCTGTCAGTCAGGCGCGAACCAGCCTCGGCCCTTTTTTTGCCAGTTCGCGCGCAAACGCGCCATCCACCTGGCGGTCGGTGACGACCACGTGAACTTCGTCCCAGCTCCCGGCCCGCGCAAAGGATACCTTGCCGGCTTTCGAACTGTCCGCCAAAAGAATAACCTGCCGGGCCTGCCGCATGACCAGTTGCTTGGTGAACGCCTCGCTGGGGTCGGTCGTCGTCAGCCCCTCCTCCAGCGCAAAGCCAATCGTTCCCATAAACGCCTTGTCGAGGTGCAGTTCCCCCAGTACCAACCGCGTGAGCGGCCCCACCAGCGTCTGCGACAGCCGCCGCAGCTCTCCACCGATGACGATCAGCCGCGGTCCCCGCCCGGATAGCTCCAGCGCCGCCTGTAGGGAATTGGTCACCACCGTCAGGTTCGTCCGGTCCCGCAGCAGCCGGGCCAGCTCCAACACGGTGCTTCCGCCGTCCAGATAAATCGTGTCTCCCGCCGCAACCATGGCTGCGGCAACTTCGGCAATCCTCCGCTTTTCCCGTGCTGCCAGGGACCGTTTGTCGGCAAACAACGGCTCGTCCAGGCGGCTCTCCACACTCATCGCGCCCCCGTGCACGCGCCGAATCCCGCCCCGCCGCTCCAATTCATCCAGGTCCCGGCGGATGGTGGCCGCGGAAACCCGCAGCTCCCGCCGCAAATCCTCGACACGAATCACCCCGCGGTCGCGAATCAGCGCGCGGAGGGCTTCCCAGCGTTGCGGCGCCAGGGTCTTGTTGTCAGTCGCAGGCATGAGCACCGTTTGATCGAATATGCTTGAATCTAGATTATTTCTGAACCAAATCAATCACAATCTTTCACCGCGTGTCAAGCGCCGGAACGTCCGGCGCCACCGCCTGCCGCCCCGGGCGGTGGCGCCCCGCTTCGGACGGCGCCCCCTGGATGCCCGGTGGACGCCGGCGGAAGGCCTGTTCAGGCGGCCGGCCTGTCCGGCGCCTGCATTGGAGCGGCGGCTGAGGCCCTGCCCGGCGTGCGGTCGGAATCTGTATGGAAGTTGTTCTTGCTGGCGGCCTCAAGGCGGGCAATGCTGGGCAGGAAATCGTTGGATGCGCCGGGTCCCCGTCGGCGAAATTCGACCGGCAGGAGGTGCCGGCTTGCGATGGGGAACCGCGGATGCATCCGTAACACAGGACAGCTATGAAGAAAGCAATGACCATTCTTACACACTTGTACCTCGCGGGAGCGTTGGCTGGTGTTCTCACCGGTTGTGGCAAGGGCGATTCAGGGGGCACTGCCTCACCGGCCACGCCGGCGGAGTCCTCCGGTGCCGGCAGCCCACAAGACTTGGGTGCCGCCGCCAAAGCAACCGTGGATAAGGCCGCAAAGGTCGCGGCGGAACATAAGGCCGAGGTTCAGCAGGTCGTCAGTAATGTCGCCGCGTCAGCGCAAACCGCAGTCGGCGAGGCTTCCACCCAGGCGCAGGCTCTGATCAGCCAGGCCACGAACCTGATCTCGGAAAAGAAGTTCCAAGATGCCTCCCAAATCCTCCAACAACTGGCCAGTCTGAAGCTCACCCCCGAGCAACAGAAGCTTGTCGAGGACCTGAAGGCCAAGATTCAGGCGGGCTTGGCGGGCGCTGGATTGCAGAATGTGCTGGGCGGCAAGAAGTAAGGCCGCCATTAAAGGATTCGCCTCCAAAACGAAATCCAGCCACGCGAACACCAAGAATCTCGATCAAACACCAAATCACTAACCAACCGTACTAACGCAAAGTCTATGAAAATCCAAAGTTGCATGATTGGAATGATGGTCCTCGGGCTCGGCGCCTCCGCGTTCGGCCAGGGAGCCCCTGAGGAACAGAAGAAGTCCACTTGGGAGAGCAGCGCTGCCTTGGGGCTGACCCTGACGGAGGGCAACAGCCGCACCTTGCAGATCAACGGGCAGGTTCAAAGCATGAAGAAATGGGATCAGAATGAGATCAACCTGGGAGCCTCGGGCACTTATGGCAAGGACCGGGGCGAAAAGAGCGCGGAATCCTTGCGCGGTTACGCCCAGTACAACCGGCTGTTCAGCGAACGGGTCTTTGGCTACCTCCGCGTGGACGCGTTGCATGACGCCATCGCGGATATCGAGTATCGCGTCGGCATCAGCCCGGGCGCCGGCTATTATTTCATCAAGAACCAAACCACCGGCCTTCGCGGCGAGGTCGGTCCGGGCGTCATCTTCGAAAAGCAAGGCGACGACACGGATACTTACATGACGCTGCGTTTCGCCGAGCGCTTCGATCATAAATTGAACGAGCGGGCGACGCTCTGGCAGACCCTCGAGTTTCTGCCGCAGGTGGACCGATGGGGAAACTTCATCATCAACGCCGAAATCGGCATCGAAACCGCGATTACCAAGAGTCTCAGCCAGCGCACGTTCGTCCAGGACACCTATGACAACGAGCCGGCGGCGGGGCGTCGGAAGAACGACGTGAAACTGGTTGCCGCCATCGCCTATAAATTCTGAGCTCTGCGGCTCAACCTGTTCCTCCACGACCCCGGTCACCCGCTGGCCGGGGTTTGTCTTTTTGCTCCGCGCCGAAGTGCCGGGCAGAACCGCCTCGACAATGCGGCGAATTGGACTAGCTTGGCGCTAACTGTATGACCGATCCGCGTTATCAAAAGCTGGCTCGTTTACTGGTGGATTACTCCACCCGCCTGAAGCGAGGCGACCGGGTGCTGCTCGACATGATTGATGTGCCCGATGAGTTTACCGTGCAACTCGTGCGTGAGGCGCGACGAGTGGGAGCCATCCCCATCGTCGAGGTGCGCCACACCCGCGTCAACCGCGAGTTGCTGCGGGAGACCAACCAGACCCACGCCAGCCTGATCCGCGACCTCGAGCTGGCGCGCATGAAGAAAATGCAGGCTTACATCGCGGTGCGGGGCAGCGCCAATGCGAACGAGAACGCCGATGTGCCCGGCGACCGAATGGCGCTGTACTCGCGCGTGACCCGTCCGGTTCTGAATTACCGGGTGGGCAAAACTCGCTGGTGCGTTTTGCGCTGGCCGACGCCCAGCATGGCCCAGGGCGCCGGCATGAGCACCGAGGCGTTCGAAAACCTCTATTTTGACGTTTGCACGATGAATTATCGGAAGATGGCCCGGGCCATGATTCCCCTCCAACGCCGGATGCAGCACGCCGACCAGGTCCATTTGAAGGGGCCGGGCACCGACTTGCGCTTCAGCATCAAAGGCATCGGCGCCCAAATGTGCAAGGGCGACCGGAACATCCCCGATGGCGAGGTCTTTTCCTGCCCCGTCCGCACCTCCATCAATGGCGTGATTCAGTTCAACACGCCGACGCTTTACTCGGGCACCCGCTTCGAAAATGTCCGCCTTGAATTCAAAGACGGCAAAATTGTCAACGCCACCTGCAACGACACCCGGCGGCTGAACGAAATCCTTGATACCGACGCCGGCGCGCGGTACACGGGCGAGTTCTCCCTCGGGTTCAACCCCTACATCCTCAATCCGATGTGCGACATTCTCTTCGACGAGAAGATCGCGGGCTCCCTCCACCTCACCCCCGGCCAGGCCTACAAGGAATGCGACAACGGCAATCGCTCCGCCGTGCACTGGGACATGGTCTTGATTCAGCGCCCGGAATGGGGCGGGGGGGAAATCTGGTTCGACGGCGAACTGATTCGCAAGAACGGGAAGTTCATTCCCCGGGACCTCCGCCCCCTGAACCCGGAGAATTTGCGGGGTTGAGTTCTCCCGGGTTGGCGTCATGTCCAGCCGCGTCCTGTTGATCAGCCCGAACCGTTGCTCGGTTCCCGACCCGGTTTTCCCCCTGGGTCTGGCGCATCTGGGCGCGGCTTTGCGGCGGGCGGGACACCAGGTCCGCTGGCATGATGCGCTGGTGGAATCCGAGCGCTTGGAAACGCTTCTGGCTGAGTTTCAACCAAACCTGGTGGGCATCTCCCTCCGCAACGTGGATAACGTTTTGTTGCGCACTCAGGAAGTTTACTTCGAAGAATTAAACTCCCTCTGCTCGCGAATCCGGCAAGTGGTCAGCTGCCCGATTGTGCTCGGCGGCAGTGGATTCAGCATTTTTCCCGAGCCGCTCTTGCGCTGGTCCGGAGCCGAGTACGGCATTTTCGGGGCAGGGGAGGCGCCGCTGGTTTCGCTGGTGGAAGCCCTCGAATCAGGCGCGGAGCCCCGCGGCATTCCCGGCCTGGTTTACCCCTCGAATGGCGCTGTGCGCCGCAATCCGCCCCGGTGGCTGCAACCCTCGCTGCCACTGAGTGAGGCCGACCTGCCGGCCGAGGTGGTTTCCTATTACGTGAACAGCACCGGCACGCTAAACCTCCAAACCCAGCGAGGCTGTTCCTTCCGTTGCTGTTACTGCACCTATCCCCTGATCGAGGGCCGGGCGCACCTCCGCCGGGCCCCCGAGGAAATTGCCGAGGACTTCGCGTTGGCCGCGCGTTTGGGCGCGCGCTGCCTCTTTGTGGTGGATTCCGTTTTTAATTCCTCGCCCCGGCACGTGCAGGAAACCTGCGAGGCCATCCTCCGCCGGAATGTCCGTCTTCCGTGGGCTTGCTTCCTGCGCCCGCAGGCGCTGAATGCGGACCTCATGAACCTGATGGTCCGCGCCGGACTCACCTACGTCGAGTTCGGTTCCGACAGCCTTTCGGACGAAGTCCTGGCAGCCTACCAGAAGGGCTTGGGCTTCGACGACATCCGCCACGCCCACCAACTGGCCCGCGCGGCCGGTATTGATTGCTGCCACTTCCTGATTTGCGGCGGACCGGGCGAGACAGCACAAACCCTCCGGGAGAGCTTTGATCGTTCAGCACAGCTTGAGGGCGCCGTGTTCATGACGGTCGTCGGCATGCGGGTTTATCCCGGCACCCCGTTGTTCGAGCGGGCGCTGGCCGAAGGCCGATTCGGTCCGGAAACCTCCCTTCTCGAGCCTGTTTACTATATTTCGCCCGCTCTCACCCCCGGCGAAATCACCCGGCATCTCAGCGACTTCGCCAGCCGGTCTCCCAACTGGATTGTGGGCGATCCCTCGCCAGCCTTTGCCAAAATGGTTCGGCGCCTCCGCGAGCGGGGCGTTGTTGGCCCCTTGTGGAGTTATGTTTCGCTCATTCAGCGCCTTTGGCCGCAGGGTTTCAACTGGCCCGCCAGCCATCCCGTTTCCTGAGTGGCTCCGATGCTCTTTCCTCGACCAACTCCGCCCAGCACCAGCCCGCGGGTTGTGGTCACCGGGGCAGGCATTGTCACCGCCCTGGGATGCGGCTGGTGCCCGAATGCGGACGGCTTCCGCGAGGGCCGAACGGGGTTTCGTCCCGTGCGCCATTTCGACGTGAGCCGCCAGCGGGTCAAAACCGCGGCCGAGGTGGACCTGCCGGGGGTCCCGCCCGCCTGCCGGCTGAGTGCCCGCCGCCTGGCGCGCCAGTCACGAGCGGATCATCTGTTGCTGCTGGCGGCACACGAGGCCTGGCAGCAGTGCGGTTGGGATACCGTGGCCCCCCTGCCTCTGGTCCTTGGTACCACCGCCGCGGGCATGGCTTTGGGGGAGGCGTATTATCAGCACGCCTTGGCACATCCGCAGCGGCACAGGCGTCAGCCCACTCGCGCCCTGCATTACCAAGCTCAGGTTCAGGCGCTCGACTTGGCCGAGGCCTTGGGATTTTCAGGTCCCTTTACCGTGATTTCCAACGCCTGCGCCACCGGCGCCAATGCCATTGGCCACGCGTGGGAATTAATCCGCGCCGGCGTCTGCTCCCGCGCCTTGACGGGGGGATACGACGCCCTGAGTCCCATGCTCTTTGCCGGATTCGACGCGCTTCAATCCCTCTCTTCCACCACCTGCCGTCCCTTTGACGCGCGGCGTGACGGCCTCGCCTTGGGCGAAGGCGCCGCAGTCCTTGCGCTCGAGACGCTCGAGTCTGCCCGGCGCCGTGGCGCCACAATCCTCGGCGAGCTGCTGGGCTATGGCACCACCCTTGACCTGCACCACCTGACCCAGCCCCACCCGGAGGGGGAGGCCGCGCTCCGGTCCATGACTCTCGCCTGTGCCAATGCCGGCATCGGGCCCGAGGAGGTGGACTATGTGAACGCCCATGGCACGGGGACCCCTCTCAACGACGCGGCCGAAGCCCTCGCCATCAACCGCTGGGCCGGGCCGCGGGCTGCCACCCTCCCGGTCAGCTCCACCAAAGCCAGTGTCGGGCACTTGCTGGGCGCCGCCGGCGCGGTGGAAGCCGTGATTTGTCTCATGGCGCTTCGGGAGGGGTTTCTTCCCCCGGAACGGGCGCTGGAAACGGTTGACCCGCTGTGCCGGTTTCCGGTCGTTCGCGAGCCTCGGGAAAGCCCGATCCAGATCGCCTTGTCCAATTCGTTCGGTTTCGGCGGGGTGAACGCCACCTTGATATTCAAGCGATGGAATTGAACGGGCCAAAGCTTTACATCTCCGGTTTGGGGGCGGTTTCGCCCGCGGGTTGGACCGTGCCGGCGCTCCTGCAGGCGCTCGGCCTTCAACAACCTCTCCCCGCCCAGCCCCTGAACCGCCCCGGCTGGGGTCAGTCCTTGAAAGTTTGCGCGGTTCCGCCTCCGCCGGAGCGTCCCCCTTTTCTGAGTCACCCGCGCTTGCGTCGAGCCAGCCCGCTCACTCACTACGCAGCGGCTGCCACGCTCGAGGCGGTGGCCGGCCTCTCGAGCGAAGTCCGCCAACGCGGCCTGGGATTGATCTTTTGTCTCCAGACCGGCCCGGTTCAGTACGCCGCGCGTTTTCTTCACGAAGTCATTCAGGACCCGGCCACCGCCAGCCCGTTGCTTTTTCCGGAAACTGTGTTCTCCGCTCCGGCCAGCCACGTCGCTGCCCTCCTGGGGCAGCCGCCGTTGGTCCACACATTGCTGGGCGACCCGGGCGTGCTCCTCAAAGGGGTGGCAATGGCAGCCGGATGGCTGGCGGCGGGGCGGGTTTCAGCCTGCGTTGTGGTAGGGGCGGAAGAATTGAACTGGGTGCAAGCCGACGCGATCCGGCATTTCAATCGGGCGGCGGTTTTCAGCGCGGGAGCCGCCGCGGTTTGCCTCAGTTTGAACCCCGCCTGCAGCATCGGCGCTGCCTTTGCCGCCATCACCGACCCTGAACGCGTAACGGCGAAGCGCCGGCAGCGGGACGCTGCGGTTGCCATGCGGCGCCAGCTTGGACCGGCAGCTCCCGGCGAGTTGTTGTGCGACGGGCTGGGCGCTGCCCCCCGCCTTTGCAAGGCGGAGGCGGATGCCTGGCAGGATTGGGCGGGGCCGCGTTTGAGCCCGAAAGGCGTCCTGGGTGAGGGTCTGGTGGCGGCGGGGGGCTGGCAAATTGTCGCCGCGGCGGCCAAGGTCGCGGCTGGCGAATATGAAAGCGCAATCATCAGCCTTGTGACCTGCGCGCAGGAAGCGATCGGGGCGCGGTTGGTTCGATCGGTTGCCGGCCGTCAGGCTTCCGCGAAATGATTTAGCGTGAGCCAGTAGTGGCAGGTACTCCCAAGCACTTCAACCAATCCTTCGAAATGGATCGGCTTGACCAAGTAGGAGTTGGCGCCCATATCGTATGCTCGCTTCACGTCGGTGGCATGATTCGAGGAGGAGAGCACGATGACCGGCGTCCTCCGGAACTGCTCTTGCTGGCGGATCCATTGGAGAACTTCAAACCCGTTGACCCGCGGCATTTTCAGATCCAGCAGCACCAGTTGGGGCAGGGGATGGCGCTCCCGGTTGCTGAAGGGGTCCTCGCCTTTGAGATAGGCAATGGCTTCCTCGCCATTGGCCACCGTCTCCACCCTCGGTTTGACGGCGAGCCTGCGGCAGGCGTATTGCACCAACAGCACGTCATTGGGGTCATCCTCAACGTGGAGAATGGTTCCGCAGTCGTTCATGGTGGCAAACATTTCCAGGACGCAAGATAAGTCACTTGGGTCCTCGAGACAAGCAGGGTGCGAGCCCCGAGGACGCCGCCTCTGGCACGCCGGTTTTCAGGACCCGCCGGTTTCAAGTTTGCATCCGGTTGGATTGGGTTACACTGCCGGCGAATGAAGCGAAATGCGCATTGGCTGGGCCTGACCTGGGCGGTTGCATTCCTGGGCGCCGGACCGGCTTTACCGGCGGCCGATCAACCGCAGTGGGGCCAGGCCTGGTCGCGCAACCAGGTTTCCTTGGAGCGTGGCCTGCCCACCAGCTTCGATCCGGTCTCAGGCAGCAACTTGGTCTGGTTCGCGGAACTCGGCACGGAAACCCACGGCTCGCCTATCATTGCTGGCGGCCGCGTTTACATCGGCACCAACAACGGGCATCCGCGAGATCCCCGCCACCAAGGCGACCGCGGCGTGCTCTTCTGCCTCGATGAAAAGGACGGGCGCCTGCTTTGGCAGTTGGTGGTGCCGAAACGGACGGGGGATATTTACCTCGACTGGCCCAACAGCGGTATTTGCTCGCCGGCCACGGTCGAAGGCGACCGGGTTTACCTGGTCAACAACCGGGGCGAAGTCCTTTGTTTGGACGCGCGAGGAATGAGCAATGGCAATCAGGGGCCATTCCTGGACGAGGCTTCGCACGCCTCGCCTCGGACGGAGACAAACACCTCCGGTGTGGTTCCCGAATGCGGCCCGCTGGATGCGGATATTCTGTGGCTTTTTGATCTGACTGGCGGCGCCGGCATCTACTCCCACGATGCCGCGCACAGTTCCATCCTGGTCCGCGGGGACCACCTGTATCTTAACACCGGCACCGGCGTGGATAACACGCATCGGAAAATCCGGACGCCGGACGCGCCCAGCCTCGTCGTTCTGGACAAGCATACCGGCCGTTTGTTGGCCCGGGAACAGGAGGGCATCGCGCCCAACATTTTCCATTCCACCTGGTCCGCGCCCTCGCTGGGCGAAGTCCAGGGGCGGCCGTTGATCTTCTTTGCCGCGGGCAACGGCTTGCTTTACGCCTTCGAGCCCCTGGCCGCCCATCCCGCCCAGGTCCCGACGGCGCTGGCCAGAGCTTGGATGTTCGACTTCGACCCGGACAGTCCCAAAACCGACGTGCATAAGTATGTCGGGAATCGGCGTGAAAGCCCGAGCAACTTCTATGGCATGCCCGTGTTCCATGACGGCAGGATTTACCTTGCCGGTGGTGGGGATATTTGGTGGGGCAAAAGGGAGGCGTGGTTGAAGTGCGTGCGGGCGGACGTTTCCGCCCCTGACGAGCGCAAGCGGCTGGCTTGGGCGTATCCGCTCCAGAAGCATGTGCTTTCAACCCCCGCCGTTTGGAACGGCCTGGTGTTCATCGCCGACTGCGGTCCCACGCTTCATTGCGTGGATGCCGAAACCGGTCAGGCCGTGTGGACTCACAGCTTGCAAGGGGAGGTGTGGGCGTCGCCGCTGGTCGCGGACGACAAGGTGTATCTCGGCACGCGGCGCGGCCACTTTTACGTATTTGCCGCCAGCCGGGAGAAGCGGTTGCTCAACACGGTGTCACTTGGCAGCCCCATCAGCGCCACCGCGACTGCCGCCAACGGTGTGCTTTTCGTCGCCACCATGAACCGCCTCTACGCGGCCAAAGAAGGCGCCCGGACCACTCCCGACCCCGGAAGTTGAAAATTTTCCGAATGGCGGACCGGAAACAAACGATTGCGGTGGCGAGGCGCCGCAGGCCGCCCGGTGCCTTTTTCACCACCCGATTTGGCCGCCCGGCCGGTCAGGGGGTGTCAGCGGTCTCGACCTCCAAGTCGTCGAAGAAAGTCACCGCGTCGGCTTTGGTCCATAGCCCGACTTGGCCTGCGCCGGAGAGGGTGCCGTCCTCGGCTTGAAACAACGGTCGCCCGTCGAGCCATACGGTGAACACGCTGCCGCGGGCCTCGAGACGAAGCGTATGCCAGTCCTTTCCCAGGGGGCCCACCTTGACGCCGTAGGTGCGCCCTTGGCCGGTCACCGGCAGGTCGGTGCGGGTGCCCTGAACCATCTTGTAGGCCACCACGTTATCCTCGAGGGGATTGGCCCGAACAATGTAGTGATTCTTTTCGTCCTGATATCGCCAGACCAAGCCGCCGCCCTGGTCATGGGCGCCGCGGACGGCTTTCCAACGCGCTTGCAGCGTCACGTTGGTGCACCGAATCGAGTCCACGACCGCCAGGTTGAAGTGTTTGTTTGGATTGGTGGCCTCCACCTGGGCGAGCACCCTGCCTTCCCCGGTCTCAACTACCTCCCACCGCGCTTGGCCTTCCCCAAGATGGTGTTGGGACCAGCCCGCCGGGAGCGCTCCCGGGCGGTCGCCCTCGAAGTCGAAGCGCCACGAGCGCGGCGGGCTTGGGGCTGGGGGGGCGGCGCCGGCTTCCGGCGCTTTTGTGAGGAGCCCGCGGCTGCGCAGCCAGTCCGCCGCCCGCTCGGGCCAGGTGGTGACGGGCGCCGCGGTCCGGCGCAAACCGTAACCGTGGCCTCCATGATCATAGACGTGCAGCTCCCAAGGCACGCCGGCGCGGCGCAGTGCCAGACTGTAATACAGCACATTTTCCACGCGCACGGGGTCATCCTGCGCCATGACCATGAAGGTGGGGGGAATATTTGAACTGAGGATCAGCTCCGGGGCGATTGCGTCGGATTTCTCCTTCACCGTCAGGTAGGCGGGGTAAATCAGCAGGGCGAAATCCGGCCGGCAACTGGCCGCGTCCGCGCCATCCACCTCCGGATAACTCCGTTCCGAAAACCGCGTGCTCAGCGTGGCGGCCAGGTGGCCGCCGGCCGAAAAGCCCAGCACACCGATCCGGTCCGACGCGATGCCCCAGCCGGCAGCGCGGTGGCGGAGGAGACTCAACGCCCGCTGAGCATCCTGCAGCGGCGGCTCGTGTTTCTCCAACCCGGGGCGCTTCGGGACGCGATATTTCAACAGCGCGGCGGTCACGCCAATCGAATTGAGCCAGTCGCAGACCTCCTCGCCCTCGAGGTCCCAGGCCAGGATGTTGTACCCTCCGCCCGGGCAGACCAGCACGGCGGTGCCGGTGGCGCGGTCTGCCGGAGGAGAGTAGAGGGAGAGGGTTGGCAGTGAAATGTTCCCCAGCCGGACAACGGGCCGGCCGGCCACTGCCCGGTCCGACGGCTTGGTTGCGTTGGTTTCCACCCCGACGCTTTCGGTCTCGCCGGGCGCCGGCCCCGGCCAGAGGGGTTCCACGACTCGCGGGGTTCCACCGAGGGCGGCCAAGGCGGCTGCCACAACGCCAACACCGCCCAACCGCAGGGCAAATCGTCGCATGGCAAGCATGACCCTGGGTTCAAATGACCGTGCCGTCAGGAATGACGCCGTTCTTGGGAATGATCACGATCCCATCCCGGATGTAGTAAAGAGGATGGTCCACCGTATCGGCCTTGCCGGCCGGGGAAATGACCACGTTGTCGCCGATGCGTGCGTTCTTATCCACGATGGTGTTTTCGATGCGGGTGTTGGTTCCAACACCAATCCGGGGCTTGCCCGCCTGCTTATGGGCCTCAATGGATTCCTGCGACTCGTAGTAATCGCTGCCCAGCATGATGGTCCGGTGCAGCACCGAGCCGGCCCCCACAATGCAACGCAGGCCGATGATGCTCTGTGAAATGGTCGCGTAGTTCAAAATGCAGCCGTCTGAAATCACCGCGTGATCAATCCTGGCCCCGTTGATTTTGGACCCCGGTAGAAAGCGCGGCCGGCTGAAAATCGGCGCGCTCATATCGAAGAAATTGAAGCGCGGCAGCTCGCTGGTGAGGTCGAGGTTGGCCTCGAAAAAGGCGCGGATGGTCCCGATGTCTTCCCAGTAGTCCTGAAAGACAAAGGCAAACACGCGGTAATTGGGAATCGCATCCGGAATGATGTGCTTGCCAAAATCGGTGAGGTTGTTGTCCAGCAGCTTGAAAATGACATCGCGCTTGAACACATAAATCCCCATGGAGGCCAGAAAGAACTCCCCCTCGCCCTGGATGCCCAGCCGGTCGTACCACGACGGGTCCAGCCGCAGCGAATCCTGCACGGCGGGATCGCTGGGCTTCTCCACAAAGCGGGTAATCCGGCTGTCCGCCTCCATCTGCATGATGCCCAGCGCCGGCACCTCCGAACGCCGCACCGGGATCGTCGAAATGGTCACGTCCGCGTTGTGCTCGATGTGGTGATTGATGATGTGGCGGAAGTCCATGCGATACAACTGGTCGCCGCTCAGAATCAGCAGGTGTTCCCAGTCGTGGTTGCGGAAATGGATCACGTTTTTTCGCACCGCATCGGCGGTTCCCTGATACCACGACGTGTCCTGGTACGTTTGCTCGGCCGCCAGGATCTCGACAAAGCCACCCGTGAAATGGTCGAACTTGTACGATTGCGAAATATGCCGGTGCAGCGAAGCCGAATTGAATTGGGTTAGAAGGTAAATTCGGCGCAGCCCGGAGTTGATGCAGTTCGAGATCGGCACGTCCACCAGCCGGTACTTCCCGGCCAGCGGCACGGCAGGCTTCGAGCGCTCTTTGGTGAGGGGGAACAGGCGGGTGCCCTGGCCTCCTCCCATGATGACTGAAAGCACGTTGCTGGTGTTGAGTGACTGGCGGCCGGTTCTTGACATATCGTTGTCCTTCGTTGGTTCTGGACCTGACCTTCTTTTAACGCCAGAAGTGCCCGGAGGCAAGCGGCTTCGGATTGTTCCGGCATTCCCGAATGGCCCCCGTGGTCTCATGGGAACCAAGGGGGGTGGGCAAACAAGGGGCTGACTTGTTAAGCAAGAGAGGCAAGAGGGCCGGCCGTGCAGAGTCTGCCGGACGGCCGACCCGCCTCTTCGATCAGTTCAGTCTCCGTCGGCCACGCGCGGCGCCCATCCGGCGCAATGCGACCTCAACTGCACCCCTGGCTTTCGCCGCAATTGAGGCATTTGTAGCAGGCGCCATTGCGGACGGTTACGGCGCCGCAATTGGCGCACGTCGGGGCGTCCTGCTGGAAGTGGGCAACGGAATCACTGATGTTGGTGATTTTGCGTCCGGGTTGGTGGCCATTGCTGCCCGCCGCGGCGCCTTCGACTTCGACAACGTCGGTGTCTTCGGCGATGGCCAGCTCGGGGACAGGCCGGTTGACCTTCTTCTTGATTTCCTCCTGCAGGCCCGGGATGGCGAGCTCGGGCTGGTTGCGGTTGGGAGCGTTCTCCTCGCGGTAACCCGGCACGAACTGGCAGGCGAGCCAGCGGAAGACGTAGTCGGTGATGGAGGCGGCGTTGGGAATGTCGCGGTTCTTGGTAAAACCCGAGGGTTCGAACCGGACATGGGCGAACTTGCGGGCAAGGGCTTCGAGCGGAACCCCGTATTGGAGGGCAAGGCTGGTGAGGGTGCCGATGCCATCCATCAGTCCGCCGATAGTGGAGCCTTCCTTGGCCATGGTGATGAACAGCTCGCCAGGCTGGCCGTCTTCAAACAGGCCGACGGTCAGATAGCCTTCATGACCGGCGATGTCGAATTTATGCGTAATGGCGGTGCGGGTCTCCGGCAGGCGGCGTCGCGGCGGCTTGGCCGTCTGGGGGGCGAGCCGGCGAACCTCGGCTTCGAGTTCACGGATGCGGGCTTCGAGTGCGGATTCAGTGGAGCCATCCGCGGCGGAGGACTCGCTGGTGCGGCGGGTGTTGAGTGGCTGGGACCGTTTCGAACCGTCGCGATAAATGGCCACGCATTTGAGGCCCATTTTCCACGCCTGGATGTAGGCGTCGCGGATGTCCTCGACGGTGCTCTCCTTGGGCATATTGACCGTCTTGGAGATGGCGCCACTGATGAAAGGCTGGGCGGCGGCCATCATGCGGAGGTGCGCCAGGTAGTGAATGCTGCGTTTGCCTTGGTAGGGCTTGAAAGCGCAATCGAAGACGGGCAAATGCTCGGGCTTGAGGCCGCTGCGGATCGTCTGGCCGCCGGCCTCGATGTCTTCAATGGTGTCGTATTTCTCGATGTGGGCCACGATGCCCTCAATTTCCTTTGGCGAGTAGTTGAGCCGGCGCAGCGCGTCGGGCACGGTGCGGTTGACGATCTTGAGCACGCCGCCGCCCGCCAGAACCTTGTATTTGACCAGCGCAATATCGGGCTCGATGCCGGTGGTGTCACAGTCCATCAGGAAGGCAATGGTGCCGGTCGGGGCGAGAACCGTGACCTGGGCGTTGCGGAAGCCGGCCTGCCGGCCGCGGCTGAGGGCGTTATCCCACACTTTGCGCGCTTCCTGTTTGAGGTAGTCGAACTCCGCGCTGGGTTGAATCGCCTCGACCGCGTCCCGATGCTGTTTGATGACCTGGAGCATGGATTCCACGTTGTTCGGCGCGAGCGGCTTGGGGACGTGCGCGCACGCGGCGTTGTGGTAGCCTTGGAAGGGCCCAAGCACGGCGGCCAGCTCGGCCGACTGCTCGTAGGCATGGCCGGTCATGATGGCCGTGATGGCGCCGGCCAGGGCGCGGCCCTCGTCCGAGTCGTAGGGCAGGCCGTAATCCATGATCAACGAGCCAAGATTGGCGTAGCCCAGCCCCAGGGTCCGGAAAATGTGCGAATTTTCCGCAATTTCCGGCGTCGGGTAGCTGGCGTTATCCACGAGGATTTCCTGAGCGGTGATGAAAAGACGCACGGCGGCTTTGAAGCGCTCAACGTCAAACCGGCCATCCTCGCGCTTGAACTTCATCAGGTTGAGGGAAGCCAGGTTGCAGGCGGTGTTATTCAGGAAGACGTATTCCGAGCAGGGGTTGGTCGAATGAATGGGTTCGGTGCCCTTGCAGGTGTGCCATTTTTGGATGGCGCCATCGTACTGGAGGCCGGGATCGCCGCAAATCCAGGTGCCTTCGGCAATCTTGTTCAGCAGCGTGGCCGCGTCCTTCTTCTCGAGCGGCTGGCCGGTGGTCACCGCCCGGGTCCACCATTCCCTCCCTTCGAGGGCCGCCTGCATGAACTCATCACTGACCCGGACCGACAGGTTTTCGTTCTGGTACATCACGCTGCCGTAGGCTTCACCGTTGTACGAGCCGTCGTAGCCCTGCTCGATGAGCGCCCAGGCTTTCTTCTCTTCCTTCTGCTTGGCATCAATGAATTCCTCGATGTCGCCGTGCCAGTCGCGCAGGGTGTTCATCTTGGCCGCGCGGCGGGTTTTGCCACCGGATTTGACCACATTGGCCACCTGGTCATAGACGCGCAGGAAGGACAAGGGGCCGCTGGGGCGCCCGCCGCCGCTGAGTTTTTCCTTGCTGGAGCGGATGGGCGACAGGTCGGTGCCGGTGCCGGAGCCGAACTTGAAGAGCATGGCCTCGCTGTAGGCCAGGTGCATGATGGACTCCATGTTGTCTTCCACCGACTGGATGAAACAGGCGCTGCACTGCGGATATTCGTATTGCGTCCGGCCGCGTTCGGGTTTGCCGGTTTTGCGGTTGTAGTACCAGTTGCCGCGGCTGGACGAATTGCCTACGTGGTACTGATGGTAGAGCCCCACATTGAACCACACCGGAGAATTGAACGCCCCATACTGGTTCAAGCACAGCCAGGCCAGCTCATCGTAGAACACTTCGCCGCCAGCCCGGGTGAAGTAGCCATCCTTGACTCCCCAATCCGCGATGGTCCGGCAGATGCGGTGAATGAGCTGGCGGACGGAGGTTTCACGTTCCGGGGTGCCTTGCTCGCCGTAGAAATACTTGGAGACGACGACCTTGGTTGCCAGGTGCGACCAGAACTTGGGCACCTCGACGTTCTCCTGCCGGAAAATCACCTTGTTGTTGTCGTCGGTAATTTCCGCCGTGCGCTTTTCCCATTCCACCTGGTCGAAGGGGTTGACGTTGGGATCGCTGAACACCCGCCGGATGGTCAACCGTTTGCGGCCGGCCGGGTCTGCGGCCTTGGGGTTTCGGGACGACGCGCCCGGAGTGGAGCGCCGACGGCTCCGGGGAGCAGCAACGGGCAAAACTTCTTCGCTAAATTCAATCATGGTTTTCCTCTTAACGACTCTGTCTGGCAGGCTTTGCGGGCTGCCGGGCCCAAACCTTAGCCCCACACCAGATCTGGTTCAAATTCTCGACTTTCAAGACGACCGGGCCTCTGGTGGGAGGCCCGTCGCACACCCCATTAGTTGGGGAACGTTTTGAACTTATCCACCATATATGGGGTGGCAAGGTTTTTTTTGAAAAAATTTACGCAAACGTTATTGGCTTGGAAAAATGCCCGAAAAAGTCCCTACCAAACTGGCCTTGGGCACCGGTTTTTTACCGCTTCGGTTCGACGAAACGGACTTCGGCTTCCAGCCCGAGCCGGGCCAGTAATTCGAGCTCGATTTGGCGCCTCGGATTTTCGGCGGAAGTCAAGGTATTTGCGAAGAGGTCTTGGGAAATTTCAATGGCAATGGTGAGCTGTGTTTCAGTGAGTTGGACCTCGAACCGGTGGCCTGCGGCGGGGGTTTGGGCCAGCACGTGGGCAATCTGGGCTTCGTAGAAGGTGATTTCGCGGAATCGAAACTGCCGGTCGAGCCGGTGGCCAGGCTCCACCAGGGCGCCGGTGCGTCCACAGGAACATTTTTCGCGGCGCAAGCCGGCGGCGAGGCGGGTTCGGTAACGCAGGAGCGGCAGGGCTTCGCGGGCGAGGGTGGTAATAATCAGTTCGCCATCGCAAATCTCGGGCAGAAACTGATCTTCATTGATGTGGAACTGGCCGGCTTCGCATTCCACGCACAGTCCGGGGTCAAGGATTTCTCCCAACCCAAAGGTGCAGCGAACGGACGCGAAGAGCCCGCTGGCGACCTGCTCCCGGATTTGCGGGTTGACATTGCGGGAAAGCAGGACGCTGCGGAGGTGGAGGGACTGGGGGTCAATGCGGCGCTGTTCGAGGCACCGGGCAAAATCCACGGCGTGGGTGGGGGTGGTGATCAGGACGGTGGGCCGGTAGTTCTGCAGCATGGCCAACTGGTAATCCAGGTGGAGAGGGTCCTCGGCGATGACCGAAGCTTCGATGAGCTCGGCTCCGAGGAGATAACCCGAGGCGGCGGCGGTCGCGGCGCGGCCGAGGGAAATTTGAATGACGTCGTTGGCGGTCATGCCCGCTGCGGCAAGCTGCCGGGCTGCCAGGCGGCTCCATTGCGTCAGGTCGTTGCGCGTGTGACCGATGACCATCGGGCGCCCCTCGGGGCCGACGGCGGAGTGAAGGCGGATGATTTCACGCAACGGAAAAGCAAACAGGCCGTAGGGGAAGGCGTCGGCCAGTGTTTCGGGCGTGGTGAAAGGCAGCCGGGCCAGGTCATCGAGGGATTCGACCCGCAGGTCGGCGAGGCTCTCGCGGTAACGGCGAACATTGCGGCGGAGGCGCGCCAGGAGGGCCTGAAGGCGTTCGAGTTGCAGTTGCTCGAGCTCCGGCCGGGGCATGGTTTCGTAACGGCGGTCAAAGATATTCATGGGTCAAAAAATCGGGCGACATGGCCGGTTCAGCCTTCCCAGCCCTCGCGGCCGGCGGCGCCCAGATAAGCGCGCTTGACTTCCGGATTGTGGAGCAGGTCGGCGGCCTGGCCCTCCAGGGTGATTTCGCCGGTTTCCATCACGTAGGCGCGGTCGGCGATGCGGAGGGTGGCCATGGCGTTTTGTTCAACGAGCAGCACGGTGACGCCCAGGTCCTTCATCTTGAGGATTTCGGCGAACATTTCGTCAACCAGCCGCGGCGCCAGCCCCATGGAGGGCTCGTCCAGCAGCAGGATTTTGGGCCGGGCCATCAGGGCCCGCGCGAGCGCGAGCATTTGCTGTTCGCCGCCCGACAGGGTGCCACCGAGCTGATGAAGCCGTTCGGCCAGGGGCGGATAACGCTGCAGCACCAGCTCAAGCTGCAGGTTGCGGTCCGGGTTGTGGTAGCCGCCCATCAGGAGATTTTCCCTGACCGTCATGTCCGCGAAGATCATCTTGCCTTCGGGCACCAGCACCAGGGAATTGCTGATGCAACGCCAGGCCGGCTGGCCGCGGGTTTGACGCCCCTCCAAACAGATTGACCCTGCCCAGGCCGGCAGCAGCCCCACAATCGCCTTGAGCAGCGAGGATTTCCCCGCGCCGTTGGCGCCCAGCAAGCCGACAATCTCGCCCGCGGCGACGTGGAGGCTGACGCCGTGGACGACCTCGAGGCTGCCATAGCCGCATCTAAGATTCCTGACTTGAAGTAGCATGGTCCAGATTACCGCCCAAATAAACGTTGATCACGGTCGGGTCATTCTGAATGACTTGAGGCGGGCCTTCCGCGATGCGCGCGCCGTGGTGAAGCACGACGATCTCGTCCGCCAGGCGCATGACCAGCGACATATCGTGCTCGACCAGCAGGAGGGTGATGCCACGGTCCCGGATTTGCCGGATCAGGTCGGCGAGGTCCTCTTTTTCCTTCGTGTTGAGACCACTGGCTGGCTCGTCCAGCAGCAGCATCCGTGGTTCGGTGGCCAGCGCGCGGGCCAGCTCGACGAGCCGTCGCTGGCCAAACGGCAGGGAACCGGCGGGAAACATGGCCAGGTGCGCCAGGCCGACGACCTCAAGCTGCTGCATCGCCGCCTGGCGGATGGTGCGTTCCTCAGCCGCCTGGCCCGGCAGGCGCAAGGCGCAGCCAAGAAAGCCGCGGCGCGCCCGGCTGTGGCGTCCAACCATCACGTTTTCCAGGACATTCATCTGCAAGAAGAGACTCGGGTTCTGGAATGTTCGGGAAATGCCCGCCCGGGCGATTCGATAGGGCTTCCAACCCTCGATCGGCCGGCCTTGAAACGCAATGCGGCCGGCGTCGGGCCGCAGCAGTCCGCAGACCAGGTTGAACAAAGTGGTCTTGCCTGCTCCGTTGGGGCCGATCAGCCCCTTGATCTGACCCGGAAAGACTCGGAAACTCACTCCGTCCACGGCGACGAGGCCCCCGAAGCTGCGCCGCACATTCTCAACTTCAAGCAGCGGCTGGACGGCTGTCGAGGCGGTCGAGGGGCCGTCCGGGGCGAAAGGGGTGGAAGAGGGGGCCGGGTTCATGAGCGCTCCAATCGCTCTTCGGACAGGTTGCGTAGCCGCAGGACTCGGCGGAGCCACGCGCCGAGCGCCGGGTCGTCCCTGAGCCGCCGGAGGGCCGCCGCGAGCGCTTCCGGGTCGTCCGGCGGGACGAGCAGCACGCTCACCTCGTGCGCGACAATCTCCCGCGTGCTGGGCAGGTCGGTGGCGACGAGAGGCCGGCCGCTC
>ERZ795050.2136-NODE-2136-length-22997-cov-21.063639_pt1 | contig 22997 bp, 20 predicted proteins | sample MGYA00375134_ERZ795050 | MGnify/ENA primary metagenome ERZ795050 (study PRJEB30179, sample SAMN05720221) | activated sludge metagenome | isolation source: Anaerobic digester | place: Japan | collected 2015-05-26 ... | reverse complement strand
TGTTTTTAGCTCGCCTATGAGGGATTGAAACTTTTAAATATACAATAATTTAAAAATAAGTTTTTATAAATAAAATACTATATAAAGCAAACTATATAACTGCTTAGTAATTTTTATTTAGATTTTAAGTTTAAATTAGATTTATTAATTTTTAACTAAGATACTTTTTTACCACAATATTTCAAATTCTATTATAAATAATATTTAAAATTTTTTAAATATTTAGTATAATATTAAGCACAAGTAATTTCAATATATAAAAGTTATAGTGATAATAGGTAGTTTATATGAGGATAGAGTTAGATAATAATTTGGTAGTCAGTCAGGGACATAGCTTTTGTAAGCTTTTAACTATCATAATTTTAAATATCTTTTCCTCCAAGATTCCTAATATGTTTTATTGTTTAATTACTCTTGATTTTCATTTATATTTAATGGAGGTTTAAATTGAAATCGGTTATTTACATTATAGGTCTTATTATTGCAATAGGTTTTATTGTTTTCAGTATTGATGACTTGATTTTGGATTTTGTTTATTTTGTTGCTTATAGAAAAAGACAAAAAGGTATACAAAAGTTGCCCCTCGAGAAACTTGATTCAATACCTCCCAAACTCTTAGCCATTATTATAGCTGCTTGGCATGAAGCAAATGTTTTAGAACCTGTGATTGACCACTTTATAGGTACTACTCATTATCCACGGTCTATGTATCATATATTCTTAGGCTTATACCCAAATGACCAAGCCACGATAGAAGTTGGAAGAAGATTAGAGAAAAAATATGAAAATGTTCATGTAGTAATAAATACAGTTAATGGACCTACATCGAAAGCTCAAAACTTAAATAATGTTCTTTCATTTGTCAGACAGTTTGAGCGTAACCATAGTTGGCGTTTTAGTTCCATCACTGTACATGATTCTGAAGATGTTGTACATCCATATGAGCTTAAAGTAACAAATTACTTGATAGATAAATATCCATCACTACAATTTCCTGTATTTTCACTACAAAGAATACCTACAATAAGGAATTTTTTCTCTGGAATGACTTCAGGAACCTATGCTGACGAATTCGCAGAAAATCATTTTAGAATTATGAGGATGCGTGATTTCATGGGCGCTGTAGTACCTTCTGCTGGTACAGGTTTTGTTGTTTCACGGGAGATATTGGAACACTATAAAAACAAACCTCTTTTTCCAGAAGATAGTTTGACTGAAGATTACAAACTTTCTGTAAAATTAGCATTGGAAGGGTATCGGGTACATTATGTCTTTGAAAGTGTTCCTCGACTGCTTGACAATGGTAAAGTTAAATGGGACTATATCGCCACTCGAAGTTTGTTTCCTTCAACATTCAAGGCTGCTATTAAACAAAAAATGCGCTGGATTTACGGTATCACTATGCAGTCGGTTAATTTTCGTGAAATAATAGGTTTAGATAACAAGAAGGCAAATTTCATATTTAAATATTCACTCTATAAAGATTTAAAGACTAAATTTGGGAATTTACTAATTTTACCAGGCTACTTGGTTTTTGCTTATTTTATTGTGTCATTTTTTATACCACTTCCAAAAATGTATCCTTGGGGAACATTAGCTTGGTGGTTATCTTTAATACTTACAGTTATTATGATTTATCGACAAATTCTGAGAGCAATTTCTATTAACAATATTTATGGATTTAGGAGTGTAATTGCAGCTTGTCTTGTGCCTCCACTTATCCCCTTAAGACTTTTCTGGGGTAATATAATAAACTTTTCAGCTACTTTTAATGCATGGATAAAGTTTTTTTCTAATAACTTCCATAATAATAAGCAACAAACTATTGTCTGGAGCAAAACTGATCACGAATTTCTTAGTAATGAAGCTTTGAAAGGTTATTATCGTAATATTGGAGATGTACTTTTAGAAAGAAAATATGTTGATATTTCTACTTTGAAAAAGGCTCTCTCAAAAGCTCAAGGTGAGGGTAGGCGCTTAGGCGAGATTCTTTTAGCAGAAAACATTATCACAGATGAACAACTAATAGATGCCATATCAGCACTTCAACATAAGATATTTGTTAAGAATGTTTATCTATTTAAAAATGATGTAATCAAAGAATTTGATAAGGAATATCTTATTCAGTCACTTTTCTATCCATTGCTTAAATTAGATGACGGGTATGTAATAGCACAAACAGAATCTACATCTGAAAGTGGTTTTATTAATGTATATATGAATTCTATGAATTATAATATTTATACAACTTTTAGTACTAAAAAAAGAATTTTAGAAGCTATAAATACTTCTAAAGAAAATCACAGTAATATTTTAAATACTGTTAACACTTTAATTAGAGATAGCAAAATAACTTGGGAGCAAGCTGTATTAGCAGTAGATAATTCACTTGTAATGCCTAATATATTGGAGTATATGGGTATTGCCATAAATACAAACTAAGAAGAAACTCTCTTACAACTTATAGTAATTAACATACCTCCTCCCATTTCTTAGATATTTTGGATAAACGATAAAAATTTCTTATTAAAGTCAATAAGTTTAATCGACTCGTCAAAAATTTATATGAAATGACATTTGGATCATTATTATTTACCCAAGAATTATTGAAACTAAAGCCACCGAATATAAAATATAGATTTTTATTTTTAACACACCTATGAGGGATTGAAATGTAAAAATTGATATTATTAAATTAAGTTTTTTAATATTAAAAATGAAACAGAAAAAAAGGAGGATAGTTATGTTTAAAGAATTTAAGGAATTTGCACTAAAAGGTAATGTTGTTGATCTTGCAGTTGGAATAATAATTGGCGGAGCATTTGGGAAAATTGTTTCTTCTTTAGTTAGTGATGTTCTTATGCCTTTTGTTGGTCTATTGGTTGGCGGTATCAATATAAGTGATTTGTCAATTAATATAGGTGATGCAGTTATTAAATATGGTTCTTTTTTGCAAACAGCTGTTGATTTTTTAATAATCTCATTTAGTATATTTTTACTTGTTAAAGGTATAAATAAATTAAGAATTAAACCAGTTGAAGAAAAAGTAGAACCTACAACAAAAGTTTGTCCATATTGTTATTCAATTATACCAATTAAAGCAACTCGTTGTCCAAATTGTACATCAGAGTTAATATAATATTATTTCCTTAACTATTAGAACTAAATTCTTAAAGTGAAAAATCTTTTAAATAATTCTATTAATTTTATTGAAAATTCTTAATAAATCTTAGCTTTGTTTCTTCTTAAATTTAAACAATTCTGTTTCTGAAGATAATGAAATAATCAATGCTACTACACAAAGAATAATTGTAATAGTTATATAATTTGTTCCTGTTCTCAGACTTGGGAAAAAGGAAAATATTATAAATAAAATTCCTATAAGGGAGATTAAATAAGCCTTCCAGCCCTTTTCACTTGCTTCAGACAATCCTAACAAGATAAACAATATACCAGCAATAACACTTATGATTATGTTTGATAATGGAGAAAGAGGAAGAAGCCTTATCAATAATATTACACTTAAAAAGAAACTCAACATCATGCCACTCATAATTCCACCTCCTTTTTTTAATTTTAATATTCTAAAAATATAAAATCAAGTTTTTTTAGTGATATAATGATATGGTTTATTTTTAAGGAGTATTTTATGGATGATTCAATATCAATTAAGACAGAAAATTTAGGAAGAATTTATAAAAAAGAGAGAGGAGTACTCGAGGCTCTTAAAAATATCAATATAAATGTTAATAGGGGAGAAATTTTTGGTCTTCTTGGTCCAAATGGTGCTGGTAAAACTACACTCATTAAAATATTAACTACACTTCTTCTTCCATCTTCTGGAAAAGCATATGTTTTAGGATATGATGTTGAGACTGAAACTTTAAAAATAAGAGAAAAAATAAATATGGTAAGCGGTGGCGAATGGGCGGGGTATGGTATTTTAACTGTTAGAGAAAATTTGTGGATGTTCTCTCAATTTTATGGGATTCCTACAAAAAAGGCAAAAAGAGAGATAGATAAATATCTCGAAATATTTGGTCTTGAAGAAGATGCAAATACAAAAATAAGCAAGCTTTCAACAGGTATGAGACAGAAGATGAATATAATAAGAGGTATTTTATCTAATCCTGAGGTTTTGTTTCTTGATGAACCTACGCTTGGACTCGATGTTCAGATAGCAAGAACTGTAAGAAGTTTTATTAAGGTTTGGATGAAAGAAAAAGAAGGAAGAACGATACTTTTAACCACTCATTACTTGAATGAAGCAGATGAACTATGCAATAGGATAGCTATTATAGATAATGGTGAGATTCATGCTCTTGATACACCACAAGGATTAAAAAAGATACTAAAAAATAAAATAATGTATTCAGTTGAACTTGAAAGAGAATCTTATCTAAATTTGAAAGAATTACCATACACAACTAAATTTACTGTTAATCCATTAAAAGATGGGAAGATTGAAGTGAAATTTCAGATTCAAGATGAAAATAAGATCGTTGATATATTTAATTATCTAAAGAACAATGGTTTTAACCTTGTTTCATTCAGAAAAAGGGAACCAACTCTTGAAGATGTTTTTATTGAAATAGTAGGGAAAGAGTTTAAAGAAGATGAATAAAGAATATATTATTAGGAATTTGAAAGCGATTTTAGGAAGAGCATATCCAAGAGTGATTGCAGCAAACAGAGAATACTCATGGATTATTGCTGATATAATACTTCCTCTTTTATCTGTTATTGCATATGGTACACTGTATAAATTTCTTGGTGCATCAAAAGATTTTTTGGGTTTTGCAGTTCTTGGTGGTGCAATGAGTGCTTTCTGGTTAAATGTTTTATGGGATATGGCATCTCAACTTTATTGGGAGAAAATGAGTGGCAATCTTCAACTCTATATATTAAGTCCAATATCTTTAGTATCTATCCTTTTAGGAATGAGTATAGGTGGAATGCTTGCTACATCACTAAGAGCTGCTGCAACATTAATAGTAGGGACTCTTATTTTTAAGCTTGATTTTAGTTTAATTAACATTACTCAACTTCTTCTTGTTTTCTTTTTAACTTTAGCTGCTCTTTATGGTCTTGGAATGATGCTTGCATCTTTATATCTTATCTGGGGAAGAGAAGCATGGCATCTTTCAGAATTTTTCCAAGAGCCAGTTTATCTTGTAAGTGGTATGTATTTTCCTGTTAAATTCTTAGGAAAAGTAGGTTTCTTTTCATCCTTAATTCCTTTAACAGTAGGACTTGATGGATTAAGACAACTTTTATTTAAAGAAGGAGCAACTTTTGGTTTTTTATCTGTAAATATTGAGATTTTAATTCTTATAATTTTAACAGTTATCTATGCTCTACTTGCTATTTATTATCTTAAAAAGATGGAATATCTTGCAAGAAAGGAGGGGAAATTAACAATTAGATGGGAATAATTAAGAAATTTCTGAATGATTTTAAATCATCTTTTTATCTTGGTTGGAAAATTGAGAGTAACTGGACAGATCCACTTTTATTTTTGATATACTCACTCGCAAAACCTCTATCAAGCGCATTTATTTTAATATTTATGTATATGATAATATCTCAAGGTCAAATGAATGAGATGTTACCTCACTTAATTATTGGGAATGCTCTTCATTTATACACAGCAAATGTATTGTTTGGAATGGCATGGACTGTTATTGATGATAGAGAATTTTATGAGACCTTAAAATATGTGTATATCTCTCCAGTAAGTATGTTTCAGTTTCTTGCTGGAAGAGGGTTTGCAAAATACTTAATAACAACAATTTCATCTTTTATTATAATAATTTTTGGATTTATTTTCTTAAATGTTAGATTTACCCCAATAGCATCCTGGTATATCTATTTTCCAATTTTTCTTTTTGTTGGTTCTATATCATTATTTATAATTGGTTATTTTTTTGCTGGAATTAATTTTTTAATCAGTAGGCAAGGTAGTTTTTTAACTCAAAGTGCTGCTGGTGTTTTTCTCCTTTTAACCGGAGCTATATTTCCAATTGATACATTCCCAGGATTTTTAGGAAAAGTTGGAATATATATTCCTCAAACAATTTGGATTGATGGGATGAGAAAAATACTTCTTGGTGATGGATGGAATAGTTTCTTTATAAATATGAGTATCAATAGAATGTTATCTATGCTTATTATTGAAAATATTATCTATTTTATCATAATTTTTCTATTTTTTAATTTTTCCTTAAAAATTGCAAGACAAAGAGGTCTTATTGATCAGAGAACTATGGGCTAAAAAAGAGAGGTTTCAACGATAAAATTTTTGATTAAAATTTCATAAATCTCATCAAAATTTTTGCCACAAGGTTCTATTTCATTCTCTTTATCTTTTGAAAAATATATATAATTTATCCCGAAATTTTTTGCTCCTAATATATCTTTTTCTAAATTATCTCCAATATGAACAACTTCTTCTTTTTCAACTTTAAACTCTTTTATTATTCTATTAAAACTATTTTTATTTGGTTTTACAAATCCAATTTCATCTGAGAAAAAAACTTTATCAAAATAATCTAATAGTTTATATCTATTCAATATCTCTTTTAAAGCCCAACCAGGAGTTCTGCCTGCATCAGATAAAATACACAATTTTAAGTTTAATTTTTTCAATTTTTCCAAAAAAGGTTCAACATTATCAATAAGTTTTGGAGGCACTTCAAAAATGGCAGTCTCATAACTCATTTTGATATCTTCTAAAATAGGTCCATTTGGCACCATTTGAAATTGTTTAAAGATATAATATATCTGCTTTGAAACATTTATACTTTTTTCACTCTTTTTTTGAGTCGAAAAAAGCCACTCACTCATTTTCTCATACGCTTCTTTGATTTTATCTTTAGATATATTCAAAGGGGTGAGATATTCATACAATTTATTAATTCTTATCTCACCCCTTTTTTCTTCTAAATTTAAATCATCTTCAATTATTGTATCCCAGAGATCTAAACTTACAACTTTAAGCAACTTTTTCTCTTTTTACATCATCAAGAATTTTTTTAAGTTCTTCTCCCTCAATTGTTTCTTTTTCTATTAAAACCTCTACAACCTTTTTTACCCCTTCATTGTTTTCTTTAAGTATATTTTTTGCTTTTTCGAAACAATCTTCAATTGTTTTTTTAACTTCTTTATCTATCTCATATGCAACCTGTTCAGAATAATCTCTCTCTGATGCTATATCCCTTCCCAAAAAGACAAATTCAGTTTTTCTTCCAAAAGTTAAAGGTCCGAGTTTATCGCTCATGCCAAATTCAGTTACCATTTTTCTTACTATTTCAGTTGCTCTTCTTAAATCATTTTCTGCTCCCGTTGTTTTATCAAAAGTGAATAACTCTTCTGCAGCTCTTCCCCCAAGTAATGTTGTTACTTCTGATAAAAGTTGTTCTCTTGTTCTTATAAATTTCTCTTCTTGAGGAAGTTGAAGTGTATAGCCTAAAGCCATGCCTCTTGAGATTATTGATATTCTATGAACAGGATCTGAATGTGGAAGCATATCAGCAACAACAGCATGCCCTGTTTCGTGAAATGCAATGACTCTTTTTTCTTCATCTGAGACTACCCTTGTTTTTTTCTGAGGGCCAGCAATTACTCTATCTATTGCCTCTTCGAGTTCATCCATAGTTATTTTATTCTTATTTCTTCTTGCAGCAAGAAGTGCTGCTTCGTTAACAAGATTTTCAAGATCAGCACCTGTAAAACCAGCAGTTCTTTTTGCAAGAGTTGGTAAATTAATATCATTTCCTAAAGGTTTATTTCTTGTATGAATTTTTAAAATTGCCTCTCTTTCTTTTACATCAGGGAAGTTAACAACTATTCTTCTATCGAATCTTCCAGGTCTAAGAAGAGCTTGGTCAAGAATATCTGGTCTATTTGTTGCTGCAATGACAATGATTCCAGCATTTGGATCAAATCCGTCCATTTCAACAAGAAGTTGGTTCAAGGTTTGTTCTCTTTCGTCGTGTCCTCCACCAAGACCAGCTCCACGTTGTCTTCCAACAGCATCAATTTCATCGATAAAAATTATACAAGGGGAGTATTTTTTCGCTTCATTGAAAAGATCTCTTACTCTTGCAGCACCAACTCCAACAAACATTTCAACAAACTCTGAACCAGAGACGCTAAAAAAAGGTACACCTGCTTCGCCAGCAACCGCTTTAGCAAGAAGAGTTTTACCACAACCTGGAGGTCCTACAAGAAGTACTCCTTTAGGTATTTTTGCTCCAATAGATGAAAATTTTTTTGGATTTCTTAAAAATTCAATCTCTTCTTGAAGATCTTCTTTTACCTCTTCAAGACCAGCAACATCATTGAAAGTTATTTTTGGTTTATTTTCCAAAAATAACTTTGCCTTACTTTTCGCAAAATTAAAAACTTGAGAATTTGCACCTCCAGAAATAGATCTCATCATAATCATCCAGAAAACTATTATAAGGACAAGTGAACCAATATTTATTAGTATATACCACCATGTTCCACTACTTGATGTTGGTTTTATGGTTGTATTAACATTTTTTTCAATAAGTAAATTCGGTAGATTTGGATCATCGAAAAGAGGAAGAGTGGTTGAGAATTTATTTCCATTCATATATGTACCACTAACATTTTGTCCATCTATAGTTATTTCCTTTACATCGCCATCTTTTATTTTAGAAATGAATTGTGAATAAGATATTTTGTCGATATTTTGTGTATTAGCATTAGTATAAAAACTATACATAAAGTATATAAAAACAATCATTAAAATTAGTGGTATTAAACTTCTTATTATATTAAAAAAATTGTTTTCATTTTTTTTCATATTTCATCACCTCATACATATATATTTCTGGTTTTAAAACAGAAATATATGGTAAATTTCTGTACTTCTCATTAAAATCTAAACCATAACCAACAACAAATTCATCTGGTATTTCGAAACCATAATATTCAACCGGGACCTCTATTTTTCTTCTTACCTTTTTGTTCAATAAGGCACAAGCTTTTAAACTTAAAGGTTTTCTTGCAGATAAAATCTCTCTCAAATATGTCAAAGTGAGGCCTGTATCAACTATATCTTCAACAATCAGAACATTTCTATCTTCTATTGAATGGTCAAGATCTTTAGTTATCTTAATTATACCAGAAGATTTCGTAGATGCACCATAAGATGAAATACCAAGATAATCTAAAGATAAATATATATTCATTTCTCTGATTAAGTCAGTTAAAAAAACAGTAGCACCTTTTAAGATGCAAACAAGATGAGGAAACATTTCTTTGTATTCTTTTGAGATATCTTCTGCAAGTTCTCTAACTCTTTTTTTTATTTCTTCTTCTGTTATAAGAATCTTTTGAATATCTTTATCCATCTAAAATCCTCCAATGTTATTTTAATACAAATAACTCTATTTGTTAAATTTGTTACTTTATAATCATCAGATATTCTAACTCCAACAATCCATAATATATCATCTTTTTTATCTAATAAAATTGGTAAATTCCATCTTACACTTTTTGGTATTCCACTGTCAACAAAAAAATCCTGTATCTTTTTCTCTTTCTTTAATCCTAAGGGTTTAAATTTTTCTCCAAACATTGGTTTTCTTATTTTAAGTGGTAGTTCAATTTTATCATAATCAAAAAAAGAAATAAATGGATCTTTAACTTTTGAAATTTTTTCAACTAAAGAAAGTTCAATTTTCATTCCTATTTCTTGATAGGAACCAATATCTGGAATTTCAATATAAAAGTCAGGTATTTCAAAATCTCTTCTTTCGATGATTATATTATTTTTATCTTTTACTGCAATTAAATTCAAAGGAAGTTCTATCTCTTTTCCCGTTTTTTTATTTTCAAGTGATATCACTTTATCAATATGATCAAGAGGATATTCTCTTAGATCTTTATTGAAATGATCAATTACTTTTCTAATTAGCCTTCTTTTTAATGATAAATGTAAATTTTGTAATTTTTTAAGATCTATTTTTACAAAATCATCCTCAAATTTCAATATATCATTTTTTATATTTTCAACTAAATCATCAAGAAATTTATCTTCGACTTTTAATATATTTGAAAGGGCTAAAATTTTTTCTTTAAAATTTTTATTAAACTCTTTTTCAATGATTGGCAAAAGATAATTTCTTACCTTATTTCTTAAATAATCAGTTTCAAAATTAGTTTTATCAATTCTGTATTCAATTTTGTTTTCTTCTAAATATTTTAATATCTCCTCTTTTTTTATATTTATTATTGGATGAATAATATTGTCTCTTTTTTCAGGAATTCCTATCAAACCTTTCATCCCACTTCCTTTAATAAAATTAATTAAAATAGTTTCAACATTATCATCAAGGTTATGCCCAAGAGCGATTTTATTAAAATTTTCAACCTTTAAAATTTTATTAAAAAAAGAAAATCTTACATCCCTTCCAACCTCTTCGATGGATTTTTTATTTTTAGTACTTAATTTTTTAACATCTTCTCTAATTACATATAAAGGTATTTTTAATTTTTGAGAGATAGTTCTTATAAATTTTTCATCTAAATCTGAATCTATCCCTCTCAACTTATGATTTATATGAGCAATTATAAGTTGATTATTAAAATAATTATGAAGAATATATAACAAAAAGATAGAATCTGGTCCACCTGATAATCCAACAAGAATTCTATCATTTTCATTGATCAAAGAATTTTCTGAAATAAAGTTTTTGATTTTTTTAATTAAATTCATTTTAGTGGTGGCGGCGGAGGGAATCGAACCCACGACACCACGGGTATGAGCCGTGTGCTCTGACCATCTGAGCTACGCCGCCCTCTTTTCTATTTTACTAAATTTGATATAATTTTCAATAAAATATTTACAAAAGTAGACAGCCTGTTTTTGTAAACAATATTTATATTTAAATTTTTAATTATATAATAAAATTAATACATTTAGGAAGGATTATAAAAAATGGAAATCTATAGGAAGAGTTTAGAAGAGGCACTAAAAGAGAGTGAAGAAAAATTTAGAAGCCTTTTTTACAATAGTCCAGAAGCACTTGTGTATATCGATAAAGATAGTAATATTGTTGATATAAATCCAAAATTTACAGAATTATTTGGCTATAAACTTGACGAAATTAAAGGAAAAAATTTGAACAGTGGAATAATTCATCCAGAAAATTTATTAAATGAGGGAAGAAAACTTGATGAAATTGCCTTAAAGACAGGATATGTAAATGTTGAAACTATAAGAAAAAGAAAAGATGGAACAACTTTTCCCGTTTCTGTTTCAAGTTCTTCTATAGTAATAAATGGTGAAGTTAAAGGAATTATTGGTTTATATATAGATTTAACTGAAAGAAAAAAACATGAAGAGATGCTAAGATATCTTGCAATGCACGATCCACTTACAGGTCTTCCAAACAAGATTTTTTTACAAGATAAATTTCAGATAGAAAAAGCAAGATATGATAGATATAAAAATAAATTCGCTGTTTTATTTGTTGATCTTTATGAATTCAAATTTATAAATGATTATTATGGGCATAATATAGGGGATGAAGTCTTAAAAATTATTTCTGAAAAGTTACAGTCAAATATTAGAAAATCTGATATAATATCAAGAATCGGAGGCGATGAATTTGTTATATTGGCAAATGATTTAACAGATATTAAGAATGTAACTATTATTGCAGATAAAATTATCACTTCCTTTCTTGAGCCAATTAAAGTAGAAGATAAAGAGTTTTCTATAGGAGTTAACATTGGAATAGCAATTTATCCTGATGATGGAAATGAACTGGATGATTTAATTAAAAAAGCAGATTTTGCAATGTATTATGCAAAAAATATGGGTAAAAATAAGTTCAGTTTTTATAATGAAGACATCTTAAAGGGAAGGTTAGAAGAATTAAAAAACATAAGTAAAATTAGTTATAAATATGACTCAATATTTAATTATTCGCCAGTTGGTATGATTTTACTTGATAATCAAAAAACTATTTTCTTTGCAAACAACAAATTTTTGGAGATTTTGGAATTAAAGAAACATGAAGTATTGGGAAAAAATTTTGATGAGATTTTTAATAAAAATGATTTTAATATTGATGGGTGTCAATTGGATAAACTTTTTAAGGGCGAGTTCAATGAATTAAATATAGAAACTCCTTATGTTAAAAAAAGTGGAGATAAAATTTACCTCAAAATAAATTTTTATAATTTTAAAGATGAACAGATGAATATAAATTATATATTCTTAACAATTTTTGATATAACAAAAGAGAAAATTTTGAATCATAGTATAAAAAAAGAAAAAGAATTTTTAGAAAAAATATTAGATAATTTGGAATCAATTGTTATTTTGGAAGATCTAAATGGTAATGTATTGATGATAAATAAAAAAGGGTGTGAGATTCTTGGATATAACGAAGATGAGATTATAGGAAAAAATTGGATTGAAAAATTTACTCCAGATTATTATAAAGAAGAGTTGAAAAAACTTTATTCTGAATTAAAAAATGGAGAAATTGATAAATATAAGTTTCATGAGAATCCAGTTAAAACAAAAAATGGCGAAGAAAGAATGATACTATGGAAAAACAGTTATATAGAAGATGATAATGGAAATATAATTAATATATTAAGTTCAGGTTTAGATATTACAGAGAATTTACAGATTAGAAATAAGCTAAAAGAAAGTGAAGAGTTATTGAGTAAGGTTTTTGATGTTTCAGATGAAATTATATTCATAAAAGATCTTGATGGAACATACATAAATGCAAATAAGGCTTTTTCTGAAACTTTTGAAAGACCTCTTAATGAAATTATTGGAAGAAAAGATTATGAAATATTTACAAAAGAAGAAGCAGAATATTTAAGAGAAGTTGATAAAAAAATAATGGAAACTAAAAAACATCAAACAACTGAAGACAGATTGATTGTTAATGGAGAAGAATTTATTTTTAATACTACCAAATCACCAATTTTTGATGAAAATGGCAATGTGATAAGTATTTGTGGATTTGCTAAAAATATAACTCCTTTAAAAGAAAGAGAAAAGGAAAGAGACGAAATTATAATTTCTTTAAAAGACGAACTCTACTATCAACAAAGTATAAAAAAAATATCAGATATATTGAATTCTTATAAAGACTTAAAGTCTCTTTTTAAAGCCATTCTTGAAGAGGTGAATAAAATTGTACCATCAACTTCATCAAATATTGCCCTAATTGAAGGTTCAGTTTTAAAAAATATGGCTGTTAGAGGTTATGAAAAATATGGAGTTGAAGATTTTGTCAAAAATTTTGAGAAAAATATAAATGAATTTCCACTTTTGAATGAGGTTATTTTAAATAAAAAACCAATGATTATAAATGATACATATAAAAATGATAAGTGGGTTATTCTAAAGGAGACCCTATTTATTAAATCACATATGATAATTCCGATTATAGTGGGAGATAATGTAATTGGTGTGTTGGGACTTGATTATGATAAAGAGAATGCATTTAATATTTCTGATATAGAGAAATTAAAGATTTTATCAAATACATTAGGAATTGCTATTGATAATATTAGACATATTGAAAAATTGAGGGAGATCTCGGAACAAGTTATTTTATTAATTACTAAACTATCTGAATTTAGGGATCCTTATACAGTTGGTCATCAAAAAAATGTTGCTGAAATTGCTGTAAAAATTGCTCAAAAAATGAAACTTTCTTACGAACAGATTGAAATAATAAAATATGCATCTTTACTCCACGATGTTGGTAAAATGCTTTTACCTATTCAGCTACTTATGAAACCAGCAAAATTATCTTCTGTTGAATTTGAAATAATAAAAGAGCATCCAAAAATAGGTTATGATCTAATAAAAGATATTGATTTCTCATATCCCATTAAAGAAATCATTCTACAACATCATGAAAGATTGGATGGCTCTGGCTATCCTTCAAAATTAAAAAAAGATGAAATTATATTAGAAGCTAAGATTGTATCTGTTGCTGATGTTATAGATGCTATGGTATCTCATAGACCTTATAGACCTGCATATAAAATGGATGATATCATCGATGAACTTGTTAAAAATGCTGACATTCTATATGATAAAGATGTTGTAAATGCATTTATAGAAATATATAATGAGGAAAATTCTTAATAAAAATATTTTAACTTGACAAAGAGAAGAAATATATTAGAATATTGAATGTTTAAGGAGGATATATGAAAACCACTTTTATAAAACCTAATGAAGTTAAAAGGACATGGTGGATTATTGATGCAACAGATAAAACTTTAGGAAGAGTTTCTGTAATAATTGCAAGATTATTAATGGGAAAACATAAAGTAGATTATACTCCATACGCAGATTGTGGAGATTATGTTATCGTCATCAATGCAGAAAAAATCAAACTTTCAAGCGATAAAGCTGAGAATAAAAAATATTATCACTACTCAGGTTATCCTGGCGGATTAAAAGAGACCACTTTTAATCAATTAATAAAAAAGCATCCAGATCAACCTATAAGAGAAGCTGTCAAAGGGATGTTGCCTAAAAATAAATTAAAATATAGAATGATGAAAAGATTAAAAGTTTATCCAGGGGAGGAACATCCTCATAATTCACAAAACCCTTTGCCTTATAAGGAGGAAGAATGAATAGTTTAATAAGTGGAAGAAGAAAAACTTCAGTAGCAAGAGTTAAGGCAGCAAATGGAAAAGGTAATATAATAATAAATGGTAAGAATTTTGAAGAGTATTTTCCACTGGAGTATCTTAGATTGAAAATTCTTGAACCATTAAAACTAACAAACAAAGAAGGTGTTTACGATTTTTCAGTAAAGGTTGAAGGTGGAGGTTTAACTGGTCAAGCAGAAGCAATAAGACATGCTATTTCAAGAACTCTCGTTGAGTTAGATCCAAATAGTAAACAGATACTTAAGTCAAAAAACTTTTTATCCTTTGATAGTAGAATAAAAGAGAGAAAGAAACCGGGTTTACATACTGCAAGAAAAAGAAGACAATATAGAAAAAGATAACTTTTTTAAATTAAAGGAGGGAAATTGGGAAAAAGCATTGTTATAACATCTGGAAAAGGTGGGGTTGGAAAGACAACTATAGTTGGTAATATTGGGGCAGGTTTAGCATCATTAGGGAAAAGTGTTGCTCTTGTTGATGTTGATATAGGTTTAAGAAACCTCGATTTAGTTCTTGGTTTAGAAAATAGAATTGTTTATAATTTAATGGATGTTATTGATAAAACATGTAAATTATCGCAAGCTCTTGTAAAAGATAAAAGATTCAAAGATAATTTGGTTTTACTTCCTGCTGCACAAACAAGATTAAAAGAGGAATTAAAAGTAGAAGATTTAAAGTGGGTGGTTAATGATTTAAAGAAAAAATATGATTATGTATTACTTGATTCGCCGGCAGGGATTGAACATGGCTTTAGAATGTCAACACTTTCAAGTGATGAAGCAATTATTGTAACAACTCCTGAAATAACTTCCATTAGGGATGCAGATAGAGTTATTGGGTTATTGGAATCAATGGAGATATTCGATCCTCAATTAATCATAAATAGAGTAAAATTTGATATGGTGAAAAAGGGAGAAATGATCCATTGGAAAGACATAGAAGAGATTTTATCGATTAAGGTTATAGGAATTGTACCAGAAGATCCATATATAACTATTTCAACAAATATTGGTGAACCAGCAATTCTTAATGATTCTTCAATTGGGGGAAGAGAACTAAAAAATATTGTTAGAAGAATAATTGGGGAAGAGATACCTTTGACTGTTTATCAAGAGAAAGAGACATTTATCAACAAACTATCTAATCTTTTTAAGAGGGAGAAAAAATAGTGAAACTCTTTAGAAAAAAAAGTGGTAGTATAGCAAAAGATAGAATATCTTTCGTTCTTGATTCTGATAGATTAACTCTTTCACCGAAACAGCTTGATGAACTTAAAAAAGATTTTTCAAAAATTATCTTAAAATATATTAAAATTGACGAAGATGATTTGAATGTATCAATAAAAAGAGAGGGTAAAAAGACAATAATTATTGCAGAATTTTTTTTGAAACAAATCTTGTAATTTTTTATCTAAATAAATAGAGGTTAAAAGTGAAAAAGATAATTTTGGTTCTAACAAGTGTACTATTAATTATTGGTAGTTTCAGTATAGTAAAGGGTACGGATGAGTTAGATCTTTTTATAAAAGATGTGACTTTATCTAAAGAGATAATTTTTGAAAATGATACTTTTAGTGTAGAGATTGAAATTGGGGTGAAAAATCTAAAACAGTCGAATAACCCATTAAATTTTCTTGTTTCAATTTTCTGGGATATGTCATCAAAATATACTCATATTGAATCAAAAATTGTTGAGATTAATAATGTTGATAAAGTAAAAGTAAAATTTAATCTTGATTTATCAAAGAAAAGTTTTATAAATCAAAATATAAATCTTTTAGGTGATAAAAGTTTAATAATTCAAATAGATAGTGGTCATAATATAAATGAATATGATGAAAAAAATAATATCTATGAGATGAAAATTCACATTTTTAAACTTTCATCTTTAGTATTAAAAATCTGGATAAATAATCCTATTGGCTATGTCAACAACAAAAAAATAGAACTCGAAACTCCACCCATAATAGTTAATAATAGAACAATGGTGCCTTTAAGATTTATTATTGAAAATTTTGGTGGTGATATATATTGGAATAGCACTGATTCAAGTATCAAAATAGTATTTCCTGAAAAAGAGATATTAATGTGGGTTAATAATTCTACAGCATATATCAATGGTAAAAAATATATTCTTGATTCACCTCCTATTATAATAGGCGGAAGAACATTAGTTCCAGTAAGATTTGTCGTTGAAGCACTTGGTGCGTATGTTTTTTGGAATTCAACAGATTCCGGGGTTACTATAATTTATGAAAAGTAAACTTTCTTTATTTTTTATTATACTTCTTCTATTTATAACTCCAGTTAAGAACAACAATATTAAAAATCTTTTTATCGTATATATGGCAGGTGATAATGATTTATATATACATGCATTAGGTGATATCTTAGAGATACAAAATAGTTATTTTGAGAACACTAAAGTATTGATTTTATTAGATGGAGAAGATGAAACAAAAATTATTGAAATTAATAATAATACAAAAATAGAATTGAAAAAATTTGATAATTTAAATACTGGGGATCCAAAAGTCCTAACTGATTTTATTCTCTTTTCAATAAGTAGATATAAACCAGAAAATATTATCCTTGGTTTATGGGGGCATGGAGATGGAAGAAACTTCAAAGGTAGTGATGGAAAAGGAGTATGTTTCGATGAATCTTCAGTTGATTATTTAACTATTAAAGAGATAAAAGAATCTTTAAAAACTGTATATAACAAAAAAAATAAAAAAATAGATATAGTATTTTTTGATGCATGTTTTATGCAAACAGTCGAGGTTTCATATGAATTGAGAGATTATGTTGATTATATTATTGCATCACAAGCATATGTTCCTTTGGATGGTTTTCCTTATGATGATATATTAAAAAATATTTCATCTGAAAACCTATCAATTTTGGAAATTGGGAAAGAGATTGCCAAATCTTATTTTAATTCATATAATAATGGCTCACAAGGTATTGATAAGGTTTCAATTTCAATTCTTAATACCTCTAAAAGTTCAGATATATTAAGTATAACGAAAGATTACATAACAAAAAATAAAAAATTAGATAATATAAGAAATTTAAGAGAAGATTGTTTAATACCTTTAAATCAAAAATATGTTGATTATTATTCATTATTTTCCAAGCTATTAAATGAAGAAAATTTAAAATTATTAGATGAAATTGTCAGTGAATATGTTGTTTTAAATTTAAATTCTTTTAATAATAATTTAAATGGATTTTCAATATATTTTCCTCCATATTATTTTCCTATAAATCTTACTTTCTTTACTGAAAGTGGCTGGGAAAATTTTCTTTGGAGTGAATTTACTTATTAAATACGGGGAAAGTTATTATAACTTCAGTTCCCTTACCTTTTTCACTTTCGACCTTAATTTCTCCTTTATGCATCTCAACAAGTTCTTTCACAATAGCTAAACCAAAACCAAAACCCTTTGAATCAACCTCTTTTAAATTTCTTCCTCTATAAAATTTGTCAAAAATATATGGAATATCTTCTTTATCAATTCCAATACCTTCATCTTTAATAGAAACTATAATTTTTTCACCATCTCTTTTTAAATCTACATAAATATTTTCATTCTTATAACTGAACTTAAAAGCATTATCAAATATATTGTTGAAAATTTCACTTATTCTTTTTTTATCTCCATAAATATATGCATCTTGATAATTAAAAATAACATTAATATTCTTATTGTTGTATTTGCTTTTTACAATATTCAAAGAGCGATTAATTTCTTCAGGTAAATTTATTTCTTCAAAATCTAATTTAAATTTTGCTGATTCTATAAAAGAATATTCTCTCAAATCATTTATTAATGTTGATAGCCTTTCTATCTCTTCTTTAATTGTTTTCAATGTTTCGTCAATTTTATCTTCAGATATTAACTTATCTTCTATTGCTTCTATATATCCTAAAATTCCAGTTAAAGGTGTTGATAAATCATGCGTAATTTGATTAAGTAAATCTTTTCTAATGTTTTCGAGATTGTTTAATTTTTTTATCATAACGTTAAAATCTTCAACTAGGTTTCCAATTTCATCATTAGTTTCTTTTTTTATTGCAAAATTAAAGTCTCCATTTGATATTCTTTTAGTTGCATTCTTTAAATCAACTATGGGTTTTTCAAGAACCTTTGAAAAGATAAGAGATATTATAATTGCAATAATGATTGAAAATAAACCTCCAAGTATTAAAGAATTTTTAACATCATCAAGGAAACTTTTTCTAAAAGGGCCTGGTTCTGATATAGGTGGAGGTCCATGCATTTTTAATGCTCTATCAAAATTTTGTGGTATAGAATAATCTAAAAATATTAATATGAACATTATTGCAATCAAAACTATAATAACTGAAAAAAGAATTATCTTCCATCTAATTTTCATCATTCACCATCCTATATCCAACTCCTCTTATTGTTTCAATATATTTAGGATTTTTTGAATCATCATTTAATTTCTTTCTTAAATTTACAATATGAACATCAATACTTCTATCTATTACAGGTTCACCATAAAAGCCATAAATTGAATCAAGAATTTCATCTCTTGAAAGTGCTTTTCCGAGATTTTTATACAGTGCCATAAATATTCTAAATTCAAGAGTAGAAGTTTTTATCTCATCGCCGTTTTTAAAAATCTTATATTCCTTTGGGTAAATTTCAAGATCTTTGAATTTAATAACCTCCTTTTCTCCATACCTCTTCAATACGGCTTTAACTCTCAAGACTAATTCTTTAAAACTAAATGGTTTTGTGACATAATCATCAGCACCTTCTTTAAAACCAATTATTCTATCGTCTTCTTCACCTTTTGCAGTAATTATTATAATAGGAATATCCTTTTCCTTTTTAATCTCTTTTAGTGCTTTTAAACCTGAAAAATCTGGTAGCATTAAATCAAGTAAAATTAAATCTGGATTTTCTTCATAATATTTATTTAAACCAGACGAAGCTGTTTCTGAAATTATAATTTCATAACCTTCTTTAGAAAGGTATAGTTTTAAGAGTTTTCCAATCTCTTTATCATCTTCTACAATTAATATCTTCATTATATAAATAATATAATATTTAATTATTAAGGAAATATTAAGATGATAAAATTTTATAAAAGTTATATAATTAAATTAGAAGTAATTTTAAGGAGGTGAGAAGGATTAAACAAATCAAAAAAATCAAAAAAATTTATCTGGAGGTGTTTAAATGAATCATTTCTTTAAAAAAAGTTTAATTACTATCCTATTTCTTATTTTAATTTTTGGTGTTGTAAAGGTTTCAATTTCAGTGGATAGTTCAATTTCACAAAATCAGACAAAAATAACTATTCTTACAACATCTGATGAACATGGAAATGTTTATCCTATTGATTATTACACTTTAAAATCTGCAAATAGAGGTCTTGCAAAAGTTTATACTCTTATTAAACAAGCAAGAAGTGAAAATCCAAACTCCATTTTGATTAGCGATGGAGATGTTACTCAAGGCACACCACTTGTCTATTATTTTACAAAAATTGAAAAAGATGTTCCACATCCAATGATGGTTGCGATGAATTATATGGGTTATGATGCTATGGTTGTTGGAAACCATGAAATTCAGGATTATGGTTTTGATTGGCTAATGAAAGTGGCCGGAGATGCAGAATTTCCAATTATATCTGCGAATATGGTTAATAAAGAGACAGGTGAATATCCTTTGAAACCATATGTAATAAAAGAGGTCAACGGAGTTAAAATAGGTATAATTGGACTTACAACAGAAGAAACAAATACAGTAACAGCTTCTTATAATTTAAAGGGACATTGGTTTGAAAGCGCAGTAGAAACTGCAGGAAAATGGATAAAATATTTAAGGCCCCAAGTTGATATTCTAATTGTTTCGACACATATGGGTTTTGAGTTTGGAAATGATACAAAGAACTTTAAGTATTTAGAGCCATTAAGAGAAGGAAATGTTGCCGATGCAATTGTTCAAAAATATCCTGAAATAGATATTATGATAACTGGACATGATCATTATAATATTGCTCCATTTTTAAGAAATGGAGTTTTATGTATTCAACCTTATTGCTGGGGTCAAGCATTAGGAAAAATAGATGTGACCTTAGAGAAATCTGGCGATAAATGGAAAATTGTTAAAAAAGAAGGAGTAAACTTAACAGTAGATGATAAAGTTGAAGCAGCACCTGAAATTCTTGATTTAATAAAAGATTATCACGAGAAAGCAGTAAATTATGTTGATTCTCCAATTGGTGAAGCAGCTGAAACAATAGATGGCACTCTGTGTCGTCTTCAAGATAATGCAATGTTAGATTTGATTCATAAGGTTCAACTTGAAGTTACAGGTGCAGATGTTTCTATCGCTGCTATGCTTCCAACAGTTCCTCCAATATTTTCAGAAGGACCGATAAAGGTGAGAGATGTTTACTCACTATATATTTATGATAATACTTTGTGGGTTAAAGAAGTAACTGGGAAAATTTTAAAAGATGCACTTGAATGGTCTTATGCATATTATAACACCTATGATTTTGGGGCAACAGATACTCCACTAGTTAATCCAAATATAAGAGCATACAATTTTGATACAGTTCAAGGAATAGAATATGAAATTGATTTAACAAGACCAATTGGGCAGAGGGTCATAAAAATGACATATAAGGGGAAACCTGTCTCAATGACACAGAAATTCAAACTTGCAGTTAATAATCATAGAGGTAATGGTGGTGGTGGATATACAATGTTTGCCGATGCACCACTTCTATGGAAATCTGATGATGAGATTAGAAATTTAATTATTGAATATATACAAGAACAAAAAATTATAAAGCCTGAAGTTGATAATAATTGGAAACTATACCCCTCTTATCTTCTTGATCCACTTAAAAATACTTTTGATACATTCTTTAGAAATGTAAAAATAGATACATATCCATATGCAATTTATGATATAGATTCATCAAAAATAGTAACAAAAAATCATTTCTTATATCTCTTAAGTAAATCAACTGAATTTACTCAAGCAGAATTAAAAGTTGATTATGGAATATTTACAGGTTACGGTGCTTTCTTCTCAGAACTACCAATTACTAAAGAAGAGGCTATTTTGATGACTGTTTATGTTGTTGGAGGTCTTAAAGAAGCACAAACTGTTGATATATCGATTCTTGATGAGTATGAAGATGGAAAAGATATTTCAAACTGGGCAAAAAAAGCATTTGCTTGGGCAATTAATAAAGAAATTATTAAACCAATTGATAATAAACTCGAACCTAAGAAAAATTTAAATTTAGGAGAGGTCATAAAACTAATTGTTGACGCAAAGTTTCCATATATAACAATCCTTCATACAAATGATGTACATGGATATCTGACTGGAACTGATGCTAAAAATGGTGGAGTTGCAAGAATTGCAACAATAGTAAAACAGGAGAGAGAAAAGAATCCAAACACAATTTTAATTGATGCTGGAGATCATATCCAAGGAGCAAATATTTCCAATTTCTTTAAAGGTAAAAATGTGATTGAAGTCTATAACGCGATGGGTTATAATTATGCAACTTTTGGAAATCATGAATTTGATTGGGGTAAAGATTTAACTAAAGAGAGAATTAATGAAGCTCTGTTTACATATTTGTGTGCAAATATAATTGATACATCAACAGGAAATACTTTTGCTCCAAAGGCTTATGATACAAAAGAATATTCAACACTTAAACTTGGATTTTATGGATTAGATACAGATGAACTTCCAATACTTGTCAATCCAAAAGGTATTGAAGGATTAAAGATATTAGATCCAATTGATACTTCAGAAAATATGGTAAACACTCTTAAAAAAGAAGGAGCAGATTTTATTATCACAATTTCACATTTAGGTTATGATAAAGATAAAATTCTTGCCGGTTCAGTTGAAGGAATTAATTTAATTATTGGCGGTCATTCACATACGGTTTTAAATCAGGCAGATTCAGTAAATAATATTTATATTGTTCAAACTGGTGAGAAAGGCTTAAATTTGGGTAAAATTTATCTTCAATTTGAAAATAATTACTCTGGTTCAAAGTTAGTTAACTTTAGATATACACTGGTTCCAATTACTGATGCTATCAAAGAAGATTCTACAATTAAAGCAATAATTACACCATATGATGAAAAACTTAAAAAAGAGATGGATGTTGTAATTGGAGAAACATTGGTTGATCTTGATGGTGAAAGAGGAAATGTTAGAACAAAAGAGACTAATTTGGGAAACTTAGTTGCAGATTTTATGAAAGAGA
>ERZ795050.2134-NODE-2134-length-23001-cov-5.302231_pt1 | contig 23001 bp, 37 predicted proteins | sample MGYA00375134_ERZ795050 | MGnify/ENA primary metagenome ERZ795050 (study PRJEB30179, sample SAMN05720221) | activated sludge metagenome | isolation source: Anaerobic digester | place: Japan | collected 2015-05-26 ... | reverse complement strand
AACCAGAGTTCAAGTATCTGGAATTGGAACTTGGTGAAATGTTCCTTGTAATTAAACCCTACAGGCCAGAATATGAAGGAAAGAATAAAAAGAGGAAGGAAAAGTAATATGAATAAGTTCAGATATATTGCTTGGAGAGATGAAAAAGATGAGTTCAAGGTTTCCATCCTTGTGGAAGAAAGACAACCTGATGGTCTGGATTTAGGTTTGCCCTTAAAGCAGGTTGTCCGCCATAGTCCTACTGGTATGGAATGGGGTTACGGTGGTAGTGGCCCGTCTGATACCGCCCTTTCGATTTTAACGGACTATTATGTCCGATCAGGTCTTAGGTCAAGTCGGAAGGAGGCCATCGAGGCCGCTTCGAAAAACGGTCTCTATATGGACTTCAAGTGGGAGTTTATTGCACCCGCGGAAAAAGAGGGATTCAAAATTACAGATGTTCAAATCCGTGACTGGCTTTTCAAACAAGCAGAGAAGATGGATTCGGAATTAGGATAAAACCGGAGCATTTGGCTTATAGGGGGATTTTCGGTGCGTGAGGGTTATATATACCGATGGATGGGGAGGCCCCTTATAAGTCAAATAAAACGGTCGTATTTCTCAACAATTTCAATAGGATAGGATAAAATATGAAAAGAGTAAAAAAATCAAAGACTTATGATACTCCGAAATCAAGTGGTGACAAGGGTTCTCAAATAGGCAGGAATATTCGTAATCTCCGGACTATGGTTCGTTCCTATACTACAGGGGAAGTCCGGTTTGACAGGAGAAAAAAGGCTTTCAATGAGATACTTGACTATGAGAAAAAGGTCAGAAAAGCCTTGTTAAAGCTCTCAAAGAAAGACCGTATCCTGTATGAAAGTGAGATTGATACCTTCCTTCATCAGGATTATAAAGAGCATATTAAATGGATATCAAAAAATGAAAAATAGGATATTTACAAATAATATTTTTTAAGGTATAATATTTTTTAAGGTTGGAATATGAAGAAAGTCGTATTTTTGTGTGTGATTTTAATGGTAGTCATGGGCTGCGCAACCGTCAAAGTCGTAGACGAGAGAGGGATGCCCGCACCAAATTATGAAACGGTGTTGTCACAGCCTTCATATGGTTTCCAGACAGTACAAAGTATCGTAAGAACAGTTGAAGTTTCGCCGGAATCTTATGAACCCGAATATCTTGACCTCTTCAAAAAGTACAGGATTCCAAAAGACAAAACCAAGGCGATTACAATCACCTTCAGGTTAGTCAATCCAAAGGGAGCCAAATATATTCTTGCAAAAACAATCGAATATAAAACAAACAACGAATTTGAGTTTTCAAAACGAATATCCATTCTACATAGAGGATCAGATAAGGATAAAACGTGGGTCATAAGTTGTCCACTTGATTATGGCACCTACAGGGTTTCTATTGATGTTACTGATGACAATGGAAATCTGATTGTGACACACGGTTTGTTTACCTATATAATCAAATAAGGAGGTCATAATGAAAAAATTTGTATTATTGGTAGTCATTGTTTTTTTACTCCCCAATCTTTTTTCTATCACGGTGAGTGCGCAAATGTCTCTCCCTGAAAAGGAGTTCATCGTGAAGGAAAAGGTTAAGGAACAGGACAAGATTATCAAAGAGGATGCTCGGAAAAAGAAAATCATCTATAACCGAGCTATGGAAGAAGAGAAGCAATCAACAATTAACAATTCTGTTGTTCAGTCATATGTACCGGCTGAAAGTCAGAGCATCAAAATCAAAAACAATAGTAGATAATAGAAATGTTCCATAGTATGTTTTGCACAGGATGTGTAATTCTTCCAGAAGGGGGGAACAGAAAATGGACAAAAATTTTCAGGAGGTAAAGTAAAAATGTTGAAAAGAGTTTTATTGAGTTTTATTTTTGTTCTTGCCCTGTCAACGATGGCATTTGCCAATAGTGGAGATACTTGGGCAACACTCGGTGGTCAGGCCAATTCTGGTGCAAATGGAGCACAGAACATTGGCTCCGGTATTGCCAATACTGGTAACAACAATCAGTTTGGTGGTACATCTGCCACGGTGAATGGTGGTATTACCAATACCGCAACTGGTGGTGCTGCCACAGCCACCGCAACTAACACTAACACCAACACCGCAACTGGTGGTGCTGGTGGAAGCGCCACGGTTAGGGATTCTGGTAATTCCTTTAATCTGAATAATAATCAGGCAACCGTGAGGGATTCTGGTAATTCCTATAACAGGAATAGCAACCGGAATACCAATGTGAATAACATTGATATGAACCAGAGACAGGCACAGGGGCAGACTCAAGGCCAGATGCAGGGTCAGGAGTTGTCCGGTAATCAATCTACGGCCAATGTGTCCATTACACAAAATGGTGCACCAATTCCCCGTAACTTCGCTATTCCGGGCACCGTGTATTATCCCTCAATGCCTTCTGAGTTCTTGAATGACACACAGTTTGCAAATGCACAGCCTGTGAAGTTCATCCTTCAGTTCGGTTGTGTTTACAACCGTGCTCACCTTGAGAATATGAAGGGTGACGGTTGGGTAAAGACGCTTCAGCTTGTGAACCTTTATGGTAACAAAGCCGAGCCGGCCGATACTGATACCATCACGTTCCTTACGGAGCTTCCGAAAGACCTGAAGTTAGTGAAGATTGGTTCGATTGTTTCTAAGGCAAAAACTGGTGGAACCACTACAGAGCAGGTTCTTGGTGATATGGGTCTTGAAGCCCTTTCCATCAAGGGTGCCAAGTATGTGCTGATTTCCGGTGAAGGCATCCAGAAGTATACAAAGACTTCCGGATGGGGTGTTGCTCTTGGTTATACTCAAGCCGGTATTTCCGATGACGGTCAGAGAGCCGGAACGGGAACAGCTGGTATCGGTTATTCTTCCGGTTCAGCCGGAAGAGAAGCCAATCCGTTTATTCACGGAACGGTTCTTACCGATGAGGCTACATTCAATACTTTGATGAAGTAATTATACAAAACGGGGGGAACGGACGCTTGGCGACCTTCCCAAAAAACATACTATAGGAGAAAATATATGAAAAAGATTTTGTTAGCAGTTATTATGGTTCTTTGTTTTGCTGTGTCAGCCTTTGCATTTGGGCCGCAGGAAATGAGTGTTGTTTCAATGTCACAATGTCAGTCAAGTATTTGGGGTCATCAGGGTCAGGCTCAACTCCTTTCCACAACTGGTGGTGCCATTGTTGCAGGTGGTAACCTTCAGGCGCAGGGTGGATTTGCCAGAGGTTCCTATTTCAATGCTGAAAGACATCGTTGTTCAAGTTCCGTTAGCTATGGTTCCTTCACTTCTGCTTCCGGTCAGTTTCAGGCGCAGGGTGCTGTGATTATTCCTGTTCAGAACCATTACTATCGCCCGAATTAACTTTTAAACCCAATTGGTGATGTGTTTATTGTACCGTGGTGGTGTAACAGCCACCACGGTATAAATCATCAAAGAAGACAGATATGAAAAAAATTTTACTGGTAATCCTACTTATCCTTTGTTTTTCTATTCCATCTCATGCGTCAGATGTTCAATGGGGATTTTCAATTGGTATAGGTCAGCCCGGTTTCTATGGACGTATTGATATTGGTAGTGGATATCCTGCTCCAATGTGTGTCTATCCACAACCAATGTTTGCAGTATATGACCCATACTATAACAATATGCCAATTCTTTACCTATATGTTCCCTCTATTCATATAACAAATTGGGGGGCATATTGTCACCATTATAATGCTTGTAACCGGAGAGTTCATTTTGTTCAAGACCGTTGGTATCATAACATCTATGTTCCAGCATACAGGCATCGTCATGGAGACAGACCACCAAAACACTATTATGACCACGGACAGTACAGGGGTAACCCGATGACAAGACAAGACCCACATTTCGATAGTTTTGGTCGTTCACAACCAAGACCACCAGTATTTAATCGTGGTGGTGGGTTTGAAAAGGGTAGAGGACATAAATAAGTTGTTTATTTCCTCATATAAATATGTTATAATATAGGCTTGAATACCGTAGGGCATACGGGAATTAACGCTTGTGGAGATGGCTCAATAGAGCCGTCATTGAAGCAAGAAAAAGAATGCTTAGTAAACTAAGCAGAAGCCACGGGGCTTGCTCCGTGGAGTGTCACAATATAATAAAGATATGGAGAAAGACTAATGTTGGAAACACAAATATATTGGCAGATGCTAAAAGAGAAAATACTTGCGTTGGACATAAGAACCAAAGTTCTTATCGGTCTGATTATGTTATTACTCATCAGTATGATATGGACTTCGTTAAAGACCTTTGGAATTCTTGTGGCTATAGTTGGTATAACGTATTTGATATACTGGTTGTATATTGAATACAAGAATCGCGGGTAAGATTGGTATCTCGCCATGGCTCATAACCAAGGTTCAGGGGGTTCGATTCCCTCACCCGCTACCAATGAATTTGATGACGAGTTGTGTGATATGATTGCCAACTTGTTTGATGGAATAGGGATATCAGTAGATTATATAAAGGATAAGCAGGCGGGGCCACAAGGTGGATCCACCGCTCATAACGGTGGACAGCAGGGAGCATTACCCTGACCCGCTACCAGATAATAAAATATGGCAGTTATATTCACGGTAATAGTGGCAAAAGAAAATGAAAACGGTCTTCTGACCGTTCCCTTGGGATGGTTCACAACCTTTCCGGATGCGTCAAGTGGAATGTCCAACTTTGTGAAACATATCTATGACGATGATTTGGAAATGTGGACTTACTTTATTATCGAGATGGTTCCAGAGGGTATAAATACCCCCGTTAAAGAATCAAGATGGTTCAAGTGGTTTCCAGAGGAAGCTTCCTATGTTCCTATAAAGAAACCGGAGAAATATAAAGATATTATAAACTTTTCATTTATGAAATGAAAAAATCCATATGGAGGTTAAAATTGTATGAGGAATTTCCTTATAATTGTGGTGTGTTTGACACTTGTGGCATGTTATACACCCATTAAAACAAATGTTCCTGTAGGAGATTGTCCTTCTTGTAAGTCAGAGCCGGTTCCTGTAGTTAAAGCAACACCGCTTCCTCCTCCACCCCCAGCACCACCTGTGGTAGTGAAAAAGAAGATTGATGTTCTTTCTTTTTATTTTGATTTTGATAAAGCAACATTGAAAGGACAGCAGGACGCAGTTGACAGGGCAATTGAGTACCTGAAGGATGACCCGGCAAAGACCGTGGAACTTCAGGGTAATTGTGACAATCGTGGTTCGGACAAATACAATATGAAACTTGGTCAGAAAAGAGCAAACACGGTGAAAAACATCCTTATCAAGAAGGGTATTGACAGTAAGAGACTTACAACCAAATCATTTGGTAAGTCAAAAGCAACTGGTAACCATGCGAAAGACCGAAGAGTTGATATTGTGGTTCTCAAGTAATATATCACGGTGAATTCACCAGAAAGAGGGAACCGTGAGGTTCCCTTTTTTTATATTTACCTCCGTAGCCTAATGGAATAAGGCAACTGCCTTCTAAGCAGTAATATGCAGGTTCGAATCCTGCCGGGGGTGCCAGAATGGGGTAAATTATAAAAAAGTGTTCCAGATGTAGTGAAATAAAACCACTTATTGAATTTAATAAAAATAATTTTTCAAAAGATGGTATTATCCACAAAAAGGAAAAAAGCAGCCCAATCTTTTGTTCGTAATTATCGAAAAAAGATGTTTAAAGTGTGGTGAAGTAAGATATTATTGTCTCGATTTTTATCATAAAGACACATTAAAAAAAGATTGTCGAATATCAGAGATGGCTTATAGATGTTGGTCAGATGAACGAATGATAAAAGAATTTTCTAAATGCGATGTTCTTTGTGCAAATTGTCATAGGGAATTACATTGGTTAGAGAATCATAAAAAATAAGCCCCTGTGGCTCAATGGAAAGAGCACTTGGCCACGAACCAAGGATAATGTCGGGGTTCAAATCCTCGCAGGGGCACCATTTTTTATAAATATGTTGGGAGTGTGTCTCTATGAGGCTCAAAACATATTTGAATGAAAATTCCAATCTGAAAATCCATCCTTTCGAGGAAGCGGGTCTTGGAAAATACCCATATAAATTTCTCTACGCAAGAAGAGAGGTCTACGTCGCCTATCCTGGCGCACCAGTTCAACCCGGCGGTAGTTGTGACTACTGCTCTACGGGAATTTACTTCCAATTTTGGCTTGAAAGTGCAGACAAGAAAAAATTCAAGGTTGGTTCCGAATGTATAATGAAGGCCAGTAGAAAATCTGCCACGGAACCTGTCAGTAAAGAGGATTATCTTCTCCGTAAAGCCGTCATGGATTTCAAAAGAAATCAGGTCAAAGATGCCCAGAAGGAAAGGATCAGGATAGCGCTTGACTTTCTCGACAAGAACCAAGATTTCAGGGAAGTTTTGAATGCTATTCCACGCCCAGGCTGGAAGGGTGAACAATCTATGTTGGATTATATCAACTGGATGAGAGAACATTCCGGTCTTGCGGGCAAGATGAAAATCACCAAATATATTGAAAATCTTGTTAAAAAGAACTGGAAAAGTATGCCAAAAAAGGCCATAGGTAGTAAGCAGGAAACAGGAAAAGCCCCTTATACGCAAAATAAAAAGGCTTATAAAGGCATCCCTGGCCCTTATGATGATAAAAACATCCCGCAACAACTGATAATGGGAATGTATGAAAGACAAAAGAGAAACGCCATTGAGGCTGTTTTACAAGATGAGAAATTCAGGTCATTTCTGAAAACAATCCCACATCCAAAGGGGTTCAAAAATAAATCCTATCTGGATTTTAGTCTTTGGTTGATTTCCAATCAATACCTTGCTCCAAAGCACGTTACAGAACTGGAAGATTATTGGGAAGAATTGTATAAAATAAAGATAAGATGATCATAAATATATCGGGGAGGTTGAAATGAGACTATACAGATACATAAAAGAAGTTACTGCCGGAGAGAAGTATTCAAAAGAAATGGCCGCTAAGTATAGGGGTGTTCCTATAGAACAAATCCCCACCGAGGATTTATGGGTGGCTATGATGCGGGGAAATACAAAACTGGCAAAGAATATTAAAACTTTCAATCTTCCCGCGGGTGGTTCTTGCCCCAATATGAAAGAATGCTACAAGGATTGTTATGCCAAAAAGGCAGAGAAGATGCGGCCGGTAGTCCGTATATCCAGAGAAAGAAATTTCAGGCTTGCAAAGGAAAATACACAACTTCTGAAGAAGAGAATACTTCAGCACCTTGAGAAAGGCGATGTTGTCAGGATACATGAAAGCGGGGATTTCTTCAGCCAAGAATATCTGGATATGTGGTATGAAATTGCAAAGGAAAGACCCGATGTAATGTTCTATACCTATTCCAAGACAGAGCATCTCTGGGACTGGTCCAAAATAAAAAGACTTCCGAATTTCAATCTTGTCAGTTCCATCGTTGGTGGCAAGATTAATTTTGGGCCGGAAGAAGAAATTAAAATTCGGGCCCAGGAATTGGGTGTACCTATATGTCCGTGCAGAAAAGGAAATAAGGTCAAATGTGGAATAGATTGTAAGATTTGTTGGACAGAACCATATGTTCTATTCATCAAACACTAAGAGGTAATAATGAAGTGGTATCAATTTCGAATCCGTGTTGTTTTCTTAGGCGCAATATTAGTCTATTTTATAAGCAATCCCCTAATATCACTTATTGATTATGATAAACCGATGGAATTGAACTTCTGTCCGCCTTGTATTATAGTCTATAAAAGTAATTTAGTGGATGATGTCAGAGCAGCATCTAAGGGAATGGTTATTTACATTCGTCCGGAAGATAAAGGCAATATTGCTATTTTACAACATGAATTGACACATTGTAAACAATACTGGTTGTCTGCTGGTATGAATGTTTTTTTATATCATTATTTTGATAAATTCCGGTTGATGTATGAACTGGAAGCCTTCAAAGAGCAAATAAAATATGAAAATGAACCGGAGAAAGCAAGAATAGAAGCCGCCCTTCTTCTTTCAAACCATTACAGTTTGAGTAAATTGATAAATTTTGAAATGGCCTATCTTTTGTTAGAAGATAAATAATGTCACAATACACATAGATTTTCATATGAAAAATTCAAAAATGAGGAGAAAAAGAAGAAATGTGCCCAATATATGATTTTGAATGTAAAAAATGTAATAAACTGATTGAGGTCTACGAAAGTGTGACCAAATCAGAAGAGGTTCATAAGTGTGATTGCGGTGGTATTATGATAAAAGTAATGCCCACCAAAATGACCTTTGAATTGTTATATGATCCCAAGAAAGATCTTGTGTCGTGGGGTAATGAAGGATATGCAAGGACACAGAGATACAGGGAATATGACAAACAGGCGAAGAAAAATATATTTCCGGTTTCAGGAGGTAAAAAATGAACCTTGTTGTTATTCTACCCACCAGACAGAATAAGAATCTTACAGAAAAAATCCAGAGTAAGCTTGGTCAGAACGACAGGCTCATTGCTGTCGATATTCCAAAATTCCCCGCGAGAAAATTGGATGAAATAATATGGAGAGATATATCAGGACAAGATTATAATATCCTGATCATTAGCCCCCTCACGGTTGATATAGCCGATGATTTTATAGAGGTCTTTAAATTCTTTGTTCCAGAAACAGAAAATATATTGGTTAGATCGCCTCTTGAAGAGTTTGATGATTTTTATTTTACTAATGATGCCGGTTTACTAAGATCATCTGATTGTATTCTTTTCAGAAAAAGCCTGTATAAAAGACAGCTGGGAGATATAATGCCACACGCGGATTATCTTTTGATATTGAAAGAACTTGTAAAAAATGTGGGTAGAGGCGGTTATTATACACCTTTGAGAGACCAAAAGAAATTACAGCTCTTATTTGAAGAGGAAGAGAGAAGCAGAAAAACTGAAGAGGAAAGAAAGAAGGAGCTCCTTTTACAAAAGCTCAATGCAATAAAGGAGAGAAGGAAATTAAGAGAAGAAGAAAGAAATAAAAGGAGTATTAGTTTACAAAAATTAAAGGAAGATATATCAAGGCTTGAGGAAGAATTATCAAGACAGGAAGAGGAATTATCAAGACAGGAAGCGGAATTTACCAATTCTGAAAATATAATAGCATCAAAAATTATAGAGAAGGAGAACGAACTGAAAAGGATCAAGCTCCGAATAGCCGATAAGGAAATTCTTTTGAAAAGAATAAAGGAGGCGGAGTGTAGTAGAGAATATATCCGGAAGATTAGTGATGAGATAGACCGATATAAAAAGATGGAACAGGAAATGTTGGAAGCACAAAATTCAGTAATTGTCAATATACAGGATGAGAACAGTATGAGAAAAATCTCTCTGAAGAGAAGGATAGAGGAAAGACAGATGCCCAGAAAAAAGTCGAGAAGAGGCCCTCAATGGATACAGGAAAATCAGGAAATAAGAAGAATTATCCTCTCAATGGAACCGGAAAAATCGAATGAACCTATCAAGATCAAAAAGATTGAGTGGGATTGATATGAGATTTATTATAGTAAGCTGTGGGTACAATGCCGAAAAATATGTTGAGGCTAATATGAAGAGCATACAGAGCCAGCTGTATAAAAATTATGTTCATCTTATTGTGGACGATGCCTCGACGGATGGAACTTGGGAAAAAATAAAGAACTTTGCTGATGATAAAACTGTCGCCTATAGAAATATAGAAAATCAAAAGTGGATCAAAAACGCCCTTCAATATCTACCACCAAATATAAATTCAGAAGAAGATGTAATTGTCCTTGTCGATCTCGATGACAGTCTCGCCCATAATACAGTTCTCAATAAAGTTGAAAAAGCATATAGAAAACATAATTGCTGGATGACATATAGCCTGTTCAGATACTCCAATGGTATGACATCGAATTGGATACCGAGATATACGAAAGAAGTATATGAGAAAAAACTATATCGGAGGCATATCTGGTTGTTTGGTCATATGAGAACATTCAAGGCGTTTCTCTGGAACAATCTGAAAGATGAGGACTTGAGAGATGAAAATGGAAATTATTGTATCTATGCCTATGACCAAGTGATTTTGATGCCGATGTTGGAGATGTGCCCACCAAACAAGATTTACTTTATTGACGATGTAATGTATAATTATAATGATGACAATCCACTTCAGGTTGAGAAGATAAACAAATCTTTACAGAGTAAAACATCACGGTATATCAGGAGCAGACCATCTTATGCCACCCTTATCAGATAAGGTAATAAAAGGACGAGAATGGAAAACAAAAAGAGGGAAATACACCTATGATGAGGTGAAAAACATAATAGAAACAGAGGGTTATACCCTTTGTGATGATATTTATACCAATAGTAGGACAAAATTGACGGTAAGATGCCCAAAAGGTCATGAAAGAGAGATGAGATTTGATAATTGGCTCGCCGGACATAGATGTGCAACTTGTGGAAATCACAGGGAAATCTCTCCAAAATGGGATATTGCACGTAAGGACATTGAAAAAAGAGGGTACAAGGTACTAGCGGAACCGGAAAAAAGCCCCGCAAAAGCAAAGCTATTGTGTCCTAAAGGACATATTTTCGAGATTTCTATCTATAACTGGCTCCGTGGCAGTAGATGCCCAAAGTGTCCGAGGACCGCAAGGTATTTCAACGACCGGGAGTTTTTGAATCTGTCAAAATGCTACAGAAAAAAATAAATAGTATATGACAAAAGTTGTTCATTGTAAAAAAGAAAGATATGATGTGTTTATAGGGCGGCCCTCAAAATGGGGCAATCCATTCATAATTGGTAAAGACGGCAATCGGGCTGAGTGCATAAGAAAATATAGAAGTTGGCTTATGTCTCAGCCTTCTTTATTGGAGGATTTACAAGAGCTGGAGGGTAAGGTCTTGGGGTGTTATTGCAAACCAAAAGCCTGTCACGGTGATGTTCTGGTAGAACTTTTAGAAAAGAGGATTGATAATGAAATATTTGAGATATTTGAGATACCTTCTAAAGCACAAATTCTATGTAATGATTGAGTGCTTAAAAGAAGGAATGATAATAGAGGGGTTAATGCACGACCTTTCCAAATTTTCGTTGTTGGAGTTCAAAGCTTATGCAAATCATTTCTACGGAAAGAATAGAGATATGTATACCTATATTTCCCACAATGGATACTCAAAGGATGATGACCCGATAAAAGATATTGATTTTGATATTGCATGGGTTCATCATATTCATCATAATCCACATCATTGGCAATATTGGGTTGTTCTGGAAAATGAAAAACAGGGTGTTATATTGGAAATGCCAAGAAAGTATATGGTAGAAATGATCTGTGATTGGATTGGTGCCGCAAAGGCACAGGGAGACTTCCGCAGAAGTAAATTAAAACTCTGGTATAATATCAACAAGAATAAAATTATTCTTGCACAAAATACAAGAAAGTGGATTGAGTACAGGATTAAAAGCTATTAATAAAATATTGCATTGTTTTGAAAATTTCTTTTGCGGGGGTTTCACTTGTGGTGGGTGTAAGAAAACATTTTTCATTTCCGAGATTGTAAATTCCCATTTTTGAATATCTCCCGATGTTTTCTCCCCAAGAAAATACAGGAACTTTTTGTTGATTGCAGAGTAATGTCCAATGACTTGCTGGGCAGATTATTATATCTGCCTCCATAATGTATTTAATGATGTACTTATACCCGTTTTCAAAATAATCAACTCTTCGCGTGACTACATTTACATCTTCCAGATAAGTTTTCAAATCTCCAATAACACCAACATCGTAATTCTTCTTTAGTAGCTTGTATATCTCTACCAATCTCTCTTCATCCTCACTTATATCTGGAATATAGACCACAGAGTATTTTTTCTTAATTTTAATATCTGGACATTCTATTTTTGAAAAGTACTTGTTGTAAAATGGGAAGTTCGAATTTTTTGTGTATGGTACATTGACTACTGTGATATCTCGTTTATTGACATTTGTTCTTTTCAGGATTTCTTCTTTGAATATCTTGATCATTAGAGAGTAATCTTTTATTGGTAAATTTTTATGGATGGAGCCGGTTTGTGATAATTCATTTCTTGTTAAATGATGATATATTGGCAAAAAATTTTTGTCATCTATCCATTGATAGATAAATGATCTATTGAAATGTGTTGACAGGTATATATCCTTTGGGTTATATGATTTATAAACCCATTGGATGAATGGTCGAAAGTTGAGAATTTCCTGTTCCCAATCTCCTATGAATGGGCCACACGCCAAAACCACCATTAGACTACAATTACATTACCATTCCACGGCTCAAGCTTTGCCTTATATTTCTCAAAATCACTTTTTGATACTCTGATAACTTCAATGTTTCGTAATATATCTGGAAGTAATGTATCAAGAACGAAAGACTTTTCCTGTTCCGAAAGGACAATAGTATCGAGAAGAACTTTATTATTTTTCCTGAAAAAAGAAATAAGACCGACCCCCGCTGTGTTCTTTACATAGTATTTTTTTGCTGTCTGTTTGAGTAGGGCATTGTATATCCTGATATTGTCAGAAATGACAAATCTGTTTGTCTTTGAATATAATGTCAGTACTGCTTCTATTTTTTCTTTTGTCGGATCTTGAAATGCCAGTTCAATCAGATGAACACGAGGAATTTTTAATATATTTTCATCCCGCAGATTATCCTCGTTGATCACGATATAATCAGATCCAATTACAGTTAATTTCATATTACCATCCTCCGAATTTCTTCTTCACCAAACCGAGCCTCGTTTTTGTTTCAAACTTATTATGGCTGTTTTCCACGATAAAGTCATAAACATTTTCTATATTATGCTTTTTGACAAGCTCGTTTATATCCTTTATCTTTTCATATTTATGGGGCATTATAAAGAATTTTAAATAATTTGAATAACTTTTATCAAGAAGCCCCTCATTTTTCTTCTTGCCCATAAGTTTTTCATATCCTGTTTTATCATTGTCGAGAACAATTATTACACCCGCATCAGTTAAACTATTTACTCTCTTTACAAATTCCTCATCAATATCAGCACCAAGAACAGATGTTCCCTGTGGTCCTATCATTATCGCATCCAATAGTCCTTCTGTCACTATAATATATTTATCCCTTTGGAATTTAGTCTCATTCATAATGATACCACTTTTTTCTACTATTGGGTTGAGATATTTTGGTTCTATATTAGTTAGGGCCCGGCCCTGAAAGTAGATAATATGTCCATCCTTGTATATCGGTATTATTGCTCTACCTTTATATCTTCCCCTTACAGCCACAAATATTTTAACATCATCAGGTATCTTCCGGTCTTTTATAAATTCCTTGAGAAGTTTCTGATATTGTGGTTCTATCGATCCCCTGACTTCCGTATAAACATCTATACATTCATCAAGTATATTGTCCATATTTTGAATGTGGTATTCTTTTTTACCGTTACCGTTGACATTGGGTTTTTCTGTTAATTCTTTTCTTATCCTGTCGGGGTCATATTTGTAAAGCTCCCGCTTGGCATCTGCTAAAGAAACTCCCATAACGATAGAATACAACTTGACAAAGGAGCCTTTTGCACCACAATTAAAACAGTGATACCCAGGCTCACCGTTATGATAGTCGAGATGAAATCTCTTTTTATTCGGGCTTATTTTGGAATCTCCACAAATAATACAGCGTGCATGAAAGTGGGTTCCGTTTTTAGATGTGGTTACTTTTGGAAAGTGTTGAAATACAAATTCTCTTACAGTTTGTAGTGATATCATATTTAATCCATCGCTTCAAAATCTTCGCAGTCAAATTTAATTGGTGTATAAAGTAAGATTTTTTTCACATTACTCTCTTTGAACTTGCCGTTTTTGCAATATACGGCACCTTTCTTGGTTTTACAATAAAAACAATTTATGCAGGACGGGTAGATGTTTTCTTCTTTCATTTCTCAATTAGTGCGCCTGGCATCCTCTTCATCGCATCATTCCAAATAAGAAGTCCTATATCCCTTGGTAATAGACGAATGAAGGTTCTCATCTCTTTTATCGAGTGGTCTTGGTTTAGCATTTTTGCCATTATCAGAGCTACCTGAAATGGTGTCCAAGTTTCATCCAATTTTTGAACACAGAAATAGAATTTTTTTAGTGCTCTTTTGAGAGTTTGAGATGCCGCCTGGCGGGTTATTCCCATTTTTCGTGCAACTTCTGCAATCTTCTTATCATGATAAGGTAAAACTGGCTGAAAATCTTCTCGCATAGTTTTACGGGTTAAATTTCGTTTCATAATTTCCTCACAAATTAGTTATTATATCTATATTATATCCTATTTATAATAAATGTAAACAATTATGAACAGGCAGATTCACTACAATTTAAACAGGTTTTACATCCTTCTACCAAGATAACAGAATATGTTCCACATTTAGTACAGAAGAGTTTATCGTCTATATGATCGTCCTGTTCTTCTTTACCATCGTGCAGATAATATCTTTCAAGTAATTTCGCAACTGCATCTGGAATGCTCAATATCTGAACTGGCCTATTGTCCGTTTCTTCAAATCTTGTCCAAGTTGGTCTTTCAGAATAAATTCCCTTCATAGTTTTGATGATGGAATCAAGCGGAACGCCGTGTTGTAATGCGATTGATATTACCCTTCCAAGCGCCTCACCAAATACATTGAAGAGTTGACCGGATTTTCCCATTGACATAAAAATCTCTACTGGTCTATTGTTATGAGCAGTAATAGTTATGTAAAGTTTCCCGTTGCCGGTTTCAATAGTATAAACTTGGCCAGGCAATTTTGATGGCCTTTTGAAATTGGATTGAACTTCTGTGCCAGATTTACTAAAAGTAATTGGTTGAGATTGCCTACAACCATCTCTATAGATAGTAATTCCCTTTAGTCCTTGTTTATAGGCGTATTTATAAAGATCTGAAATTTCTTCTTTGGTTGTAGTGCTTGGAAGGTTCACAGTACTTGATATTCCCGATGAACAATATTTTTGTAATTCAGCTTGCATATCAACACGGTCTTTATATTTTATATCGTGTGCACATACAAATATATCACGGACTTTCTTTGGAATACCGTGTAGACCTTTTAATGAGCCTCCGTTCGCTGTTATTTTGGCCATTAGACCCTCATTGTACCAATCTTCTTTTTCAAATCTCTTTTTAAATATCGGATTTACAATATTGATTGTTTCTCCTGTTTCTGTGAGAGTCTTTTGAAAGACAAGTCCGAAGGATGGTTCAATTCCATAGGAGGCGTCTGCGGTAAGGGCGGTTGTTCCTGTTGGTGGGCAAGTTGTAAACTGGACATTTCTTAGTCCATGCTTCCTGACCTTGGCCATTACCTTTTCATTTCCTCCTATATGTTTTGATATAATTTCTTCAATGTCATTCTTTACAATATCATAGTTTTCAAATTTTCCTTTTTTTGCCGCAAGATCAGCACTCTTCTCGACACAGGCAGTAGTCATAGTTTTCATTACTTTACCGGCAAACTGCCTACCTTCATTACTGTCATATTTCAAATCGAGTTCGAACATTGCATCTGATAGACCCATAATACCTATTCCCACCGGCCTGTATTTCAATACATTCACCTTGAACCTTTCATCGGGGAATGACATTTTATCAATGATGTTGTCCATCAATCCCATAATATCGTAAGTGACTTTGTATAACGCTTCAAAATCAAACTTACCATCTTTACAAAACTTTGCTATATTGATGGAACTCAAATTACAGGATGTGAATGGCCAGAGGGGCTGTTCACCACATTGCAAGGTATAGATTATTTCAAGCTTTTGACGGCCATAAGATGTTATTTTTTCTTTATTGAGAATTATGCCGAAGTTATGGTATTCATCAACTGTTCCGTTATAAACATCTTCATATCCATCTTCTATAACAGAAACAATTTTGTGATTTTCTGCGGTTTCGTTGACAGAAAATATATTATATCTTGAATGAATAGAACAAGAATATGAACAGAATGACTGTTCCCTATTTTTGAAGGGAACATAAAATTCTTTATTACACCACTCACATCTTCTCTTTACCTTTACGATATTTTCATCAAGATAACATTCGAGATCAGTTTTCTTTTTACATTCTTCAAGATATTTTACAGCTCTATTATGGATAAATTCATCAAATTTGCCCGATTTTTTCATAAACCTTGAAACGGCTTCACTATGTTTCTGACGAAAAGAGGCATCCAAAAATCTTTCTTTTGTCTTTTCTCCAATTCTTTTCTTAGTCTCTTTTGTTCTCTTAGCACCAATATGATATTTTTCTCTTATTCGCCTTTGAACTTCTGGATTATTGAAGATGTTCTTTTCTGGAAATCTTCTCATTGGATTCTTATCACCAGAGATATCGTGCAAGTTATCGTGCTCTTCTTTCAGAATAGGCACAAGATTATCAAAATTATTATTCAGACTATTATGGTCTTTATGATGAATAACATAACCTTTTGGTATTTTCTTACCAGACAATTCTTCATATATCAATCTATGTTCAAATACATTTTTTTTACCATTGTTAGTTAGCCAATATTCTTGTGATTTTGAATTTGAATTTTTTATAATCTCCTCAATGGTAGCTTTCCATTTTGAGGAAATCATTATACTATCATTTGAAAGAAGAGTTTTTGCTTCTTTGATAGAACCGTCCTTCATAAGAAATTTATGATTTCCAGTACATTTTATACAACTACCATCATCAAGATTTACAGAATATATTTTTTGTTTATATCCTGTTATTCTTGGATTTCGCATCATTCTTATTTTTGTTATTCCATTATTATCCTTACAATAAACAGGAATATCCTTCCCTTCTTCTGCAAGCTGCCTAATTGAAACCGCATTTCGTCCATCTGCAACAGCAATTAATGTGTCTCCTGTAACGCATGGATTGGTACTCTCTATCAGGGTGATTTTCTTGAGGGGATTATCTTTGTTTATGGTATCAATGAACAGTACACCGGGCTCTGCGCTCTTCCAAGCCATCTCCGTCAACTTGTTCCACAATTCTAATGGGATTACTTCTCCCGTCATTTCACCATTTGCTGGATTGATGAGTTGATAGGGTGTATTCTGTTCCAGAGCCTTCATAAAACCGTCTGTAATGGAAACGGAGATGTTCATATTACTGAGCCGGCCGTCAATTTCCTTACAGGATATAAACTCCATAATGTCTGGATGCCATACAGGCATACAGCATAATATGGCCGCTCTTCTGGCTCTTCCACCACTTTTCGTAGTCTCACCTACGGCATCATATAACTTCATAAAACTGATGGGACCAGAGGATTTTCCTGTCGGCGGCCCATCGGGTTTCCCCTCATAAATATGCGCGTCCTTTCCTCTTAAATTTCCAATGGGGATACCAATTCCTGCTCCATGCTGAAAAATCTTTCTTGCAACATTTGCAATATCATAGATACTGTTCATCGTATCTTCAAGTCCTACAACCCAACAGGCGGAAAACATTGGGTGATCAGACCCAGCATTGAAATATACAGGCGTATTCGGACGCCAAACATTCTCCTTTTGTAATCTGAAGGCAAGATTTAATTCTGTTTCATTGGTCGCAAATTCCTTGGCGACTCTTTTGAATACATCATCAACATCTTCCCCATTGATACTATAAAGGTCTTTTATTATTTTCTTTGCATTCTCCGATAACATCTACATAACTCCCTTAATGAAATTCATTATTGGTAAAGGATACAACCGGAAATATCTTTTCTGCAATACCACATTCTATTTTTTCCACTACATAATATGTCTTTATGTGGGGTGGAATAGTATTAAAATATGCTAATGCGTTAAAATAGTCGTGTGTTAAATAAACATCCTGACTTCCATAACCATATGGAAGATGTGTCTCCTTCTCAAATCTTGTCCGCTCCTCGTCATTTATAACGGCATATAGGGTCATTGTAACCTCCTCTATGGATTAGGTTTAGGGTTTCCAAGAACTGATTGAAATGGGTAGTCTCCTCTTATAAGTGCATCAAGAATTATGTTTTCAAGTTTTGCGGCATAATTTTCCTTTGAGGTAAATTTTATAAGGTGATCTTCATATATCTTTTCAAATTCAACTCCCAAAAGGAAAATAATTTCTTCTGCAGTTAATTTATCTTTCTTTGTTAGAAGATTTAATTTTTTTTCTTTTTTATTGCTTCTTTTTTTTAGAATATCATCAAACATTTTATTACCTATATAAATTTATCATTTTTCTCTCAAGATCATGAAAATTTTCCTGATATGTTTTGAACTTATTTTTGGCCAGAAATTCATATAACTGTTCTGGTGGTGGCATTAAATATTTATGATATTCTTCCAAAACTCGTTGCTGAATTACTTTTGGTATCTCTCTGAAATCAATTAGAATTTTATTTTCTCTAAATCTTTTTTCTAATTTGTTTTTCTTTAGCCATTTTTGATATCCTTCTTCCATCACTTTCTTCAAGGCGGTACTGCCAAAGGACGGTCTGCGTTTATTCATTGGCCAATCCAAAGGTGTTTTTATATTGGGAATATCATCTTTTTTCTGGCCGAGGAGACATTTTTCGATAATAAACATTTCTGGATTGTTACATTTCAAGAAGCCCTTCTTTAGAGGATTGTAAACTTTTATATTCGGAGAACATAGTTGTGCATAATCTTCATCAGTTGATATAATGGTATACTGGTTATCGGGGTATTTTAGACAGATAACACCGATGATATCATCAGCCTCGGCAGACCTGATTTTAATAACTTTGAATGGAAGATGGTTTTTCAGTTCCGCAATATATCTGTCAAGCTCGAAATGAAAGCTATCCCAATCAACACCACTTTTATCTCTCGCGGATTTTCTCGAGCGTTTGTATCCATTCCAAAACTGCTTTCTCCACGAATTTTTATGGTCTATGGCGAGAATAACCTCTCTTGTATCTACATTTCGTACAAGAGATTTCACAATATTATCAAATATCAGAAATCTCCATAATTGGTAATCTGGTTGTGGAGAGTGTCCACCAATCATCTTCAGAAAGAAGATACGGATGGCAAGATTGTTAAAATCAAAAACATTTATCTTCATCACAAATTCCTTTATAATTATTTATCTATTTCTTATTCTATTTCTTTTCAAGAGGCAAATCAGCTATTGCTTTATTTACCGCTCTTCGTCATTCTTTTGCCCTTTCCAGTAAATCTATTATTTCTTTACAAGTCTTGTTCATTCTTATTGCGAGCCTTCTCAATTCCGATATCTGGTCGTATATGGGAGATTTATATGCGTGAGGTATATTATTTAGAGATATGCCGAGCTCTTCTATGGTCTCATCAATTTGGGTTAGCATAACACCAAATTCCTTGAACATATGTTTTGCAATACTTCTATCTTCTTTGAGAAATTCTCTAATTTTTGTCATTTTCTTTCACTTGCTGCAAAAAAGTCTGTGATTTTATTTATCTCTCCTATCAACAATTCAACATACCTTTCACAAGTTTTCAAGGCTCTCTTTACTTCCTTTATCTGTTTTTCTTCTAAATATCTGGTTGATTCCGTTTCCATGCTTTTTATAAGAGAATCGAATTCAGATATTAGTTCATCAAGAACATTTGTATAATATTTCGCTAAGCCTTTACTTTCTGTTAAATATTCTCTTATACTACTCATTCTTCTTCCTCCTCTTCATCATTCTTTCTTAGTATTTTTGTGTCGCCTTGATATGCGAGATAAACATTCTGGCCCTGTTCCTGTAAATCTACACCCAAGACTTTTTTTATCAGGGATTTAAAGGCGTACCAATTACCATTAGAAATGGTCTTTTCCATTTCTTTAATTTCACTTTCCGAGGCTTTTTTGTAAAATCTCACCATCTCCGCGAAACCGATGTTTCCCATATAAGCGGCTTCTTGAACAGCGAGGAACGCTCTATACTTCATTTTTCCTCTTTATCTATCATTCCATATTCTAAAAATATTCTCTTGATGTGATTTTCTACATCATGTGTTGAATTGGAACCTCTGGTCTTTGTCCTACTATGAATAAGAGTATCACACACCTTAGCTAAACATAATATTGATGCCATAAGACCCTTTAAAATTTTAGCTAACCCCTTTTGGTTTATATTCATTTTACTTTTCGAATATAATCTCCGTGCTTAATATAAAATGACCTGTTATATCTTGATTTTTGCATAAACTGCTGTACAGCAGAACCAGATTTAAATCTAATCCTTTTTCTACCGTGTGACATATTCTGATAGAAATCTTCCTTGTCAACATTAAAAATCGGTAGATTATCTTTCTGATTAATACCGTCAGCAAATAATCCTTCAATACCTTCAATTGGAACTTGTTCCATCTTCCCATCAAACTTAGTATTCTGTATTGCTGTTTGTTCGGGAGATATTGTTTCCTGACCCATAAATTCTCCAGGCATAATGTCCTCCTATACTTTCCTTGTTGGTTGTTTCTCTGTAAATTCTCCTTTGAGGAATTTTTTCAGTAGCCTTCCCACTTTTCGCAAAAAACCTACTTGTATCATTTCTTCCGGCACCTTGTCCGGAACAATTTCTATTAGAAGAGATTGTTTTCCCTTCCCTAATCTGAATGTATCTTTTCCCATTCTGTACTTTACCCTTATCTGAGGGTTCATATGGAGATAATAAGCGAGAAATATCTGTCTACATCCTTTCCTTTTCAAAACCTCTATCAAATCATCAAAATCTTCATTTACCTGATAGGGTATCATATCAGGATTTGTCAATCTATCATAATAGAAGGCCGCAGAAAAGTCAGCAAATTCAGAACTGGTAAATTTTAATCTCATAATTCCTTTATTACATTCGGTGTTATTATTTTGAAGAACTCCTTCATATCATAAAATGCAATTGAAGGTGTCTTATTTTCAAAAATAAGGTGAACTGACTTTGGCAGTTTCATCTTCTCTTTCAATCTGATTCTGGTATCACATCCTATCCCCACAATAATTGGAAAGCCAAGTTTCCTGTATATCAACATTGGTTTCTTGCCCGCCCTATCTGCGGCATCAACACATTGTAGCCAGAAATTTTCTATATCAAAATTTTTGTTGTCCTTTAAGTGTTGATGAAAGCTTGCTTTTGAATATCCGGTTTTAATTTCAATACTAAATCTATCAGTAAGAAATGCCCCCTCTGGCCTGAGAGCTATTATATCACCGGATATATCTTTGTTTCCAACATTTAAAGTTGCTACAGCGCCACTACTTGGGCTTCTCCAATAATATAACTCTTCTGTTTGTCCGGAAGCCCATTTTGTCAAAAACCTACTTATTTCTCTTTCAAAAGATGATCCTTTTGATTTACTTGCTCCTTTTCGCATAATTTCTATTATAATATTTTGTTCTATATATTGGATTTTTCTCGCCCTTTATCCTCATACAATCTTTTTATGGTAATACTCCCATTCTCCTTCATCTTTATTTATGTTTTCTATGTCATCCAGTTCTTTCATCACATATTTCCAATCTCCGGTGAACCTGATAGCCCTATCATCTATGTAAGCATTTGCAGGAACTTTTATCATCGTGATAAAGTCGTAAGGAATTTTCCACCTCTTCATCCACTTCTCCATCAATTTGATTGCTTGCTCTGGATTGTTTGCAGCAAGTGGTCGTGAAGTATGCACGAATATACAATAACCCAATTCTTTGAGTCTATGCAGAAATTCTCTAACCCCCTCTGTTGGTTTATCATATATTGAGCCGTCGTGATATTTTCTTGAGTATTTGTGTATAACACCATCAAAATCAATACAAATTCTTTTACCATTGATGATCGTACTATCATCATCGTCTTTCAATAACATATTCACTCTTTCTCCTTTTTAATACCCAAAATTTTCTCAGCAACTTTCGGGATAGGTTTTCCTCTGGTAATTAGTTTTGTAATTTTAATATCCAAGATGAGGATAACAACCGTCACGGCCCAGATGATAAATGATATTATCGTATCTGACATCTGGTTTTATTTTTTATTCTCTTGCTTTGATTTGTTTCTCAATTTCTTTTCTTGTCTTACCTTTGCCTCTCCAAAGAGTTGACCCCCATGCTCTGTCCTTTATGGATGCACAGTAAGCTTCAGGATCATCGACTTTCCCAGCCATTCTTTTGACACAGGCATCGAAAAATCCTACTTCTTTAGGATGAACTCCAACTTCTTTTTCAATAAGATATTCTCTAGTGAACGGATATTCGGCTAAAGACCGAATATCTTCCTAGCCTTACGAGCCAATATTTCGACTTGATGGGTTAGGAACTTCCTGCTTCTTAGAACTGCTTGGTTCTCCACAGGCATTTTTACTTTCGGCTCGTTCCCTGCCTACTATGCTCTGACCAGTCATATTCCACTTATGTAGAATATTTAGAGCTGCATTTATGTCTCTGTCGTGCTCTGCACCACAGTTTGGACATTTCCATTTATTTACACCAATCTTTACTTTTGGATTTATATATCCACAACAATGGCAAGTTTTTGAAGTGTTCTTTGGATTGACTTTTACAAGGTTACCTTTGTAAGCAATCATCTGTCTAAGCATACCAAAACCTTGGTCACCTACTACTTTTCCGTGATTCATTTTAGACATTGTTTGTAAGTTGGTGTCTTCAACTACTATAGTTTCATACTCGTTACATATTTGTCTTGAAAGTTTATGTAACCAATCTTTTCTTTGATTGGAAACTTTCTCGTGCAACTTTGCAACTTTTTGTTTCTGTTTGTAGTAGTTGGAACTTTGTGTCTCAAGACCTTTTACGAATCTTTTCGACATTATTTTCTGTTGGTGACTCAACTGTTTAGAAGACCTTTGTAAGAATCTAGGGCACTTGACTTTCGTGCCATTCGACATTACGATGAAATCCTCATCTCTACAGTTCCAATCTATACCAACTGATTTCCCATTTTGATTTTTAGGTTCATCTTTCTT
>ERZ795050.2131-NODE-2131-length-23050-cov-5.990172_pt1 | contig 23050 bp, 20 predicted proteins | sample MGYA00375134_ERZ795050 | MGnify/ENA primary metagenome ERZ795050 (study PRJEB30179, sample SAMN05720221) | activated sludge metagenome | isolation source: Anaerobic digester | place: Japan | collected 2015-05-26 ... | reverse complement strand
ATGACCGTGAAGCACATGTCGGTCTCTTGATCGGGCCGAGGCAGGGTCTCGAAGAGACCTCGCAAACCGGCTGAAACCGAGTCGGTATCGGGCGGTGCGGTCTCGACCATGTAATGATAAACCGTCGCAGTCTTGAGACCGGTGAGCTGGAAGATGTGCGTGAAGTCTCTTTCCGCGGACACCGCCGTCCACGGTGTCTCGGCGGCGTCGGACAAGTCCTCCTTGGTGCCGAACCGCACCCGCGCTCGCCCGTTCGTGCCCGGTACCGCTCCCTGCAGATCGTTGACCTGAACGTCTGCGGGCAATGTCGTCAGGCCTTTCAGGACAATTCCATCGCGCCGCTTGGGCTCGGCGGTCAGTCGCACCCAAACCAGGGCCGAGTCCTGTGAGACCTCTCCGAGCTTGACGCCGCTGGCCAGATACGGGCCGTTCGCCGGCGCCGGCCCGGTCAATGCCATTGCTCCGATCATCACCGCGACCAATCGCATGTTCTCTACCTCATTTGTTAAGCCATTGGTGAATCCTGTCCATCCGCGCGCTCGACGGCGGGTGCGTCGAGAAGTAGCTCGGAAGCTCGTCCGAGCCGTCACCGGCGCTGCTCAATTTGCCCAGGACCGCGGCACCGGCCAGCGGGTTCATTTCGGCGCTGAGCAATAGCCGCACTGCGAAGCGGTCGGCCTCTGTTTCCTGCTCTTGCGAATAGGCGTTTTGAAGAAGCTTCAGGGCCGCCTCCAGAACGGCCTTGTTCATCATCCGGGCCGCCAGGCTTGCCCGCGACGCTACGTTGAGCAGCGTGCTGCTGAGCACGCGATCCATGACATGGCCGCGGACAACGTGGGCCATCTCATGGGCCAGCACGAAAGCCAGTTCGTCGTCTTTCGTCGCGCAGATCTCCAGCAGCGGCCGGGTGACATAAACAAAACCGCCGGGTAAAGCAAAGGCATTCGGTTGGGGATCTGCCAATGCGCTGAAAGAGAACCGGCGCTCCCGTTTGGCGAGTCGGTTGACCAGCCGGCCACCTGTTTGAGCCAGAATCCGCTGCCAGCGTGGATCAGCGTCAAGTTGCCCCGACCGGGCAATGGCGCCGGCCATGTCCCGCCCGACCTCGAATTCCGCCTGGATCACCTCGGCTTGCGTTCCGGTCAACGAGCGCAGCAGCCACTTGGCCTTGCGAACGTGCGGGCCTGCCATTCGCCCCAGATTTCGAAAGAGACCGGCCAACGTCAGCCCTCACATTTCGCCTGCGGCATGACATAGCAGTACGCTTTGTACTGATACTCGCTCCAGGCCTGTTCGGCCGGCGGGTGTCCAGGGAACAGCGGAATATTGCGGGGAACGAACTCTACTTTCACGCGGATGACCGAGCGGCCCTCGGTGGCGGAGCGCGGCAGCAGGAACTCATCCTCCCGCCAGCGGCGATTCGAGGTCTGCACGTAGTGCTCGGCCGCTCCCGTCTCGGCCTTGGGATTACTGTAGACCACGGTGTTCGACCCGGCCGTATACCACATGCCGACCTCGCGCCACTCGGCGCCGGCCTTGTGGTCGGCCACGAAGACCTTGGCACATTGGTTCGGGAAGCCGTAGTCCATCTTGCGACGGAGCATCACCCCGATATTCCGCGGGTCCAGTTTGAGCGAGAACGTCGAACTACCCTTGGTGAAGCGGCCTTTGTCGGTGGTCTCGGGAAAGATCTCCTTGCCATCCAGGTGATCGACGCCCCACTCATAGCGCGAGCTGAGCGTCTGCACCGGCGAGGCCTGCGGCGAATCGTAGTCGTGGCGCCGTTCGTCGTCCGTGTCGCCGACGTTGAAGGTGTCCGTGAGAATCAAGCAGGGCTGGTTGATTCCGTACCAGAAGGTTACCGAGCGATAGTGCTCGGGCATGTTGTTTTCGCCGCCGTGCTCGAAGGTGATCCTGGCGTTCCTGCCGAAGGGCATCAGGTCGCTCAGCAAGAACCGGTAGGCCGATTGAATCAAGTCTTCGGGGTCCTTGGCCTCCTCCTTTCTGCGGCAGCCGACCGGATGACCGGCAAACGGGATGGTCATGTTACGTCCGCCCCAGTAATCGCCGCCGCCGCCCCATTCTTCGGTGCCGGTGCCCTGAGCCTGCGGCGAGTTGCTGTCGTCGAAGTAGAAGCGCGGGTCGCCCTCAAGCGTCCGCAACTCGGCCCGGTCGGAGAAAATGAACGAAGTGCCCACGAAGTGTCCGCACCAGTCGCCGCCGCCCTCGACTTGGGTGGTGTCGAGGAATACCAGATCGTGGCCGGGTTTGGGCTCACCGTGATCGACATACGTCGCGTGGAAGTAGCCTACCCAGTTGGCCGGGTCGGTGTAGTTCTGGCATTGGATGCTTGCCTGCAGGTCATTGATTGCCAGCTCGGGAGCGGCTTGCAGCGCAAACCGTGCGGAGCGATGAAAGGGCATCGGGAAATACATTGAGAAGCATACCTGTCCGTCGCCGAATCGGATGTTCACCGGGAACGCCTTGACCAGGTATTCCCGATTTTCGCGGTTGAACATCGAGCCGGTCCCGAAAAGGAGCTTGACCGGGGCATTGACCGACGCATGCTTATTGCCGTCCCAGTAGATGCGAAGAAACGCCTCACCGAGAGCCTTGGCCTGGTCTTGGCTGATCGTCAGTCTGAAAGCCCGGACGGTCTTGGCCGTTGTCCCGCTGAAACTGAAAAGGCTGCGGGTCTGGCCGGCGGGCACGTTGATCGCTGTCCTGGCCGCGTAATCCGAACTGCCCGCGGCGATATCCGTCCCGCTGCGATTGATCAGATCAAGCACGTCGGCGGGGGGCACGTCCATGTTCCAGCTCTTGATCGGCCGGCTGAGGTTCGGGGCGTCGGGGAGAAACTTGTGATAGATGTAGTAGCCGGTGCCGTAGTGCGTCCGCCCGTAAGCCAGCGTGAACGATTGCTCGAAGGGGATGGGCACCCACATCAGGTCCGCGCCCTTGGTGATCGACCAGGTCCAGGTCAGCGGGTGGGGGAACTGCTCCCGGGGGATGAACACTGAGTTCTCGACCGGATGGTCGGGGTCAGCGGTGCTCGATTCCTGCACGACGTAGTCCCGCCCGTCCACGGTGTAGTACCACGGGCTGCCGTGCCAGTGGTTGGTGCGTTTGAAGGCCAGAACTCCCTTTCCCATGAGATCCAGTGAGACGTTGCGGTCGTCGGCCAACTGGTAGAGGAAGTGGCCGGCGTCGGCGGCCTCGTTGGCCCCGCAGCGGTCGTACGTACTGGTCATGTAAGTCCGCTGGCCGATTCGCAGATATGCCCAGCGGTCCCACATGCGGAAAGCGTCCAGGCCGACAGGTATGACCGGGGGCTCGGTCGCATTCGTCAGCGTCAGGTCCCCCGGACCTTGGCTGCAGCCGGGAAGGGCCATTGTCAATGCCAGTTTCAATAGCGTCACTGAAGCAGGCCCGACCAGCTTCATTGTAAACCTCCCACAAGCGGGCAACTGTGCCGACTGCTTTGCGAGCGGCGCGGATAAGTGTGGCTTACCGCCGCGCCGCATGGTACATTGCTCCACCAGACCAATCAAACTGCATATACACCGGTCATAAGGAGTGCCAAATGCGTAGGACCGTTTCGTCAACCGGATTTCACACTATCTGTACCGTGATCCTGGTTGGGATGACCGCTACTCCGTTGAGCCGGGCACAGGCCAAGGCAAGCGAGCGCCCCAACGTGCTTTTTATTGCGGTAGATGATCTTCGCCCCGATCTTGCCTGCTACGGGGTTAAGCACATTCATTCACCGAATATCGACAAGCTGGCTCGCAGCGGCACTGTGTTCACGCGGGCCTACTGTCAGCAGGCGGTGTGCAGCCCCTCGCGGACCTCGCTGTTGACCGGGCGACGGCCGGACACGACCAAGGTGTACGACCTGCAAACGCATTTCCGAATCCATCTGCCCGACGTGGTCGCGCTCCCGCAGTACTTCAAGCAGCAGGGATACCACACGCAGTCGATGGGCAAAATCTACCACGGCGGCCTCGACGACCCGCAGTCCTGGAGCGTGCCGTCGTGGTTTCCAAAGGGGCAAGGCTATCACAAGCCGGAATCGCTCAGGGCCATCGAAGAGACACGGTCACGTCTGAAAGCGGAGGGCAAGCTATACAAAGAAGAAGTCGTCCGGCGAGACGAAAAGACGGGAACCGTCCTGAAGATCAAGCGAAGCGGGGAACGAGTCCGTGGTCCGGCCTGGGAGGATCCCGACGTCGCGGACAACGAACTGGCTGACGGAATGGTTGCGGACAAAGCTATCGAAGCGCTGCGTCAGATCAAGGACAAGACTTTCTTCCTGGCCGTGGGCTTCTACAAGCCGCATCTGCCGTTCATCGCCCCCGCGAAGTACTTCGACCTGTACCCGGCCGCGGGTATCCGGTTGGCGGCCAACCCTTTCCCTCCGAAGGACGTGCCACATGTGGCGCTCCATGATTTCGGCGAGCTGCGTTCCTACAGCGATATGCCCAAGGTCGGGCCGGTGTCGGAGTCAAAAGCTCGCGAACTGGTACGCGCCTACCAGGCGGCCAGCAGCTTCACGGATGCTCAGATCGGGCGGGTGCTCGATGAACTCGAGCGGCTCGGGCTGCGCGACAAAACGATTGTTGTGCTGTGGGGCGATCATGGCTGGCACCTCGGCGAGCACGGCATGTGGTGCAAGCACAGCAACTTCGAGGTGGCCACGCGCGTGGCGATGATTATCTCCGCGCCGAAGCAGAAGACGGCCGGCAAGACGACCGCCGCCCTGTCAGAGTTCGTGGACATCTATCCCACGCTGTGCGAACTGGCGGGGCTGCCCCTGCCCGCGGGCTTGGAGGGAACCAGCCTTGTGCCGGTGATGAACGATCCCGATCGCCCGTGGAAGAAGGCCGCCTTCAGCCAATACCCGCGGCAGAAAGTCATGGGTTACTCGCTCCGGACCGACCGCTACCGCTACACCGAGTGGGTCGAGCCGGGCCAGGAGCCGGTCGGCGTCGAACTGTACGACCACCAAGTCGACCCGGACGAGAACTTGAACCTGGCGAGGCTTCCTGAGAACAAGGAACTCGTGGTCAAGCTGAGCAAGATGCTCAAGGACGGTTGGCGAGCGGCGAAGCCGGAATAGGGGATTGGTCTGTTAGTCTATTAGTTGGGTAGTCTGCTGGATGGGAGCCGAGAGAGGCGCCTCGCTCGGTCCGACTGACAACTGATTACTGAAGACTGACAACTGGTTTTCTATTTGTCCCCGCTCGGGCGAGTTGACGGAGCAACGTGCTTTGCAGGGTGCTCCCGCGTGTATGCCCTGAACGCCATGTACGACTTGCGAGGTTTGAGGTCGCGGTCGCACAGTCCGAAACCCGGTTCGCCGGCCGGGTCGGTGATCGACAGGTAGTTGGCCATGGTGACATAGTAGTACTTCGGGTCATTCAGCTCGCGGAGAGTCTTAACGATACGACGGCTTTTCTCGTCTTCGTCCTTCATGCTCCAACCCCACTCGCTGATCCAGATGCCCTTGTGGCCGTCGCCGTGCTCGACCATGACGCGGCGGGTGTCCTCGATGGCCCTGTGGTGCAACGTGCCCTTGCTGTCGTAAGGATGAATGTTAAAGGCGTCGAAGTGATCCTTCGCTCCGTGTTTGTACATCCCTTCGAGGTACTCATACCCCTTGGCTACGCCCTCATGGTAGTCGAGCGCGCCGGCACCCAGAACGTAATCTGGATCCTCGCTTTTCATTGCGTTGTACCAGATTATCAGCCATTTGGTGTAGAGTTTGCGGGTGTTCTCGGCCTCGTGTCCGTTGCCGCAGCCGTCGTTGACCCAACTGCATCCGTTGGGCTCGTTCCAGAACTGGTAGTGCTTGATGCGGCCCTTGTACCGCTTCGCCACCTCCTTGCAGTAGCGGATGAACTGCTCCTTCTTGTCATCCGGCGGCGGGTAGCGGTAGCCGATGCCGGTCATGCCCTTGGGAGCTTCCGGCGGCAGGGCCCAGTCCGGCGTCAGGCCCATGTATGCGAACATGGGCAGCCCGCGGTTCTCGGCCTCGGCCACCTGGTGATCGACGTAGTCCCAATACCACTCGCCTTCCTTGGGCTCGACGTCATACCAGGGAATATTGACGGGCACGTTCGTCCCGCCCATGTTCTTGACCATCTGCATCGAGCGGCCGTCGTAGTTCCATTTGGTCTTGTCGCCCGGCCAGACCCACTGGGCCCAGATGATCCCGCAGCCGTACAGGTGGCGGGGCTGCGCGGCGAACCATGCCCTGTATTCCTCCTCGTTCCTGGGCAGCGGGCGGTCGCTCTTGGCCTGCCCCAGCACCAGCACGGGTGTCGCAAGCAACATCGATACAGACAACAACAGAGTCAGCCGTTTCATGACCATTTCCTGCGCGGTCGAGTCCCGCTGTCTTCACCTGGATGCACAGATGCACATCGTCTCCGCAGACGGGGAACATACTACCGTGCAGGATGCGATCGGTGCAATCGGCCGGAGGTCCGTCGCCTGCGGCGGGGTGCATCCCTGAAACGGTGGCACATGGATTGGCGGCCGCCACGGCAGGCCAGTGTCGAGGCCGCCACCGGGACCGAGACCTGCCGAGAACGACCAGGATCGTCGGCGGGTCTCATCCGCTGCGCGGATTTCGACCATGCCCTGCCTTCGAAACGCCACCGAAGACGGAATACACCCCCTGCAGCATCGGATCTGAAATCTGTAATCTCAGATCTGAAATCCTCGATCTGAGATTTGAGATCGGGCGATCTGGAATCCGCGACGCGGAGCCTGGGCCTCACATTCGGTGGGACATATAATTGAATACGAAGGATCATATAGAAAGTTTATGGCCAGATCATGCGAGGGCGTCGAGTCAGCTCAATCCGCCACGTCGAAGAAACGCCGCACGATTTCGCAGAACATCCGGATGCCGACGGGCAGGGCCTCATCATTGAAGTTGAAGCCTGGATTGTGCAGGTGCGGGTAGTCGCTCAGGTGGGCCGGGCGAATCCCCATCCGGAACATCGCCGCCGGCACTCGTTCGGCGTAGTACGCAAAGTCTTCCACCCCCATGCTCGGCATGTTCTCAATGACCATGTGATCGTGGCCGAACAAATCGCAGACCGCACCCTCGATGAGGGCCACCATCGTCGAGTCGTTGATCAACGGCGGATATCCCTGATGGATCTTAATTTCGGCGCGTCCGCCGTGTGCGGCCGCGGTCTGCTCGACGAGCCGCTTGAAGCATTCGTGGAGCTGCTCGCCGGTCGCCGGCTGGAGATAGCGCATGGTCCCGGCCATCTCAGCTTCGGGCGGAATCACGTTGTCGGCCGAACCGGCGCGGATTTGTCCTACCGATACGACGGCTGCATCGCGGGGGTCGACGACGCGGGACACGAGAGTCTGTAATGCCGTGATGATGTGTGCCGAGATGACGATCGGGTCGACGCTACGATGCGGGTAGGCACCGTGTCCGCCGACGCCGATCACTCTGATCGTAAACGGGCTGCTTGCGGCCGTGACCGTGCTTCGCGAGAAGGAGATCGTGCCCACGGGTTGTGAGGGCCACGCGTGCAGAGCCACGATTCCTTCAACCTTCGGCGATTCAAGGACCCCGTTCTCGCACAAGCGGCGACCTCCGCCCTCATCTTCTTCATCCGGCTGGAAAACGAACTTCACCTTGCCCGGAATGGCATCGGCGAGCTTCGACAGAACCATCGCGGTGCCGAGCAGCACGGCCGTATGTCCGTCGTGCCCGCATGCGTGCATCACGCCCGGCACCGTAGACTGGTACTCGACGCCTGTCTGCTCCTGAATCGGCAGCGCATCGATGTCTGCACGAATAGCGATGCATCGACCCGGTTTGTCCGCGTTCAATATCGCGATCACGTCCGTGCCGGTCAGCGCGGGCAGCACCTTGAGATTGGGCAGTTTTGCAAGGGTCGCCCGTATTTTTTCGCTGGTGCGATACTCGCGGCGTGACAGCTCCGGATGCGAATGCAAATCGCGACGAAAGGCCGTGAGATCCGGAATGATGGGTTCGATCAGGTTGACGACTTGTTTGAACATTGGCGATGCCGCTCCTGCCAGTGCGTGATCACGACGTCGACGCCGGCATGACGGTTAACCGGCATCGCAAGTCGATCCGGATCCTCCTTGGGGCGGCCCGTGGTTGCATTCGGTTCCGGGCCGAAGCCTAACGATAAGTGCGGATCACGCCGATGACAACTCCTTGAATGTTGACGTGATCGGCGTAGATCGGCTGATAGGCCGGATTGGCCGGTTGCAGGCGGATGCGGTTACTTTCCTTGTAGAACTTCTTGAGCGTGGCTTCCCCGTTGTCGAGCAAGGCTACCACTGTCTCACCGTTGCGAGCCGTGTTTCGTTGCTCGGCAATGACCAAGTCGCCGTCGCGGATTTGTTCATCGATCATGCTGTCGCCCCGGACGCGCAGCACAAACGCGCCGCTCCTGCTGGCGAACAGATCGTCGAGGCTGACGGTCTCAAGATTCTCCACCGCTTCTATGGGCGAGCCGGCCGCGATATGGCCTACCAGCGGCAGCGTGTACCGCGAGTCATCCGGAAACGCTGCCCGCCCATGCTCCGTAAGTTCCAAAGAGCGTGCCCTGTGTCTCGATCGGCGCAGGAGACCTTTTTTTTCGAGTCCGGTGACGTGTTCGAAGACGGTGACCTTGCTGACGCCCAACGTATCGGCCAGTTCCTGCAAAGTCGGGGAATAGCCATGCCTGTGTTGATAGTCGCGGATCATGGTTAGAATCTGCAACTGCTTGGGCGTCAGACGAGCAAACTTGTGCTGTGCCATATTCAGGCTCCGTGAGTTGCGGTTGCGCCAGTTCCAAGGGTCCGATGACCACAAGCGGCCACGCCGCCAGCCTGCGTGGTTCATCCATTTCTCCGGCCGTGTTCCACTGAATCGTCCCGGCATTCCTGGTCGCCAAGTCGAACCCTGCCAGCGCCAACTGGCGACCGGTCATTCGGCCTGGCTCGCCGATTACTCCCTCATGTTGCTCGGCCGGTGCTCCTCCCGAAGTCCGGCGTTTGCCGAACGTTGCCGTCACATCCGAGCCTTCCTTCGGATAGCAAGAGACACGTTCCAGCAGCGCTGACAGCTTCTGTCCCAACCAACCGGCTGGGAAATGGGTTCCTTTGATGCCCGGCCGAACCGGCCAAGCGGTACGGAATCTCCCGCCGGGCCCGAACACGCATACTGGCAGTTCACCACCTTGAGAATTCGCCATGCCAGCCGCCTCCTTACGGCACGGCCAACCATCCTAATCATGAGGAGCCTAGTCTCACGGCCAAGTCGAGTATCCTGCCTCGGGCCAGTCGCCTATCTGGCGGACGATGAGCTAGATGCTGTTTACTTTTTGTTTGGGAATAGAATACCCTAACCATCTCCAAACGTCAAATGTTTTTTCATTTTTCTTTTTCGGAAGTCCTCCAGGGCCTTGGTCTTCAGGCCAGCCCCCAACATATGCTCCCCGCCGTAGTCCGGAACCCCACTTAATGGACATATCGTGTCGTTCATAGCCAAAACGTGAACGGCCTATTGTCCCTTTTTTGCCGGCGACCGGGCCTGAAAATGCGCGTTTTTCCGGCTCTGCGGGGAGGCAAGGAGCAGAACGTCCGGCTTCAACGCAACGGCCGGCTTGAAATCGGACTGATTGGGTGCTAAAAGAAGGGCGTACAAGATGACTATGTCCGGGGGCTGAGACAATGCTTTCATTCACTCGCAAGACGCATTATGCGCTTATCGCGCTGACCCATTTAGCATCGCAGCCGACAGGATGCAGCAGTGCCAGGCAAATCTCGGCGGCTTACCGTTTGCCCCTGCCCCTGCTGATGAACCTGTTGAAGCAGTTGACGCAGCAGGAACTTGTTCGATCGGTCAGGGGTCCGCGAGGGGGATATACGCTCACGCTGCCTCCCGATAAGATCCGGTTGACGGACGTGGTCAGGGCCGTGGAGGGTCCGATTCATGTGACGCAGTGCGTTCCTGACAAGGCGGTGAACCCGGAAGAAGACGACGCAGATACGTGCGTTCGAATGGAGAGCTGTCCGATTCGGGCATCGTTGGAGCTGGTTCACAACAAGATGATAGGGTATCTCGACTCAATCACCTTGGCCGACATAATCGGCGGAGGGAAAGAGGCGTGTCATGGCCGCCAGCCGGTTGAAGAGAGCCACGGGGTGATATCGTGAAGTCCCTGATCTACCTGGACAACAACGCCACCACTCCGGTTGACCCGCGGGTACTCGAGGCGATGTTGCCCTATTTCCGGGAAAAGTTCGGCAACGCCGCCAGTCGCACGCACCAGTTCGGCTGGGAAGCGGAGAAAGCGGTCGACCTTGCCCGCGAGCAGGTGGCCGCTCTGATCAACGCGAGTGCCAAGGAGATCATATGGACCAGCGGGGCGACTGAGAGCAACAACATTGCGGTCAAAGGTGTGGCCCAGATGTACAAGGACAAAGGCCGCCACATCATCACACAGGTGACCGAGCATAAGGCCGTCCTCGATCCCGCGAAGTACTTGGAGACACAAGGTTTCGAGGTCACCTTTTTGCCGGTGGACCGGACCGGTCGTGTTGACGTGAACCAGTTTCGCGAGGCGATACGCGCGGACACGATTCTGGTGTCGATCATGATGGCGAACAACGAGATCGGTACGATCCAGCCGATCGCCGAAATCGGGGCGGTGTGCAAGGAAAAGGGGGTCATTTTTCACACGGACGCCACGCAGGCCTTTGGCAAGGTTCCGATCGACGTGAAAGCCATGGGCATTGATTTGCTGAGCTGTTCGGGCCACAAGGTTTACGGCCCGAAGGGGGTGGGGGCCCTATACGTCCGCCGTAAAGGCCCTCGCGTCCGTTGCGAGCCCATTCTGCATGGCGGAGGGCACGAGCGAGGCATGCGTTCCGGGACGCTGAATGTTCCGGGGATCGTCGGTTTCGGCAAGGCCGCGGAGATCGCGGGGCAGGAGATGCAGGCGGAGTCGGCCCGGCAGGCAAGGCTGCGGGATCGGTTGTGGGCCGGTTTGAGCGAGCACCTTGACGAGATTTACCGCAACGGGCACACGGTGCATTGCCTGCCGAATACGCTGAATGTCAGTTTCGCGTACGTCGAAGGCGAGGCGCTGATGATGGGGTTCAGTAACATCGCCGTGAGCAGCGGCTCGGCCTGTACCAGTGCGTCGCTGGAGCCGAGCTACGTGCTCAAGGCCCTTGAGGTGGCAGACGAGCTGGCGCACAGTTCCATTCGTTTCAGTCTCGGTCGGTTCAACACGGCGGCTGAGATCGAGCAGACCATTGACCAGGTGGCGGCCACAGTGCGCCGCCTGCGGGAAATGAGCCCCTTGTACGAGATGGCCAAGGAAGGGGTCGACATTAAGGGGGTTGACTGGAGCCGGATTTGAACGAAGCCTGGGGTGCCGGTCTGGTCGGCGCGGTCCCTGTGGAGTATTGGGATGGCATACAGCGATAAAGTGATCGATCACTACAACAATCCGCGGAACATCGGTTCCCTGGATAAGAACAACCCGCGTGTCGGGACGGGTATCGTGGGAGCTCCCGAGTGCGGCGACGTGATGAAACTGCAGATTCAGGTTGATGACGACGGCTGTATCGTCGATGCCAAGTTCAAAACCTTCGGCTGCGGCAGCGCGATCGCCAGCAGTTCGCTGGCGACCGAGTGGATCAAGGGCAAAACGCTCGATGAGGCGCTGGAGATCAAGAATACCGATATTGTTCGCGAACTGGCCTTGCCCCCGGTGAAGATTCATTGCAGCGTGCTGGCGGAGGACGCCATCCGGGCCGCGATTCAGGATCTCAAGCGGAAGCAGGCCAATGCTCCGGCGACAGCCGGAGCCCAGGTGGCGCGTGGTTGAGGTATGGACAGGGCATAGAATTTCCTGGGGCTTGCGGACGCGTGCGTGCGAAGGCAGATTGAATCGCCCCGGTTTTTTGAAATGGCATTCGACAGCGGAGGAACAAAACAGATGGCGTTGGCACTCACGGAACGAGCGGCACAGGAAGTCAAAGCGATCCTGCAACAGCAGAACCTATCGCCGGACAGCGTTTATCTTCGTTTAGGCGCCAAGGGCGGCGGATGCAGCGGGTTCACCTATGCGTTGGACCTGGTTGATACCAAGGGTGAGCTCGACCAGGAATACGTATCGCATGATATTCGGGTGATTTGTGACCCCAAGAGCCTGATCTACCTCGACGGCACCACCCTGGACTTCAAGGACGAGCTCATGGGGCGGGGGTTCGTATTTGACAACCCGAATGCATCGGGCACATGCAGTTGCGGCAACAGTTTCTGCACCTGACGGTACGGACCAATCGCCCGTCGGCGGCCTGACCAGGCACCGATTCGGATTGACCCTTCGTTGACGGGGGTTTCCGGCGTGAGCTCACAACCAACCACGAGCCGTCCGATTCGCTGTACCACGTGCTCCCAGCCGTTGGAATCGCCGATCTGTTGTACCAGTTGCGGGCAGCTCAACGCGGATCCGATCGGGCGGTGCAGCTACTTCGAGCTGTTTGGCCTGCCCGTTGATTTTGACATTGACGAGCAGAGCCTGCACCGGACGTACCTCTCTTTGACCCGGTCCGTCCATCCCGACGTCGCCGGGCACGCGTCGCAGGAGAAGCGGCACGACGCCTTAGCGATCAGCTCTGAGATGAACCGGGCATACCTGACGCTTCGTGACCCGGTTCTGCGGGCGGAGTACCTGCTGAGCCTTGTCGGCGAGCCGGGCACTTCTGAGGATCGAGCGGTGTCGCCGGACCTGCTCGGAGAGGTCATGACGATTCGCGAGGAGATCGAAGAAGCGCGCCAGGCCGGCGACCAGGCGAGCCTGGAAGATCTGAAGCAGCAAGTGGCGGCAAAGCAGCAAGCCTGCATGGAATCGATCGTCTCGCTTGCCCGCGCGCTTGTCGAGAAGCCCGATGCCCGCCGTGCGCTCCGCCGGCAGCTCAATGCGATCAAGTACTGGAACAACCTGATGGACCGCCTGTTGCCGGGGAGCGATGGGGTCTGACGGAGAGGTTATGAGCGACAATCGCGACGTCATCGTCGGTATCGATCTGGGGACGACCAATTCACTGGTGGCGGTCTTCGATGAGGCCGGGCCGCGGGTGATTCGCGACGAAATGGGGGAAAGCCGGGTTCCGTCGGTGCTGGCATTCTCGGCGGAAGGCCGGGTCACGATCGGCTGGGAGGCAAAAGCCCACGCCGTCGAAAACCCCACCAGCACGGTTTTTTCGATCAAGCGGTTGATGGGTCGAGGCTACGAGGAGCTGGCGGCCAGCGGCGAACTCGGCCATCTGCCATACCAGGTCGTCAAGCGGGTGACCGACAGCAGCAGCCGCGACATAGCGGCGGTCAATGTGAATGGTCGCCTGATGACGCCTCCCGAGATCAGTGCTCTCATTCTTCGCGAGCTGAAACGCCGCGCCGAGGCCCACCTGGGTCGGCCGGTCAGCAGGGCGGTCATTACGGTGCCGGCTTACTTTGATGATGCTCAACGGCAGGCCACGCGTGATGCCGGCCGGATTGCCGGACTGGAGGTGGTCCGGATCGTCAATGAACCGACTGCCGCGGCTCTGGCCTATGGTCTTGGTCTGCGGGGGCAGATGGACCGAATCAAGGCCGCCGGCTCGATGTTGACGCTGGCCGGTCAGTGTCCGACCAGCCGCGACGGCGCGGATGCGGAGGCACAGGGCAGGTGTAGCAAGCCGGGGGGCGGCGAATCGCTCATTGCGGTGTACGACCTTGGCGGCGGGACCTTTGACATCTCGATCCTGCGGCTCATGGACGGCGTCTTCGAGGTGCAGAGCACTCACGGTAACACGCGTCTTGGCGGCGACGACTTCGATCGGGAGATCATCGGGCTCGTTCAGCGGGAGGTGGGGGAGCAGTTCGGACTGGAGATCAACTCGCCTGCGATCCGCCAGGCCCTGCGAAACTTCGCTGAGAGCGTCAAGATGAGGCTGAGCTGCGACGAGACGGCCACCATCGAGATCGACTTGGGCCAAGGCCGCCGGTATCGCCGGAGTATCAGCCGCAGCGAGTTTGAGGCGATGATCGAGCCGTGGATCGCCAAAACGCTTGAATCCTGCCGGCGCGCGCTGGCGGACGCGAAGGTCAAGGCCGCCGAGGTGGACCAAGTGATCCTGGTCGGCGGAAGCACGCGGATTCCGCTGGTTCGCCGGCGCGTGGAGGAATTGTTCGGCCGTCGTCCGTACACCGCTCTGAATCCTGACGAAGTTGTCGCCCTTGGTGCCGCCGTGCAGGCGGCGATTCTGGCCGGCGAGCAGCGAGATGCCCTACTGCTCGACGTAATTCCGTTGTCGCTGGGCATTGAGACGATGGGCGGAGCGATGGGCAAGCTGATTCTCCGCAACACCCGCATCCCCTGCCAGGCCACGGAGCGGTTCAGCACCTTCGTCGACGGCCAGACCAACGTTAAGATCAATGTCCTGCAGGGCGAGCGGGAAATGGCGAAGGACTGCCGCTCGCTCGGCGAATTCGAACTTCGCGGGATACCGCCGATGCCGGCCGGCCTGCCCAAGATCCTGGTCACGTTTCTGATCGACGAAAACGGGATTCTGAACGTTTCGGCCCGCGAGGAACGAAGCGGCACCGAAGCGAGCATCCAGATTGTGCCGACCTACGGGCTGACCTCCGACGAGGTCAAGCGGATGGAGATGGAGTCCTACGAGCACGCTCGCGAGGATATGACCGCTCATCGGCTTATCGACTTGCGAAACCAGATCGAGTTCGACACTCACAAGACCGAGCAAATGCTCGCGAAGGTCGGCGACCGGCTTTTGCCCGACGAGCGGCAGAAGATCGAAACCGCGATGGCCGAGTTGAAGGCTCTTGCCGCGGCGAACGGCACCGATGCGGACGCTTTACACAAAGCCTTGATCGAGTTTGACCGTAAGACGGTTCGGCTCGCGGAGTTGGCCATCACCGAGACGCTCCGTGAGACGGATCGGACCGGTGTCTCGGCCCCTCGTCACTGAACGGAGAACCATCGCCGATGGATGCCAAGAATCCCCGTTTGACCGATGCGGCCCAACGTCGCCCCTTGCGGAAGTATCGGATCACCTTCTTGCCATCCGGCAGGACGGTCGAGGTTGACCCGGGCGAGACCGACCATGCGGCTGACGGCCTGCCTTGGAGCATTCTGGATATCGGGCTGCGTCATGGTGTCGAGATTGATCATGCTTGCGGCGGGGTGTGTGCTTGTGCGACCTGCCATGTGATCGTTCGCCAGGGTCTTGGATCGTGCGGCGACCCTGAGGAGGAGGAGGAAGACCGGCTGGACAACGCGTACGGCTTGACTCCTCAATCGCGTCTGGCCTGCGTCTGCGTGCCTGATGGCAGCAGTGATGTTGTGGTCGAAATTCCGGCCTGGAACCGCAATCGAGTCGGCGAGAGTCGCTGATTCGATCGCCATCCGGGATCAAAGTGTGGGATAGGCATGTTGCCGGTCCAGGCGGGGTCGCCAGGGTGTACTATTCTCTTGAATGGAAGGTTGGAATATGCCCCCCTTGAAGTGGACCGACGCAGAGGATATCGGCATTCGCCTCTTCGAGAAGTATCCCAACGAAGATCCTTTGGCCGTGCGATTCACTGATCTGCACAAGCGGGTCTGCGAGCTCGAAGGCTTTGGCGATGATCCCAAGGCCTCAAACGAGGCCCACCTTGAGGCCATACAGATGGCCTGGCTTGAGGAGTACCGCGACGGGAAGGAATGACGTTTGCCGTTCGGGGGCTCGCAGCAATGGTTTCCTGCCCGTCCGAAAACCGAGTGCGTCGTGCGTCGCACGCGAGACGCGGAGCTTCACATCTTCATTTTGTGATTTGCCGGCCGGCACACTTTGGGCAACCGCCTTCCCGTCCTACGTCCTGGGTAACGGCGTACCACTCGCCGCACTGCTCGCATCGGCCGGCGATCCGGGCCGAGAACTTGCCGCATTTCTCGCAGCGGAATCCTTGCCCGTTCGGATCGCGAGGATAGGTGCGGACCTGCTTGCGCGGGATGGTGAAATACCGGCCGCACTCGGCTGAGGTGCATTTCAAATGAAATCCGTCAGCTTGCGCAGGTACGGCAGCGGAGACCTTGATGTATGTATAAAGGCCGGCTGCCACGATGAAGGCGCCCAGCCCGGCATAGATGAGGATTCTTTTCAAATCGTCACCTTCTCGACCGATGGTCCAAGTCCGTTTTCACCGCTCTTCAGGCGGAACGTTGGCGATGGGGAACTTGTACTTGTCGCCCCAATCGTCATAGTGTGCTCTGTAGTCGTTGTTCCACTTCTTCCGCATCCCGATGGTCCCTTCCACCAGCCTCGATTGCAGAAGCCATTCACTATGGCCGTCGGCGAAGACGATGCAGGCGCCCTTCAAATGCCGGTCTCCCGGCCACTCCAGCCCGTTGTCATCGATGGGATCGATCGCCGTGTCCCAGATGCCGCTTTTGGCTTTTGGGTTAGGGCTGCCCGAGTCGCTGTCACCGAGGGCGATCATGTCGGACGGGCGTTTCACTCGCTCGACTCGCACCTCGCCCTCGTAAGGGTGATTGATGTGGCCGCCGAGGCCGTAATTGTAGACCGGCGGATTCCGGCCGATGGTTTCGGCGACGCCCCAGTCGTTGTAGCCGTAGGCGAAGGTTGCCTGCTCCTCAGGCTGGGCGGCGGCGATATCGCGGTAGATTCGATCGATGCCGTTCCAATGGGTGTCAGCGGGGGCCGACGGGCACCAGAATATCTCAGGCTGTCTCATGAACCGGTTGAGCCGAACCGGCCAGAGAATATCGCTGCGTCCGTATGTGAGATGGTGCCCGGGATAGTGCCGGTGCTCAAGCGTGTACATGTGCAGGGCGATGCCCATCTGGTGCGTATTTGCCCCGCACTGCGTCCGCTTGGCAAGTTCGCGGGCCCGGGCCAGGGACGGCAGCAGAATCGCGATCAGCAGAGCGATGATTGCCACCACGACCAAGACTTCGATCAGGGTGAAACCGTGTTGACGACCGCGCAGGAATCGAAAGCCGCCGATGCTCATCATCGGCCTCCTCGAAACGGATCACAGTCCGGCTGCCAGCGTTCTATCGGCGCGGTGTTTATCATACCATTCAACTCGGTGGGACCCAATACCCTGGAATAAAGAACGTGATAGGGGCGGGGCCTCGAGAGAGCGGGGGCGGCGTGGCCATCTGTTACGGAAGCCGGTCCCAGTGTGGTTTTGGCAGGGACTCTTGTTCTTTGAGTGCCTGTTCTGTCGATATTCTCTGGACCGATGTCGAAGGTTCTACAGTCAGCCAAGCTGATCAGCGTACTGACGCTGGTTTCGCGCATTCTGGGGTTAGTGCGGGATATCGTCTGCGCCCACGCGTTCGGCACGGAGGTGGTGTGGTCGGCTTTCCGGATGGGTTTCCAGATTCCTAATCTTTTCCGGCGGCTGTTTGGGGAGGGAGCGCTGTCGGCGGCGAGCATCCCGGTGCTGACCGAGACGCTGGCACGGGACAGCAAGGGGGCAACGGATGTTCTGGCGGGACGGCTGCTGGGCCTTCAGCTCGCGGTGCTGGCCGGCCTGTGTATCATCGGCGAGTGCGTTGTCGCCGGTCTGTACTGGGTTTACGGCGGCGACTCAGACAACGCCCTAACATTTGCCCTGACCGGCCTGATGCTCCCTTACATGATTTTCATCTGCACCGCCGCCGTGCTTGGCGGGGTGCAGAACGTCTTTGGTCGGTTTGCATCCCCGGCGGCGGCACCGATCATCCTGAACATCTTCATGATTGCCGCGGCATGGTTGGCTCCGCGAGTGGTGCCAGGCGGCATGCGGCGCCAGATCGTGCTGCTGGCGGCGGCCGTGGTCGTTTCGGGGATCTTTCAACTGGCATGGCAATGGCTGTCGGCCAGGCAGTGCGGGTTGCGTTTGCCTTTGCGGATCAACACGCGGGACCCAAACATTCGCCGGATTTGCGTGACGATGCTGCCCATGATGGGCGGTCTGGCGGTGGTTCCGATCAGCAGCTTGTTGGACAACCTGATCGCCTACTGGTTCGTTCCCGAGCGTGTGGGGCCGGCGATCCTGGGCTATGCCCAGGAGTTGTACCAGTTCCCGCTGGGGGTTTTTGCGATCGCGATGGCGACGGCGATCTTTCCGACGCTGGCGAAGCACGTGGCGGACAATGACATTCCGGGCATGAAGGCCACGCTGGCTCGCGGGATTCGCGTGGTCGAGTTTGAGGCTTTGCCGTGCATGGTGGGTCTGATTCTGGTGCGGGATCCGCTTGTGCGGACGCTATTCGAGCGAGGGCAATTCGCAGAGAACCCGGATTCGGCGCCGCGTGTAGCATTTGCCCTGTACATGTATGCCTTGGGTATCATTGCCTATGGGGTTAATCACCTACTGGTGCGCACCTTCTACGCCATGCACGATGCCAAGACGCCGTTGCGGGTGTCGGTGATCAACGTGGTGATCAACTTTGCCGTCAATCTGGTCCTGGTTCAGACAGCTTTGCGGGAAGCCGCCATGGGGCTGTCGACCTCGGTGTGTGCGATGGGCCAAGTGGTCGCACTCTCTGTGCTGCTGAGACGGCGGATCGGTCCGCTTGCCTGGGGCGAGATCGGACGAAGCGTTACTCGAAGCGCGGCCGCGACCGTGATCATGGCCTTGACAGTACTGGTGGTCGACCACTATGTCGACGGCAGCCTGAGGCCGCTTTACCGTTTGGTGATTCTGGTCTGCACAGGCGGGATCGCTTACCTCGGCGCGGCGTTCGTCCTGGGATGCCAGGAGATGCGGGAGATGCTGCGGAAGTAGTGATCAGTGATCGGTCGTCAGTTTTCAGTCAAACCCTCGGAGCACACTGTCCGACTGACAACTGATCACTGAGCACTGACGACTCTCCTACTTCGGTCTTCTCGCCTTGGTTGTTCTCCTGCCGCTTTCTTCGCGAGTCATTTCCTCGTGGTTGATCAGGGAGTATTCGATGCCGTCAACCAGCGCGATCCAGGACGCCTCAATGATGTTTTCGCTGACACCGACCGTGCCGTATATTTCGTGGGTTACTTCGTTGCGGAATTCGATGGTGACGCGCACGCGAGCCGCTGTGGCGGCTTTCGCGTTGATGACGCGCACCTTGTAGTCGATCAGCCGCACCTGGTCGACCTCGGGATAATGAGGCCGGAGAGCTTTCATGAGGGCGTTGGCCATGGCATCGACCGGGCCGTGACCGCCCGAGACGTGATGTTCGAGGGTCCCGTTGATCCTGAGTCTGACGATGACCTCGGTGTCGGGCTCGTGGAATTGGGGTGATTTCAGGGCCACTGCCCGCCAGTGGTCCAGTTGCCAGAACGGGTGATAGAGTCCCAGTTCTTTACGGCAGAGCAGCTCGAAGCTGGCCTCGGCCGACTCGTATACGTAACCCTGTTCCTCATACTCCTGGAGTCGCTTGAGCAACCGACGCTGAAGGGCCTTGTCGTGGGCGACATCGAGTTTTCGCCCGATCTTCTCGGCAACACCGCTGGCCCCGCTGAGTTCACTGATCAGTACCCGCCGTTCGTTGCCCACCAGCATGGGGTCGATGTGCTCATAGCTGCGGCTGACCCGGCGGATGGCGTGGACGTGCATTCCTCCCTTATGGGCGAAGGCGAACGGGCCGACATAGGGCTGGTTGTCGGGCGGCACCAGGTTGAGCACCTCGTAGACGTACCGGCTGACCTCAGTGAGCCGTTTAAGGCCGTCGTCGTGCAGGACGGCTTTGTTCATCTTGATTCTGAGATTGGCCACGACGGTGGTCAGGTCGACGTTTCCGCATCGCTCGCCGATGCCGTTGATGGTTCCCTGGGCGTGGACGGCGCCGTGCTGGATTGCCGTGAGGGTGTTGGCGACCGCCAGGCCGGCGTCGTTGTGCGTGTGAATGCCGAGCTTTGCGCGGAGGTGTGGTCGGATGGCGTCAACGGCCTTGGCGATCTGTTCCGGCAGGCTTCCGCCGTTCGTGTCGCACAATACCAGGCATGAAGCCCCCGCCTCCTGTGCGGCGAGCAGAGTCTTGAGTGCATAGTCGGGGTTATCCGCCCACCCGTCGAAGAAATGCTCCGCGTCGTAGAGAACCTCACGACCTTGCCGAGTGAGAAAAGCCACGGACTCGGTGATCATATCGAGGTTTTCCTGCTCGCTGACCTGGAGCACGTCACGAACCTGCATATCCCATGTCTTGCCAACAACGGTGATGACGGGCGCCTCGGAGTCGAGGAGGGCCTTGAGCCCCTCGTCCTTGTCGGCTTTCGTGCCGCGGCGGCGGGTCATTCCGAATGCCGTCACCTTGGCGTGCGACAACTTGAGTCGTCGAACCTCCTGGAAGAACGCCGCATCCCGTGCGTTGCTGAGGGGGTAGCCGCCTTCGATGTAATCGACGCCAAGGCTGTCGAGCTTCGTGGCGATCATGAGCTTGTCGTTCAGGCTCAGACTCACGTTATGGCTCTGCGTGCCGTCGCGGAGCGTCGTGTCGTAGATCTCGATGCGTTGTCGGGGTGTGGACATATGGTCTCTCGTCTGTTTGGTGTCTGCTTTCTTGGTCGAGCTTTTGCCCGATGCCGTGCGTGTCAGACCATTAGACTATTCGACTGTCAGGCTGTTAGACTGTTAGGAAGAATCACGCAGGTGCTCCGCTGCTTCAGCGGAGGAGTGGTGAATTCACTGCTGGCAGCATCCTAAAGGTCTAACGGCCGAACAGTCCAAGGCGGACCGCCTTTTTGCGGACCGCAACCCAAGCGCTCTGCGATCCAGAAACATGCGCGCAAGCCGCACACATATCCGGCCATAAGGTTCTAATAGCCTAGCGGCCTAACAAAAAGCCCTGCCTCACCGGGCAGGGCTGTCATGATCGCGTTCGCCTCACGCGGCCCTACCCGGGTTCTCCTCGAATAATGCCGATGATACGGCCGATCCGCATCGCTGCGGTATGCCGGCGGGCAAGGCAATAAGACTCGGCCATTCTGTTCGACATAACTTTATGCTAGCATCGGGGCCAGTCGTTGGCAAGGGCCCCGTTGTGGGAGTGCGGCCGGGTGGGTTACAATTCTTGCGGCTTGTTGTGCGTCCTGAGATCCCGGTGTGGGACCGGCATCTTGCCGGTCCGATGGTCGACTGGAAGCCCGTCCCATACTTTTTCAGGACACTTTCAGTCTGTTGGTCATCTGTCCCAGGAAATCGTCCTATGTCGCAACGCAAACCCGCTCGTGCCGTGTTTCCGGGAGCCTTCGATCCCATCACTCATGGTCATCTCGACGTCATCAAGCGGGCGCGGGAGTTTGTCGACGAGTTGATTGTCGCCGTCGGCCATAACCCCGAGAAGAGAGAGCTATTTACAGCTCAGGAGCGGGTCGACATGCTTAACGAACTGGTTGGCGATCTCCCGCGGGTTCGGGTGGAGGCCTACGAGGGGCTGACGGCCGAGTTCGTGCGGCGGGTGGGTGCCCAGATGATCATCCGTGGCATCCGCGACAACGTCGACTTGCACTACGAGCTTCAGCAGGCCAACATCAACATGGCGGTGGGGGGGGTGGAGACGATCTTCCTGCTCACCCGCGACCAATTTGCCTTGGTTTCCAGCACTTACATCAAGCAGATTGTCGAACTGGGTTGCACGGATCTGGAAAGGCTTTCGCGGCTGGTTCCGCCGAATGTGGCCGAGCGGTTGCGGCTGAAGCACGGTTCGCAATGAGACACGAAGGGGTAGGGAGCGCCCCGGCGGACCATCATTCGGACGATTTGAAATCTGGCAATCTCAGATCTCAAATCAGGCGATGCGCGAGCGGGGTGCTCGATCTCGGGTGAGTCAGCAATTACATTGCGGAATGCTGTTCGGAGGCAATCGGTGCGAGGTTTCCTGGAATGCGGCTCCTGGAACCGCTGGCTGAGCTTCGAGATCGACTCCGGGGTTATCCTCCCTGGGTGCTTGTGCTTGCCGCTCCGTTGTATCCACTGGTGTTCTTCGGCTGCTTGATATGTCTTCCGTTGCTTCTGCCGAACTGGATTCTCGGTCCGCTTCTTGGTCCTCTTGTTGCCCCGATCGGCCGTTCCCGTGCAGTGCAATGGCTCTCGACCAAGAAGGTCGAGGACTTCCCCGTGTATGTCGCTGAGTTGGCAGGACTCTTTCATTGGGATGTGGCGAGAGCGGCCGATCTGTTGCAGCGAATTCGTGTGGTCAGACGAATTCTGTTGCTGATCATCGGTGGACAGTGGGTAGCCCTTCTTGCCACTGGAGTCATCGTCGGAGTCTCATTCGCGTTGCGCGAGCCTCCGGACTTGGTTGGCCTTGCCGTGATAGCTTGCGGCGCAATCCTTGTGGTGTCGACGGTCTTCTCGGCATCGGGCCTGAGCTACTACCACGGGCTGTACAAGTCATGGCAGACTCTCCAAACCGCTCTTTGCGGCCAATGTGGGTATATCCGTGAGCATGTGCAGAGCCTCAGGTGCCCGGAATGTGGAACCGGCGAGCCTGCCGTTCCTCCCGGGCGCGCACCCAGGTGTCGCGATGTCTGGTCGCCGCTGGTCAACAAGTGGACCACGGGCCTGCCGCTCAGCCTGCTCTGCTGCATGTTCTTGTTTGACCGCCTCGTTCTAGACGCATGCCTGAGCGCCAAAACACATGGTTGGGTGGTCCTCATGATGACTGGATCAGCCGCAGGCGTGATTCTGTGGGTGCTCTGGGTCTTCTGGTTTCGGTGGAAAAGAGCGTGGTCCCGGAGCCCAGGCGACAAACGAGGAGCATGCGTGGAAAGCGACGGTACCGGGTGGTAGGGCAGTATCGAGCGCAGCGAGACCTGCCATTCCTCCCTCTGTCCTTGGCTACGGTTGTCTGTTGTCGAGGTTATCCCGGTCGGGGATGGTTGCGGCAGGTCTGCGCGGCCTTTGGCCGCTGCGGCCGTGCCCTACGTGATCTGGCGGCTGCGAACATGTCCTACGGGGATGGTTGCGGCAGGTCTGCGCGGCCTTTGGCCGCTCCGACCGTGCCCT
>ERZ795050.2128-NODE-2128-length-23067-cov-5.618373_pt1 | contig 23067 bp, 19 predicted proteins | sample MGYA00375134_ERZ795050 | MGnify/ENA primary metagenome ERZ795050 (study PRJEB30179, sample SAMN05720221) | activated sludge metagenome | isolation source: Anaerobic digester | place: Japan | collected 2015-05-26 ... | reverse complement strand
GTTAAATTAAGCGTTTTTAGCTTAACTTACTGTCCGGATAAATGTAGCAGTTCCAGAGGATGCAATTGGGAAGTTGTTAAAATTTTTTATTCCTTCACTTGGCATTTGACTTCCAAAACGTAAAAAGCTGTTAGGGAACCTGATTTATCAGTTGAGTTCAGGGTTTTTACAAAAAATTATCTTAATTTTAGGTGAAATTGTTGATGATTTTAATACTGTCATGATGAGAGTCTTTCTTTTCACACTTTTTCAGGTATGCATTTTCTTTCTTTTATCGTGCAAACAGAAACCGGTACAGAACCTCGAAGAGATGGCCCGCCGGGCCGCGCGCCCCGAAGCCGTAATGGTTAAAACCGTCAAAGCCGAAAAAACAACATTCTACCACGAACTGCTCAGTAACGGCAAAATATACTCTTCGAAGAAGGCAGCCATACCTTTTAAGGTCAACGGTCTTATCCGGGAGCTTTATGTTCAGAACGGTCAAAAGGTACACGAAGGGGAACTGCTTGCAGTGATTGAAGATTTCGAATACCGCACACAGCTGCAACGGGCACGCCAGAACCTTGAAAAGGCCGAAATAAATTTCAGAGACGATATTCTAACCAACTTTTCCGCGTCCGATACGGCCGGACTGCCGTCTTCCAAAATAAAAATTTCACGTATCCGATCCGGACTGGATGAGGCTCTCACAGCACTCGCGCAGGCTGAATACAATTTCAATAATACGCGCATCACCGCGCCTATCCAAGGCATGGTAGCCGATCTTGAAGCCCGCCGGTGGAACCCCTCTCAGAATTACAAAAACCTCTGTACCATTGCCGACATTGAAAATATGGAGGTGGAATTCCCTGTCACGGAATCGGAATTCATCCTTCTTGAAAAGGGGATGCCTGTAATTATTATTCCTTTTGTAAATGACAGCATAAGAATTACAGGTTCAATAACCCAGATAAATCCACAGGTTGACGAGACCGGCATGATCAGGATAAGGGCAGCCTTCCGGAACAACACCCGGCTGATCGACGGTATGAATGTAAGAGTTCTGATAAGGCGTCCCGTTCCCGGCGCCATTGTAGTACCTAAGGAATCTCTCGTCAGGCGGCAGGGCCGGGATGTGATATTTATTAGACAGGACTCCCTGGCAATCTGGAGATACGTAACCGTGGGAGCCGAAAACAGTTCCAGTCTCTCCATAAAGGAAGGAATAGAGCCCGGCGACCTGGTTATTGTAAGCGGAAACATTAACCTTGCCCACGAAACCGTCGTGAAGGAACAATGAAGGGAACATCTCCATCCCAATCTTTCGTTTCAGCCTTCAGGCTAAACATACTGTTTGTAGTGCTGGTCATTACGGGTATCGGAATGACGCCCCTTCTGTCGCTTCAGCTAAACCCTACCCGATACCTCCCTTCACTCACAATCACCTGGATATGGCCCGATGCCCCTGTCCGTGTGGTAGAACAGGAAGTCACAACAGTAATTGAAGGAGTTCTTTCTACTGTGACGGGCGTTACAAAAGTCAGGTCAGTTACCAGGGAGGGTTCAGGTTCGGTAACCGTTGAGCTGGATAAAAAAACAGACCTTCAGGCAAAAAGATTTGAAGTGGCCTCCCTGATGAAAGAGGCTTTTAAACGCCTTCCCGAAAAAGTGTCTTACCCCGATATCAGAATGAATGTGCCTTCGTCAGGTAGTGCCGGCTCACTGATACTTAGCTTCCAGATTAACGGGAACGCAAGCCAGTCCTATTTAGCCGAAGTTGCAGAAGAACTCATCAAACCTGCCGTTGCACTTGTGGAAGGTGTTTACAGCGTGGATATTTACGGCTCTGCTCCGCGTGAGTGGGAAATATCATACGACGTTCGCAAATTGTCTGCCTGCGGAATTACCGAATCAACAATAAGATCAGCCATCAGAAGCTACATGATTGAGCGGGAACTGGGTGGAGGATTTGAAGCATCTGCAGGGGGCGAATTGAAAAAAACCTACATTACACTTACAGGGAATAATTCTGATACTGTAAGATGGAACGAGATTCCTGTTGCAGGCATTGGAGGCAGAATAGTCAGGCTTGGAGACATTGCCTCAGTCAGGCTTAAAGACCGCCAGCCTTCCGGTTATTACAGGATAAACGGATTAAATACCGTCAACCTTAATGTAAGCGCAGGGAAGAATGTGAATAACATTAAGGTGGCCGGCGAAGTAAAGAAAGTTATTGCGAAAATTAGGAAAGAACTTCCTCCTGGATACTCCATACGCAATTCGCTGGATAACACTGTTTTCATTAAAGAGGAAATAACAAAAAATGTTTTCAGAACATTGCTGTCGGTGATACTGCTTCTGCTTTTCGTGCTTTTAATAAGCAGAGAGATGAGGTATCTTCTCATCATAGCAATAAGCCTGTTCTCTAACATCTTTATCGCGTTCATCTTCTATTATTTCTTCCGCCTTGAGATACATCTTTATTCACTTGCAGGCATAACCGTTTCGTTCGGGATAATCATCAACAACACCATCGTGATGGTTGATCATCTGCGCTACCGTAAGGATATGAAAGTGGGAATATCACTGCTTGCTGCGACCCTGACCACCATCGGCGCACTTTCGGTGATTTTCTTTCTTGATGAGGCCTCCCGCCTTACTCTGGCAGATTTCGCCGCGGTTGTCATCATCAACCTTTCTGTCTCTCTTGCCGTGGCACTCTTCTTCATCCCCGCCCTTCTTGAAAAAATACGGCTGAAGCCGAAGTACAGTTCTGCAGAGATAAGACGAAAAAGAAAAATTGTAAAAATGACACGGACCTACCTGGGGGCGATTGATTTCATAATCCGTTACAGGGCAGCCTTTATCATACTGGCAGTGCTGGTTTTCGGCCTGCCTGTTTTTTATCTGCCCGACTCTCTGCCGTCGGACCGGAATATAAATTTGCCCGAAAAAGAGCTTACGGAATTCCAGAAGTTTTACAACAAGACGCTCGGAAACACAAAATATGTTCAGAAAGTAAAGCCTGTTGTGAACAAGGCGCTTGGCGGGACACTGAGGCTTTTCAACGACAAGTTAAGAAACAGCAGGTATTATTATTACGGAGGTTCGGATGCTGTCCAGCGTACAAGGATAACGGTGAACATAGGACTGAGCGAGCCCGGACTGACGACAGAAGATATAAACAATGTATGCATGGGCCTCGAGAATATGCTTGCGGGGTACAATGAAATAGATCTCTTTACAACCACTGTAAACAGCCCCGAAGAGGCGACAGTGAACATTACTTTCAGGCCTGAGCATGATTTTACAATCTTTCCGTACATCCTTAAATTCAGGATAGAGGATTATATGAATGCAATCGGCAGTTATCACGCCTCGGTTTACGGAGTGGGCAAGGCTTTCAGCAACCAGGTTTACAGCGACTATATAAGGGGTACATATTCGATAGCCATGCGCGGGTATAATTATGACGAACTGTATCGTTTTTGCGAAGATCTGAGGGAAAGGCTGATAGCCAGCGCAAAAGGAAGAATAAAGGAGGTGTTTTTTCTGGCTGGCAACGACAGATTCAATGTTAAAAAGAATTACAGGAATACCCTCACTATGGACAGGTCGTTCCTGACGGCCGCCAATGCCGGTATTATTGATGCCAGGGCCGGAGCTTACCGTTTATCGGCAAATACTTCTCCCGCGGGAAATGTTTACATAAACGGCTTTTCAGCCCCGGCTACACTTAAAACATTGCAGGCTGATAGTTATGACTACTGGGATTTTCTGAACGAACCGGTTATCCTTGCCGGAGGGGCCGGGGTGAAGCTGAAAGATTTCGCCAAAGTTAACACAGAAGTGTCAGACAATACAATAAGCAGGGAGGATCAGCAATATGTGATTTATGTTACTTACGATTTCATCGGCAACTATGAACTGGGCAGTATGTTGCTCGAACGCAATGTAAAAGAGACCAATTCCGTTTTGCCCCTCGGATACACGGCCCGGGTATCAGACTATTCCTATAGATCAGGAGAGAAAAAGGCAAACTATCTGCTGATATTCCTGGTAGTAATTATTATATGGATAATATGTGCGGTACTTTTCGAATCGCTTAAACAACCGTTGATGGTGATAAGCCTTATTCCGCTTTCGCTGATCGGTGTTTTTCTGACATTTCATATTTTTAAAATAAATCCCGATGAAGGAGTCTTCGCTGCAATAATTCTGCTTTGCGGCATTGTCGTAAATTCATCCCTGTACATATTGAGCGATTTTAACAGCATCCGGCGAAAAAAACCGCAGATGGACGAAAGGCTGGCTTACATCAGAGCTTTCAACGGCAAGATAATTCCGGTTATTCTTACTGTGCTTGCAGCTGTCGTGGGTCTTGTTCCGTTCCTGCTTACAGGCAAGAATGAGCCCTTCTGGTTCAACCTTGCAGCAGGCACCATAGGAGGACTTTTTTTCAGCATGATCGGATTGCTTTTCTATCATCCGTTGATGCTCAGGAAAAAACATGTAACAAGTGACATGGGGTAAGGAGAAGCTATAAGTAAAAAGGAATATAAAAAAATATAACAGGATTGGTATGGCTGATTTCAGTTTTGAATATTTGGAAATATGGTTCGCTTTCTCATAACCCGGCCGGTAGCAGTGCTGATGACCTTCATCTCAGTCATCCTGCTTGGCATCATATCTTCCGGAAGGCTTCCGGTTTCTCTGATGCCCGATGTTGACATCCCGGAGATCACCGTCACCGTGTCGCGGCCTGACGTAAGTGCCAGGGAACTCGAGAATACTGTTGTCAGCATTCTCAGAAGGAATCTTATGCAGGTGCCGGGGTTGGCTGATCTCCGCTCCGAATCGCGGAACGGCAGTGCAATGCTTAGACTAACCTTTAAGTACGGGGTAAATATTAACCTGGCATTTATGGAGGTAAATGAAAAAATCGACGGGGCCATGAACAACCTGCCCCGCGATCTTGAACGCCCGCGGGTAATAAAGGCAAGCGCCACCGATATACCGGTCTTTATGGTTAACATCACCCTTGCAACAGGGTTCGAGGGTGAAGAGAAATTCACCGAACTGAGTGAGTTCGGCGGAACAATCATCAAAAAAAGAATCGAACAGCTTCCCGAGGTGGCAATGGCCGACATGACCGGCCAGGTAAAAAGAGAACTCTACATCCTGCCCGATAAGGCTAAAATGTTAAGCCTCGGCATAACGGAACAGGATTTAACAGGGGCGGTGGAGCTCAACAACCTGAACATAGGCAGCATAATGGTTAAAGACGGGAAATATCTTCTTAACCTGGAATTCAGTTCATACCTGAAAGATGCCGATGACGTAAAAAAAATATTCATTAAAGCAGGCAGCAGGCTTTTCAGTCTAAGCGATATTGCCGAAGTCGGAATCAGACAGGAGAGACCCCGGGGGGTATACTTCTCAAACGGGAAACGAGCAATCACGCTTGCTGTCATCAAGGATGCCTCTGCCCGAATGGATGTGCTGAAGGCAAAGATGGGAGAGATGCTGGCGCAGTTCAGGGAAGATTACCCGCAGATGGAATTTGAAATCTCTCAGGACCAGACTCTTCTGCTTAATTATTCATTAGCAAATCTTAAACAGAGTCTGTGGGCCGGCGGGCTGCTGGCGTTTTTCGTGATGTTTTTTTTCCTTAAGGATGCCAAATCTCCCCTTATAATAGGCTTCAGCATCCCGGCAACACTTGTTATAAGCCTTCTCTTTTTCTACCTTACAGGTCTTACTGTAAATGTGGTTTCCCTCGCCGGTCTTATTCTTGGTATCGGAATGATGATTGACAACTCAATTGTGATAATAGAAAATATTACGCAATGGATCGACAGGGGAGAAAACCTTCTGAATGCCTGTGTCAGGGGTACGAATGAGGTGATTACACCCCTGGTTTCTTCTGTTCTTACGACCTGTGCGGTATTTATCCCTCTGATATTCCTGAGCGGCATTGCCGGAGCCCTCTTTTACGATCAGGCAATTGCTATTGTAATCGGCCAGGGAGTGTCGCTTATTGTAGGAATTACTCTTTTACCCACACTTTATTACCTGTTCTACAAAAGAGGGAAGGAAGGATTTTTTACAGGGCTGGTAAAAAAGATAAGCCTGAAAGGCATTGAAAGCAGCTATGAAAAGGGGATGGATTTCTTTTTCAGATTCCGCACTGCCACACTTGTTGTCTTTCTGATGCTTGTCGGAATTATGATCTGGCTTTTTGTTGACATGAAGAAGGAGAGGTTTCCCGCAGTAAGGCAGGACGAGGTAGTTGTTGCAGTGGACTGGAACGAAAACATCGACATAGAGGAAAACCTGGAGAGGTGTAAAAGTATGCTCTCGGCATCGGCAGGTATGATACTGCAAAACAATGCATTTATCGGGGAACAGCAGTTCCTGTTCAACCGCGATTATGATCTGTCGTACACACAGGCAAAAATCTACATAAAGGCAAAAAGCTTTGAGGATATCAGCAGGATAAGGGAGAATATAAAAGGCTTTCTGGCAGGAAATTATCCCCTGTCGGTGGCAGAAATTGCACCTCAGCAGAATATCTTTGAAAAGATATTTTCGGCAACCAAAGTTCCTCTTGTAGCAGAGGTGAGTCTTTTAAAGGAGAACAGGAGGCCGGATCCTGAGAAGCTGATGGAAGTTGTGGGTAAGCTCCGTGAAGTCTTTCCCGGTACGGAGATGTCCGTTCCTCCCTTTGAAGACAAGATACTCCTCAGGCCCGACCCGGTGAAAATGGTCCTTTACGGGGTTGATCCTGATGTATTGTATACCACACTCCGTACCGCTCTTAACAGGAGCAACATAGGTGAACTCAGGACTTCAGGCGAGATTCTTCCCATTGTTTTGTCGGGTGAAGAGAGGCAGGTGAGTGACATTATTACTTCGGAATTTGTGCGGACGCGCAAAGGAACCCGGTTGCCGGTAAAGGACCTTGTTGAGATGAGGAGAATACATGATTATAAGTCCATTACCGGAGGCCTGCATGGAGAATATGTTCCGGTTAATATGACAGTAAGCTCCAATATGCCCGGCAGGGTGACGGAAAATATTCGTTCGGTTATTACAGGCGATCCTTCGCTTGATGTGCAGTTCAGCGGCGGGTTGATAGAGGGACAGAGACTCTTTATGGAGCTTGGAGTGATACTTCTAATCTCGGTGCTTCTTCTCTATTTTATCCTTGCCGCGCAGTTTGAATCGCTGTCGCAGCCACTGATAGTTATGCTGGAACTTCCCATTGATATTGCAGGAGCATTGCTGCTTGTAAAGCTTACTGGAGGAACAATCAATATCATTACAATGATTGGGCTTATAGTAATGTCGGGGGTAATAATAAACGATTCAATACTGAAGGTCGATGCGATAAACAATCTGCGCAGGGAAGGAGCTGGGCTGCTTGAGGCTATTTATACGGGAGGTGCAAGGAGGCTGAAGCCTATTCTCATGGTGGCTTTTGCAGCGCTTGTGTCCACTTTTCCCATGCTTTTTGCGGGAGGACTGGGCTCCGAACTGCAGCGACCGATGGCCCTTGCACTGGTCGGAGGCATGTCGCTGGGTACTGTGGTAAGTCTCTTTTTCATTCCGCTGGCCTACTGGTATATTTACAGGAAATCTGAAGGGAACAGAGGCAGGCAATAAGGGCACGTATGTCTTACGGGCCGCAGGTATTGCGGTCGCCGGTCTTTAGTAGTGCAGATCTTGCTTTAGCAGGCTGTGATGAAGAGATTCGGAGGAAAAAACGGGACCAAGGGACTTCGGAACCGCTGAACCCAATGTGGCCAATTGCTTCTGCTACCGGCCTCTTTCAGACTTACCGATTACCCTTTTCTTTATTTTGAGAGCTTCATTTTCTGCCTTCGGCACGTAAAAACACCCATTGCAATTTTTTAAACATTTCGGGAAAGATAATCAGTAAGCAATTTAAAAAAGTATTCACTCCTTTTCTCGGGTAATAATCCGGGGATGAAGAAGTATTTCAGCCTGCAGCCCTTTTCAATTATAAAGACAAAAGGGAACCCGGGGTTAACCGGCAGGCTAAAACCAGTTTTTATCAGGGAAAAATTCAAATCAGGTTTGATATCATAAATCTGTTTATCAAGAGATTCATCTATACCCGCTCCGGCAACAATGAAGATGTTGCAGAATCCTGTTTCTTTCTGAATGATTTCAAAATCCATCAGGATGTTTCTGATGCAGGAAAAGCAGTAATCCTTTTGAATAAAAAGAACAAGTATGCATGAATTGCCATCATAATAGGTACATTTTGCAATATTAATTAAAACGGAATCGTCTGATAAATAAAGGGCTGCCAGCAGAGCCTCTTTCTGATTTTCGATCAGGGCAGAGTCGGCTTTACTCCTTAGTTCTGAATGAGTCTTAACGCTGAGCAGTTCTTCTGTTTTTGATCTGAGATTTGCCTGGAGATACAGATTAAGGATGAATAATACAAGGAACCCGGATCCAATAACAATAATAAGTCTTTTCATCCCTATTTGATAATATCGCCTAAATCGTATAGGAAGATTTTATCCATTGTAACCCAGTCAATGCAATAAACAGACTTGCCATCTCTGGTAATATCAAACTGGCTTACAGGTATATCAAGTTTAAGGTTGGCTACCGGATTGCCATTCCAGTCCCAGATTTCGAGCGAAGGAATTGTTTTCGGACTATCAGGCCCCCGGCAGGCTATATTTAGAGCGTAAATATATTTATTTGTAGTTCTGATACATGTGTAATATAGAACGGGATATGATTTTATCCAATCTCCGTCAAAAAGGTTATCCTGCAGTTCCATCACTACTTCCTTTTTCAGATTACCTGCAGAATCATATATTCTGAACATTTTAATTACGTTAAGAAAAGATACATACATTGTTTTGTCAGGTTTTACTCTTGATCTGCCGCCGTAAAGAGTCCAGAATGTCTTCTGTCTCTCTTTCGGGTACAGGTTTGGCCATTCGCCGTATGTCTCAACAACTTTTGTTTTTATATTGCACCTTATATAGGGTTTGTTGTCCCTTCCGCCCATATATGGCCTTCCGCAATATATTGAGTCATTTAACTGGAACCCGTCGCTCATTGTGTCCATTTCGCCCGGAAGCTTAATAATGGTCAGTGAGGGTTTCCCGGTTTTAAGATAACTTCGTAGATTAACTTCAACAAACTGGTTTCTGGTATCCTTAAACTTAATTCCATCCTGGGTGACGAAAGCATTTCTGGCATCAAAAGTAAAGAATTCACCTGGTCCCCGGCCGATTTTTCCAAAGCTGCCGATATATTTACAACCGGGCAGCTGGAATATGGAGAAAATTGTATCTGAGTCAGGTTCAATTGAAACAAGATAGTTTTCATAAATCAGGATTGTCGATAGGCTTGCATAGATTTTGGGAGGTATCGATATGGTTTTATGACTGACTGACTTTGATATTGGAAAAACTATCTTCTGAACTTTTCCCTGAGGGTATAACACTGACGGAATTACGAACAGAACTAAGAAGAGGACCAGTTTAAGCATAAAAAATTGGTTTAATAATTATAAAAGGGCGGTATATGATCATAAGGACAAATACCGCCCCGAAAAATTTACTCTATTCCCCCATAGCATTTGAACGGATACCTGGGGTTATCCACCATTTTAGGCAAACAATAAAGACAATCGGTAATTTCCTGACTCCCAGTCCATGGGTTATCAAAGTAATCATAGCAGCTTTTAATTTCTCTCTCAGAAGGGAGGGGAGAGGAGCTATAATCACTATTTGCAGACTTATCGGTTGTTGCTGATAAAGTACCTGCAAATGCTACCGCAACTAAAAGAAACGTTACTATAGTTGATATTTTTTTCATCTTATAATAATTTATTTTAATGACATGATGAAACACACATGCAGCTGATTATTATAATATTGTGTTTGTGTATGCAATACATGTGGGTTTCATAATAGTTTATTTTTAAGTTAATATAATAAGGCCAGACAAAAAAAGTTATACTTTTACTCCCCGAAAAGGGGAGTTACATCGGATGTAATAACCAGCTCCATGGTTGTTCCGGTGAATACCCTTTTCTTTTGTTACCGAGTTTATTCATCCCATTAATGAAATATTGTTTCTTTTATATATATATCAGATATTCAGACAATTCAATTGACATCGACACAGACAATTAATCAAATTTATGAAATACCCCCCCCTATAAAACATGACATTTGTCATATTTTCAGGATTTAAACTTCAATGAAGTGTTCCTGTGCAAAACGAATTAATAACGGTTGGTAGTCAAAAATATGATATTCTTGATCTGTGTTTGTTCCATGTTCCAAGCTTGTATTAATCTCTGGTCTTTAGTCTTGCGGTCGTCGGTCTTTTCAGTCTTTACGCCCTTCGGGCTGTCCTGGCGCTTCGCTGTCTGCCGGCCGAATCCGCCAACTGGCGGAGAAGGCTGGTCATAAGGTCGCAGGTCTTTAGTAGTGCAGATCTTGCTTTCGCAGGCTGTGATGAAGAGATTCGGAGGAAAAAACGGGACTATCAGACCAGAGAACTGCAGGGCACAATGCCGAAAACTACAGTTTTTAACGACTTCGTATCGCTATTCACGCCGTCTTCCTGTACCTCCTCACTGCAAAGGTTGTGAAGAGGATTGCTATTGCGGAAAGAAGAAGCAGCTCCTTCGACACATCGTCAATACCTGAGCCTTTCAGCATTACCATGCGGTTGAACTTAATAAGATGTGCGACCGGGTTTATCAGATCAAATTTCTGAGCCCATAACGGCATACTCTCAAACGGGGTGAAGATGCCGCTCATGAGAATGAATACTATCATGAAGAAAAAGGCTACAAACATATACTGCTGCTGGGTTGAGGAAAATGCCGAAATGAACAATGCAAGACCCAGTACGGCTACAAGGAATATGGCCGCGCCAAGAAACAGCAGCAGCAAACTGCCCTCAAAAGGAATGTTGAAAAGTATTTTCCCCAGAGTCAGCCCCAGCGCAAGGTCGGCCAGACCTATTATAAGAAACGGAACCATCTTGGCAATGATAAACTGTGATTTCCTCACGGGCGTAACATTGATCTGCTCAATCGTACCGATCTCTTTCTCCCTTACCAGGTTAAGCCCGGCAAGCATAAAACCTATTGCCGTCACAAGTATGACCAGAATGCCGGGAAGCATATAGTATTTGTAATTCAGCATTTCATTATACCAATACCTGTTCCTTACTTCGGTACGCGGAATAACGGAGGCTTTTGCCTGCTGCATGCCTGACGAAATAATGCTTTCGTTGAAATTGCTTATCACCCCGTTAAGATATGCCCAGGCAAGCTGCCCCTTCATTGCATTAATGGCATCAATGCCTGCAAAGAGCTTTGCCGGATTACCCCTGGCCAGATCCCTGCCGAATCCTGACGGAATGTTGATTACGGCGTTGCATTTGCCGGAATATAAAAGAGACTCCGCTTCATCCTCCGACCATGTAGTGTATTTTACCCCGAAAAAAGGCGAACCTTCGAACCTCCCGATAAGATCGCGCGACTCGGCCGACATGTCAAAATCCATCACACAGAGATCAATATGCTTTACTTCAAAAGTCACTGCTGGAACAAGAACAAGCAATTGTATAAGAGGCACCGCGAAGATGGCTTTTGAAATAAATTTGTTCCTTGAAATCTGCAGGAACTCTTTCCTTATCAGAAACAGAATCGTTCTCATATCACTACTGCTGAAGTCTTAAACTGAACTTTTTTACACTTATGACGGTGAAAAGAATTGTCATTAATGCAATCACCAGTGTCTCTTTCCACACAAACTGAAACCCGGTTCCTTTAATCATAATGTTTTTGATAATCACAATAAAATAACGTGGCGGCATTATGCTGCTCACGTAATCGTAAATTTTAGGCATATTTTCTATCGGAAAAATAAACCCCGACAGGAGAATAGTAGGGAGCAGAAGTCCAATGGCAGATATAAATATCGCCTGCTGCATTGTCTTCGAAACCGTCGAGATCAGTATTCCGAGCGTCAGACTCATCATAATATAGAGCATCGTTTCGACAAGCAGCAGGACAAGGCTTCCCTTCACGGGCAGTCCGAATACCAGCCATGAGAGGACGAGTATGGTAATAATATTGATAAATGAAAGGAGGAAGTAAGGAGTGACTTTCCCCAGGATTATCTGTATGGGCCGCAGAGGGGAGACAAGCAGTACCTCCATTGTTCCGAATTCCTTCTCGCGGGTGATCGTTACAGAAGTCATCAGGGCGCAGATAAGGATCATAATAAGGGTTATCACTCCCGGCACAAACATAAAATGGCTTTTAAGGGATGGGTTGAAATACATCCTTACCTCGGGCTGCACCACTGGCGACGACGATAAAAGAGAGAGATTCATCTCCCTGTTGAAGTCGGATATTATTGCGGAAGCGTAGTTTGAAACGAGTGTAGCCACGTTTGGTTCAGAACCGTCGGCCACAATACTGACCGTGGCCCGCCCCTCTTTTATCAGCTTATCACCGAAACCGCTTTCAAATATCAGAACGGCTTTTGTCCGGCCCTGCCTGAATACCTGCCCGATATCATTGTACCCGTTCAGTGTTCCCGTGTTTCTGAAGAAGCCGGAGGAATAGATTTTCCCTGAAATTTTCCGGGTGGTTTCGTCTTTTGAAAGATCAAGGATTGCCAGACCGGCATCCTTGATATCGGTGCTGACGACAAATCCGAAAATCAGGATTTGTGCCGCAGGGATTCCGAAAAGGATTATCAGTGTCCGGTAATCCCTGAATATGTGCAGGAACTCTTTTTTTACAAAGCCGAGGAATCTTTTCATTTTTCCGGTTTCTTGTTTTTGTTATGTTTTTTTATCGCCCCACCCCCCGAAAACTTCTCCCTGATGAGAGGGAAGACGCGGAGATATTGGGAGCATCAGTCAATCATGGCTTTTTCGGGTCTGGCAATTCTGATAAACACTTCTTCAATGCTTTCCGCATTATATTGTTTTTTCAGGTTTTCCGGCGTGTCGAGCGCAACGATGCGTCCCTCGCTCATAACCGAAACCCTGTCGCAGTATTCGGCTTCATCCATGTAATGGGTTGTAACGAAGACAGTTATTCCTCTGGCAGCTGTTTCATAGATCATCTCCCAGAACTGGCGGCGTGTTACGGGGTCGACACCTCCTGTGGGTTCATCGAGGAATACAATTTCAGGTTCATGAATTACCGCCACGGCGAAGGCAAGTTTCTGGCGGAGCCCGAGCGGGAGCCCGGCAATTACCCTGTCGGCATACCCGCTGAAACGGAGCCTTTCGAGAAGGTCATTTGTCTTCTGCCTTATCGTAACAGTATCCAATCCGTAGATGCCGCCGTAAAGCATGATGTTTTCCTTCACTGTCAGATCCTCATAGAGCGAGAATCTCTGGCACATGTAACCAATGTGCTTTTTGATCATCTCGGGCCGGTGCGAGGCGTCGAAACCGGCTACGGTCACCTCGCCCGATGTGGGCTTCAGCAGGCCTGAGAGTATCCTGATGGCTGTGGTTTTGCCGGCGCCGTTGGCTCCGAGAAAACCAAAAATCTCTCCTTTGTAAACTTCAAAAGTGAGATTGTCGTTGGCAACAAAGCTGCCGAACTTCTTTACCAGGTTTTTAACCGTTATTACTGCTTCTTTCATTTTATTGATCAATGGCACGCGGATGACGCGGATAATGCGGATTTTCGCTGATCAGATCCGTGTCCGTCCGTTGCATCGGTGTCATCCGTGTGCTATTCTTTTTCGTTCATTAGTAAATATCTTTCTTCGGAACTCGGGCTTTTTACCGAAATTCAGTAATAATCCCACCTCGATTTCAGTTGCTTTCAGATAGTTTATTAATTGTAATTCGTGTTCTTCAACAAGTCCCTCAGCTGCTTTTAATTCAATGATTACAGAGTCTTCTACTATAATGTCAGCGAAGTATTCTCCAACAAGAACATCCTCATAATATACTTTTACAGGCCTTTGTTTTTCTGCATTTAATCCTGCTTTAAACAATTCAAGCATCATAGCATTCTCATAAACCTTTTCAAGAAAACCAAAACCAAGAGTATTATATACATTGTAGAAACAGCTTAGAATTTTGTTTGTCAGATCTCTATGTAGAAGTTCGTCCATAATAAAAGGGTTAGTTTAAAAAATCAATGGAACGCGGATGACGCGGATTATGCGGATTTTCGCTGATCAAATCCGTGTCCGTCCGTTGCATCGGTGTCATCCGTGTTCTGTTTCTTTCCGGAAACATGTTAAAAAAATTAATGGCACGCGGATGACGCTGATAATGCGGATTTTCGCTGATCAGATCCGTGTCCGTCCGTTGCATCGGTGTCATCCGTGTGCTATTCTTTTTCCTCATCTGTTCATAAGTTCAAGAAAGCGGTCTTCTATATGTGCCTCACTTTCAGTAATTTGTGCGTTATCTATTCCATTCATTTCCAGATAGTTATCAAAACCATCGGGTATGATGTCATTAACAAACGTTGTATGCACCGAGTCGCCGAAAGGGTATGCCGAGGAAGTCGCAGGGTGGCTTCTTATAGTATTGATTAGCCTGAACTTGTCTGCTGCCCTTATTTTATAAAGTCGCCCCGTAAAGCCTTTTCTGATGTTGTTCGGAGCGTCGGTGACCATGATTTTTCCCTGCTGTATCAGTGCCACCCTGTTGCATTTCATCGCCTCATCCATGTAAGGAGTTGAGACCAGAACAGTTATGTTATGTTCTTTCAGACCCCGGAGAATCTCCCAGAACTCCACCCTCGACACGGCGTCTACTCCGGTAGTGGGTTCATCGAGCACCAGGAGCCCTGGTTTATGAATAAGTGCACACGAAAGAGCCAGCTTCTGTTTCATGCCGCCTGAAAGATCTCGGGCAAGCCTTTTCCCGAAGGGCTTAAGATGCGAATAAATGCCTGCAATCAGATCATAGTTCTCATTTACCGTGGTACCGAACACCGTCGCATAGAAATCAAGGTTTTCTTCCACTGTAAGGTCGGAATAAAGGCTGAAGCGGCCCGGCATATATCCGATATGCCTTCGCAGTTCCCTGAAATCTGTTATTGCATCAAGACCCATTATGGTTATGGTGCCGGAGTCGGGCAGAAGCAGGGTGGTTACGATTCTGAACAGCGTCGTTTTTCCGGCACCGTCGGGTCCGATAAAACCAAAAATTTCTCCCTCCTCCACCCGGAAACTTATGTCTTCCAGGGCTTTAACATCGCCGTAGCTTTTCGAAATACCGGAAGCTTCAATTATAAGATTCATATTTACAGGGTTTCAGACAGCATCAAAAGATCGCTTCTCCGGGCATACCCGACTTAATTGTTCCGTCGTTTGTTACGTCTATTGTGACGGCATAAACAAGGGCTACCCGTTCTTCCTTTGTCTGAATGATTTTCGGGGTAAACTCCGCCTTCTCGGCAATATTCGTGATCGTGCCTTTAAGGGTAGCATATCCTTTCTTACCGTCGTCGATTCTTACCGTGCACTCCTGTCCGGTCTTTATCTTCCCGAGCTGTGCGCCGCTGACATAAACTTTGAGTTTTATCGCCGACATATCGGCAATCTTTACCAGAGGTCTGCCGGCAGTTACAAGTTCGCCTTCTTCGGCAAATTTGCCTGTTATGGTACCGTTTATCGGACTTTTTACCGTGCATCTTATGATTTGTTCGAGGAGAGTAGCCTTTCTGGCATTTAATACGGCCACTTCGGCCTGGATGGAAGTTTTCTGGGTGTTGTTTGCCGCGATCTGCTTCCTGAGCACTTCCACCTGACCGGTTAGGTCGTCGTACTGTTTTTGGGTTGCTGCATCATCCTTAAGCATGTTTTCGATCCTTCTGATGTTGACCATCAGATTTTCAATCTGCTGAGCGAGGATCTCGTTCTGTGCGTTTATTGAGCTGATACGTGTCAGAGTACCTGCTATACCGGCATCAATCTCGCCTTTCTGGAGATGAAAGAGAGTGGTATCGATGACTGCAATCACATCTCCCCGGCTGGTTTTCATACCCTCAGACACGGGAACGGAGAGTATCCGTCCGCTTGTTTCAGCCGATACCGTTACTTCCGTAGCTTCAAAGTTTCCGTATGCATCAGCCACATCCCGGTTGTTTTTACACCCGGTCGTTAGCAGGATTACTGCTGAAGTTATTACGATTATATTTTTCATGATTATTGTTTTTGTTTTCTGGTTTTCATGTACTCACCCCTTCCGTTCCCCTCTCTGCAGAGCAAAGATGGGGAGACCGGAAGCAATGGATTTTAATTACTTTACTTCCTGTCCGCTTATATTAAGGTATTCTGTTTTTGCCTGTGCCAGGCTTATTTTGTGCAGTTCGTGCGAAACGCCGGCCTGCCTTTCGGAATTAAGTTCGTTAAGAAGTTCGGTGACAGTAATTGTACCGTTTTCATATTTCGATTGTGCCGAGGCGGAGATTCGCTTCCGGAGCTCAATTATTTCACGGTCCGACTCAAGAAGATATTCAAGCGATACTATTTCAGCCTTTTTGGCTTCAAGCAATCTTCGAAGGTTCTCTTCGAGGTCGGTTTTTCTTTTATCGAGGATGTTCTGCTCCAGTGCCATGATGTTTTTCTCGGTCTTTACCCGGTTCCAGTCCCAGATATTCCATTTTATACCGGCCCCGAGAATATAGTAAGGAGCAAATTCGTCCTTGAGGAAGTTATTTCCGGGAGGGTTTCCGTAACCCAGTGTGGCAAATCCGTAGGCTTTCGGCATGCGCCGGGTTGACGCCAGTTTCATCCCGGCAGATATCTGCTCCTTCCTGAGGTCGAGGTAACGGAGTTCGGGGCGGGCAAGATCATAATCCTGATCATTTACGGGCAGGGGAGGAGAAAGTTTGTCCTGCGGCCCTATTTCGGTTCCGGTAAGATCAGATAATACTTTCAGCATGGCACTCCTTTTAATCTCAACCTCTTTAAGCTGCTGGGTTATCTTAAGCTTTTCGGCTTTCATAATGTCAATATCTGAAGCCAGGGCAACCCCGTTTCTCAGGGCCGATTCCATTGCCGATATCCTTTTTTCAATCAGTTCCCTGTAAAGAGTGAGCGATTCAGCCTGTTTCTCGAGCATAAGCACCGGGAAGAAGCAATTGTTTACCTGGGTACGGATTTTATACAGGTCGGTCTCAGTCTCTTTAATATTTACTTCGAGCGATTTGTTTTCAACTTCGCGTGCAGCTTTAACCGCGCCGCCGTCGTAGATTGTCTGGGTGATATCGAGAGTGACCTTGTACTGCTCGTGAGGCATGGGTTTTATTAAATCAGATAGTCCCGGAATGGGGATTGCGGCGAATTTGTCGCCCAGATCTATCATCTCGGAGTTATAAAGCACCGTTGCACCGGCGTCGAGTGAGGGAAGCCAGTTTCTTGAAAGGTTCCTGTCCTTCATAGCCGAAATAGTGCTGTGCAGCCCTTTCTCAGCCGACAGGGCACTCTTTCCTTCGGCCATCTCATAACACTGTCCCAGGGTTATGATCTTCTGGGGTAATGCCTGCAGGGTTAATCCGAGAAGCAGGCAGGCAACAATGGAAGTTCTTTTTATCATGGTTTGATTTTTTTTGATTTTTCCCTGTATTTAAGTGCTCCGAGCAGGAATTCGGGTGCAAAATCTTTCCGGTCTTCGAGGAATTTGCCGAAATCCATTCCGAATTTTCCCAGAATGACCTCGAAAATATTCCTTGCCACAAACGGGAATATGCTTATTGCAGCAATGGAGGTCATTATCTGGGGAAGAGATTCAGGGGTGATGTTGTATTTCTCAAACTCATCCCTGTGTTGTTCTGCCAGTATGTTATAGAAATGTTCAAAGTCGAGGTTCCTTATGATTCTCTGGATTCTCTCTGGTTTCCTGTTTATCTCATTTATTATGAAAGCAGGAAGCCTTGGATTTTCCTTAAGGAATTCTATATGTTCGCGGAAAAAGAACCGGAGCTTCTCTTCAAGCGTCAGTCCGGGCTCGAGGATGGGTGCGAACTTTGAGAAAAGTTTTGCGGCAAGCTTCTGGAAGACTGCATCGAACAAAGCATCCTTTTTCCTGAAATAGTAGTGAAGGAGAGCTTTGTTTATTCCGGCCCTCTGGGCGATATTCTGCATTCTGGTGCCATCGAAGCCCTTTTCCTGGAAAACTTCCGTAGCGGCCTCGAAAATTTTCTCTTCGGTAAGTTTTTCAACTTCAGTCATAATGTTTTTTATTTTGGTTAAACCAAACGGATTAAATAAAAGGTTTAACCGAACGGTCAAAAATAAACAATTTTTTACAAATGCAAAAATTTTTAAAATTATTTTAAGGATAAATTTTCCTCAGCGGAGGGTACTGTTACCTTAATCTTATCCTGCAGTTTCCGATGGTTTTATTGCGGCAGATGAGTTCGATGCTGTAAACACCTGTCGTCAGTTTCTCCTTTGGAGTGTAGGTGAGGTTAACCTGTCTCGATTCTTCGAATTCTCCCGTAAAAGGTGACAGGCTGGCTGTCAGGTTGGCCGTATTAAAGGAGACATTCCATTTTATTTCTCCGCTTTCGGCGGTAACTGTCTGACCCGATGGAGTCTTAATCCTGAAAGAAATGTCATCTGTAAGGGTTTTGGGGACATCAAAAGACATATTGATTCTTTTTGTCCTCACGGCGCAGATAACCGGTTTGTCGGTTTTTTTGCCTCTCACGGCAGTTACCATGATGTTATCGGTATCGAAGAGCATTAATTCGTCCAGTTTTGCGGCAAGCTGCTTTTTCTCCTGTTCAAGAAGCTCGTTGTTTTTCTGCAGTTCATTGCTCTTTGCCATCAGTTTGTCATATTCCGACCTGAGCGATGCAGCTTCAGATTCAAGGTCTGCTTTTGCCTTTTTCAGGTCCTCCGTTTCTGTACGGCAGGCTTTCAGTGCGGCGCTTTCACCCGCCAGTGCCCGGGCTCTTCTCTCGGCGGCTGCCAGTTTATTGTTTGTCTCCTCGAGAAGTTTACCGTTCTCGTTCAATTTTGTGTTAAGGGCCTCCAGATCGGATTTCAGTTTTGCAATGTCGGCGTCGGCCTGTGTCTTCTCAGCCATAAGTTTCTCGTAACGAAGCTGTTCCTCGTTCAGCTTATTGTTGGTCTTCTTCACGGCGCCCAGTGCAATGAGCAGTCCTATCAGCAGGATAACGGCAAGAGCCGCGCAACCGCCGAGTATGATTTTCATATTACGGTTTTCCATTTTATTGGTTTTTTACAGGTTTCATACAAATATACAACACAAATGTTAAAATAAGGCAACAACAGGAGAGAAATAAAAAGTCATTTTAAATGCCGTCCTGATAAGGAAATATATATTTAAGGTACATGGAAATTACGGATATTTTCTATCGGGGTTTTGACACATTAAACGATTTAGGTAAATTGCACCCCGTTTTTAAATAAATCTGTCATGATACATTACAAAGAGCTAGGACTGGTAAATTCGCGCGAGTTATTCAAGGGCGCAATAAAGGGGGGTTATGCTATCCCGGCATTTAATTTCAACAATCTCGAGCAGCTTCAGGCAATAATAGGGGCATGTGTCGAGACAAAGTCACCGGTGATATTGCAGGTGTCGAAGGGAGCGAGGAAATATGCAAACCAGACTCTGCTTCAGTACCTTGCAAAGGGAGCAGTGGAGTATGCAAAGGAGCTGGGGTATGCCGTGCCCATAGTACTTCATCTCGACCATGGGGATGCATTTGAAACCTGCAAGGCCTGTATTGAAACGGGGTTCTCGTCGGTTATGATTGACGGTTCGCATCTTCCTTACGAGGAAAATATAAAGGTTACCAGGCAGGTTGTTGAATTTGCCCATCAGTACGATGTCACTGTTGAGGGAGAGCTGGGTGTGCTGGCAGGTATAGAGGATGAGGTTTCGGCAGAACATTCTTCCTATACCCGGCCCGAGGAGGTTGAGGATTTTGTAAAGCATACGGGGGTTGATTCGCTTGCAATCTCGATCGGGACATCACACGGGGCTTTCAAGTTCAAGGTAAAACCCGGCGAGATGCCTCCTCCGCTCAGGTTCGACATACTGGAGGAAGTGGAAAAACGGCTGCCCGGTTTCCCGATAGTGCTTCACGGTGCATCGTCGGTACCGCAGGATATTGTGGATGAAATAAACCGTTACGGAGGAAAGCTTGATAATACAGCAGGTGTCTCTGAAGATCAACTCCGCAGGGCAGCTTCATCGGCCGTGTGCAAGATTAATATCGACTCCGACGGCCGTCTGGCAATGACAGCCGCTATAAGAAAAGTGCTTACAGAGAAGCCGTCAGAGTTCGACCCGAGAAACTACCTCGGTCCGGCACGCGACAAGCTGAAGGAGCTGTACAAGCACAAGATTGTAAACGTACTGGGCAGCGCAGGGAAAGCATAAGCCCCGCCCGTATCATGGGGAACGCCCCGTTCACCCGGAGTCAATGTCAAATGATATTGGTTCCAGTGCATTAGATTTCGTACAGTATATCAGGATAAAATAATTTCTCCCCGGGAGAAGTATCTGTTGTCTTTCCCGCCGGGGAGCCTTTCATTGTACCGGAACATATTGCTCCGGTCTATCGGGGAAATTGGAAATGTTGCAGAATGATTGATAATCGGTCAATTCCGGACCCGTAATAATGAGGCATTTCGTTACAGGCTATATCCGTTGCAAATGTATTCTCGTAATGCCATCCAAAAAGTTCAGTAACTCTCTTGTGGTTCAAGAACGCTCAGTACAACATATTAATCTGAATTTCCAGAAAGTCTCTGTCTAAATTTATAGCATTCCCTGCCGGAGGCAGAGTACCATCAGATTCCAGATCCCTAAAACTGTACTGTCAGAGGCAGGATAAATCCGTAGAAGAGGAAAGATGCATTGCTTCCTCCTGAAAAAACCGCCTGCAACTGGGGATGGACTCCTACCGGGCCGATTCTCCCGTATATACCAAGAGAACTTATTGCTCCAGGACCGGAAGAATATTTTTTCCTTTCGATTATACTAGATAAGTTTGAATCCGGAGCATAATAAAAGTATTCCTTATAACTGAGCATTCCAATTGCAAAAAGGCTTGTAAAACCAAAATTTTTTGTTTTGATGCAGGGGCTTATTCCGGCATAAACCCCACCACCATTCATAGAATAATTATGAGAAGAGGTCAAATATGAGTCCCAGCATTTTTCAAATAAAGTTCCTGCTATAAGATCCAGATTCATAAATTTTGTCGGAAATACAATTCTTAAATCAGCTCCAGTCAGACCTGATGCACTGTTTGGTCCGGAGGGACTGACGTAATCTATATAATGGTCAGTATTCAGTGTGTTCCAGTGAAACAAAAAACCTGTTTCCAGTCTGATTCCATTTATTCTTTTTTCAGTTTGTCCTGCCAGATTCAGACAGGCTGACATTAAAATAAGGATAAAAATTTTTTTCATATGAATTCTTAATTATCAGATTCGCTTAATAGAATTTGAACTCCGTAATTAGGAAAAACCAACCATTTTTCAGGAAAGTCAAAATAATTTATATATGCATTTCCGCACTTCTCTCCTTTATCCTGAAATTTAACAGAATACTTGACTCCTGCTGTTGGGGTAATAAAATCCAGTTTTGAGACATTTTTTGCATTGAATCCGACTCCTATTTCAAATGCAAGGTCGCCTGATGGTTTGTCATATTCAATTGCCGTGAAAGTCAGCATATCATACCACAGTCCGGGTTTCCAGTCGAGCACTTTTACTCCGTAAAAAACCTGGGACAAACTACTTCTTTTCGAAAACTCACAATTTATTTCATCCTGTACCTTAAATGGGTTCTTGTTGACGGGATCAACATTGGTAACCGTTATGTAGAACTCCGGTTTGCCTGCCAGCCAGCCTTCGATGCTCCAGTCGGTAAACTTGATTTGTTTGATATAGACCGGAGAATATTGTGAAATATCCCTGTAGGGGGCCTGAATGAAATCATATTTCGGATTGGACACTCCAAGCCGGGTAACATGTACTGCTTTGTAGATTATTTTCTTACCTGGTTTTATGTTTGTATCAAAATAATCATGCTGCGATACCGGAAAACTGTTAAGAAGAACATAATCGGCATCTTCCCCCACTATAAGCTTATAAAGGTGAGTCTCCTCAATGTACTGGCTGTTATCGTTCTGCCAGCGAAGCTCAACCAGGTTCCGTGCATGCTGGATTGCTTCAAAATCAAGGACCGGTTTAGGAAGGGCAGGGGCTGTAATCGTGACATAATTCGATGGAACAGACTCGGTTGACTCATAAAAAGCGGTAACAAAGTATGTATATGAACTTATTGCAGTAACTGTTTTATCATCATAACTTTTGTTGTTTACTCCTGAGATGGTTGCAATTCTGATAAAATTTATATCGGAAGTGGATTTCCGGTAAATATGATAGCCATGTGTGTTTGTTGCGTCGGCTTCTGCCGGCATCCCCCAGCCCAGCCTGATCCCGGCCTCTGTTGTTACGCAAGTAAGCCTTGTTGGTGCAGGAGGAGCAGCTTTTGTTTCATCTCCGGGAACTGAGACACGTTCATTAAGCCCAATCACAATTACAGGTTCATCAGGAGGTGTTACTGCATCAATCATAACCATTTCTCCATCGGGACGGTAACCTGTAACAAATCTGGTTGAAAGTTCATCGTATTCAAAAGGTATAAAAGTGACCACCGGAACATATTTTTCATCCACCCATTTCTCTGCATTCACCGGAACAGAAACCTGCAGGAGAGGATATTTTGCCATTAGCATATCTATAAATGATTCAGAATTTCCTCCTTTTCCTTCGGCAGATCCGCCTTCAGCATACCTGTTAAGCATGTCTTTTACAGTAAGGTAGGAGACTCCTTTGGTCGTAAGTTCTTTTTCCGGTAATCTCATTTCAGCAATAGCTGACAGAAGAACATCATAATCTCCGTCAAATTGTTTTATGACTTCCTCTTTTATTATGTATTATGGAACTGAAAACTTTGTTCTCAGCAAGAGCCTTACAGACAGTCTTTGAGAAATTGCTCAGATCCCTGTTATAA
>ERZ795050.2127-NODE-2127-length-23069-cov-21.804467_pt1 | contig 23069 bp, 14 predicted proteins | sample MGYA00375134_ERZ795050 | MGnify/ENA primary metagenome ERZ795050 (study PRJEB30179, sample SAMN05720221) | activated sludge metagenome | isolation source: Anaerobic digester | place: Japan | collected 2015-05-26 ... | reverse complement strand
GTTTGGGGCAAAGCCCCGTTATTAAATATCTGAAAATATAGAATATAAATGTTTCTACAATTATTTTGTAACGATTCATTTCTTCTCTGACCAATTGTTCCAACCTTTCAATTTCGTGCTGCGTGGTGGCACAACCAATGGTTTTCACTACTTTATACTTTCCTCGAAACTTCTGTATCACTTGTACAGATTGACTTCCAGATCGATTTTTTACTTTTCGGATAAACATAATAATAATTTTGCAACACCCAAAATTAAAATATTATTATTGATATTCAAATACTTATAAGGGTGTTGCAAAAAAATGTGGAAAACAGGAAAAACGAAGTATGATATACGAGAAACGGGGAACAATCCCCAATCGTACAGATATCTCTCAAAGACCGCCTGAAGTTGAACAACGAGAACGTTTTGGTGATTTGGGAATTGATTTGATTATAGGCAAAAATCACAAAGGCGCTATCTTAACCATCAATGACAGAGCTACCGGATTAGGGAAACTTCGTAAATTAGAAAGCAAAGATGCCGAACAACTTGCAATGGCTACCATTGATTGTTTAATGGAATGGGAACCACTCCTTAAAACAATCACTCCAGACAACGGAAAAGAGTTTGCCGCTCATCAGATGGATAGCCCAACAGTTAAATATCGATTTCTTCTTTGCTAAACCATATGCAAGCTGGCAAAAAAGAGGATCGAATGAAAATTATAATCGCCTCGTTAGGCAATATATACCGAAAAAAGTCGATTTTGAATGTATCTCTCAGGATTATATTATTTGTCGAAACGCAAACGTAAATTCAAGTGATTAATGCGACTTTTTCAGGGGAAATGAAAGGAAAGGGAAATAATTTTTTTGAAGACAAAGAAAAAAACTCTTCTTCCCCCTTCCCTGTTGAAATAAATGCTTTACTGCGCCCTCTTCCATTTTAAAAAGTTACAAGATGAAACATTTTTATAGTATAACAAAAGTACACAATTTGGGCAATGATACAACAGGTGTGCAAACAAAAATTGAAATAATTTAAAATCAATTTTTAATACGTTTAAGGAAATCGGTAGGATTTTCATTGAAATACTCCTTAAAACATTTGGTGAAATAGGAAGGTGAAGTAAAACCGGTATCGTAAGCAATTTCCGAAATACTTTTTTCACCTGTAATCATCATTTGCTCGGCAGTCTTTAACCTTATGATTCTAATAAATTCATTGGGAGAATAGTTTGTCAATGATTTAACTTTTCGGTAAAGCTGGACGCGTGATAAACCCATAGATTTGCCAATATCATCAATATTTAATTCGGTATCCATCAAATTCTCCTCAATAATTCTTCTGAATCTCTCCAAAAAGTTATTATCAACTTCATTCAACAATTCTTTTTTATCCCCAAAAGCCAAGTGGTTCTGAAAATATTCCTTTAATTTTTTTCTGTTTTCAATGGTTTTTCTAATTCTGATTTTCAAAAGATTTTCATTAAAAGGCTTCGGTATGTAAGCATCAGCGCCACTTTCAAATCCCAAAGAGCGTTGTTCGTCCATAGCATAAGCTGTCAATAAAATAACGGGAATATGGCTGGTAGAAATATTTTCTTTTACTGCCTTGCACAATTCAAATCCATTCATTTTATCCATCATCACATCGCTAACAATCAAATCGGGTACGTATTTCATTGCTTTGAGCAATCCGCTTTGTCCATCTTTGGCTTCAATGAGAGTATATTCATTTTGCAACAATGTTTTGATGAAGTTACGAACGTCAGCATTATCATCTACCAATAAAATCAAAGGTTTTTCAGCATTGTATTCATCATTAATTTCATCAGACACATCCATGTAATTAATTTTCTCCTGATAATTTCGTTCAAAGTTAATATCCGGATACTGTTCGGACATAGCTATATCTTTCTGTTTGAAAGGAATGGTTACAGTAAAAGTAGAACCTTTACCTTCGACACTTTGTACTTCTATGATTCCATTGTGCAATTCGACCAACATTTTTGTCAAATGCAAACCAATTCCGGAATTCTGAGTGTTGTTCCCGATTTTGAAAAATCTATCAAAAATTTTGTCCAACTGCGAGTTTGGCATTCCTATGCCCGAATCGGACACAATTATTTTTGCAAAAAATTCATCGTTGAGAGCATATTTTGATAATTTTACTTCAATTTTACCATTTTCCGGAGTAAATTTGAAAGCATTAGAAATCAAGTTATAACAAATTTTCTCCATTTTATCGCTATCGAACCACAAAACAAAATCATCACCGTCAGAAAAGAAATTAAAATGAATGTGCTTCTTTTGGGCTAAAAAACGGAAAGACTGACATATATCTGAAATAAAAAGTTTTAGATCGCCAAAAGTAAAAGTCATTTGCATTTTTCCGGTTTCGGTTTTTCGGAAATCAATAATTTGATCAATTAATTTAAGAAGCAAGTGCACATTTTTGCGCATTAAAAGAATCAATTGTTTACCTTCCTCAGATAAATTTTCTTTTTCCTGTAATCGATCCAAAGGGCCGAGAATAAGCGTTAAAGGCGTTTTGAATTCGTGTGAGATGTTGGTAAAGAAAACCAGTTTTGCCTGTGTGGCCTCTTCCAGATTTTTAGAAAGCATCAGTAATTGGTCTCGTTGTTCGGCCAGCTCCTCTTTCTGTCTGTTTATAGCAGCATTTCTGATTTCCAATTCTCTATTCACTTTATTTTTGTGCTTATATGACTTGAAAAGTAATGCCAGCAACAATAAAATAACAAAAAGCACCGTGAGCGACAGAACAAGAAAAATTCGTTGCGTACTGTATTGTGACAAATTTTTATTTAGCACCTGATTAAGTTGCGCAATACGATTCTGATGCTGAATAATTTGATCTGTTTGAAGTTTTATTACTCTTGCATTTGTTTTATCAACCACAGCCGTGTAGAGAATGTTTTCCTTGTCATAAGGTTCATGACGGAGAATTCTTACAGCAATCTGGACTGCCTTCTCACCTCCGGTAGGATAAATAAAAGTTGCGTCCAGTATGCCATCCAAAACTTTCTGAATACCACCGTTGGTACCCGGAAGTGCATCAATTCCGATAATTTTTGGTTTTTCTTTTTCGTTGTAAACCTGATAAGCTTCATAAACTCCTGTTGCCATTTCATCATTGTGAGCAAAAACCAAATCTATGGGAATGTTTAAACGGATAGCATTTTTCATTTTTTCTCTTGCTTCATCTCTTAACCAACCTCCATCATTTTCATATACAATTTTTATTTGAGGATAGTTATCAATCACGCTTCTGAAACCTTTATGGCGCTCAACAGCTGGGGTAGAGCCTTTCAGCCCTGTTATTTCAACAATATTCCCTTTTCTTTTCAGTAAATTGGCAACATATATTCCGACTTCTTTCCCAATTTGATAATTATCGGCACCAACAAATGCGGTATAATTGTCGGAATTGATTTTCCGGTCAACCAATATTACCGGAATACTACATTTCATGGCATTTTCAATTACTGGTGTTAAAGGAATTGCCTCATTGGGAGCAACAATTAAAATATCAACTTTATCTTCAATAAAACTTTCGATATCGCGTATCTGTTTTTGATTGCTGTCAAAAGCCGTTTTAATTTTGACTTTCAGATTGGGATAAAAAGAAGCTTCCCTCAATATTTCTTCATTCATCGTTCGTCGCCATGCATCATCGCTGCACTGAGACACACCAATCAAAAATTCTTTTTTTATCGGTAATGCCTTTGATGGTAAAAAGAATAATAAAACGATTAAATTAAAAAGAAAAGCTTTTTTCATGAAACAGCCAAAACTTTCATTATAGGTATCAAAATGATTTACAACACAAAAATATGATTTTTTACCAAATAAAAATCAAACTGGGGAAGAAATTTTGTTAATCAATTCTTGAGGAAGAGTGGGCATGGCACCTTGTTGGGTACAAACAAACGCCGATATTTCCACAGCCAATTCATGAGCATCGGGAACGCTCTTTCCCTTGAGAATTCCTGCCACAAAACCGGCAGTGAAAGCATCACCGGCACCTACCGTATCGGCAACCTCAACTATTGGAGTTGGTTTGGATGAAATCTCGTGGGGTGTAACAACACAACTGCCATTTGTTCCTTTTGTGAGCACGATCATATCGAGTGAATAATCTCTCAAAAGCCTTTTACAAATATCTATATCCGACTTTTCGTTCCAATCGAATAGTTGAGACAAAAGCAAAATTTCTTCATCATTGATTTTCAGTATGTTGCATTTTTTCAATGAATAGTCTATCAACTCTTTAGAATAAAAATGTTGGCGCAAATTAACATCAAAAATTTTCAATGCCTCTTGGGGTACGATATCTAAAAACTGCTGAATGGTTTGTCTTGAAACAGGATGACGTTGAGCCAGAGAACCAAAGCATACAGCTTTTGTTTCCTGTGCCAATTTTTTCATTTCCTCCGTAAAAGGAATATTATCCCAAGCCACATTTTCACAAATTTCATAACATGGAATGCCGGCATCGTTCAGTGTAACTTGCACGGTACCGGTTGGAAAAGAAACTTTTTCGATAATGAAATTCATATTTTTTCTATGAAGATTCTCAATGATTTCTTCACCCAATTCATCATTTCCAATAGCACTCACGGCAATGCCATCGAATCCCAATTGAGAAATGTGATAAGCAAAATTTGCAGGCGCTCCTCCTAAAACTTTTCCTGTTGGTAAAACGTCCCAAAGTATTTCTCCAATTCCAACAATAATATCTTTCATGTTTTTTGATAATTTCCAAATTAATTTTATAAACCCAATTCCTTTTCAATAATTTCCAGTGATTTTCCTTTGGTTTCCGGTATCCATAACTTCACAAAAACTGCTGCCAATAAGCTAAACGTACAAAATATTCCAAAAAGATATTCAAATCCAAGTTTTCCTTGAATAACTGGGGCAAAATATACGGTTAGAAAAGTACATAACCAACTTACTGCAGTAGAAAATGACATGGCTAAACCTTTAATTCTTGCCGGATAAATTTCAGAAATAACAACCCACATAACTGGCGCAAAAGAAGCAGCAAAAAAAGAAATATAAACCAATAAAGCTATCAATACACCCGTGCTATTTTGTAAAGGACGTGAAAATTCAAATGTCAAATATGCAAGAGAAAGGATCATACCGATTGCGCCCCAGAATAAAAGAGATTTCCGACCACTTTTATCTACTAACCAAAGAGCAACAACTGTCATTAAAAAATTGACCAACCCCACAATCATCGATTGCATCAATGAATCCATTTTGGCTGAACCTGCCGCCTGGAAAATATCAGGTGCAAACATAATAACTGCATTTATTCCTGTAATTTGTTGAAAAGCAGCCAATAAAGTTCCAATTAAAACAATTTTTCCCATTTTTCCCTGAAACAATTCAATAAACTTGACTTTTTCTTTACGAATGTCAGCATTAATCGTTTTTTCCATTTCGGGAAGTTCAGTAGCAATCAATTCATCTCCTCCAATTGCTTTCATTATTTTCACAGCTTCTTCTTTCTTGTTTTTTGACAATAACCAACGAGGACTTTCAGGAAACTTTAAAAGAAGAAAAATCAGATACAACACACCAAAAATTGCAGGAATCAAGAGCATATAGCGCCAGCTGTTTTCTCCTAAACCTGCTAAAATATAGTCAAATGCATAAGCCAATAAGATACCTATGGTTATAGCAAACTGATTGAAAGAAACCAGTCGACCTCTATTGTAGGCCGGAGCAATTTCCGATATATACATGGGACAAACTACTGAACTTGCACCTACAGCCAATCCTGACAAAACACGAAAAACAATCAACATGCCTGAAGATTCGGCAAAGGAACACCCCAAGGCTGAAACAATATAAATAATAGCTGTACTAATCATCACTTTTTTTCGACCATATTTTTCTGCGAAATTTCCGGTAAACAAAGCTCCCAACAAACATCCAAGTGTTAACAATCCGGCAACTGTTCCAAGTCCACTGTCAGTGAGTGAAAATTCACCCTTAATCATATCTACTGCTCCAGAAATTCCGGCCATATTTAAGCCGAATAATAATCCTCCATTGATAGCAACTAAAGTTGTCCAATATAAATATCTGTTTTTCATAAGTTTTTATTTATTTAATAATATTTTGATTGATTTTTTTATTTTAAATCGTTGACTTTTATATCTTCAACTTTCAACGTGCCTTCTTTCGAAAAGAATTTTAAAGAATTCATAGCTTCTCTTGGATAAAAGAGCGACGTCATCACGATTTCGCCGTGATCGATAAACAATTCTGCAGAACATTTATCCACTAAAAGCCGAATTTCATAACTTCTTTTAGACGCTAATGGAGCATTCATTCCCAATGGAAAACGATCGCTGAAATCAATAAGCCCGCTTTTATTCCTTTGAATTTTAAAAAATTGAGTGGACAAATCAAAAATAAAATCCAATGTTTCACCTTTTGAATTCTGTAGCGAAAATCCAAAAACATTTCCTTTTTCGGGTTTTAAAACCATATTAAGTTCAAAACTGCCATCATTCTGCTTCAATATTTCTTTCAGCGATTTCTCATTATTTACAATTTGATCTGGGAAATCAACTGTTTCGCCTCTGAGCAAATCGACCTCTTTTACTGGAAAACTACTTAACACGCAATGATTACCATTATTTACAAGCTGCAATTCTCGGGGAACAGTGTTACTACTTCTAAAAATTTTTGTTGGTGTTTGATTCGCATAATCCCAGTTGTTCATCCAACCGAGGAAAATTCGACGACCATCTATTTCGGGAATATTGCTAAAAGTGACGCCTGCATAGTTGTCTCGCCCATAATCTATCCAAAGAGGATAAGGCAAAGGATCAGCCTGAAATTTTTTGCCATCAAAATCTCCAACGAAATATTGAGTAGCAGATCCCCCATTAGGTCCTCCGGGATTAATGCTTACCAATAAGACCCACTTTGTTTTACCATCATAGTTTAATGGAAATAAATCAGGACATTCCCACACTCCTGCATGTGAGCCAATTCCTTCACCGAATTCACTTTCCCGATTCCAGTTTTTAAGGTCAAGTGAAGAATAAAAAGTTACCGTTTGTTTTGTTGCTAATGCCATTATCCATTTATTTTCAGGCTGATACCAACTCACTTTCGGATCGCGAAAATCAGTTATACCGGGATTTGGAATAATGGGATTTTTCTCAAACTTATTAAAGGTTCTTCCTTTATCTGTACTGTAAGCAAGCGATTGCGATTGAACTTTTCCGGCACTGGTATAAATAGCAATCATGGCATTTTTCCCAAAACCGGCAGTATTATTTTTATCAATAACGACGCTTCCCGAAAAAATTGCCCCCAATGTATCGGGCCATAAAGCCACAGGCAAGTAAGTCCATGAGGTTAGATCGGTGCTTACGGCATGACCCCAGCTCATATTTCCCCATCTTGTTCCAAAGGGATTATACTGATAAAAAAGATGGTATTCGCCTTCAAAATAAGTCAAACCGTTGGGATCGTTCATCCAACCATATTCAGGAGAAAAATGGAAATCAGGACGATAAGGTTCAGCGTAATTAATCTTGAATTGATCGGCTGGCCTTATCCTCTTTATTCCGAACTTGGATGCAGAAGGACCATCAAAAATTAATTCCAAGCTTTTGCCCTTATATTTCCCAACTTCTAATTTTACCCAGTAATCCACCTTACGCTGAGCAAAACGAATCCAAAAAATATCCGGCAATTTTTTATCAGGATATTTTATTGTGGTTTTAACTTCGTCAGCGTTTTCTTCAACGGGTAACAATAAATAGGCAGTAGTAATTTTAATTTTCTTTTGCTGCTTATCTTTCGAAGCCTTGAATCCTACCGCCAAAAGAATAACCAAAACAGCAAATAGAGGAATAAGAAATTTTTTCATAAAAGTTTTCTGGGGTTACCTTAAATTTCTAACAATTAGTAAGAATACTTTTTTTGGAATTAATTTTCAATGAATTGCAACAAATAACTGTTTCTCCCATTAAATGAATTTACAACGGGAGAAACAGTAAAAATCAATTACTTCTGAACAAAAAATTTATTCATTGAATCCAAATTTATAATACGCTATATTTTATATTATATAGCAATCATCTACTTTTTTAGAGTAGATGATTGCTATTCAAAATAACTAATAACCAGGATTTTGTTTATATAATCCACCAGAAAAATTAATTTGAGGCTGTGGAATTGGAAAATACTCATCTTTTCCAGCAGTAAAATGAGTATCATCTTTAATATAGGTTCTAACTATCTTTTCCCTCTGGAAATAATCATTTATAGTTTCTGCAGCAACACCCCAACGTACCAAATCAAAGAAGCGACTCCCTTCCATAGCAAATTCCAAACGTCGTTCCCAGCGTAATGCTTTACGTGCATAATCCTGTGTCCAAGTGCAGTTTACACCGTCTTCATAGGGTTGAATATTTACATAAGAAGAGGCGAAACCAATTAAACTTGTGCTCACTTTTGCACGGTTTCGGATTTGATTTATCAAAGGCAGTGCATCTTGATAATCACCTGTTTCGATAAGTGCTTCAGCACGCATTAATAGTACATCAGCATACCGGATAACAATTGTATTTTTTGAATTTGCATACCACGGACCTGTTTTTACGTAATATTCACTCGCTGGATCTACATTTTCCTTCAATGAAGAATAATATCCATACATATTCGGATTGCGGGATTGATCTGTCCTGAAGTTTACATTGGTATATTTATATGGTTTACCGGGTATTGCCACCGTGTGAAATAATCGCGGGTCTGTTTTGTCGGTTGCTTCATTATACTCAACATCAGAATAAGTATCAAACATCGGTAATCCATTGTTTGTTTTAAATGCATTTACCAAATTTTGGCTAGGTTTGTTAAAATCTCCCCCGGGAGTTGGGGTTGTAAGAGCATTACCCATATTCAAACGTCCGTAAGTGGTTCCGTCATCTTTAGAGTATTGTACAGCAAAGAGACTTTCCTGTCCATTTTCATAACTTCCTGGAAGAAAATTATAGGCAAAATCGTTTTCTAATCTATATGGTGAATTTATTACGATGCCCGTTAAATCAATAACTTTCTGCATATCACCTTTGTCAATTGAAACGACATTGTGCATTTCATCTTGACGATAAGCTTTGTATAAAAACACTTTTGCTAAATACGCTGCGGCGGCATATTTGTTTGCACGTCCTACTTCAGATTGTGTTTCAGGCAGATTATCATAAGCAAACTGAAAATCATCAGCTATTTTTTGCCACAATTCATCATTTGTCAAAGCAACATTTGAGGTATTTGCGATATCCTCAGGAGACATAGATTCATCAATATATGGAACCATTTTGAATACAATTTTTTGAATGAAGTGCATGTGCCCTCTTAAAAATCGCATTTCAGCTATTCGTATTTTTTTGTTAGGCATTTCCTTTTCACTGATATTATTTAATAATTTCAAAGCGAAATTAGCTCTTGAAATTGCCACGTAATTTCTATACCAAAACCCATCGGTGTACCAAGTTTCATTTCCTATGGATGGAGAAGATATTTCAAGAAAATGTAGAAATTCTCCATCGGTGGCCCCACTACCTCCTTTATAAGCATCATCAGCGCGAACGTTTCCATAGTTCCATAAACTTAAAGGCCTATTTATTTCATCATTCCCAATACCAGCATATGCAGATATAACTGCATTTTCCACTTGTTCGCATCCAGTTAATTCATCATCTGTTAATGCTCCAGAAGTAGGTACTTCTAAAAAATCCGTACAAGAATATAAAGAAAGAATAATTCCTACTGAGAATAATAATCTTTTTATATTAGTTTTCATATTTTCAATTTTTATTTTTATAAAATATTTAAAATGCCACGTTTAATCCGAATGTAACAGTTTTTGAAATTGGATATGCCAAGTTCGGATTTTCAGGATCAAGTCCTGAGAAGTCTTTACTTTTAATGGTAAACAGATTTTGTCCGCTTATATAAAATCGTACTTTTTCGAGTTTTGCTTTAGTAATTAAAGTATGTGGAAAAGAATAACCCAGTTGTGCATTACGCAATTTCATATATGAACCGTCTTCCACATAGTAAGAAGAAGTTCTTTTCTCATTATTATCGTCGCTGTACGAAATAGCCGGGATATCCGAACTTGTATTTGTGGGACTCCAAGCGTTCAATAAACGTGTTCCTTTATTAGCTCCCAATTGATCGACCGACCAAAAATCAGTAAATCTTTTTACGCTGTTATATACTTGGTTCCCATATATACCTTGAAAAAAACATATTAAATCAAAATTCTTAAACTCAATATTAATATTTAATCCGTATTCAAAATCGGGATAAGGATTGCATATCCAAGTACGATCGTTTTCGTCAATCTCGTCATCGTTATTCAGGTTTTTATAGCGAATACGTCCTACTCCTTTTCCTGGCTGCTCAACATAATTATCCACTTCTTCTTGTGTTTTAAACAATCCGTCTGCCACATATCCGTAAATGGAATTGATTGGCCTTCCAAGTATATTATCGGTGGTGCCGTTACCCCCATAATTATTTACTACGCTTTCTGGAAGCTTTGTAACTTTATTTCGATAGCCTGATATGTTTCCCATTAAATCGTAAGAGACTCCAAATGATGTTTTTCCCCTGTAACCGAGCGAAAATTCCATTCCTTTATTTTCCATTGAGGCCCCATTTACCCATTGAGAACCGCCTTCACCAATTGCCCCAAGATACGGTGGAGAAATCAAAATATCATCTGTTTGCTTAATGTAGTAATCGAGTGTACCGTATAAATTCTGATTAAACAATCCGAAATCAACACCTAAATTTGTCTGTGTCGTAGTTTCCCATTTAATTTTATCGTTTGCACGCTGCCTTATCTCATAACCTGACGGTAAAAGACCTTCGTCGCTTCCAGTTATATCATATGCAGTTCCCGAATTTATTCCGGGTCCAGTATCTCCAATATAATTGGTATATATCAATGTTCTATTGGCAAAATTATCTATTTCCTGATTCCCTGTCTGTCCCCAGGAGGCGCGAAGTTTCAAATCATAAATAATATCTTTAAAGTTGTTCATAAATTTTTCTTGGCTAATACGCCATCCAGCAGAAAATGCAGGGAATGTACCAAAACGGTTTTCTTTCCCAAAACGAGATGAGCCATCACGGCGAGCAGTTACAGATGCTAAGTATTTATCGTCATACACATAATTTGCTTTTCCAAAAAAAGAAATTAGAGCATAACCTGTTGAACCTCCTGTGGCATAAGTTTCTCCAGTTCCAGCAGATGGCCACATGTAATTAGGATTTTCTATTTCAAAATCTTCTTTTTTAGCTGAAAATGAAATGTCTGTTTCTTTGTTAAATTCGGTCCCGGCAAGAAAATCCATGCGGTGTTTATTTATTTTAAATTGGTAGTTTGCTATATTACTCCATGTCCATTTCATGAAATGATTTTGAACAATTTGAGAAGCATTATTCAATCCTTCACCTAATCTGCCTGTGTAAGTATAAGTAAGTATACGCTGATAATAATTGCCATAATCAATACCAAAATTGCTTTTAAAATGAAAATTTTTAATTGGCTGAATATCAATGTAAGCATTGCCGAATAATCTCCAATAAGAATAAGGATTATCTCTATTAGCATCTAAAACACGGGCAGGATTATCTCTATCCAACATACCAGAAGTAACGCTCGACCAGTCCCCATCCACCGTTTTTACAGGCATAATAGGCAACGCCATTAAAGCTAAATCCAAAACTCCAGCCGGAGCTTGTAATTCACTCGTTTTATTTAACGAGAAATTTTCACCTATGGTTACTATATCGTCCAATAATTTGTAATCGGAATTCATACGTGCAGAAATGCGATTGAAATACGTTTGTTTAATTGTTCCTTTGTTATCATAATATCCCAGAGAAAAAAACTTGTTTCCTTTATCGGTGCCGTTACTTACTGATAAATTATACGATTGTGCCTCTCCAGTTCTTGTGATAGCATCAAACCAATCAGTGTTAGATGATAACATCCGTTTTGTACCATCAACTAAGTATTTAGGCACCAGCATATCGTTCAATTTAGGATTTCCATTTTCATCATAACTGTAACTAAACATATAACCGATACCATTAGCATTAGGATCATATCCGCTATTTATCATCGCCTGCCACAAGCTTTCACCGTATTGTTTAGTGTCCATCATTTCTACTGTTTTACCATATTGGGACAACGTTAAATAACTGTCGAAATTAACGATAGTTTTTCCTTTTTCCCCTTGCTTGGTTGTAATAATGATAACGCCGTTTGCTGCACGTGAACCATAAATTGTCGCTGCTGACGCATCGCGTAGTACCTGAATAGATTCTATATCGTTACTGTTCAGTTCATGCATTCCTCCTTTGGTAGGTACGCCGTCAATCACGTAAAGCGGATCATTATTGTTCATGGTACCAATACCGCGAATACGGACTGTGGCAGCACCACTAGGATTCCCATCCGCAGTAACAGACATGCCTGCAACTCGTCCTTGCAATGCTAACATAGGATTATTTCCAGATTCGGACATCATATCTTTCACATCAACCACAGAAACTGCACCGGTTAAATCGGCTTTTTTCTGAGTTGAATATCCAGTAACAACAATTTGATCTAATAAAACAGTTGAAGGGGACATTCTCACATCAATTATTTTTCTATTTCCAACTTTTTCTTCTACATTTTCCATCCCTACCATTGAAAATTGGAGAATAGAATTTGGAGAAGATACAGCAATATTATACTGCCCATCATTGTTGGTAACGGTCCCATTATTTGTTCCTTTTTCTATAACAGTTACTCCAACCAATGGCAAACCATCATCAACAGAAGAAACAACTCCCGATATTGTCCTGTTTTGTGCCAATAGTATACTAGAAAAAAACAAACCTAAACTTATCAATAACCATTTAATTTTTTTGTTGAACTTCATAATACTAGTTTTTAAGTCATTCATATAAAATTTAATCTGTTTTAATATCCCTTAAAGGAACATTTAAGTGTTTTCGAAAACAAAATTATATTGAACAATTTCCAATCACTATAAATTTTGTTTCATTGTGATGTATTTTTGTTTCATTGATAAAAATTTCAATGTTTCTTCAAAAGAATTTTATTGATCTGATTAAGTGTTTAAAAGGACAGCTAATAGTATTTTGCAAAAAATATTTCCATTATTCTCCAAAAAAAAATGAATTTTTTCTCATACAGACAAAAAAATAGCAGAGGAAGAAAAAAACCGGTTTTTTCTTCCTCTGCTATTTTTCCTACTTGCGCCCAGAAATGTTTCCTGAATTTTTTATTAAACTTTTTTCTTGCCAGCAGTCGTAGATTTTTTTGTTTTTGATGTTTTGGTCGTTTTAGTCGTTTTGGAGGTTTTTGTATTTTTTGCAGACTTTTCGGTCGAAGCTGTTTTCCTCGTATTTCCCTTTTTCCCTTTTTTATCTGTTCCGGCCTGTTCCTGAATCATTTCCATACATTGTTCAAAAGTTAAACCTGTAGGATCGACATTTTTAGGAATTTTGTAGTTCTTTTTTTCAAAAGAAATGTAAGGCCCGAAGCGTCCGTTTAAAATTTGAATCTCTTTGTTTTCGCCTAAAGTTTTGATAGTTTTCTTCTGATCTTCCTCCCGTTTGTGTTGAATAATTTCTATGGCGCGTTCCAGTGAAACATTCAACGGATCTTCCCCTTTCGGTATGGAATAAAACGAATTTCCCTGACGGATATAAGGACCAAAACGTCCAATGGCAACAGTCAGCGGTTTTCCTTCAAATTCCCCTACTTCACGCGGGAGTTTAAACAAATCGAGCGCTTCTTCGAGTGTAATGCTGTCGATGGACTGACCCGGACGCAGCGAAGCAAAAACAGGATTTTCAGCATCTTCGGCCGTTCCAATTTGAACATAAGGCCCATATCTTCCTATTTTAACCGTAACCGGTTTCCCTGTTTTGGGATCGGTACCCAACGTGCGGCCGCCAACTTTTCGCTCGGTGGAAGTTAAGGTTTTTTCAACCGTTGGATGAAATTTTTTGTAAAACTTGTCGATAACTTGCGTCCAACCTACTTTTCCCGCCGCCACATTATCAAATTCCTTTTCCACATTGGCCGTGAAGTTATAACTCAGAATCCCGGGAAAATATTCAATTAAAAAATCGTTGACCACTATACCGATATCAGTCGGAAATAATTTTGCTTTTTCGGCACCGGTGATTTCCGTAGCCGACCGATCGGAAATTTTTCCGTCAACAAGCTTCAGCACATTGTAAGTTCGTTTTTCGCCCGGACGGTTTCCTTTTTCTATGTATTTTCGATTTTGAATAGTCGAAATAGTTGGAGCATACGTAGAAGGTCGCCCAATGCCCAATTCTTCGAGTTTTCGCACCAAACTTGCTTCCGTATATCGGGGCGGACGCTGGGTAAAACGTTCCTGAGCGAGAATTTCTTTTGGCAACAATTTTTCGCCCACATTAATGGCCGGTAAAATTTCCGATTTTTCTGAATCGGACTCATCATCTGTCGATTCGCTGTAAAGATGAAGAAAACCATCAAATATAATCACTTCACCCGAAGCCACAAACTGGTAAGGTTGACCTTGCATTCCAATTTGAATGGTGGTTTTTTCAAATTCCGCATCCGCCATTTGTGAAGCCAGCGTACGTTTCCATATCAGGTCATACAATCGCTTTTCCTGGTCTGAACCATCAATTTCGTGAACATTCATATAAGTAGGACGAATCGCTTCATGAGCTTCCTGAGCGCCTTTGGTTTTTGTAACATAATGTCGCAATTTCCAATATTTTTTCCCCAACATGTTGGTAATTTCCGCTTCTGCCGCCTTCAGGGCAAAATCCGACAAATTCACCGAATCGGTTCGCATATAGGTTATTTTTCCCGATTCGTAAAGATGCTGAGCTATCAACATGGTTTGAGAGACCGAAAAACCGAGTTTCCGTGCAGCTTCCTGCTGAAGAGTAGAAGTGGTAAAAGGCGGTGCGGGTGATCTTTTGGTCGGTTTGGTAGTAATATTTTCCACCCGAAAAATTGCTTCCTTACATTGATTTAAAAAATTCAATGCTTCTTCTTTGGTGGAAAAACGCTGTTGAAGTTCTGCCTTCAATTCTACGGAACGACCATCTTTGTCTGTTGTACTGAAAATTGCCGTTACGCGATAAGACGATTCGGGAACAAACTGATTGATTTCTCTTTCGCGTTCCACAATCAGACGGACAGCTACCGACTGAACACGCCCTGCCGAAAGGGAAGGACGAATTTTTTTCCATAACAGCGGAGAAAGTTCAAAACCAACAATTCGGTCGAGGACACGACGCGCCTGCTGGGCATCTACCAAATTCAAATCCAAATCTCGCGGATGCTCAATGGCGTGAACAATGGCATCTTTGGTTATTTCATGAAATACAATTCTGCGTGTCTTTTCTTTTGGCAGTTTAAGTTCTTCCGACAAATGCCATGCAATAGCTTCTCCTTCGCGGTCTTCATCAGATGCCAGCCAAACCAACTCTGCCTGTTCAGTGGCTTTCTTTAATTCCGAAACCAGTTTTTTCTTGTCGGGTAAAACTTTGTATTGAGGCTGATAATTGTGTTCAAAATCAATACCAATGCCTTTTTCGGATAAATCACGAATATGTCCGTAACTTGAAACAACATGATATTCTTTTCCCAGAAATTTTTCGATAGTTTTGGCTTTGGCCGGAGATTCTACAATAACAAGGTTTTTTGGCATACTACAACTTTAAATTAATACGCGGTATTTAAAATTGCCTGCAAAGTAACAAAATTTGAAAGGTATCAGCCAAATTTTCAGATTATTATTTTTAAAATTTATAAAACGAAAACATAAAACGAACTGAAATATACAAAATGTTCACTTCATTGAATAAAAGGAAATAATCTAATTTAGTGAACAATTTTCACCTTTTTTTCTCTTTCCTGATTTACATATAAAAATCGGAACTTTCGGTAAAAATCATTATTTTTGTAATAAAGTTGCAATTAATTTATGCAGAAATACCTTGACATTCTCAAGCAATACTGGGGATATTCTTCATTTCGACCATTACAGGATGAAATTATTGGTAGCATAGCTTCCGGAAACGATACGTTGGGACTTATGCCTACCGGCGGAGGAAAATCGCTGACTTTTCAGGTGCCTGCCATGGCAATGGATGGAGTTTGCGTGGTTGTTACACCCTTGATTGCACTGATGAAAGATCAGGTAGAAAACTTGAAAAAAAGAGGAATTGCGGCTGCTGCCATTTTCTCTGGCATGTCTTACGACGAAATTCTGATGACGCTCGAAAATGCTTCATTTGGAGCCTACAAATTTCTTTATGTATCGCCCGAAAGACTTGCAACACGCATTTTTATCGAAAAAATAAAACAGACAAAAGTTTGTCTCATTGCTGTGGACGAATCGCACTGTATTTCTCAATGGGGTTACGACTTTCGACCTTCCTACCTGAAAATTGCCGAAATCAGAGCGTTTTTACCCAATGCACCCGTACTTGCACTTACGGCTACTGCCACTCCTGAAGTCGCCGAAGACATACAGAAACAACTACATTTTCCGGCATTCAACATTTTCAAAAAAAGTTTTTATCGTTCCAATTTGGCTTATGTGGTTCGATATACCGAAGATAAAAATCAGTATTTGTTGAAAATTCTCAACAGTGTACCGGGCACTTCGGTAGTTTATGTGCGAAACAGAAAAAAAACAAAAGAAACAGCCGAGTTTCTTGTAAAAAACGGAATTGTAGCCGAACATTATCATGCAGGCCTCAACAACGTGAAAAAGGACGAAATTCAAACACGCTGGAAAAACGGGAAAACCCGCGTCATTGTTTCCACCAACGCTTTTGGCATGGGAATCGACAAAGCCGATGTACGGTCGGTGATTCATTTGGATTTGCCCGATTCGCTGGAAGCATATTTTCAGGAAGCCGGAAGAGCAGGCCGAGACGAAAAAAAAGCTTTTGCCGTTCTGCTTTACAACAACAGCGATGCAGCAAAAATTAAAAAACGCATTTCGGATACTTTTCCGCCAAAAGAAATGATTCGCAAAGTTTACGAATCTTTGGGCAATTATTATCAGGTTGGTATTGGCTCAGGACTGGACAATACTTTCCCTTTCGATCTGGTCGATTTTTGCACTAAATTTCACTTGCCTGTATTAATGGCTTTCAGCAGCCTGAAAATCCTTCAGCAAGCCGGTTATATTGAATTTACCGATGAAGAGGAAAGTACATCACAAGTGCTTTTCACGGTTAAAAAAGAGGAATTGTATCAACTAAAACAAACTCCGAAGCAGGAAAAGCTTATACACGTACTTTTACGTTCTTACACGGGACTTTTCACGGAGCCGGCTTTCATTCATGAAGAAGTCGTTGCCCAACGGCTTCAATGGAGCCATCAGGAAGTGTATCAACAGTTAGTCGAACTGTCAAAGGAAAAAGTTATCCGTTACATACCAAGAAAAAAAACGGCATTCATGACTTTTACACAGGAAAGGGTGGACGCCAAACAAATATATTTAAGCCGTGAAGCTTATGAAGACCGACGAGAGCGATTTGTTTCCCGCGTGCAGAGTGTACTGAACTATGCCCAAGAAGAAAATGTGTGTCGAAGTCAAATGTTGCTTTCCTACTTCGGCGAAAAAAACAGCCAGCCTTGTGGCAAATGCGACGTGTGTCAAAAGAAGAAAGAAACGGAAATTTCTACTGCCGAATTTGAAGCCATTCGTTCGTCAATTGTTCAGGTACTCTCAAACGAAAATCTTCCGCTCGATATGGCTGTTCAAAAAATTCATTTTAAAGAAAAAAAGGTATTGCAGGTTATCCGCTTTATGCTCGACAACAATCAAATAAAGGAAAACGAAAAAAAACAGCTTATTTTGGCGAAATAAAATCTCTCGCCTTGCAGTTTTTAGTATTTCAAGCTTTTTTTTAATCGTTTAATGTACTTTCAGCGTATCAGCAAAACTTTCAGGAACTAATAGAGCATACTTACCACTTTCAGCCTGAATTTGACGGGCAATCGGTTGAAAAGCCAGCAAATAACCTGATACTGAAATCCCGGAACTACGATTGCTTTCATGCTTTTGTGTACAATTTGCTTGACAATGGCTTTCGCAATAGCATCTGCGGGCATCCCGTTTTGTTCATCTTTTTCCATTTTTCCGACAGCTTTTTTCATTTTTTCGTAATAAACCGATTCGGTCGATTGAGAAGCTGCGGTATATTTTCTTGCCGACGTGAAATTGGTTTTGGTATCACCCGGTAAAATGGTGCTGCACTGAATGCCAAAAGGTTTGGTTTCCATGTCAAGCGCCTGCATAAAAATAAGCAAAGCTGCTTTGGAAGCGGAATAAAATGCCTGAAAAGGAATAGGAACAATGGCAGCTACCGAAGATGTGGCAATGATTTTTCCATAGCCCTGTTTCCTGAAAATGGGTAAACAGGCCTGAATAACTCTTACTGCTCCAAAAAAATTCGTTTCAAACTGATATTTGGCTTCTTCAATGGAAGTGTCTTCGATAGAACCGGCTATGCCGTTACCTGCATTGGAAATAACAGCATCCAAATGCCCATTTTGTTCCAAAATCTCGTCCAACACTTTTTTTATTTCTTCTTCACTATTCACATTCATTTTTGTAGAAATAATTTCTCCGCCATTTTTGGAGGTGCTATTTTCACCACCACTACGGGAGGCAGCATAAACCCTGTAACCCTTGTTCATTAGTTGAATGGCTGTTGATAATCCAATACCGCTGCTTGCTCCGGTTATTAATATTACTTTCTTCTCCATATTACATCTCCATTTTTAAAAATTTTTCTGCAAAAATAATCAAATGCAAAGAAAGATTTATATTTCCAACGTTTTTTGGAAAAATTCTTTTGCTTCTCTCCGAATCAAATTCCTCTGACTTTAATTGAGAAGCTGGATATTTCTCCTAAAATGATTAATTTTGCATTTGAATTTAAAATACAACACTAAAATTTTTTATTTTTGATGGAAACTGTACTTAGCGGCATACGTCCGACCGGGAACTTGCATTTGGGAAACTATTTTGGAGCATTGAAGAATTTTGTACAAATGCAAAATGAATACAATTGTTATTTTTTTATAGCCGATTACCACTCACTGACCACGCATCCCACACCGCAAAATCTGACGGAAAATGTGAGAGAAATTTTAGCGGAATATTTGGCTGCAGGCCTTGATCCCGAAAAAGCAGTTATTTACATACAGAGTGATGTTCCTGAAGTTACGGAACTGTATCTTTTCTTGAACATGAATGCTTACGTCGGTGAATTGGAACGCTGTACTTCCTTCAAAGATAAAGTTCGCCAGCAACCCCACAACGTAAATGCCGGACTGTTGACTTATCCGACATTGATGGCTGCCGATATTTTGCTGCATCGCGCCAACAAGGTTCCGGTAGGCAAAGACCAGGAACAACATCTCGAAATGACGCGGACTTTTGCCAATCGATTCAACAGAATGTATCAGGTAGATTATTTCCCTGAACCGCAAGCTTTTAATTTCGGAAACGAACTGATTAAAATTCCGGGACTCAACGGGACGGGAAAAATGGGAAAATCGGAAGGAGAAGGCAATGCCATTTTCTTATCGGACGAGCCGGAGGCAATTCGGAAAAAAGTAATGAAAGCGGTAACCGATGCAGGTCCCACGCAACCTCACCAGGAAAAATCGCAACCCATCGAAAATCTTTTTCAATTGATGAGAGCCGTATCCAGTGCCGAAACTTTAGCTTATTTTGAAGAACAATACGATTCTTGCCAAATCAAATACGGGGAAATGAAAAAACAGCTGGCAGAAGATATGATTACTTTTACTGCTCCGTTTCGTGAAAAAATTAAAGACCTTCTGGGCAATAAAGATTACCTGTCGAATGTTGCTCGCATGGGAAAAGAAAAAGCACAGGAAAATGCGCGGAAAACCATTCGCGATGTTCGCGAAATAATCGGTTTCAAATCAATATAAATAACTTCTTTCTCTACTTTTTAGAAGAAAAAAGGGAACTGCTCAAAAATGAACGGCTCCCTTTTTATATTTCAGGTATGTAACTTATTAAAGTTGAGGGCCTGCAGATAAAAGTTCTTTGGCATTTTCGTTATCGAGATACTGTTCAAAGTTCTTGATATATTGAGCAGCCAAAGATTTTGCTTTCTGTTCCCATTCTGCCGGATTAGCATAGGTATCGCGCGGATCAAGAATAGCAGGGTTCACATTGTTCAAAGATTTCGGAATAGTCAAATTCATAATTGGAATATGAACTTTTTCTGCTTTTTCGATTGAACCGTCAATAATGGCATCGATAATGGCCCGGGTGTCCTTAATGGAAATACGTTTGCCAGTACCATTCCAACCGGTATTAACCAAATAAGCCTTTGCATTGTGCTTTTTCATTTTTTCGGCCAACACTTTAGCATAAATGGTAGGATGCAATGTTAAAAATGCTTCTCCAAATGCAGGCGAGAAAGAAGGAACGGGTTCGTTGATACCGCGTTCGGTTCCGGCCAATTTTGAAGTATATCCGCAAAGGAAGTGATACTGTGCCGATTTTTCATCCAAAATAGAAACCGGAGGCAAAACGCCGTAAGCATCTGCCGACAAATAGATAATTTTGCTTGCGTGTCCGGCTTTTGAAGGAAGCACAATTTTATTGATATAATAAATTGGGTAAGAAACACGTGTATTTTCCGTTTTAGAAGCTGCTTTTGAAAAGTCGGGTGTGCCATCGGGCAAAACGGTAACATTTTCCAACAAAGCATCCCGACGAATAGCACGCCAGATATCCGGTTCGTTTTCTTCGCTTAAATCGATAACTTTGGCATAACATCCACCTTCATAATTGAATACGCCGTGATCATCCCATCCGTGTTCGTCGTCACCAATTAAATAGCGTTTTGGATCGGCAGAAAGAGTTGTTTTTCCTGTCCCCGACAAACCAAAGAAAATGGCTACATCTCCGTCTTCGCCAACATTGGCAGAGCAGTGCATGGAGGCTATACCTTTCTGTGGCAGATAAAAATTCATCAGTGAGAAAATTCCTTTCTTCATTTCACCGCCGTACCATGTTCCACCGATAACGGCCATACGCTGAGAAAGATTGAAAAGAACAAAAACTTCAGAGTTCAATCCCTGTTCCTTCCATTTAGGATTGGTAACCTTAGAACCATTGAGCACAACAAAATCGGGTTCTCCAAAATTTGCCAGTTCATAGTGTGAAGGACGGATAAACATGTTGGTTACAAAATGTGCCTGCCAAGCCACTTCCATAACAAAGCGCACTTTCATTCGCGTATCGGGATTGGTACCGCAGAAACAATCTACCACATAAAGTTTTTTCACAGAACCCAGCCTGTCGGTTACCAAGCCTCTGCAATAGTCCCAAACCTCCGTGTTGATGGGTCGATTAATAACCCCGTCCCACCACATGGCTTTTTCGGTAATTTCATCTTTTACAAAATATTTATCTTTGGGCGAACGTCCGGTAAAAATACCGGTATCTACTGCTACTGCACCGGTTGTGGTAACAACACCGCGTTCAAAACCTTCGTTTTTAGGGTCGGTTTCTGCTCTGAACAGTTGTTCATAAGTAGGATTGTGTACGATTTCGTACTCGCCGGTAATACCGTACTTACTTAAATCTAAATTTGCCATTTTTTTTTAAATTAATTGTTATGTTTGTTTTTATCTTTTTTCTGAAAAGCCTTGTTTTTCACGTCGCAAAATTACAACTATTTTTTTTCACGACAAAGGAATTAAAGAAAAATTTCTTTAATTAATTACAAAAAAAACTGTAACTTCGTTGAGTTAAACGAAAAACTTTAAAGTTTATGAAACCCACATGTATTACATACACAAACACGAATGAATATAATATTCAGACATGTGGGTTCCATCAGACCATTAAAAAATAAATTATATTCTGATGAAAGTTTTATTTATTGGCGGAACAGGCATTATCAGTTCGGCATGTACGGAAATAGCCATTGAGAAAGGGATGGAAGTATTTCATTTGAATCGTGGAATGACCGATAAGGACCATGTGCCGAAAGAAGTTACAACCATTCATGCCGATATTCGCAACGGCAATGAAGCGGAGGCTAAGCTGAAAGGACATCATTTTGATGCCGTTGTCGATTTCATCGCTTTTGAGCCGCAACATATCGAGCAGGATATCCGACTGTTTCGAGACCGTACCGCTCAATATGTGTTTATCAGTACTGCATCGGCTTATCAGAAGCCACCCGAAAAATTGCCAATTACCGAAAAAACTCCACTATGGAATCCTTATTGGGAATACTCCCAAAAGAAAATTTTCTGTGAAAAACTATTGAAAAGTGAAGCAAAAAAATCCGGCTTTCCTTTTACCATAGTTCGTCCTTCGCATACCTACAACTATAAGAAAGTGCCGGCCATAGGGGGTTACACTGTATTACATCGGATGTTGAAGGGTCAACCGGTAGTGTTACATGGTGATGGAACTTCAGTTTGGACTTTGACCTATCATCGCGATTTTGCAGTCGGATTAATCGGATTGTTGGGAAACAGAGCAGCCATTCACGAAGATTTTCATATCACTTCCGACGAATGGTTGACGTGGAACGGGATTTATAAAATTCTGGCAAGCGAATTGGGTGTTGAGCCAAAGACGGTACATATACCATCGGAAATTATTGCCTTGTACGATAAGGAGATGGGCGCCAATTTATTGGGAGACAAATCGCACAGCATGATTTTCGACAATTCCAAAATAAAAAAATTTGTTCCCGAATTTCAAGCTAAAACTCCATTTAGTAAAGGAGCTACGGAAATTGTTCAATGGTTCAGAGAAAATACGCTGTACACAGGACCCGATGCAGCCGTTGAGAATTGGATGAATCGTTTAATAGATGATTGGGAAGGATTCAAGTCGTTTCGAGGCAAAGTTAATAGGTTATAGTTTCGTAAACCATAAG
>ERZ795050.2113-NODE-2113-length-23163-cov-35.264281_pt1 | contig 23163 bp, 15 predicted proteins | sample MGYA00375134_ERZ795050 | MGnify/ENA primary metagenome ERZ795050 (study PRJEB30179, sample SAMN05720221) | activated sludge metagenome | isolation source: Anaerobic digester | place: Japan | collected 2015-05-26 ... | reverse complement strand
ACATCCACAACAGTATCAGTTATTTTTGAATTGCTCGGGGCATCGGTTGCAATATGATGGAGTCCCTTTCTCAACCTGTGAGAACCCCAACATTATTTTTAATCATAGCCGGGACGATAATGGTTATAACTCTTTTTACCTCAAAAAAAGCAAGAACTGTATCCCAGACAGAGATCACTCTGGCAAGGCAAGGAGAAGGTTATGAGAGATTTTCTTCATCATTTATATCGAGGTCGCTTGTAAGAGGCTCAGTTAATCTTACACGAACCATCAGACGTATTCTTCCTAAAAAATTAATCTTATTTGTGGAGAACAGGTTCGATTACAATACCGTAAAAAAGAAAAATAGATCACAGAAAGAAGCTTCATCATTTGACCTGTTAAGGGCTTCAGTAAACATGTTTGTTGCCAGCATATTAATTGCAACAGGAACATCACTTAAGCTTCCTCTTTCAACAACTTATGTTACTTTCATGGTAGCAATGGGCACATCTCTTGCCGATAGAGCATGGGGAAGAGAAAATGCTGTCTACCGTATTACTGGAGTTCTTTCTGTAATCAGTGGCTGGTTCTTCACAGCCGTTGCTGCTTTTACGGCATCCTTACTGATAGCTCTTTTCCTGCACTGGGGTGGAATTACCGCAATAATTTTAGCTCTTGCTGCAGCAGCTTACTTCCTTATAAGGACAAATTTGCTCCATAAGAAGATATTTGCCCAAGTTCATAAAAAAGATGATTTTGAGGAACAGGCAGAAATAAAAGGTGAAAGTATTATCAGAAAATGCAGTTCAACCATAAGTGAAATTACGGAGCATGTTGCAAAACTATATTTTTCGTCAATACTCAACCTTGCCAGGGAAGACAGGAAGAAAATGAAAAAAACTCTTAAAAGTATACAGGAACTCAATCATCAGGTAAAAAGCCTGAAAAATAATGCTTACCAGGTACTGCGAAAACTTGAAGAAAATTCCCTCGAAGCCGGGCAATATTATGTACAGCTTGATTATCTCAGGGAAATTGCCCACTGCCTTACTTATATATCCCAGCCGATATATGAACATATTGACAACAATCACCCTCCTCTTATAAAAGAACAGGTAAAGGATCTTCACCTTTTGAACGAAGAAATTAATTCGCTTCTAAACGATATAGTTACAACTTTCAGAAAGCAGAATTTCAAAGATATTAATAAATTAATCCTGCATCAGAGGGCAATTCTGGATCTTATAGCAAAAATTAAGAAAAGACAGCTAAAACTAATTAAGGATGAAATTATAGGAACAAGAAATGCCATGTTGTACCTGAATTTGCTCTCTGAAAGCAAAAATCTTGTGCTATATTCCATAAATCTTTTAAAGTCACATCGTGATTTCATTCTTACAGAGGAAGAAAAAGTTCTTGATTTGAAAGTTATGTAATTCTGGATTTGATTTTCCAATTATATTTTTTACCCATTACCTGATAAAAATTCCCGATTTGTTAAAGATATTTTTTCTATTTTTGCCGTCGCACCTGAAATCTGCTTTTTTATTGTGGGTTTCAGGATAGTGTAGTTATTTATTATTTTTTCAGATGCTTTTTCTATATATTGTCATTGCCCTTGTACTGTTATTCGATTTTATTAACGGGTTTCACGACTCTGCAAATTCCATTGCAACAGTTGTATCAACAAAGGTACTGTCTCCGTTTGCTGCGGTGGCTATGGCAGCTTTTTTCAATTTTATTGCATTCACCGTATTCCCTTTAAGGGTGGCAACTACAATAGGAAAAGGAGTTATTGATCCGGATATTATTAATCTTACTGTGATAGCTGCAGCACTGGTAGCTGCTATAACGTGGAATCTTATAACCTGGTGGTTGGGTTTACCGTCGAGTTCCTCGCATACCCTGGTAGGCGGACTGGTTGGCTCAGCCATTGTGAGTTCTGGTGTGAGCTCAGTGGTAATATCGGGAGTGATTAAGATTGTTGCTTTTATAGTTATAGCTCCTTTTCTGGGAATGGCAATATCATTCATTATTTCGGCCATTGTGATAAACATTGCAAAAAAACATACACCATTTACCGTTGATAAACATTTCAGGAGGCTTCAGTTGCTTTCGGCAGCAGCATTCAGTCTGGGTCATGGCGGTAATGATGCGCAGAAATCAATGGGTATAATATGGGCGGCATTGATAGTGTCAGGTCTAGCAACTAAAGATGATAAAATTGCATTATGGATTGTGTTATCATGCCAGGCCGCTATTTCGCTCGGAACCCTTTTCGGAGGTTGGCGTATCGTAAAGACTATGGGACAGAGAATTACAAAGCTCAAACCATTTGAAGGTTTCTGCGCTGAAACAGCCGGTGCAATAACACTTTTCGGTGTAACTCATTTCGGTATTCCGGTAAGCACAACCCACACAATTACAGGTTCAATAATTGGAGTTGGTGCCAGAAAAGGAGCCTCAGCAGTTAAATGGGGTGTCACAAGAAAGATATTCTGGGCATGGATACTTACTATACCCGTTTCAGCAGTAATCGGTGGCTTGATGTATTATTTTTTCAACTGGATATTTTAAATTTAAACTGACATAAAAAGATCTCATATGAATATTGATAAATTCCTGAAGCTGTTCGTCCCTAAAGATCATTCCTTCTTTCCGCTTTTTGAGGAAGCATCTGACAATCTTGTCAAAGCTGCAGAATCATTGAAAAAAATGATGGCAATGACTGACTACGCCGAAATTGAGAAAATTAACAAAGAGATAAAGGATTATGAACACATTGGTGATGAGATCACAAATCACACTTACGACCAGCTCAATAAATCATTCATAACTCCTTTCGACAGGGAAGATATTCATGAACTAACCACAAACCTTGATAATGTTCTTGACTCAATTAACGGTATAAGCAGGCGGGTATGCCTTTATAAACCAAAAAAACTGGTTTCGGTCTATTCGGAACTTGCAAATCTGATTTATGATGCTGCAATAGAAATACAAAAGGCTATTCATTGTCTTAAGAATGCAGGCGATAACAGAAAAAAGATTATGGAAGCATGCAACAGGGTGAAGGATATTGAGCACGCTGCCGATGAGCTCTATTTTGAAGGTGTACTGACATTGTTTGAAAAAGAAGAGGATCCGAAAGAACTGCTGAAGAACAATAAAATACTGGAGATTCTCGAAAGGTGTGTTGATGAAGAGGAAGATGTTACTGACATTCTGAAAGCAATACTTATTAAGATGGCGTAAACATTTTAATATCAAAAAATTAACCCCGGAATTGAATAACCCGGGGTTAATTTTTTATGGCTCTGTAGTTTCTATTTCTTTATGTTTGGCAATTCAAGTCCATATCCCTTTTTTCTGTCTTCGATTCTGAGCAGAAAAGCGAACAGGAGAGCAAGAACTCCTAGAGCTGTAAAAATTAGCATTGGCAATGTATAGTTGTAGCTTGAAACTTCCACGCCATCAACTACTCTGGTGCCTGTTATGCAGAACCTGTTAAGAACCCATCCTATAAGTGCTGGTACCCCCATAAGTCCCCAATTTTGAACCCAGAATATAAGAGCATATGCAGTCCCAAGCTGTTTTTCCGGAATAATCTTGGGTACAGATGGCCACATGGCAGAAGGCACAAGTGAAAAACCTATTCCAAGGATTATTATCAGAAATATGGCAACAGGAGTCATATTTAGAAATGGTACTGAAAACATTGCATGCACAAAAATCAGAAGGATGGCTCCAAGTATCATAATTGATGCTCCTTTTCCTTTACGGTCATAAAGATTTCCGAAAAAAGGAGTTAGAATGATTGTACCAAAAGGGAGTAACATTGGGATAAGACCTGCAACTTCTTCATCAACTTTGAATTTATTTACCATCAGATCGGTTGCATATTTAAGAAACGGGAAAACTGCCGAATAGAATAGTACACACAGAATTGCAATATACCACCAGCCCCGGTTTTTAAGTATGTAGAGAATGTCCTTTAACCTGAAAGCTTCCTCTTCAGAGGATATTCCTGATTCTGAGGCCTCATTTGCAATTTCCTCGTCAAGTTTTTTATCCATTATGGTATACAGGAAAAATGCAATCATTCCAATGCATAATAGAATCAGGGCAAGGAGAACAGGTTTTGAAACTCCGTGAAGTGCAACTGCTATTGGAGCAGATGTTGCTATTGCCAGACCTGTTCCGATTCTTGCTGTTGCCATTTCAAGACCCATTGCAAGTGCCATCTCTTTGCCCTTAAACCACTTGACTATGATTCTTGATACAGTTATTCCTGCTACTTCAACACCAACGCCGAATACGGCATACCCGAAACCTGCAACCATTACCTGCAGCTTCATGCCAAACAGAGTATGTCCGTCAAGAGCATGTGTAGAAATTGCCCAATATTTTATCGCTGTACCAATAACCATAATCACTGTGGCAAGTCTGCCTGTAAACCTTACTCCAAGTTTGTCAAGAATAATTCCTCCAATAATCAGCATAAAAAGGAACACGTTAAACCACCCGTATGCACTCGTAAATATCCCGTATTCAGCACTGTTCCATAAAAGTTCTTTCTCGAGAAGCGGTTTCAGAGATGCCATTACATCAGTGAGATAATAACCACATAGCATTGTAAATGAAATTACTGCAAGAGCAAACCACCTTGCTGTCTTCGATTCACGAAGGGATTTTCTCAGTTTTTCCATATTGTAAATTCATTTTTAATTTCAGAAGGCTAAATGTATCAATATATTTTGTTTTCTTCCGTTTTTTTACAAACAATTTTCAACTTTTTAAACTTTCAAATGTTATATACAGGATTAAAGTTTAATGTGTCAAAGTGATTAAATTTTTTAGTTAATTTGTGAAAAATTATGAGTAAAAGAGTTTTTAAAGGCATGAGGAAAGCTGCTGTTTTATCTTCATTATTGATATTACTATCAGTATTTTCATTTGGACAGAATAAGGTTGTTAAATGGTATACAATTCAGGAAGCTGAAAAACTTACCAGAGCAAATCCCCGTCCGTTAATTATTGATACTTATACCGACTGGTGCGGATGGTGTAAAAAGTTAGACCAGGAAACATTTTCAAATCCTGTAATCGCAGAAATTCTGAATACTAAATTCTATCCTGTAAAATTCAATGCTGAAGGCAAAGAACCGGTTACTTTTCTGGGAAAGAACTTTATCAACGACGGTAAATACGGAAAGGCCCATCAGCTGGCAGTAGCATTGTTAAGGGGAGAGCTCTCCTACCCTAACATAGTATTCTTCAATGAAAAGCTTCAGCTTATAACAAACGTGCCCGGTTACAGAGATGCAAAGCAAATGGAAATACTTCTAAATTTCATAGCCGAAAAAGCTTATGAAAAAACTAATTTCCAGGAATACGAGAAGAACTTCAAGGGTAAAGTTGAATAATATAATTATTTGCCTATTATATAATTAGCCGGAAGCTGAACCAGGTCGCCCAGCTGATAAACCAGTTGCCTTGATTCGTAGAGAGTTTCATTCTGATATTTAAGTCTAAGAGTTACCACTTCTGGAATACGGTAATATATTCTATCATAAACATTTGAAACTTTCGATTCTTTTGTTTCGGGTCTTGTAATATATGTAATATCTTTCACTTTGCCGGCAGGTTCTGCTTCAACAGTAATAGCTGCTCCTGTGTTTGAACCCTGAGGTAAAGGTCCGGATGTCGTTGAAAATCTGAACAATTCATAAGGTTTACCTGCATTTTCTTTTAGTGGGATATATACATATTTTATTATCTTTCTCACTGTTGCCGTTTTACCAGCAAAAAGGGCCATAAGTTCTTTTTCCATTTTGTTTATCTCATCAATTGCAGCATTACTTTGTGGAAAAACATTGGCTTCACCAGTAAGAATTAGGTGCTTTCCCTCTCTCAGTTCCAGGAGGGTTTTTGCAGCCCTTTCTGCCAGCTGTTCAAGTGATAGCGGTTTTTTACGCTCAACAAGATAAGGAATTCGGATAAATGCTGTATCAAGTTTGACAAGACGGAATGCCGTATCGCTACTGCTTACGTAATATTCATTTGCTCCAAGATTGGGGTATGTAAGCATTCTGTTTACCTTCTCAGATGAATCCAGTATTTTCTTATCACCTTCATAATACTTCGGATTAAGGTCAAGAATAAGGCCCGCTTTTTTAAGAGAAAGAGCATTAAACTGCAGCAGGGTATTACTCTCAATTATATAATATTCAGAGGGATCCAGCTCTTCTACTGGCTCAACTGAAATGGACCTGATCTGCCATGATTCTCTTTCAGCTGTAATAACATCTTTAAGCCCGAGAAGGTCAGATGCAAATTTTGCATAGGGACCAGGTTTTTCAATTGTCTGTTCGAATTCGACAGTCACATTAAATACCGTCATCGGAAGGGCGTAAACCAGACTGCCGTCGTATACTGTAATTTTTTCTCCAAGTGGAGTAATAACAGTCTGAGGTTTATCTGAAAAAGCCTTTTTAACAAAGCAGGATGTAAAAAAAAGTGGACCTGAAATAATTACAATTGCCGTTAAAATTTTAATATTCCTCATTATAACCTTATTTGATCTGTTAGCAATATCCAGCTTTCAAAGTTATTCATTCTTTTCAAAGAATTCTTCCTTTATTTTCAGGTAAGCATCTCCAATATTATCTGTTATATCACCCGCAAGGAGGGCTTCCATTCCCCTTTTTTCTGCAGCGATATCTCCGGCCAGTCCATGAATATAAACTCCTGTAATAGCTGCTTCACCGGGTTTGTATCCCTGTGCGAGCAGTGAAAGGATAATACCTGTCAGCACATCTCCGCTGCCTGCTGTTGCCATACCGGGGTTGCCTGTACTGTTGAAAAAGACATTTCCATCGGGCATGGAAACCGAAGTATATGCCCCTTTAAGCACAATGATACAATTATTTTTTTCTGAAAAATCAATCTGCTTTTTAAGGCGCTGGTACCCATTTTCTGATTTGCCTGCAAGTCGTTCAAACTCCCGTGGATGGGGTGTTAGAATAGAGTTTTCTGGTATTCTCCATTTGTATTCTTTGAATCCTGCAATGATATTTATAGCATCGGCATCGATAACCAGGGGTCGTGTACATTTCTCAAGCAAGGCGTGTAACATAGCTGCTGTTTCAGGGCTGGTTCCAATTCCCGGCCCCACACCCACTGCAGTATAATCATTAAAATTACTGACTGATGTGATCATGACTTCATTTGTATCGCACTGAACCATAGCTTCTGGTAAAGCTGAAATCAATGCATTTACCCGTTTTGCAGGAATATGGCATGTTATTAGTCCAATGCCTGCCCTAAGTGCTCCCCTGGCTGCAAGAATTGCAGCCCCGGTTTTATCACCCGATCCGGCAATAAGCAATCCATGACCATAACAGCCCTTATGGTCAAATCTTTTTCTCTTTTTAAGCAACTCCGCAACATTGGATCCTTCAATATAATAATATGGTGTCTGAATATTTTTTATTGCGACGGGATGAAGTCCGATATCCAGTATCTGCCATTCGCCGGTATATCTATAATTATCAGCAAACATAAAAGCCAGTTTCGGATACTGGAAAGTAAGGGTATAATCAGCTCTTATTATTGATTCAGGGTCGTTACCGGTGTTATCTTCTGTAAAAAGACCAGAAGGCACATCTATTGAAATTTTTATCGAAGATGAGATATTTATCTTTTTAATTATTTCTGCAGGCAAACCACTAACCTTGCGGTTTAATCCGGAACCAAAAATTGCATCAATTATAATATCTTCCCTGTCAAAAAAAGGCAATTGTTCCTGTGAAGTAATTGTATGGAAAGGTACACTTTTTATGTCTTCTAGCCTTTTGCGGTTAATTTTCCAGTCGTCTGAAACATTTTCGGTAAAACTCACATAATAAACTTCTGCATTGTATCCCGCTGCTGAAAGCATCCGTGCAAGAGCAAGTCCATCCCCGCCATTGTTTCCTGGCCCGGCAACAATGACAAACCTGTAAGCTCTTCCAAAATGTTTTGTTATCCATGAAAATAGCTTGCCAGCCGCCCTTTCCATCAGGTCAATGGAGAGAATGGGCTCATTTTCAATGGTATAATTATCAATCTCCTTTACCTGTGCTCCTGTAAATATTTTCATACCTGATTTTATTCAATGATACTTCAAATTTAATCAATGCAAGCAAACCGGGCATAATTTTCTAAGACAATCTACCCTGTGTAAGTATAAGTAACTACACTACACGTTATGTATTTTCAGTAATCGTCATTATATAAATTTGATTAATTATTGTATATATTTGCCATTACAGGAAATCTCGATTGTTGAACCAATTAAATAAAGTTTATGCTTAAAAATCATCCGAAAGGTCTGCTTGTGGCATTTTTTGCCAATATGGGCGAAAGGTTTGGTTTCTATACCATGATGGCTATTCTGGTTTTGTTTCTTCAGGCCAAATTTGGTCTGGCAGCAGAAAAAGCAGGTGACATTTACAGTTGGTTTTATTTTAGCATATATGCTCTTGCCCTGGTTGGTGGTGTTCTGGCAGATGCTACCAAAAAGTACAAGACTGTTATCTTAATCGGTATCGTTATAATGTTTGCCGGTTATTTAATAATGGCTATACCCGGCATGACGCTTACAATTACGATAATCGGTTTGTTTACAATTGCTTTTGGTAATGGTCTCTTTAAGGGCAACCTTCAGGCAGTTGTCGGACAGATGTATGATAATCCGACCTATTCAAAATACCGTGACAACGCTTACATGATTTTTTACATGGGTATAAACATAGGTGCATTTTTTGCCCCGTTTGCAGCGACAGCTATGAGAAATTGGTGGCTGAGGCACAACGGTTTTGCCCATGACGGAAGTCTGCCATCATTGTGTCATCAATATCTTAACGGAACACTCACCGATACATCTGTTTTTCAGCAGCTTGCCAATAATGTAAATCTTACAGGGCCAGTCAATGACCTCGCAGCTTTTGCCAGACAATATCTTGATGTCTTCTCAAAAGGATACAATTATGCTTTCGGCATTGCTGCAGCAGCAATGATAATTTCGTTGCTTGTTTATGTGATTTTTAACAGGTACCTGCCGAAGAAAGAAAAGGTTTCAACAGCTCAGTCAGAAAAAATAGAATTCAGACTTATTCCTCTGTTAACTGCAATACTGGCAATGATAGGTGTTGCGTACGGGTTGCATTTTATCAAGCAGGTTGGCTGGACGGCAGGTTTTGCTTTTGGTCTTTTTGCTGCTTTTGTTACATGGATAATAATGAGTTCAAGGAAAGAGGAAATTGACAGGGTTGTTGCATTGATTCTGGTTTTTGCTGTAGTTATATTCTTCTGGATGTCTTTCCATCAGAACGGTCTCACCCTCACATTATTTGCACGTGATTATACAGTTAAACAGGTAGGGCCGTTTACAAACCTGTTCTTTACTCTTCTTTCGATACTGGCAGTGATAGCAGTTATTGCAGGCATTGTTATGATTGTTTTAAAGAAACAGAGTAAAACAACCAGGATTGCGGGCTTGGTATTGCTGGTAGCAGGATTGATTCTCTCGGTTTACAAGTACAAAAGTTTTGGACCCAGCAATGCCATATCTCCGGAGATTTTCCAGTCGTTCAATCCTTTGTTTATTGTTGCTCTCACCTTCCCTGTGATGGGAATTTTCTCGTGGCTTAACAGAAAAGGCATTGAACCTTCCACTCCTAAAAAGATTGGTTTCGGGATGATTATTGCTGCTACAGGTTTTATGGTTGTTCTCATTGCATCGGTCAATCTTGCATCACCAAAACTCCTTGCAGGCACTCCCCTTCCCGACAGTGACAGGGTATCGCCTTACTGGCTTATAAGTAGTTATCTTATTCTTACCATTGCTGAATTATTTCTGAGTCCGATGGGGCTTTCATTTGTATCAAAAGTTGCTCCCTCGAGATTTCAGGGTCTCATGCAGGGCGGATGGCTTCTTGCTACAGCTGTCGGAAACAAACTTCTCTTTGTTGGTACGCTTCTCTGGGACAGGGTTGAGCTATGGCAACTGTGGCTGGTATTTATAGTATGCTGTCTTGCTTCTGCCGCATTTATCTTTTCAATTCTAAAGCGCCTTGAGAGCGCATCAAAATGAAAACCTTTAAAAACAAAAACATGAAAGAGAAATTGCCTGCAGGGGGAACAAAGAGACGAAATATAATTAAAGGCATCTTTGCAGGCATTCCTTTTTTAACATTTTTCTCCGGTTCACCGTTCAGAATACCGGCAGAAAAAAAACCTGGCTCTACTGAAGGGGAGACGTCAAAGGAAGAACCATCCGGCCAGCAGAATATTTTACCTTCCGGAAAAATTGCAGGTTATAATGTTAGCCGACTTATTCTGGGGTGCAACTTAATAAGCGGTTACGCTCATGCAAGGGACCTCAGGTATGCCGATACACTTTTCAAAGTCTACCATTCGGAAGAGAAAGTTATTGAGACATACCGTCTTGCTGAAGCTGCAGGAATAAACGCCATTTTTGTTGTCAATCGCAATTTTCATCTCTTCAATAAATACAGAGAGAAATATGGCAGTAAAATGCTGACAATTAATCAAACATACCTGCGTGATGATAATTTCCTGGGCGACATAGATCTGGCGGTTTCAAACGGCGCTACCATGCTGTACATACAGGGTGCCGAGAGCGACAGATATGTAAGGGACGGAAAAACTGAAATGCTTGGCAGGGCAATTGAATATATAAAGAAACATGGCAAACCTGCTGGTATAGGAGCGCATTCGATAGAAGTAATCAAAGCATGTGAAAAAGAAGGTATTCCAGCTGATTTTTATGTGAAATCATTCCATCACGACAGGTACTGGTCTGCCCATCCGGTGGAAAACAGGACTGAATTCAGTATAATAGGATCACAGAGAAGCACTGACCATAACATGATCCATGACAACATTTTTGACTTGTTTCCGAATAAGACAGCTGAATTCATGAAAGAAGTAAGAAAGCCATGGATTGCTTTTAAAGTGCTTGCGGCAGGTGCCATATTACCTCAGGATGGATTCAGGTATGCATTCGAAAACGGTGCAGATTTCATCTGTGTGGGCATGTTCGACTTTCAGATAGCTGAAGACGCGAAAATTGCTGCTGAAATACTTAACAGCCTGAAAAATAGAACCAGGAACTGGTATTCATAACACAGTTCCCGGTTTTCATAATTTCCTGATTAATTTATTCAGTATATTATCTAAGAATTTCCCCTGTAATGCGGTCAGCAATATTTGTCTGGTCTTTTTCAAGGCCGGTAATGATTACAATTCTGTTTTCCTTCCTGGCAAGGAAAATATTGCCATTGTATCCATCTTTAAAAACATATTTTCCTTCGGCAGAATCATCAGGTTCAAGCCCGGCAAGTGCCAGGTACGATTTAACTGTTTGAAATGCATCCTCTGGTGAATTCTTATCAAAAATATATACCTGGTATGTTATTCCTTCCTGCTTATAGTCTGCCCTGTATGCTCCTTTAAGGAAATCATGGCCTAGGACACTTTCGTTAATGTATGTTTCGGTATTTTTCTCTTTGAAGTTTTGAGGGAACTCATTTAATGTCCGGGGCATCGACGGATCTCCTGGTAACATATCCGCAACTCTGTATGCCAGAGATTCGAGGTCTCTCAATACTTTTTCATTTTCGGTAAAGGTTCTCAGTTTAACGTAATAACAATCTTTGAAGAAGTTTATCACTCCTCCAGCCACATAACCCTGAGCTCCAAGGTTAATATATCTGTACGATGGAGAACGTTCCGACGCATAGATTCCGAAAGTGTTGTCACGGTCTTTATGCCGGTAAATCTCAACCTTTATAACATTTTTTCCTTTGACATATTCCCTGACGTGCACATTCTGAAAACCGTATGAAATATAACCATCTGCTGCACCGTCAATAAAATCCCAGAGGTTATCAGGTTCATACACCGGATATTTTGAGACGATTTTATATCCTTTCAGTGGTGGAAAATTATATGGCTGAGCCTTTGCCACCATGACTGAAATCGTACACAGGATAATCACCAGATATATATGCCTCATAATCAATATTTTACATTTCAGGCAATAAGATCTGCCGGCATACTTACAAGTCGTGAAACATCAGCAATTTTTGTTCTAATATCGAATCCTTTTGTACACTGAACTTTGCATTCGGTGCAGTTTATGCATGGTGATACGCCTGTACCCAGTTCACCCAGAAGGTCATAAGCCATTCGAAGATTTGCATAGCCGTATGCATACATATATGCTCTCATAAGGTCAGGAACTGGCAGGTTATATGGGCATGCATTAAGGCATTTATTGCAGTTTACACAGAATAGTCCGGGTTCACCTGCCATAGCAAGAAGTTCCTGTTTCTCCTGCTCGGTCATTACCGGGTCGGCAAGTACTTTAAGATTTGTTTCAAGATGGTCAAATGATGTCATACCAGGTATAATGGTATGGACATTGGGATTTGAAAGCACCCATTTTAGAGCAAGTGTAGCATTTACGGGTTTCTTCCTTTCTTTGTCCATAAACCCACCGGCCAGAGACTTCATTACAACAATTCCGATACCGGCATCAGCAGCTTTTTTAATTGCTTGATTCATTTCATCAATATTATTCAACATAAAATTAAAGGAAGTTAGAACGACATCCCAGAAATCGGAATTAGCTGCTTCCTGGAGCATAACAGCCATATTTGAATGGGTACTGAATCCTACAAACCTTGTTTTCTTTTCTTTTTTCAGTTGTGTCAATGCTGAAATCAAAGGTTTATGTTTGAGAAGTTCGGGATTGCTTACATCATGAATCAGGAGAATATCAACATAATCGAGTTGCAATCTTGATAAACTTTCCTTGAATTTCCCGAGGAAATCCTCTGCAGTTGTCTGAGCGGTTGGAAGTCCGTCTCTGCCCACTCCTGCAGGTTTTACTTTTGTTTCAACAATGAAGGATGAACGTGGCAGGTTCTTAAAAAAATTTCCAAGCATTGTTTCGTTATTACCACCCTGGTAAACGTTGGCGGTGTCAAAAAAGTTTATGCCGTTATCATATGCTGCTTTGCAAAGCGCAGGACTATCGGCTCTCATGACACCGAAACTTATTACTGGAACTTTAATACCTGTCTTACCAAGTGTGCGGTATACAATCTTTTTTTCTTGCTCTGAGGTCTGTCCCTTTGCAAAAGGGCTTGACAAAACCATCGCACCAGTAAAACCTGTTATTCCAGTGCTAAGGAATTTTCTCCTATTGATATTGTTTTTCATTTTCCTCATAAATAATAATTTTGGAAGGTCAAATATATAAGTTTTTACATTAAATTCGAATGGAGAAAAACAATAAATGTCAAAATATAACATCTTTTAACATCGTTATATTTTATGGCTCATTTCCAGGAAGGATTTTTGTTTTTTGTGAGTTGATTTTCATAAAAATAACCGTCTATGAACAATTACCTGAGAAAATTAATCTCTGGCGGTGAAAATCAGAGGGTCGATTTCAAATATTGCATAAATGATTCAAAAAAAATAGCGAGAACTTTATCGGCATTTGCCAATACTGAAGGTGGTATTTTACTGCTTGGGGTTAGGGATAATGGCTCAATTGCCGGTGTTGATTCTGAAGAAGAGTATTACATGATCGACGCTGCGGCCAAACTTTATTGCAGGCCTGAAATTCCTGTCAGAATAAAACAACATTACATCAATGGCAAAACTGTAATTGAGGTTGAAGTAAAAAAGGGAACACATCGTCCTTACCTGGCCAAAGGCGATGATGGAAGGTGGAAAGCATATTTCAGAAATAATGATCAGAATCTTGTTGCAAATCGAATACTGCTTAAATTATGGAAGAAAGATGAGAGAAAATCGGGGGTACTTATAAGATTCAGTAAAGCAGAGAATATGCTTATGGAGTATCTTAAAAACAATGATTCCATCAGCCTTTCTTCGTTCAGAAAGCTGGCAAATATACCAGCTTACAGGGCTGAAAAAATTATTGTCAATATGCTTCTTTGCGGTGTGCTGATAATGAAGGCATCAGAAAAAGGGTTCAGGTACGCACTTAATCGTAACCCCGGTGAAACAGATTTAAAAACAGATTTAAAAACAGATTTAAAAGAGAATAGATAATTTTTTCAGTCGGTTCGGATTCCCATAACCAGAATATCATCAATCTGAGGTGTCTGTCCCATCCATTCCTTAAGTCTCTCTTCAAGTATTTCCTTCTGACGTTTCATGGGGAAGTCCTGTATTTCGAGAATAAGTCTTTTGAAATTCTTCTTCATGAATTTACGTCCATGGGGCCCTCCGAACTGGTCAATATAGCCATCTGAAAATAAATAGTATGAGACGCCTTTCTCAAGTTCCCAATCATAGAACACAAACTTCTCATCCATTTTTGAAGAAATACCTATGGGCATTTTGCTGGCGAATATTGTTTCAAGGATATAGACGCCATTAGTCATAGAGCCGTCGGGCATTTCAATATTATCTTCGTGATAATCCTTCTGCTCCTTTTCTGTGAGTCTTCTTACTCTGAAGCAAGGATTGTATGCCCCCGAAAATTCGACTCTCGACCTGTTGAAATCTATGACCAGCAGGGCCATATCCATACCGTCCTTTGCCTCATCATCGCCTCCCGACTGCTTTAGAGATTCAGTTACATGCAATCTCAGCTCACTAAGTACCTCATCAGCGCGTGGGGCTTTCTTCCCTCCTATAATCTCATCAAGAAACGACATTCCCAGGAGGCTCATAAATGCACCTGGCACTCCGTGACCTGTACAGTCAGCTGCCACTATATATAATCTGTTGTCTTTTTTTGTCATCCAGTAGAAATCACCACTTACAATATCTCGCGGTTTGAAAAGAATGAAGTAATTTTTCAGGTTTTCTGCAAGGATTGACTCAGAAGGAAGCAGTGCCATCTGAATTCTTCTGGCATAGTGTATACTCGATTCAAGTTCCTCCTTCTGCTTTACAACAACTGCCGTTCTTTCGGCAATAATGCCCTCAAGTCTGATATTTTCGTTTTTCAGTTTCCGGGTATAAGCTTTAATAATTCCGATAATCAGAAGTACAAAGGCAATTGCATACAGGATTATCATCACCGTGGTGAGATACCACGGCTTAAGAATAATGAAATCAAAAACTGCTTCTTCCGTTTCAATATCAGTAGTCGTTTTACCCTTTACCCTGAAAGTGTATTTTCCAAAAGGAAGGTTTGTAAAATCTTTATAATGAATGTTTTCCCATTTTGACCATGATCTGTCGAATCCATCAAGTTTGTAGCTGTATAAGTTCTTATCCTCATCTACATAATAAGGGACTGACCAGTAAAAAGATACTGAATTGAAATTGTATTTTATTTCAGGTACAGGGTTGGCGCTGTTATTAACTGCGGGAATACGTTTACCGTCACCAAGAGTTTTATAAAATGTACCCGACATAAACAGTGAATCTTTTCCAATAACTATTTTTGTTAGAAGGGTGTTTATTTTTGGTGCAGGTGCTTTAAGTTTTTCTTTATCAATTACATAAATATTCTTTGATTTGGGCATCCATATCTTGTCATCAATCTGTTTCAGATCCCCTTTTTCAACTCCAGGCAGCAGGTTAAGAGCTCCGCTAAACATTTTTACCTTTGAAGAATCCCTGCTGAAATAAATTTCATAGACCTTATCTTTTATAATTGATAACCAGAGATCACCGTCTCTGTCCCTGTACAGATCTTTGCAATTAACATTCCTTGTAAAGCCGTTTAAAATTTCATCGCAGGGTACCCAGCTGTCTGATTCTTCATTGTAACGGTAAAGACCTTTTACAGTCGTAATTACAATATCGTCGTCAATTTTTGTTATACTGTTCGGCACGATGGAGCTTTCTTCTGAATATTTAACTGGAATTTTATCTTTTAAAGAAAAACGGTAAAATCCTGTAGGATTTCCTGCAAGAATAAAAATATCACCTTTTCTGTTTTCAACCAGATTTGTAATATTTCCTTCGATATTTGTTTTAATCTGATCAATAAACTTCCATGTTTTCCCGTTATACTGAATAATTAAAAAGCCCTTGGTGCTCAAACCAATATAAAATATTTCCGGATTTAAATTTGATTGCAGAATAGCCCTTACAGAGTATGTGGTTTTTCTTGCTTCATCGCCATAAGATATTGCATCATCTATTTTTATAATTTTTCCAGAGGGAAAAATCTGATATAGTCCCAGAATGGTTCCCGCAAGCAGAAATTCCTCATTATTAAGTTTACATAAGTATAATGAAAATGTCTGCTGGTTAATATTGCTAACTCTGCTGAATTTTACAAATCCCTTATTATCAATGTAGCTTTTAAATAGTCCCAGGTCTGATGCCAGGTAGGTTGTATTATTAAAGTAAGCAATATTATTTACTATGCCCTCATAACCTGTGCGGGGTGTCAGTTCGTAAAAAGGAAGGTTGGTGAGAATTTTTGAGATATAACTAGCTGTTGCAACCCAGATTTCTGTAGGTTGTTTATTGTCGGAATAAAAGGCAGTTACAGTATTATCGGGCAAATCAGATGTTTCTGCATCCCATTTGCCTTTATATCTTAGATTTTTATCAAGGATGAAAATTCCTTCAGCCAGTGTACCAAGCAATATGTCTCCTGTTGGACAAACCTGGGAAGTATATAATTGTGAATTTTTAAGAAGCTCGTTTAGTTCATTTGAAACAGGTGGGGTATCGTAAACTTTCCCTGTTACATAATCATATCTGAAAACTCCGTTAAAATGTGTGCCCACAAATAAACTTGTTTCATCATACGGAAGCAGCACCAGTGATATTTTCCTAGAAAAGAACTCTCCCCCCGGTGGTTGAACAGGTTGTTTATTTCTCAACTCCAGAATTCCCTTTATGTTATCTGCAATAAATATTCTGCCATTAATCAACGCTGCTTTAACAACCTGCTTGAGCCCCATATTCCTGAAATCGATATTTTCGATCCTGTCGGTTGCAGGGTAATACAAAAAACATGATTCAAAACCAATGAAATAAATTACGGTATCTGTAACAATAAGGGTATTTATCTCTCCTATCTGCGATTTAGTGACAGATGCACTACTGTCATTTACTTCTTTGGCGTTCCCTTCTTTCAGACGAGCAGCAAGGGAAATATACTCTATTGAACCGTTTTGTGAAGGCTGCAGGTAACCAAACTCATAGGATCCTCCAACATAAATTACACCCTCTTCTGAAACTCCAAGAGCTCTAACAACAGGTTCTCCAGGGATCTGTATTACTGACCATGTCTGACCATCATATCTTATTATTCCCCTGGTGTCACTTCCGAAATAGAGTACGCCAGTTTTATCTTTAACAATACTCCAGTGATAATCGGAACTGTGTGTAATCTGGTTATCAAAATTCTTAATAGATGGAACCCCATGCTTATTCAACTGGGCTTCTACATTGAAGCTCAGAACTGATAGAACGAGTATAGAAGTTAAATACTTCATTAAATGCCTTGCAGTTATAACGCAAATTTAATCATAAAGGTATTAATCTTATTATTTTTTTCAAATTTTATACTCATTTTCATTAATTTTCGTTTTTTATTAATTTGGCTGAAGAATTTGGGTTATATGGGTATATGTTTTAACTGATGTACTTCTCAGGCATTAGATATGTAATTATTTTAATTCTCTTCCTTTTTCGTGCATATGAATTTTACGGACAACAGGTAAAGAGTCACAGGTACTTTTTTGCCGATTCCAGTGAAAAAATTCAGGTTTTAAAATCTGATGACGAGCTTATTATCTATTACAGAATTAACCAATTTCATATTCAATCAGTTAACACATCTGAAGGTGATTTTTACCGGTTATCAATTCCCGGGCACAATACCACCACTGAACCAGGTAAACCTGAAGTTCCTGTTTATAGTACACTTCTATCTATACCCGATGGAAAGGTTCCTGAGATTAAAATAAAAGACATAAAAACCCGCATTATTTATCCTGCCAGAGATAATTTCAGGGGAAAAGTTTTTCCGCGTCAGTCTGATCAACCAAAATCATCTGAAAATCAACAGAAAACACTTCTTATTGACAAAGAGATTTACGGGAAGAAAGGATTTATTATTTCCGACACAATTAAAATAGAGAACATAGGGAAAACCCGTAACACTAATCTTGCCAATTTAATGATATACCCCGTAAGGTATGATCCACACGATAACAGGCTGGAAATTATTACTTCTATGAAGTTGATTATCAGTTTCAGTAAAGGCACCAGTGTTAATCTTAGGAGTGAATCTTTGCCATTCATCCAGAATCTTTCAAAAGGAGTATTGAATTACGATACTGGTGATCTTATAACCGGCTATTCGGAAGAACCTGTTAAAATGGTTATCTTAACAGATACAGCCTTCAGAAAAATATTAAACCCTTACATTAAATGGAAGACACAAAAAGGGTTCAGAATAACAACACTATACAGGGGTAAAGGACTTGCAGGAAATTCATTTACGGAGCTTAAGGATACGTTACTGAAGATATACAGATATGAAGAATCAAAAGGAATACCCCCCGAATATCTTCTAATTGTGGGTGATGTAAACCGCATCCCCATATCAGACGGTACATCGAATTATACAGATCTCTATTATTCTACATTTGACGGAACAGGAGATTATCTGCCGGAAATGTTCACCGGAAGGCTTCCTGTAGCCGATACAGCCGAACTAAGGGCAGTGGTGAAAAAACTAATTCAATATGAGAAATTTGAATTTGCCGATACAAATAAGTATTATACCAGAACACTCCTAACGGCAGGCAATGATGATGGACATGCCGTTTACATGAACGGTCAGCTGAGATATGCCGAAAAATATTACATCAATTCTTCAAACAATATTGAAAATCACATTTTCTATTACCCGTCATCTATTAATGCCAGAGATTCAATAATTAAACTTTTCAATTCAGGAATTGGTTTTGTCAATTATTCGGGTCATGGTAATGCTTACGGCTGGCTTAGTCCTTCTCTTAAATCGGATGATGTGGTGAACTTTACAAATAAGAACATGTATCCGTTTGTAATCAGCAATGCATGCCTTACCGGACAATACACCATTTCAAATTCCTTTGGAAACACTCTTATAAAGTCCAGTGAAAAAGGAGCTATAGGATTCATCGGTTGTTCGAACGATTCGTACTGGAATGAAGATTTTTACTGGTCGGTAGGTGTTGGGGCAATATCATTTGACCCAAAATATGAGGAAACAGGTCTTGGAGCATACGACCGCCTTTTCCATAAATCAGGTGAAAAAGCTTCCGACTGGTACATTACCATGGGTCAAATTAACTATGCTGGAAACCTGTCAGTAACTGCCAGCACCACACAGAGAAAGAAGTATTACTGGGAAATTTATAACCTTATGGGTGATCCTAGTATAATTCCATATATTGGAACACCCGACACCTTTAAAATCAACCTCCCGGATACATTGCCAGATGGCCTGAAATCTTTGTCTCTTACTATAGAGCCATATTCATATATAGCAATTTCCCATTTCGATACATTATGGGATGCATCATTTGCAAGTCCTTCCGGGTCAGTAACCCTTGACCTCCCGGGAAGCAGCAATGATTCATGCCTGATAGTTGTGACAGGCCAGAATAAGATACCGTTAGTTAAAAAAGTGTACATCAGAAACATTGACAGGGAATATATTAACTTAGCCAAGTTCGAACTTAATGATAATCAGGGTAATAATAATGGCAAGGCCGATTACGACGAAAAAATATATATTAAATTGACTGTAAGTAATTTAGGACTTTCACCTGCTAAAAAATTATTTGTTAAAATATCGTCGCCTTCACAGGAACTGCTCACAATTGAGAATGACTCGGTCTATATTGGTACAATAGATGGAAGATCCGAAATAATTACAGATAACCAGCTGCTCATAAAGACTGCTGCTTATATTCCCGACCGCAGTTATGTTACATTGAACATTAAAATCGGGGATTCATTAACTGTAAAAGAGTACAACAAAGATATAAGGCTATATGCACCTCTACCTGAAATATTAAACTGTGTTATTGATGACTCTGGAAGTGGTAACGGAGATTTTATTGCGGACCCGGGCGAATCAATGGACCTTATAATCAAAGTTCGGAACAGGGGTAGCAGTCCGGTTTCAGGAGTCTTAAAGATTACAGATTCACCTCCTGAAATGAATATTCACATAATTTCTGTTCCGACTGGCCTGTTGAACCCCGGAGATACCAATAATGTTATTATTCCCGTAACACTATCACCTACTATTAAAAAAGGAAGTCTTATTAATGTTAGTTTTCTAGCCGATTGTGATCCATATTATTATTCTAAAACAATTCCTATCCCTGTTGGAAAAATTCTTGAAAGTTTTGAATATCTGTCATTTAATATTTTCCCATGGGTTAATGATAATACTTATCCATGGACAATCACTTCCGGACAATCTTACGATGGGAATTTCTCCGCTCGTTCAGGGGCAATCCCGAACAACAGTGAATCAGTGCTTAAACTAAATGTTAACATACCACATTCCGACACAATAAGTTTCATGTACAAAGTGTCATCAGAAAAGAATTACGACCTGCTAATCTTGAGGAATAACGGGAATCAGATTTTTTCTGCTTCGGGAGAGACGGAATGGCTCGAGAAGAAAATAGAAATTCAGGAAGGATTCAATATACTTGAGTGGATTTACAAAAAAGATCAATCGGTTTATTCGGGTTCAGACTGTGCATGGATTGATTTTATACGCTTTCCGCCCGATGCCTTTAACAAAATTGATCTGAAAACAGGAAAAATTATTTCACCTGTCGCAGACAAAAAACTTGACAAAGAGGTTGTATCAGCTGAAATAATCAATCTTGGTCTTGATACCATAAAACAATTCAACCTGGCATATACAGTTAATAACAAGCCGCCGGTTACAGAAATATTTAAAAGAACAATTAACCCCGGTGATACTGTAACAGTTTCATTTTCAACACTTGTTGATATGTGGCAGAGTGGTACATATATAATCAATGTTTATTCATTCAACAACAACGATTCGTATCTGAATAATGATACGGCTTCCGTTACCATCATTAACACTCCTGTTGAAAAGATATTTGATCCGCTAAATTATGCGAAAGTAATGCCCAATCCTTTCAGCAACCGGTTTGATATTTCTATCGGCTCAAAATTTTATGAATTCGTTAGCGCGGAATTAATTGACATAACAGGCAATACATTATGGAAAGGAAGGTTTGAACTAATTCCGGGCGATAACGTGATAACAATAACTCCGGGAGATATAACTTCAGGTTATTATACGTTAAGAATAAAAGGCAAAACTATTTCCGTGGCAGTCAGATTGATTAAAACTGATTAGTCATATTATTTTTAACCGGATTTTCAATATTTTCGTTAAAAACTGATTGATATGAATATACCTGACAGAAAACAAGCTCTTGAACTTTTTAAAAAGTACAACACATCGGAGAGTCTTTACAAGCATGCTCTTGCTGTTGAAGGTGTGATGCGTTATATGGCCAGGAAAGCAGGCGAAGATGAAGAAAAATGGGGAGTAATTGGTCTTGTGCATGACCTTGATTATGAGATGTATCCGGATCAGCATTGCAAAATGACTGAAAAGATTCTAAGGGAGAATGGTTGGCCCGAAGAATATATAAGGGCAATATTGAGTCATGCCTGGGGTTTTTGTACTGATGTTGAACCTGTTACACGGTTGGAAAAAACCCTGTTTGCCGTAGACGAGTTAACAGGGCTAGTAGTTACCAGTGCTCTGGTAAGGCCATCGAGAAGTGTTCTCGACATGGAAGCAAAATCTGTAAAGAAAAAATGGAATGATAAAAGGTTTGCAGCAGGTGTGAACAGGCAGGTGATAGAGAAAGGTGCGGAAATGCTTGGAGTAAGTCTGGATGAGTTAATAACTGACTGCATTATGGGTATGCGGGAGGTTGCTGAAGAGATAGGTCTTAAGGGAAATCCGGTGTCGTAATCCTGATATTAAGACACACAAAAATAAAAGCAGGTGCATGAAATTTCAGCACCTGCTTTATTTTTATGCCATAATAAATTATGCTGGCATATCAGGCAATGACCATCCTTTGCGGTAGGTATGTTTAATCATTTCGGCTGCAAACTGTTTTGCAGACATCGGTTCGGTGTATTTTCTGTTGAATGTTGGATGGCCGTCTGTTACAGTGAAGTTATCCTCAAGGCATATTCTGAGGGTGTCATTGTCAGAGATGTTTGTGAATTCCATCTTTTCGCCATCCCATTCAAGTTCCTTATTGAGACCCTGCAGTCTAACAGCCAGTACACCCATTACCACCATTTCGTTGAATGGGCCTGCTTCTGCAAAGTCGGACTTGGTAGGAACTCTGCTTTCCGGGCTTTCTTTGCAGGCTCTTACCCAGTCCATTTCGTGGCCACCGCTTGTGGCCTTTTCAATTCTTCTCTCAGTCTTAGGAACATTAGGTACGCGACCCGAGAGCAGCCATGGATTTCTGCCGTAGCAACCGCATATCAATTTATCTTTTGTCCCGTGGAAGATAACTCCTCCACCTCCGTCGTTCATATTCTTGCCAGCTGGCCAGCCGGCAGGTTTCATCGGCTGAAGACCACCATCGTACCATGTAACCTCTACCTGAGGATATTTTATCTTGGAACCTTTTGGAGCGGGTCTTTCAGGGTAGATCAGGCGTACCATCTCTGCGTTAGGAGCGCAGTCGGAAAGTAACAATGTTGAGCTTGCCTGAACTTTAGTGGGGTATTTGAGTTTCAGTGCTTTGAAAACCGGGTGCAGTATATGGCAAGCCATATCGCCGAGGGCGCCTGTTCCAAAATCCCACCAGCCTCTCCAGTTCCATGGGTGGTAGATGCTGTGGTATGGGCGCATAGGAGCCGGACCGATGAAGAGATCCCAGTTGAGTGTATCGGGCACCCATTCACCTTTTGCAGGCTTGTTCAGTCCCTGTGGCCAGATAGGACGGTCGGTGAAAGCTTCAACCTTTGTAACTTCGCCTATCTCACCATTCTGAATCCATTCAATAATAAGGTTTACACCTTCATCTGAAGCTCCCTGGTTGCCCATCTGTGTTGCTA
>ERZ795050.2094-NODE-2094-length-23317-cov-9.319534_pt1 | contig 23317 bp, 17 predicted proteins | sample MGYA00375134_ERZ795050 | MGnify/ENA primary metagenome ERZ795050 (study PRJEB30179, sample SAMN05720221) | activated sludge metagenome | isolation source: Anaerobic digester | place: Japan | collected 2015-05-26 ... | reverse complement strand
TAGTGGGCGAGTAGCCGCCGCCATGACCTGATGGGTTCGGTTCGCGTTGCCACGAATGTGGCAACGCGGCCGAGCCGGCGGCTTGCCCCGGTTCGCTGTGGCGAACTGCGTGCATGCCGGAAAAGAAAGACAGTGATCGAGCGAAGGCTGGACGTGTAAGCGGTCCGGCCTTCGCTCGTCGCGTTACTGGGAGCTGCAGGTGATGGCGGCGTCGCCACGCTTCAAAGGCCAAGACTCAGCAATGCTGGGGGTGAGCGCCCGGCCATGACTCCACGTCTGCGTAGACAAAAAACGAGTTTACGAATTCCTACAGTACACACACCGCACACCGAGCGCCGCTCGTATTTGCGCTTCAAATTCCCCGCCTGGCGCTGGTAAAATGGTCGTTACGAGGTTGTGACTCACGGGGGACCAGGAGCGGGCAATGAAGCCTCTTCTTCGGACCGTCGTGCTACTGGCGTCTTTGGCGTTTGCTCAGTTCGCGCTCGCGGACCCGATCCGCTATGACGGAAATCGGGTCGTCAGTGTACAAGTCGGGAGCCAGGATGATCTGGCGCGCCTGCTGACCATGACCGACGACGTGTGGAGCGAGAGCGTTGGGCTGGGGCGCGTGGATGTCCGCGTCACTCCCGAGCAGTTTCAGCGCCTCAGGGAATCCGGACTGCCTTTTGAAGTCATGATCTTCGATCTGCAGGAGCTGATCGACCGCGAAGCCGCCGAAAACGCGGCCGGCCGGACTGCGTTCGACCACTATATGAACCTGACGGAGTTGACGGCCTATCTGGAGACGCTGGTGAGCCTGCGGCCGGACCTGGCCCAGCTTTTTGTGGCTGGGCAATCGGCGCAAGGCCGCGATATCACCGGCATTCGCATTACCGGGCCGGGTACGGGGCTCAAGCCGGGCGCTCTGATTCACGGTGGGCAGCACGCGCGCGAGTGGATCACGGTTCCCGTGACGGTGTACCTGGCCGATCAGTTGATTCGGCAATACGACAGCAATCCTGAGATTCAAGCGCTGGTTGACCGCTTCGAGTGGCACCTGATACCGACGATGAATCCCGACGGCTACGTTTACACCTGGACCGCGGAGCGCATGTGGCGAAAGAACCGCCGCGCGATGACGGGCGGTACGGTGGGGGTCGACTTGAACCGGAATTGGGCTGTAGGCTGGGGCGGTGCGGGTGCGAGCAGCTTTCCGGCCGATGAAACCTATCGCGGGCCGGCGCCCTTCTCGGAACCTGAAACCCAGGTCATCAGGGATTACCTCCTGGAACACCCGGACATAGTTGCGTACTGCGACCTGCATAGCTACGGGCAGCTCATCATGTACCCGTTCGGCTATGTTGCGGCTTCGCCGCGCTACCCGGAGCGGACCACGTACCAGTACCTTGCGCCGCTGATGGCCAGCACTCTATGGGCGGTACACCACACGTCCTATTCCTATGGTCCGGTATGCACCACGATATATCCGGCTGGCGGCGTATCGGTCGATTGGGTCTACGATGTAGCGCACCGTTACGCGTTCACCTACGAACTGCGCGACACCGGACAGTATGGTTTCTTGCTGCCGGCGTCACGGATTACGGCGACCTGCGAGGAGACATTCCCGTCGCTGCTGGCCTATGTTTCAAACCTCTATCCCGACTGCAATGAGAACGGCGTCTATGATCGCCAGGACATTGTGGCTGGGACGTCGAGCGACTGCAACGCCAACGATGTGCCGGATGAATGTGAGCCGGGCGGAGCCAGCGACTGCAACGGGAATGGAGTTCCCGATCTGTGCGACCTTTATTTTGCCACTAGCTACGACTGCAACGAAAACGGCGTACCGGATGAATGTGACATAGCCGGCGGCACGAGCAGCGATTGCCAGCCGAACGGCATTCCGGACGAGTGCGATCTCGCGCCGCCGACGAGCGCCGTGGCTGCGGACAGTTGTGCGGCCGCGCAACTCGTCTGTGCCGGCGCCTACTATGGTACAACTGTCGGCGCGGCGCAGGACGGGTCATCCAGTTGTGACGGCCCTTCTGATGCGCCGGATATGTGGTACTACTATCAGCCACAAGGCAACGGCTTCCTGACAGTCACGCTTGCCGGTTCGAGCTTTGACACGCTGCTATCGATCCACAGCGGCTGCCCGGGCACTTCAGACAATGAGATCGTCTGCATTGACGGACCGGAACTGGTGGTTTTCGTCATGTCCGGCCATTCTTATTGGATCAGAATTTCCGGCGCCGGCGGCGCCACGGGCGAATTTCAGATGTCGCTCGTCGGCCCGGCGTGCGCGTGGCAGGCCGAATGCAACGATAACGGGGTTCCCGACGAGTGCGAGCCGGACTGCAATGGCAACGGCCAGCCCGACGACTGCGACATTGCGCAGGGCATCAGCCACGACACCGATGGCGACGGACTCCCGGACGAGTGCGAGAGTGCTGCGCCGGGTGATACGAACTGCGACGGTGTCGTGAACACTTTTGACATAGATCCGTTCGTGCTGGCGCTCACCAGTCCTGCGGAATACTTGGCAGTGCATCCCGGTTGCCCGATCGGAAACGCCGATGCTAATGGGGACGGAAGCATAAACGCGTTCGACATTGACGCGTTCGTGCAGCTTCTGCTCGGTGCGCGATAACAGCGGGCCGGCGGCGCTGGTCGGGGCGATCGGTTTAGGGAGCGGCCGGCGGCTGCTCCTCAGCCTGTTCCGGCTGAGAAGCGGCTGGTGACTGCTGCTGACGCGCCGCTTCTTTCACGTCGCCCGTCAGCAGTGTGCACGTTCTCTCAACACCCTCTCGAATGTACGTGATAGTGACGCGCTCGCCGGCTGGTATGCGGGCCACCGCGCGCAAGACGTCGATAGGACGCACCGTGGGTTGCCGGCCAATGGCAGTGATCAAATCGCCCGCCAGAAGCCCGGCTTCGGCGGCCGGGCCGCCGGCCAACACTTCCACCAGGCGCACTCCGCCGAGCGGCGCCTCATCGGGGTGGCCGCCGATCACCGGATCGGCCGCTTGCACGCGCAGGCCAAACGAGCCCTGTTCGAAGTCGCGTCCGGCTCGCAGCAGCGGCAGGACTTGCTGGATATAGTCGTTTCGAATCGCGAAGCCGACGCCCGAATCGTACCACTCCACACCGGCCACTTCGTCCTCGCCCCGGCCGGCTCTCGGAACACAAATGCCGAGCACGCGGCCCTCGAGATCGAATAGCGGGCCGCCGTAATTGGCTGGCGAAGCGCGCGCGTCGGTCTGCAAAGCTCGGCCGTTCAGCCGGCTGAGCGCACTCAGGACGCCGACCGACAGCGCGGGTGCGTCCCCGCCGTGCCCATAGCCGGCCAGTAGCGTCCATTGCCCGACGCGCATTTGGTCGGCCGGGCACCACTGGCAGACAGGCAATCCGGCGGCCTCAATTTTGAGCAAGGCCAAGCGCGCGGCGCGATCGCGGGCCACCAGGCGCGCCACGAACCTGCGGCCATCAGCCAGGGTCGCGGTGATCACGGGCGGGTCGCGAACGAAGTTGAAACTGCTGGTGAGGATGTATCCGTCCGGCGAGCAGATCAGGCCGGTGGTCGGGCCGTCGGCCTGGCGAAAACCGGATGCCGCGATCGTCTCGCCGTCCGGCGTGGTGGTCTGTTCGACGGGCATGGCGCCACCGATGGTTTCGATTCGAACCAGCGCCGGCGCGACGTTCTGTAAAGCTGCACGGAAAGCCGCGGACTGTGCTGCGCGCAACGACGCGCCTGATTCGCTAACCGGCGGCGAATCGTCAGCTCTGGCGCCGGCGTGAAGGCCTAGCGCGGCGGCTGTCGCCAGAATGAGCCATGTGCGGGCAGTTGGGAGGTGGATAGCGGCATCGCGCCGGCTGTACGGCCTCATATTCCCTCCGGGTCAACAACCAACTCGCACACGTAGAGCGTCTCGCCGCGCTTGACGACCAGGGTAAGGGGCACGCCGGCCGGCGCGCGGGCAAATGCTTGCCGCAGCTCATCACACGTGCCCACGGTTTCGCCATTCACCGACAGCACGAGGTCATCGGGAAGGATACCGGCCCAGGCCGCGGGCGAGTTCGGCCGAACGCGCTCGACATATGCCGGGCGGGTGCGCCCGCCGATGTCGAACAGGCGTATGCCCATCGCCAGTGGCGTTTGCGCCGACTGCGCACCTGTGCCGGCCTGCGCGGCGCGGGGCTGATATTTCTGGCCGCGCAGGAACGCGGCCACTTCCTGGGACGGCAAAGCGTAATTGAGCCAGGTGTTGGTGCGTTTGCTGATCACGCTACGGCCGATCAGACCCACCAGGCGGCCTTCGCGGTCGACGACCGCGCCGCCTGCGCTACCGGGAGTGGAGATGATCATGTCCGCCAGCAGCACCGGCCCGTCATAAGGAAAGTCCTGCGCTCGCAAACGTGCGGCGAGGTTGGTGCGACCCGACAGTACGCCGATCGAAATAGACACCGGCTCCGGGCCATCCGCCACCTTGAAGGCGTTGGACGCGGCGATCAGCCAGTCACCCACGGCCGGCTCGGCGTTGTCACCCACATCAAAATAGGGCAGATTGACCGCGTCGATCTTCAACAACGCGAGCTGCCGCTGCTCATCGCGGCGTTCCACCTGGGCAGGGAAAGCTCGCCCATCCGGCAGGACCGCCCGCAGCGCCCGCCCCTCCAGGATGAGCGAAAGGGCGGTGACTATCTGGCCATCGGCTGAGACGAGCACGCCGGACCCGTAGGCCTTTTCCCGCCCGAGTGCCGCGCCGTACAGCTTGACCACGCGCTCGCTAGCCGCAGCGATTGCCGGGGCCAACGGCTCTTGCGGCAGGCTTTCACCCGCGTCCGCGGCTCGCACGGCCAGAAGGCCGACGAGAACAAATGCGAGCCACGATCTGCCCGGCTTAATCACGACGCCGCCTCCGTCGCAGTCGCTGCGGGTAGCGCGCCGTGCACCGCCTCGATTTCGACGACCATGTCTTCGGAACCCGGTGAGCGCCGCACCCAGTGCGCAGGCCAACGCAGGGCGCCAAAGTCCCGTCGCGGGCCCGGCTCCCACGTAACGGCCTCGGGCTGCTCCGCGGTGCCGATGGTCGCGGCGCACAGCTCGTGCGAGTCGCAACTCAGCTTCCAGCGCACGTGCCGTCCCGTGGGCAGCCGGTGCTCGATGACCGTGACGAGGCGGTCGCCCACCTCATCGCCGCCCAACAATTCCCATGTAACATCGAGAGCACGCTCCCCGAGCAAGCCGGCCGCCAATTGCTCGTATTCTTCGGCAATCGCGGGGCTGGGCCAGCCGTCCTGCATCGGTCCGACTCCGCTCTGGCAGCGCACGCGAAAGGTCGGCGGTTCTGGAAGGGGGCTTTGAGAGATATTCGCATCGTGTCGCTCATACAGCCCAAATACGCGGCGTATCTCGGCATGATTGAGCTGCAGGTCGGGAACGAACACCGGCATGCCGGCGAGCGCCAGGGCTTCCAGCCGCAGTCGCACGGTGAGCGGTTTAGCCTCGCGCAGCAGGTCGAGGGCAACGGGCCAGCCGGCAGGCAGAACAGCAATCGCGTTGGTGAGCTCGTTCTCGGTACGCACGGGCCGCCCGTTTATCCTCAACAGCTTGTCGCCGAACTCCAACCCCGCGGCCGCCGCCGGCGAACCCTCCGGCACGACGTTCAAGATCAGGTCGTCGCCCAAAAGTTCGGCCGTGGCCCCGAGCGTCCCGTGATAGCAGAGGCGTCCGGCCCGCAGCGCCGGCAAAAAGCGCCGGACCTGGTTGACCGGTACGCCGTAGCCAATGCCCACGTTCACGCGGCCGCGCTCTTCGAACGAGCCGCGCCCGGCGATGGCGACCACGCGCCCGTTGAGGTCGATGATCGGTCCGCCCGAGTTGCCCGGGTTGATCGAAGTGGAAACCTGGACGCAATCAGCGTATTCGAGCAGATTTCCCTGGCCGTACTGGTAGCGGTGCAGTGCACTAACGACGCCTACTGTGACGGTCGCGTTGTAGTCCTCGGCAAGGGCGAACGGATTGCCGAGAGCGGCGACCCATTGACCGACGTGCAATTGCTCGGCGTCACCCAGCGGGGCGAAGTCAAACCGCTCCTTGCCTTCCAGCTTAAAAAGGGCGATGTCGCCGCCGGGATCGATGCCGACCACGCGCAGCGGGTAGAGGTTGCCATCGGACATGCCGCCGTAGCCGGAGCGCGACTCGAGCATCGGGGCGATGACGTGAAAATTGGTCAGGCCGTGGCCTTCGGAATCGATCAGCACGCCGCTGCCGCCGCCGGTGCGCTGGCGATCCTCGACGACGCAGACCACGGCGGGCATGACCTGTGCGATGGCGGCAATGCGCTGCGCCTCGTCGGCGCGAACGGTGGCGAGAGCGGCGGCATCGCCGGGTTGGATATCTGCTCTGGCAGGCGCCGGCCCCGGAACAGCCAAGCTGACGCCGGCGATCGTTAATAGCAGCGCGACATCTCTCGCGGTCAACCGAGCAACTCCAGTATCGCCCGCGTTCGCCTCACCGAATCAGGCGTGCGAAGCCCCAGGCCGCCTGGTCCGACAAATCCAGGTCCGCATCGTAGTCCACCTCCAGCGACAGCTCGCGTACCCCGGCGATGTCGACCGATACATCACGCGGTGGCTCGCCGCCACGTACGCCCGTGGCGCTCCACAGCACGCGCCCGTCGCCACGCACGCGCAGCGTCACGCAGCCGCGGCCGCCCATTTCGTCCAGAATGCCGGCCGTCGCGGCGAAGCGCTCAAACTGGCCGTCGAGCTGATACACCAGGCGCGCGCGGCTGTGCATGCTCAAACCCCGCGCGAAAGCCCGCCCGCCCAGGCGGATCTGCCGCCCGGTGAGCGTGCGGTCCACGGCGTAGTTCCAGTTCTTGTCGAAGAACGGCTCGAACTCGTAACCCGCCGGCTGCAGGTCGCTGAGCACGACCAGGCGTTCGCTGCGGCAATCCACGCGCTCGACCGAAGCCCACGGGATATCCAGCTCGCGTTCCAAAACGGCCATGCGGAGTTTCAGTACGCCGCTGGCGCCGCCGACCACCTGCCCCGCGATGGCATCGCCCGTATTGAGGCGCACGATACACGGCGCGCGGCGCAGCTCCGGGCGGGCGAAGATCAGGCCGCCCAGGCGATTCCAGGGAATGGGTCGTTGCGTGCCCTTCCATTCAAAGGCGACTTGTTGCGGTTGGACCTCAAGAATGCGTCCGTTCAGTACAAGGACCTCCGAGCCGCGCGCCACTACCGCCACGTCGGTCACATGATCTTCGGCCGGCTCGGCCCCGGGCTGATCCTTCCGGAGCCGCAGGAGTTCGGACAGCTTCTGCTCTGCCGCGGCGGATGCGGCCAACGCGCGGATAACGCAGACCTGCGACAACTCCAGCCGGCATTCCTCCCCTTCCCCGAACCGGAAGGTGAAGCCGTACTGATCTCCGGCCGTTACTTCGCCCGCGAGGACTGAGCCGTCGGCCAGCGTGGCTTGCAGGGGCTGCGGATTAGCCGTGCTCGGTTGAGAAGAAGGGCTAGCGTCGGAGGGCCTGATGGCGAGGATTTCCGACCAGGGGAGCGAGATCACGCCGCCGGCAACTTCGAGGCTGACCTCGGGGACCAGGCGGACGAGTGATCCGACCTCGGTTTGCCCGTCCAGCCGCATGACCTCGAGGGCGGGCTGCCGGGCGTGCGCGATCGCGGCGACGCCGGCGGCGAACAGGAGCGCGACAAGTACCGCTGATCGTGACGCTTGCTGGAACACGACTGCTCCCGCTGGCGCGTGGGCCGCCTGTACGCCGAATAAAGAGCCTCGCTGTTGTTGTGATATATGAAGCGGGCGCGGCGGGCAAGCTGCATCCGGACCAACAGGGATCCCCGGAATCCAGGGATCGAGCGATCGCGGGACCCGTGGCCCACCGTTACCGGGACGGAGCAGATTCCGGCTGCGAGGTTGGCACTGGCAGTTCGCCCAGCAGCGCCTCCCACGTCTCGAGCTTGCTCCAGCCCAATATGCGTTTGCCGTCCAAGAAGACGACGGGCACCGCCGATATGCCCAGCTTGTTCGCCAGCTCGATGTCGGAGCGGACGCGATCGGCGATGACCGGGGATTCCAGCGCTTGCTGGAAGGCCGCCCCGTCCAGGTTGAGTTCGGCTGCCCAGGATTCAAATAGCTCAAGCTGAGCGGGGCTTTGTTGCGGCAGCGGAACTTTGGGCAGGAGGTTTTGGCGCTCCCAAAGCAAGGCGCGCATGTTGAGATACGCTTCGAGGCCGCCGACGGCGCGGGCTGCTTCGGCCGCCGCAACGGCCCGGCAGGCGGAGAAGTGCCCGCCGGTGCGGAAGCGCGGGTTAGGATTGCAGGCTGTGTCTTGCGGGTAGTAGCGGAACGCGATGCGGATTTGGCCCGCGTATTTCCGTGCGACTTCCATCAGCATCTCGTGCGACTGCTTGCAGACGGTGCATTGAAAATCGCCGAAGACCACGACCGTGTGCGCGGCGTCGGGGTTGCCGGCGAACACTTCGTCCGCGTAGAGCGGGATATCGGCCGCCGCCTGGCGCTGGAAGTCCCAGCGGACGAACTCCGGGTCGCCCACGATTCTCGTGTACTCGGCCATCCGTTCGCGCGTTATTGACCCGACCACTTGAACAAATACAACAAGCACATGCACCAGCAGCAGGAGAACCCCGGCCAAAATGACCGCCAGCGCCAGGCGGGCGGTCGGGTGCGGCAGGACCTCGCGGCGCGGGCGGCGCCACGGCCAGGCGATCAGGCTTAGCAGGACAAGGCCGCCGTTGAGAGCATGGGCCGCGATGCAGATCGCACACCAACGGTTCAGGACCTGGGCCATGACCTGGATCGCTGAAACGGAATAAAGGATTCCGCCAATCAGCACCAAAGCCGGAACAAGAAACCACTTGCGACGTTCGTAAGTCGGCGGCCCGATGAACAAGTACCACACCAGCAGCGCGGCAAAATAGGCCATGCCGAAGGTCGCCGTAGGTATGCGCAGCGAGCCGGCGTTGGGGCCGAGCGCGAGGTAGGCCTGGGGCGAGGTGAGCACGGCGCCGCAGTTGTCGAGGCCGCTTTCGTCCGGGCCGCCGCAGAACTTGGTCAGCAGCGGGTCCAGTCCCCCCGTCTGAGCGGAAACGCCGAAAGCGCGGTATGAGACGTACCAGCCAGCGGCCGCGATAACGACCGCGGCCCACCGCAACCAAGGCTTAGGTTGCACGAAGGAGACGGGCTGGCAGACCGGGATAGTAAGCTGCTCTGCGGCGGACAAGGACATTTCGTGCCTCACTGGCGTCAGTTTGGGCCGGTCGCGTCCGGCCTTTGCCGCGGCGCCTCACGCTGCGGCCGCTTTTGAAGGACGGCACAGTATACGGGCTCATAAGCGTCGCCGGTGCTGCGCCAGAGTTCGACGAGATCGGGGTCGGCGGTCAGGGCGGATAGGGGCAGGCGGTGCCGGGGCGACGCGGCATGGCGCGCGTCCCAGATCAGCACGTCCCCGGCTCGCGACGATTCCCAGCGCTGGGCCAGGTCCGGCTCGACCGGCGGCCGGACGCGGCCCACAAACTCGTCTATCCAGGGCGAAGCGGAAAAGATTGCCGCCCCCGTCGTTTGATGGTCCGAGGGCGAGCCAGTCGCTGCGCGAGCGATTTCTGCGGCCGTCCGATGGGCCTTCTCGCGGTCGGTCAGTTGCAGCGGGGCGCATTGGCGAAACGGGCGGGGAATAGAACTGACTACCAACGGCTGAAGCAATGCGGCTGCCAGGGCGGTTATCGGCAGGACGGTCAAGGCCAGCGTCGGCCGCGCCATCTTTTGCTGTGAAGAAAGCACGAGGACTGTGAAGAACAGCAGCATCAGCATAAGCGCTGCCGCGTGCAGAACCGGAACCGTCCATTCGAGGTGGTTGATAATGAGATCGGCGCGGAGGCGATGCAGCTCCAGGCCGGCGGCGCCCCAGAAGACAATGACGGCGGCCGCACCGATCGCGTTCGCGTTGAGCAACGGGAGGTTTTGCGGGCCGGCCGCCCAACGCCGCCAGGCCCGCCGGTACTCGGATAGTGCCGCCGCCGCGGAAACCGCCACGACCGGTCCGACCGGCACGAGAAACCGCGCGTAGCCGCCGCTACCGAAAAGCCCAAAGCCGTACATGACCGAATGTGCCGCCACGTATGCCGCCGCGCTGCTGACGAACAGCAACCCGCCGCGCCGCCGTGCCAGAACCGGCGCGCCGATGATCGCCAGCAGCAGCGTTCCAAAACCGGCCGCGAGCACCCACAGAACGATCATGGTGAGCAGGCTGCCCTGGCCGTACTCGCTCGTCGGATGCGGCTGAAGCAGCAGCTTCAGCGGCCATTCGCGCAGGAACGCGAATGCGAGCAGGTTGTGCAGCAGCGGCGCCCAGAAGACCCAGAGCCACTCGCGGGCCGGTCGGGCACGGTAAAGCAGCGCCGCCAGCCACATGACGAGGAACAGGGCGGCCTCGTGGCGGGTGATTGCACAGAGCGAGATCGCCGCGGCGCTCCAGGCGAAGCGGCCCCGGACGTACAGCCAGCATGCCAGACTCAGGTAAAAAGCCAAAGCCGTCTCGGTGAGCGTCGTGTAGCTGAGCGTGAAGGACAGCGGCTGAATCCAGAGGAATAGCGGGACGAAGGCCGCCAGGCGCACGCGCAGTTGGACCGCGACCAGATAAGCGAGCCAAGCGCTCGCGGCCGTAAGCAGCCCGCTGAACAGCCTGGCCGGCAGCCAACCCAGGCCGGCAGGGAGGGCGTACAAGGCGGTGAATCCCGGGCGGCCCCAGTCGTCAAGGAGGTAGGCGGGATGCTGCCACGCCCAGCGCGCGATCTGCAGGTGCGTGAGATCGTCCTCATGATGGACGCCGGTGCTGCGGACGGCCATGACGGCCGAGACGATCAGGCCGGCCAACACAAAGCTGATGGCGAGGCTCCAGCCGGCAGGCCGTGCTCGTCCCCCGGCCAGCGTTGGTTTTGTTGAAGCGGCCTCGAAAGACCCCGCGTGGCGGTGGCGCATGGGAGCAGCAGACCAGAATGCGGCGGCTCTGGCAAGTCCCGGCAATACAGGTACCGCCCCGAACGCGCCCGCCCCGTCGCCGGGCCTTGATGACGCCCGCCCCAGGGCCCCAAATTACGGTTGTCGTCGTGGCGGCGCTGTTTTCGCGACCGCGGTAGCCGGTTACCCATTCACCGAGGGCGTTTTTCTCCGAGGGGTCCATATTTTCCGACGGGTCCAGAGGGGGGCGGCGTTGGACCACCTCCCGACTGTCCGTCAAGATTTTTTGCGGGCCCCCTTGGCGCATTTCGAAGCAGAATCCGTTATGCTATGTGCTTCGCGGTGACCCGGCGCGAGTTATCGGGTTCTACCTGAACGCCGGCCGCTATTTAGAGGAGCTCCGGCATGCCCTTTGAGGACAAGACCATCGTTTGCGCCGACTGCGGCCAGGAATTCGTGCACTCTGCCGATGACCAGGCCCGTTATGCCGAGCGCGGCTTTACTAATGAACCCCGCCGCTGCCGCGCCTGCCGCGATAAGCGGAAGACCGAAGGCGGCCGGGGTGGCGGTGGAGGTGGAGGCGGCGAACGTGGCGGGGGTCGCTCCTCGTCCGGCGGGCCGCGCGGTGGAGGGCGCGGCATGCAGCAGTCGCGGGAATCCTTCGAGGTCGTGTGCTCCGAATGCGGGACCACCACGACCGTACCGTTCAAGCCCAGCGGCGACCGCCCGGTTTACTGCCGGGACTGCTTCCAGAAGCGTCGCGGCGGTTCGCGCAGCGGCCGCGGCCGCTGACATCGGGTAAGCCGCAGACGCGCGGCAAAGCCGAGCGACGCGGCTGAACGCCGACCGACGCGGCGAAAGCCGAGCGGCGGCGAAGGCTGAGCGACGTTGAAGCGGAGCCGGACCGTGTCGGCCCGGAATGGGGGAGTGTGCGCTCGCGTTTTCTGCAACTGGGCCGCGGTGCAACTTGCCCGCGGTTTGGCCGAGCTCCGGAGCGATGCGCCTGAGCTTGCATCGCGCCTAAGACTTTGCATGCGCCTGCCGATCAGTGCGGGCGGAAATGTTCCGGGGCGACATGCCCCGGCTCTGCTCCTCAGAGCACTCCCACGAACATCAGTAGTAGCGCCAGTGCTTCCGCCGCGCTAATCGCCAGCGCCGTCACGCCCCAACGGAATTGGCCCGGCGTTCGTACGGCAGCGATAGAAACCAGCGCCGCAATCGGTACGCCCATCAACATCATGCTCGAACCGAGCACATAGAGCATGTGCCCTCAGCAAAAGAACATCGTGAGCACATACCCGATGACCGGCACGCCTGCGAAAACCAAAGCCACTTTTCCGCCCATGTGCTCTCCAGACGCCCCCGGCCTTACCTTGAGTGTATCGGTCGTGGAACCGCCTGCCAGAAGATCAGACGGTCACTGCCGCCGGGCACGTCCGTTCGGGCGCTCTCCGGAACAGGAAACTTCACAGTACGTGAAGTTCATGTAGCATTAGCACCACAAAGGCCGCCACGTCCGCCACGCTAATGGCCAAAGCCACCCTGCCCCACCGCCTCCGCATACACACCGCAACGGTGGATACTAACAGTGCAGCCGGTATCCCCAGCAGAATCATGCCCAGACCGAGCGTGTCCAGCGGGGGCACTCAGCAGTAGGTCAGTCCGAGGACAAAGCCGACGATCGGGACTGCACTGATGAACAAAGCGATTTTCCCGACCATGAGTAACCTCCAACCACAATCGCAAGCGGGTGCCTGACCGGCCTCAGGCCGCCTTTTCCGCCATTTGCGGCAGCGAACTCATAATGTCCTGCACAATGATGTCGGTACTCAGCCCCTCCGCCTCGCCTTCGAAGTTCAGCAGCAGGCGATGCCGCAGGGCGTGCGGAGCGGCCTTTTTCACGTCTTCGAAGCCGACGTTGTACCGCCCGTCGAGCAGCGCATATATCTTGGCAGCCAGCGTGAGCGCCTGCGCACCGCGCGGGCTGGAACCCCAGCGCACGTATTTGTTGACGCTGGGGGTCGCGAAGGCCCCGTTGGGGTGCGTGGCCAGCACCATACGGATCACGTAATCCTGCACGTGCGGCGCGATGACGACGCGCTTCACCAGGTCCTGCCCGGCAATGATCTGCTCGCCCGTGAGCACGTGCTGAACCTCGGGCTTGTAGCCGGTGGTCGTACGATCCAGGATCGTCTTCAGCTCCTGGCGGTCGGAATAGCCCACAATCAGCTTGAAGAAGAAGCGGTCGAGCTGCGCCTCGGGCAGCGGGTATGTGCCTTCCTGCTCAATCGGGTTCTGCGTGGCCAGCACGAAGAACGGCTCCTTCAACGTGTACTTCGTGCCGCCGGAGGTGACGGTGTGCTCCTGCATGGCCTCGAGCAGTGCGGATTGCGTCTTCGGCGTGGCGCGGTTGATTTCATCCGCCAGGACGATCTGGGCGAACAGCGGCCCGCGCGTGAACTGGAACTGGCGGCGGCCGGTCTGCGGGTCTTCGGTGATGATGTTCGTGCCGATGATGTCGGCGGGCATCAAGTCCGGCGTGAACTGGATGCGGGCGAAGTCCAAACTGAGGGCCTCGGCCAGTGTGCGGATGAGCAGCGTCTTGCCCAACCCCGGCACGCCCTCCAGCAGCGCATGCCCGCCGGCGAACAGGCATACGAGCACCGCTTCGACCACGTCATTGTGGCCGACGATCATCTTCTGGATTTCCGCTTTCAGGGCTGCGAATTGGGTGCGAAACTCGGCCACCTGCTGCTCAACCTGACCGGCGTCACGAACGGCCATAGGCGTCTCCCGTGGAAAAAGGCTTAACCGCAGAGGACGCGGAGGATGCTGAGGCAGGAGCTCTGCCTCTGCGTGCTCCACGTCCTCTGCAAGAGGATCTACGCAAATCGCGGGAAAAATTCTACGCAAAACGCGGGAAAAATGCTAAGCTTTATGAGTTCGCCTGTCGCGATCATCCAGCCAGGATTTGATCTCGGGGTAGACCTGCGCGGTCGCGATCGGGGCGGCCTCGAATTCGCCGTGTGCGATTTCCGGGTACAGGCGGAACGTCTTATCGCGTGCCTGAATGCGCTCAAAGAACACCTCGCGCGTGACGGCCGCGTTGGCGATCCGGTCGCGCCCGCCTGCTACTACCAGCGTGGGCACGCTCACGTTCGCATAATTATCTGAGTAGACGTGGTCCGGGCTGCCCAAGGTGCTGACAAACGCTTTCGCGCGCACGGACTTTGCCATCTGCGCCAGCACGCCGGCCTTCATGTGGTCCACGATGTAACGCCGCCCCTGAAGAAGCACCTCGGCCCGGTAGTTCGTGGCGCCGGTGAACCGGCCGGCCACCCCCAACAAGCCCTGCACCAGTTTGCATTGCGCCTCTGCCAGCGTGTCCGCCAGAGCCGGTGGCAGTTTCGTCCACCACGACTGGCGCCCTTCGCCGCGCATCCAGCCCAGCGGCACGTGCCCCGCTTCGGCAATCAGGGCTTGCAGCCACGCCCAGCGGGCCAGCAACTCAAACGGGTAATTGGCGTCCGCGTCCGTGCGCAGGAAATCGCGCAGCAGCGCCTTCCAGTTCACGCGGCCGCTCGCGTCACACGCCGAACTGGGCCAGCACAGCGCCGCCGGAAATTCGACGAATACGGCGCCGGCTAGCTGCTCGGCCCGCCGCGCGGCCAGTTCCGCATCCGCGACGATGTGTGCTTCGGCGCCGCCGCCAATGAGCTGCGCCCCTTGCGCGAAGCCGGCCAGCACCATGGCCCCCATGCTCGCGCCAACAACAAACGGCCGTCGCCCGGTCGCGGCCAGCACGTGCTCCACGACGGCCGGCATGTCGAAGACGATGAAATGATCCACCGACCAGTCGTCCAGCGCCGGCGGCGGCAAGCTGAGCATGTGCGGCGCGCCATGACCGCGGAAGTTCACCAGCCAAAGGTCATAACCGGCCGCGCTCAGGATGCTTGCGAGACTGTGATATTCATAATCCGGGCCAGTAATGCTGGGCAGGTCCCACAAGTCCGCGTTGACCCCCAGACCGTGCAGAAAGATGACCGGCGCGCCGCGACCAGGGCGGCGTTTTACAGCCAGGCGTGCACCGTCGGACGTAGTGATGTATTCGATCTCTCGCTGGCCGTTACCGGGCTCGTTCATGTCGATTCCGCTCTGGAGGCACAAGGTTGGCCGCCAATTTCGCCGCCTCGACGACAATCAGCGGCGCGATTGCCAGCCCGGCGATCAGCAACCAGGCCGGCCCGCCAACGCCGCTCACCTGGAAAATCGGGCGCAGCGCGGGAATCGTCAACGCCGCGAGCTGCAACAGCCCCGAAAATGCAATCGCCGCCAGTAGCCAGGGATTGCTGAGCAGGCCCAGGCGCGGCAGCGTGTACCGGTCGCTACGGCAGCCCAGCGCGAAGGCGAGCTGCGCGTACGCGAGCGTGCCAAACGTGACGGTGCGGGCGACTGCCAGGTTTTGGGGATCGCCGGCATACGTCAGGTGGAAAGCGAGCGCGCCGGCGGCGGCGATCAGCCCGCCATGAAAGAGGATCAGCCCGCCGCGCCTGAGCGAAATCACCGCCTCGCGCGGCGGCCGCGGCGGGCGCGACATGATGTCTGGTTCCGGCGGCTCCAGCCCCAACGCCAGCGCCGGAAAAGCATCCGTAACCAGGTTGATCCACAGAATCTGAATCGGTACCAGCGGCGCCGGCCAGCCCAGCAGCGCGCCAAAAAACATCAGCAGCACTTCGCCCGCGTTGGCCGAAAGCAGGTAATGCACGAACTTGCGGATGTTGTCGTAGATAGTGCGGCCCTGCTCGACGGCATTCACGATTGTGGCGAAGTTGTCGTCCGTCAGAACCATGTCGGACGCTTCCTTGGTCACGTCCGTGCCCGTGATTCCCATGGCGATGCCGATGTCCGCGGCTTTGAGCGCGGGAGCGTCGTTCACGCCGTCACCGGTCATCGCGACGACGTGCCCGTGCGAGCGATAGGCGCCGATGACGCGTAACTTGTGCTGCGCCGAAACGCGGGCGAAGACCGGCACGCTCTCGATGCGCCGCGCGAGATCCTCGTCGGTCATGCGGTCCAGTTCCGCGCCGGTGACGACAACCTGGTCCGGCTGGGCCATTTCCAAGGCGGTTCCGATCGCCCGGGCAGTGTCCGCGTGATCGCCGGTGATCATGACCGGGCGTATGCCGGCCGAACGGCAGCGCTTGACCGCCATGCGAGCCTCTTCACGCGGCGGGTCGAGCATGCCGGCCAGGCCGGCAAAGACGAGGTCTTTTTCGCGCCGCTCCTCGGGGTTCACACCGTCGCGGTAAGCCAGGGCGAGCACGCGCAGCGCTTGTTGAGCCATGGCCAGCGCGGAATGGAGGATTTCTTTGCGGCGTGCGTCGGTGAGCGGGATGTCACGGCCGCCGGTGCGCTCCTGGGTACACTTCTCGAGGATGACTTCGGGCGCGCCCTTGGTGTAAATGCTGTACGCGTCGTCGCGCCGCACGATGACCGACATCGCTTTGCGCTGCGAGTCGAACGGAATTTCGTGGACTATCCGGCGGCCGCGGTCCTCGATTCTTATGCCCGCTTTGGCGGCGGCGACGACCAGCGCACCTTCGGTCGGGTCGCCAACTACGCTCCATCTGTCGCCGGCCTGCGGGTCGCGATCGAGGCGGGCATGGTTGCACCATGCGCCGATTTCGAGGGCGCGCAACAAATCCGGCTCGGTCTGCGGGTCCACTTCCGCATTCGTTTCGCACTGCCGGAATTCCCCCTCAGGGGCGTAACCGATGCCAGTAACCTCAAAGCACTTTCGGCCGGCGAACACGCGCCGGACGGTCATCTCGTTGCGCGTCAGCGTGCCTGTTTTGTCGGAGCAGATCACGGTGACCGCGCCCAGCGTCTCGACGCTCGGCAGCCGGCGGATCAGCGCGTTGCGGCGCGCCATGCGCTGCAGGCCCAGCGCCAGAGAGATCGTGACCACCGCCGGCAGACCTTCGGGCACGGCGGCCACCGCCAAGCTCACGGCCGTCAGGAAAATCTCCAGCAAGTCGCCGCCGCGCAGCACCTGCAGAATGAAGATGATCGCCACCACGCCCAAAACGACGAACAACAGCGTCCGCCCGAGTTCGGCCAGGCGGCGCTGCAGCGGGGTCGGCTCCGGCTGGTGCCGTTCGAGCAGCCCGGCGATGCGCCCCAGCTCGGTCTGCATGCCGGTCGCGGTGACTACGGCGCTGGCGGTACCCCGCGCAATGCTGGTCCCCATGTAGGCCATGTTGACGCGGTCACCCAGCGGCTCGTCCTCGTCCAACACGGGCCGGTGGTCTTTCTCGACCGGCATCGATTCCCCCGTCAGGATGGCCTCCTGGGCGCGCAGACTGGCCGTGTTGATGAGCCGCACGTCGGCCGGTACGCGGTCGCCCGCCTCCAGCTCGATGCGATCGCCCGGTACGAGGTCTGCCGCCGGCAGAGTCTGCAGCCGCCCCCCTCGAATCACCTTCGCCTGCGGCGCGGACATCTCCGCCAGCGCCGCCAGGGCTCGTTCCGCCCGCTCCTCCTGGACAAACCCCAGCACGGCATTAAGCACAACGATGGCGAGGATGACCACCGCGTCCAGCCACTCCCCGGCAACGCCGGAAATCAGCGCAGCGGCGATCAGTATCCAGATGATCAGATCCGCAAACTGCGCGGCAAAGCGGCGCCACCATGGCACGCCCACCGCGCGCGCCAACTCATTCGGGCCGAAGCGGTTTCGCAACTCCTGTACCTGCGCAGCGCTCAGGCCGGAGTGCGCGTCACTCGCGTAATCGCGCAACACGTCCTCTGCGGAGAGCGCGTGCGGGGCGGATGACGGCGAAGGTCGCGACTGCGGTTTCGGCGGGAAGTTGCCCGACGGAGGTTCGGCTGCCATACCCGAATTATTGCTATCGTACCCGCGTCTGTCGCGTTCGCGCCTCAGTGCACGTGCAGCCCTTCCACGCGCGAGTCGCGCTCATCGCGGACAATGTGCCACCGGATGCGCGTGAGCCGTTTCAGAAAACGGCGGTCATGGCTGACCAGCAACAGCGCGGCCGGGCAATCCGCCAGTGCTGCTTCCAGGCATTCAATCGACGGCAAATCCAGGTGGTTGGTCGGCTCGTCCATGATGATCAGGTGCGGCTGGAGCGCCATGCCCATCGCCAGCAGAATCTTCCTGGTCTCGCCCGGACTGGGTTGAGCCGTTTCAAGGAGGGCGCGCGGGTCGGATCCCAACCTGCTGATGTGGGACAGGGTCTCGCCCAAAACCTGGTCCGGCAGCTTGCGCAGTTCGGTGGCCGCTATTGCGCCCCGCTCAGCGTCCAGCTCCTGCGGCAGGTAAACAACCCGCCCGGCTGGCAGATCCAGGCGATCGACTATGTGACGCACGATCGTGCTCTTGCCGCTCCCGTTTTTTCCCGTCAGGCCGATACGTGCATCCGCAAGAATTACCAGCTCCGGGTGAACCAGCCACCTATCAGAGCCCAGCGCCAGCCTTCCTGCATCCAGCCGGAGTAAAACGGGGCGCCGGGCGCGCTCGCCGCCGAGAGCTACACCCATCTTTGAGATCGCCCGCACCTGAACCTGGTCCACGCGCGCCGCGGCCTGGGCCGCACGGCCTTCGAGTTGCCGCATTCTGCGTCCCGCGACGCCATCCTTGCCGGTGTTGCGGGCCAGGTTAATCGCTCCTTTGCCGTCATGATCATGCTTGTCCAAATGACGCTTGGAGCGCAGCTTGTCCGCGCGGGCCGCTTCGCGCCGGCGGTTAGAGACTTCGCGCTCGATGCGGCGCAGCTCGTGCTGCAACCGCTCGCGCTGCGCCCGGACGCTCGCCTCCTCCGCTTGCTGCTGTGCCCGTGCCGCGCTGTAATTTCCTGACCGCAGCACTACCTGCCCAACGCTCATCAGCAGGCAGCGCCGGCATAGCCGGTCGAGCAACTCGCGATCGTGGCTCACGAGCAGACCGATCCCGGAGAAGTCGTCCAGCACGCTCGCCAGCAGGTCGCGCGTCTGGCTGTCAATGTGGTTGGTCGGTTCGTCCAGCGCCAGCACCGCCGGCTGGCGCGCCAGCACAACCGCGAGCTGGGCCCGCTTTTGCTCGCCGTGACTAAGCGTGTTCCACCGTGTGAGCCAGTCGGCCTGAAGGCCAAGGCGGCCGCGCAGCACGCAGGCGCGCGGTTCGTCCGTGCTCAAGAACTCCTGCAATTCGGGCGGCGGGCGGTCCGTGCGCTGTGGGCAATAGGCGACCGGGCCGGGGCGGTGGATTCCGCCGCTGGTGGGCTCAAGTTCCCCGCAAGCCAGGCGCAGCAAGGTTGATTTGCCGCAGCCGTTGGGCCCGACAATACCCGTCCAGCCGCGTCCGAAGCTGGCGGTGACGCCGCTCAAGACCGGGGCTGACGCGGTTTCATACACGAAGGAAACACGTTGAAATTCGAGCGGAGATAGCGGCATCGGCACTCCCTCCCGCCTTGCGAAAGTCATCCAACCTTCGACGCAGGGTGTAGGGCCTAGTTCCGCACGGTCGTCTCCGACTACCTGACTTGATGTCTACCCGAAGTGTAGCAGAAAGGCGGGCCGGCTCCAATGCGAAATTCTCGGTTCCCTGGTGCGCCTTCGGTAGCGAAATGTTTGTTTGCGAAAATGCGCCGGGCGATCTTGGCCTCAAGTGGCACTGCTTGAAGCTTCAACTTCAGGCAGTGGTGCACTCGCCCGTCCCGCCCGCGCCGCGCGCGTCGGGGTGTACCCCACGCTGGCCCGCCTAAAAAAAAGCCGGGCCCGGAGGCCCGGCGTGCACCACGATCCGCGAATTGCTCTAAGCGGTGGCTTTAGCCTTACTCTTCGCCAACTCGGTCAGCTTGTCGAAGGCCGCCGGATCGGCAATCGCCACTTCGCTGAGCATCTTGCGGTTCAATATCACGTTAGCGTTCTTCAGACCGTTCATGAACTTGCTGTACGAAATCCCGCGGGCGTCGCAGGCCGCGCTGACGCGCGTTATCCACAGCGCCCGGAACTCGCGCTTGCGCGCGCGCCGGTCACGAGTGGCGTAGACGCCGGCCCTGATCAGCGTCGGCTTGGCCGAGCGGTAAAGCGTGCTGCGCGAGGCGCGGAAGCCGCTGGCGGCGCGGAGGACTTTCTTATGGCGACGGCGGGTGGCGTGGCCGGGCAGTACTCGAGGCATTACTCAGACTCCTTCAAGGCGCCTATTCGGCGCACAAGGCCCGCTTCAGGTTCTGCGCCAGCTTGCCTTTGACTTCTACGATGCGGCGCAGCGCCTGGCGCCGAGCGCCGGATTTGGGGCTCATCAGGTGCCCCCGAAAGGCTTGCTTGCGGACTACTTTACCGCGCGGCGTGACGCGAACCCGCTTGCGCAGACCCTTATGGACCTTCTGTTTCGGCATAATCGTTCCTATCCAAGTCGTGTGTCGAGCCGATTAATATACTGCCGCCGGCGCCGCCGGGCAACGCCCGCGGCCGAAAAAAATCGATCGGCGCCCTAGGGATTGCATGCCGGACGACCGCTGCATAGGCTGATATTATCTTTGATTGCGGTCCAAAACCCGGTGCGGACGTCGGGGTGAGCAGCCTGCCCGGCGGACCTAAGCCGGTTCTAAGTTACGTGTAGCACCGGAGATAGGACAGGATTGCGAATGCCACACAAGCGCCTCGGAATCGTCGTCGGCGGGGGGCCCGCCCCCGGAATTAACGCGGTCATCGGTGCGGCCGTCATTGAGGCCATCAACCGCGGCTTTGAGGTTATCGGCTTCTACGACGGCTTCAAATGGTTGTGTTCTGATAATTTCGATCCGCCGACGCACTCGGTGCGGCTCGACATTAAACGGGTGGCCCGCATCCACTTTGACGGCGGCTCGATCCTGCGCATATCGCGCACCAACCTCCTCGATAACGAGAGTCTGAAAACCAGCACCGTCGTCAAACCCGACCCCTACAAGGTCGGCCTGGTTGTCAGCCGGCTGCGTGAGCTGGGCATAAACTGCCTGCTCACCATCGGCGGCGATGATACGGCCCTCAGCTCGCGCTTCATTGCCGAGGCCGCCGGCGACCGCGTGCGAACCGTCCACGTTCCGAAGACCATCGACAACGACGTGCCGCTGCCGCAGAACCAGGCTACCTTCGGCTTTGCGACCGCCCTGAACTACGGGACGCAACTCATCAAGAACCTCATGCAGGACTCGCAGACCACCGGCCGCTGGTACTTTGTTACGGCCATGGGCCGCAGCGCCGGCTGGCTGGCGATGTCCATGGGCATCTCCGCCGGGGCGACCGTCACGCTGATTCCCGAAGAATTCACCGAGCGGAGCAGCGTGCAACGCATCGCGGACGTGCTCGAAGGGGCCATTATCAAACGCCGCGTCATGGGCCGGCCGGACGGCGTGGCCCTGATTGCCGAGGGTCTGGCATATCGCTTGGGCGACCGCGAAGAGCTCGAGCGTCTGCTGGGCCGCAGCGTGCCCGTGGATGCGGCCGGCCACCCGCGCTTGGCGGAAGTTCCGCTGGCTGAAATGCTGCGTCAGGAAGTGCAGGCCCGCTTCCGCGCCCGCGGCGAAAACATGCCGCTTGTTTTGCACACGATCGGCTACGAGTTGCGCTCCGCCGATCCCACACCGCACGACATGGCTTACTGCCGCAGTCTTGGTTACCACAGCATCCGGCTGTTCGAAGACGGCACGCGCCGCGCGTCGGGCTGCCTTGTAGCGTTGGTCAACGAGAACCTGGTCGCGCTCGACCTGCACGACCTGGTCGATCCCGCGACCAACCGCATCCGCACGCGACTGGTCGACACGCAGAGCGACAAATACAAAGCCGCCCGAGCCTACCAGATACGCCTCGAGCGTTCTGATTTGGAAGACCCGATCATGCTGGCGCGCCTGGCAGTCGAGGCGCACATGTCGCCGGCGGAATTCAAGAAGCGCTTCATGCGCGCCGCCACGCCCATATGCGAACTCGGGCCCGAAGAGGACGCGGCTCAACCCGAGCCCGCGGCCGCCACCTCGGCGACGTAACATGGTGATGTGATAAGGTGATAAAACGATAAAGTGGTAAAGGACGGTCCGCGGAATCCCCTTTATCACTCTATCACTTTATCACCTTATCACCCTGGCGCCCGCGTGCCGGTCCAGATGCTCGCACGCCCCTAGGACACCGTCGATCCCGGCGGGACCGGTTTTTCTGTCGTCAGCAGCACGACTTGCGACTTGTCCGGCGTGGACGCGGCCAGCAGCATGCCCTTGCTCTCGAGCCCGCGCATCATCCGTGGCGCGAGATTGGCTACCACGATGATTTGCTTGCCGACGAGCTGCGCCGGTTCGTAGTGCGCCCGGATGCCCGCGACGAGCTGCCGCTGCTCGGGCCCGAGGTCCACCTGCAACACGAGCAGCTTGTCAGCATTCGGATGTGCTTCGGCCGCGGTGATCGTGCCGACGCGGAGGTCGAGTTTGAGAAAGTCGTCATATTGAATGATTTCTTCTGGCATGGCTTTCTTCCTGTGGGCTCTTGCGGCATCGCGCCGTTCCGAGCCAGTTGAAAACGATCTTATCGGCCGCGAACGACGTGCGGAATAGCAGGCCGCCGGCCGCGGCGCGGTTCTCGGCGCTGCGGACGACAGGCTATCATGCGTGCGTGAAGACCATCGGCCTGATCGGCGGAATGAGCTGGCAATCCACGCTGGCGTATTACCGCATCATCAACGAGCGCGTTGCGAAGCGGCTGGGCGGCCTGCACTCGGCCAAATGCGTGCTGTACTCGGTCGATTTCGCCGAGATCGAGGAACTCCAGAGCGCCGGCGACTGGGCCACGGCGGGGCGGGCAATGGCGGAGGCCGCACAGGCCGTCGAACGGGCCGGGGCCGATTTTGTGGTCCTGTGCACGAACACCATGCACAAAGTTGCGGGCGCGATCGAGGCCGCGGTGCGGATTCCGCTGCTGCACATTGTTGACGCGACCGCCGAGCGGATTCGCGTGGCCGGCTTGCGACGCGTCGGGCTACTAGGGACGCGATACACGATGGAGGATGACTTTTATCGCGGCCGGCTGGAAAGCAAGTTCGGCCTCGAGGTCGTTACTCCCTCCGCCCCGCAGCGCCAACGCGTGCACGACATCATCTTTGATGACCTGTGCCGCGGCGACACGACTGGCGCGGCCGAGTTGCAGAACATCGTTGGCACGCTTGTCCAAAATGGGGCGCGCGGGGTGATCCTCGGTTGCACCGAACTGGGTCTGGCGATCAAGCCCGAGAGCAGCCCGGTTCCGTTGTTCGATACTGCGGCGATTCATGCCGAAGAAGCCGCGGATTTCGCGCTGGCGCCGGCA
>ERZ795050.2093-NODE-2093-length-23324-cov-46.024324_pt1 | contig 23324 bp, 30 predicted proteins | sample MGYA00375134_ERZ795050 | MGnify/ENA primary metagenome ERZ795050 (study PRJEB30179, sample SAMN05720221) | activated sludge metagenome | isolation source: Anaerobic digester | place: Japan | collected 2015-05-26 ... | reverse complement strand
TGAGAAATTGAGTAAAATAGATTGGGCAGGAAAATTGGCCGGTGGGCTTGAGTATGTATCAAAGCTTTGGGGAGGCCTTACTGGGAAAATTAAATCGATAGGATCAATGGCAAAGCCGATTATGGCCGTTACTATGCCAGGGATTACTATCATGGCTGGCCTACTGAAGTCGATATTTAGTCTAGCAAAACCTTTTATTGAGGCAGCTACTCCAGCGATTAATTATTTAAAAGATATTTATAATATTATAAAAGAGAAGTTTGAAGCTGCTATTAAATATATTAAAGATATAGTCCCTGATTGGTTAAAATCTATTTTTGAAGCAATTGGGAACTTTGTAACCTGGATGATTGAAAAAATAGGGATACTATTATCTATTCTTGGTATTAAAGAAAAAACCCCCAAAGAAATAGCAGAAGAGGCTGAAACTGCAGGGATGACTCCCGAAGAGCGTTTGGCCTATAATCAAACTAGATATGCTATTGAACAGGCTTCAGGTGGAGAGAGAGGTTTGCCTGCAGTAGGTGCTGGCAACCTGGCCGGATGGGTCCCTGCCTTTGGGGGAAAATATGAAGCTACTACATTCAAGTCTTCCAGGTATCCAGGGGAAGAAAGGTTAGGCAAAGATCTAACTGAAGCTCAATTAATGACAGGAGAATGGACCCCTACAGTTGGAGAAGATGAATTTAAAGCCTTTATTGAAAATCAAAAGAAGATGCAAGAGGAGTCTCAGAAAAAGGAAGATGAATCCCAGAAAGAATATACTTCTATTTTCGATGAGATATTAAATTGGACTAAGAAAATTTATGATGGAATTATTGGGATCGTTTCAGGAATTACTGAATGGTTCTCTGAAAATGTTTTAGGAACAATATTAGGGATAGCAAAAAAATTAGGTATATCAGCCGGCCCCAAGCCATCACAGGAGGCTATAACTGCAGGGTTTAAGTCTAATATGCAACAGGCAGCTAAGGAAAAGGGGCTTTCTCCCTTAACCGAAGAGCAATTAGACACCCTACAAAAGGCTGCAGAGGGGAAGCTTACTTATTCTTTGCCCCCAGAGCTTGAGCCTTATATAGGGCTTTCTGGAGAAGCTTTAAAGAGAGCTAAAGAAGAGGCTACAGCAGCAATAGGAGCAGAAGCAACAGCACCTCAAATTTCAGAGGGAGGTACTGCAGGAGAAGAAAATATAGGAGAAGAGGCAGAAGCCAACAAGAAGGCGATTCAATCAAAGGCTCCACAAGAAGTTATAGTTACTAATTTTAGAGAGAACATACGACGGGCAGCCCAAGAAAAGGGGCTCTCTTCGTTAACTGAGGAACAACTGGATACCCTACAAAAGGCTGCAGAGGGGAAGCTTACATACACTCTGCCAGAAGAGTTAGAACCATATATAGGTCTGTCCGGCCCAGCCTTGAAAAAGGCAAAAGAAGAAGCTACCACAACAGCCGGAGCAGGTGGAGCAAAAGCTAGTGTATCCCCTGAAACTGATAAAGTCGCTCAGGTAAGAAAGTTAGTCAACGAGGGCAAGACAGACGAGGCTGCTAAGTATTTGGGGCTAGACCCTAATGCTAATTATACCAACGAGAACGGACTGGTAGAGTCTGGGAGAGAAAAGGCAATAAGATACTCTGAATGGGGAGAAGAAGCTCTTAAAGGAGTAACTGGGCCTGGGATATCTAGCTCCACTTCGGAAACTAAAGCCCCTCCATCTTCAGAAAGCAAACCCCAGTCTTCATCACCTAAAAAATCTGAAAAGAAAGGGACTGGGCGCATTACCCAAAGCGTAAAAGAGAGGGCTAGTGAGGTAGGGGGGAAGGTAGAAAAAAGTGTCCAAAGCACAGGGGTAAAGGTCGGAAAAAAGTATGCAGCAGCAACCTCTCATGTAGGGACTGGGGTAGAAGGAGGCTTTAAAGAGGGGGGTGTGATCGGGGAGACTGGCAAAACAATAGTCCACAAAGGCGAAGAGGTCATTTCCGAAAAGGATAAAACAGCCGTTGAGAGTAAAACAATTCCATCTATATTACAGGGAATAAATAATATAGCCTATAAGCTAAACGACCAATTACCACAATCTACATTGTCGGCGATCAAAGAGATATCACAAAGTGAAATTTATGGTTATGAATCTCAATATCAAGAAAATACAAAGGTTACGAAAAATGGGTCCATCCCATCTATTTTAGATGGAATAGATAGTTTAGTCGATAAAATGAATGGGCAAACATTACAACCTTTGCCATCAAAACAGGAACAAATTGTCAATCTAAACTTCTATTCCCCTGTCGTGAAGGTTGACAAGATATCTTCAGAGATGGATTTATATAGGATAAAGAATGACTTGGTATCATTCTTAAGAAAAGAGGTTAAATCTGCGATGAAGGGAGGGATGTAATGCTGAGACATAAGCTCACAATTGCAGGCGAGGACGTTAGTGGATATCTTATTTCTGCCCATATTGAAAAATATGGGGACAAAGATAAATCAGATGCTAAAGCTGATTTTGTTCTTGCTAATATCTATGGCATGTTCACCGGAAGATGGAAAGATGAGGGAGACGAGAAAGCTAAAATAGGCTTAATATTAGAAAATCAAAGAGTAAATTGTATTGGTGAGGCAAATATAAGAGAAGAGGGGAACATTGACATAACTATGGAGTCAAACACTAAACAATATCATGCTTTTTGTGGGTATATAACAAAAATAGAATATGACGATAAAAATGTAAATATTCATGCAAATACTGCAGAAGATTTTTTAGAGCAAGAGCCTATGCCCGATGGAGTCCGGCCATCTGGTGGTACTGCATATGTAGCTATGCCTCCAGCAGAGATTATTTTAGATGTCATTAAACAGCATAAAGACCCCCAAATTAGTGTAGGTACTCTTAGCGAGGAGGAAGCTGCAAAAAAGGGGTATCCAGTTTTAAGGACGCAAAGAAAGAATTTGCCACAATATAAAGGGTCCACAGAAAAGGGTAAAACTGAAAAAGGTAAGGGCGACAAGGGCAAGGGGGAAGGGGAAGATGAAAAAGAAAGGACCCCTAGAATTTGTAAAGTTTCAGGTAGATATAAAAGAAAAGGTAAATGCTGTGCCCCAGTATCTTGCCCATATAAATCTTCAGGCACCCTTTGCAGAAGCGTAGAATGTCCATATGACGACATTAAAGCTCAATATTGTACTAGTGATTGCCCATATGATACTAATGATTGTCCTGATGAAATGCCTCCTCAAGTTCTAAATAAAAATCTTAATGATGCACTATCACAATTATCTAAGGCAGCTTTAGATTTAGATGAAGCTAGAGATGCTTATAGAAATGCAACCACTTCAGAGGGTAAAATCAATGCAGCCGATAAATATAGAGAGGCAATAGAGGCTTATAATGAAGCTCAGGAGAATTTAAAGGAGGCCAAAAAATTCCAGGAGAAGGCATCTTCATCTTCGGAAGGCGACCCAGAAGATATAGTTGCCATCGATTTCTGGGACCCCCAGATTATCAAGGATCAGGTTCAGGGGGTCAAGGGAGTAAAATATGCCGATGTAATTAGGGCTGTTTGCCAGGCTACAGGAGGGATATTTTTTATTGATAATAAATGTCAAGCTCGTTTTGTACCTCCCAATTATGTCGAAGCTACAACGGAGACAGACATGGATATTACAGCTCTAGTAACAAAGCAAGAACTTGGAAAAAATGCTATGGGCCACGCTAACATTGTAGTAGTCTATGGATCGGGTATTACTGAGCCTGGTAAATCTCCAGTTGAGAGGGAGAGGCATAAGGTAGTTGGCTTTTTAGCAGAGAACCCAGATAGCATAGCTAGGCACGGCACTATCCAGGCTGCAGAGGTTGACGTTCATTATTTACCAAAGCAAGACCAAGTAGAGGAATTAGCAAAAAATCTTATAGAATATTATAAAGGTGAAGACGATAAAGCTCAAGTATCTGCAATTGGGGTAGATCCTCTTATTTTTCAAAAGATTAGATGGGTTGTTCCTATTGGTCCACAAATGGATACTGATCAATGCCAATTTGGATCAACGGCTATCATGGCCGTTGTAGAGGGAAGGGTTAATAAGGTAGTACTTGATTATTCAACTGATGGGTGGAAAGTGGACATAGACGCAGCTACAGAAGGTTGGGAGATATAAATGGTTAGCCCAGAAGAATTGACTCAAGAAGGGTATAGGAACTATTTGGGGGAAATAGAGAACAACGAAAATACTCAAGGATACATAAGAGTAACCATTGATGGGCAAGAGTTCAAGGTTAACCCTCGACAAATTGAATGGAAAAAAGAATTTAAAACTGTAGAGTTTGATATCCCATATTATAAAAATAAGACTCAAACTATGGGATCTAAACTCTGGAGGGTTTCAATGACAATAAGGAGCCTTAGGAATTCAGAAAGAAGATTCCTTTGGGATTTGGGAGAGCCAGACATACACCCTGGCCCTCATCTTTTGGTCACTGCTGGGCCTAATAATGCGATGTGTGTCTACATGCTTAGCAAATCCCAAGTACAAGCTCAGGCAGAAGGGGATAATACATATTTGTGGACACTTGAGTTTATAGAGGCAAATGACGCAAATTAGGAGATTATTATGGCAGATACATTGAGAGAATTGATAGCTGCAGAGGTTGAAAGGCAGCTAAGGCTCAATCTAAGGGTGGAGCTTTGCACGGTAATAGATGTGCAAAGACATGCTTTTGAAGACGATACGTTCACCAATACCGTTACCGTGAAGGTGAGGGACAATATTGGATACTATAAGCCCTGTGCTGAGGTTGACCGGCAGAGGGTGTTTCAGGTCCAAAGTTATATGGGGCATCACTATGGGCATCCTGAGCATCCCAGAGTAGGAGATTTGGTATGGGTCCTCTTCTACCAAAACGAGAAGGCTATCATCCTGGGAGCTGCCCCGAATTGGGAGCAGTTGCCGGTATGCCGTCAAAATGATGATGATCAGGTATATAAGTTCTGCCAGCATAAACTCCCTACAACTTTTGACGAATGTGGCGACATTGTTGGGCAATTCCCAGAGCCGGATAATCCTGACTGTTTTAAATTCTATGGAAAAGATAGATGTACAATAATAGTAAATGAATGCCCTCTAGGTGACTCCGACAAACCTTGCCAGACTTGCAAGGATGTAGAGAACATAACAAACCTAAGTAAGTCCATCAAGATGTTCTCTAAGGAACACCCCGATCATCCCAATAGGATCAGGTACTCTCATAAGACTGGGAGCTTTATACAGTTTGAGGATGATGGATCAATCCTTATTAAAGATAGCACTGGGTCCTTTATATGCCTAAAAGGAGAAGAAGGAGGCATATTGATTAAGGATAAGGCCGGAAGCTATATAGCCTTGAATGGGAAGGGCATATTGACCGTTAGGGCTGCAGGAGCAGGCTCTCATAATCTACATAATACCTGCTGTGATTGTGGTTGCTGCGACACGTGCAATATGTGCCCTGATGGTTCTGATAGTATGGGAGGAACTTGCACAGAAAAACAGATGAAGGATTAAAGATGTACTCCTATAAGGATCGAACTGGTAAAGAATTCAAATTCAGGCCTGGCAATCTGGCAGAGGAATATAGGGCCTGGGCTCAGGCAAGAGGCCTGGGGGCTCACTATGGGACCACTGAGGGGGCTCTAAAGGGTTGGGATACCAGGGGGAGAGGCAGGAAGGAACCGGAGAAAAAATCTTCAGAGGGGCTCAGAGTTGCTCCTCTCGACGATAAAAGATATTTTGGTTTCAAAAGCAAATATGGAAAAGAGCTTAAGAATAACGTAGACATTAGCCTCCTACCCGAAGAATCCAGGCCCATGCTTATTAAGGATATAAACAACCTACAGGATAGATGTAAAGAGTTAGGCTTACCAGAGCTTAGAGGGGTAATAGTCGACGAAAATAACGTATATCAGGCTACAATGGGAGACGGGATCATTACCATTAACCTTAATACGTACCAACAAGATCCTAAGAAGGAAGCTGCAAGGCTGATAACAAGAAATGAAGAGAGGATAAAGGAGCTTGAAAAAAGGATCGAGGAGAACAAAAAAGCTGCAGAAAAGAAAAAGGCAGAGTGGGAGAAGAACAACCCTGACTTGATAGCAAAGGGGGCAACCTTTGAAACCTCTCCAGATGGCCTTTTCGGGAAGATCCCCTATTTGGAGGAGAATACCAGGCTGTGCCAGGAGGAGATAGAGAGGAAGAGGAGGACAAACGAGGCCCTGAAGGCCAGGGGGATAGACGTTCTTAAGAGTAGCTGGAAGCCTGGGGACCCATTAGAGAGGAGGGGGTTCACTGCAGATACCTACTTTAATTTTGAGGATAAGCACAAGATAGTTCTTGATCATGAATTTGGACATCATATCCATCAACAGATGGGAGTAACTGCCCAAAACTGGAAGGCTCCTCCGGTGGAGATAGATATTCATGACATTTTTATAGAAGCCAGGAAATCCGACTCCTTCATTGCTCCTACAAAATACTCAGACAATGGGGACCCCGAAGAATGGTTTGCTGAGTCCTATGCCCTGCACGTCAACGGCAGGGATGATTTAATAGACGAAAGATTACAAAAGTATTTTAAGGAGAAAAAGATATGATAACAGCTCAATGCCCCAATTGTATCTATCTGTATGAGACTACAGAAAAGCTTAGCTGTATGGCTTTTCCTGATGGCATCCCCGTAGAGATTCTTAAGGGGGAGGTCGATCATAGAAAGCTATATAAAGGAGATAATGGTATAACATTCAAGGATGCAAATGAGAATGAATGAATATAAGGGTGGTCAGGGAGAAATACATACCTTCAGACCTGGGGATCTTGCAGGGGAATACGAAGCCTGGGCTAAGTCTAAGGGCATTAAAACCCATTATGGGACCACTGAGGGGGCCCTGAAGGGATGGGATACCAGGGGTAGGGGCCGAAAGATCGAATATAAACCGGCCAAAACCAGGGAGGAGGCTGAGAAGTTTGCCCTCGATAATTTAATCGACCCCAAAGAAAGGGAAAGGGTAGAGAAATGGAATTCGGGGGAAACGGCTCATCTGCCTCCTGAGAGGGTGCAACAGATTAAGATTATCAGCTATAAGGGCATAGATCCAAAGGTAGCAAATGAGATTAATAAAAATATAGCTAAGAATATAGAATTGGGCTTGCCTCAACCCTCCTCTATCATAGCTACTCAGATGAGAAAAACTCCTAATGTCCTCATGAGTATGGGAACAGATGTCTCCCTAAGAATTAATACACTGTCAATGGGGAATATGGAGAAGATCAAAAAGGGAATTCAAGAAGGGAAGGAACTATATCATGGCAAGGGGCAGGAAATGATGAAGGAACTTGAGCAAAATGTTAACAGTATGACTCCTGCCCAGAAGAAAAAGTTCGATAGCCTGAAGGATGCTATGAAATATTCTCGTGACTTGGTAGGCCATGAGATAGATACAACCCCAGAAAGGATGATAGAAGCAACAATTAATCATGAAATTGCTCACACTTTGGCATATCGTGGCAAGTATGGATATGATACTCCTCAGCATGAAGAGTTTTTAGAGGGCCAGAAGAGAATTGCAGAGGTTACCCTGAATAGTGATTATAGGTATAAGCTCTCATCTTATGGATGCAAAGCCAAAGACACAGGCCTATTCCATTACCCTGTAGACAAAGAGGAGACTTTTGCAGAGCTATATTCGGCTTACCGATTTCATGAGGATGATAATCTACATCCTGAGGCCCTGGCATTCTTCAAGAAATATCTGCCGGAGAGATAATATATGGTGCCAATAGATATTTATGAGATATTAATGGAAGAAATTAAAAAATTATTAGAATCCATAAAAGCAAATAAAGTAAAATCCCATTATGGCACTAGTGAAGGAGTCATGAAGGCCTGGGATACCAGGGGTAGGGGGAAGAAGGAGCAGGAAAAGAAGGGGGAGAGAGAGAAGAGAGAGAAGAAGGAGACAATCAAAAATGCAAAACCAGCTAAAGATATATTAGAAAGTGAGGAAAGTAGAAAGGTTTTATGGGACGTTGTGCAAAAAGCCCATAAAGAGTACGCCAAAGCTGGATATACAGAACAGCAGGATTTAAAGCTAAAGTATTTAGCCAAAGCTCAGGGGTTCGATGCTAAACCTGAAGTTGTTGCAGAAAATGAGTTAAAACAATATGCTGAAGAGAATAAGGTTCCTATCTTATATAGAGGGGTTACTGATCCTAAATATGCAGATGAGTTTAGAGATGGGGAATACTGGGCTGGAAGGGGGCTTATGTGTGATGGGACATATACAGCCTATGACGCTCACGGGAAGGATGTAGCTTCCCAATATGCAGGAGACAAAGGGGAAGTTATACAGATGTGTCTTGATAAGGATGCAAAAATTATTGATTATAATGATTTAGAAAAAGAGATGAGTGACTGGATGAGAGGATACTCAGATGAGGCAAAAGATTTTCATACAAAAATAAATGATCTTTTGGCCGATCCTGGGAGATTTGCTGCAGCCAGGGGGTATGATGCTATAAATATAAAAGAGGAATTGATGGTCAATTGGGGGATGATGGTAGTTCTGAATAGAGGTAAAGTTAAGGTGGTAAAATGAATGTAGAATTGAGCAGGGAGATAGCCGGAGTCATGGATGAGCTTAATCTATCTCCTGCAGATAGGCTCAGGCTATTTCTGGAAGTAGAAGAGGCTGAGTCAATAGAGGATCTATCCCCAGAGTTTAGAGAGAAGATCAAAAAGGCCCTTAAGAAAAAGCCAGGGTATAAGGATCATCATGGCAATATCCATTCTTATAGGCCTGGAAACTTAGCCGGAGAGTTTGAGGCCTGGGCAAGGGCCAGGGGGGTTAAGGCGCATTACGGTACTACTGAGGGGGCTCTGAAGGGATGGGATACCAGGGGCAGGAAGACTGATAAATATAAGAATGCTCCTCCTATAGCCCTCAAGAATCCAGAGCCAGAGGAGTTCATAAAGGTTAGAGATAGTATCCCTGAGGACAATAAAAGCTATCTGACCCTTTATACCCCTGAACAGTATAAAGAAATGGGAGCAAAATTATATATGACTGAAGACGGAAATGGAGGTTTTGCACTCAAAGGGGATGAGATTCTTAGTGTCTTCACTAAGCCAGGGAGCCATGTAGGGCATAGGATGATGAATGAGGCCGTTAAATTGGGAGGGAAAAGGCTTGACTGTATAGGTAGAAAATTGGTCACATTTTATAAATATCATGGGTTTAAAGTGACCGATAGCCTAAAGTGGGATAAAAATTATGCTCCTAAGAACTGGAATTATAGAAAGCACGACAGTCCTAAAATTTATTTCATGGAAAGGCCTTAAATACAATGAATGAGGTGATTTAACTATGGCAACTAAAGAGCAGAAGGAAAATCAGTTAAAAGTGGCAGAAGATATCTTTGGATATAGCCCGTGTATGCACTGCAAACACCTGCATGACGGGGATGAATACCTTGAAGATCCCTTTGTAAGCTGTGATGCTTTTCCAGATGGCATCCCTGGGGAGATATTTGAGGGGGAGAATCTGCATAAGGAACCATATGAGGGAGACAATGGGATCAGATTTGAAGAATCCGAAGAAGAAGATGATGATGAGGAAGAATAAAAATGTCTGACCTATTGACTACTGGAAATTTTGAAAATGGAGAATTAGAATGTAGGAAGGATATGGATTTAGCACTAGATCCAACTGGAGATTTAGCCCTTACTCCAGATGAGGAGACTGCAACCCTGCAGGCACTTATGTTTTATCTTTTTACTCCCAAAAATGAACGCCCTGGGCTTCCATTAGTCGGGTGTATGCTGCCTGAGATAGCTCATGAAAGAAGGGAAAGAGGGGTTATGAAAAGGTTAAATGCCTCCATTACCAAAGACCTTAAAACTCTATTCCCAAATTTTAATGGGGTTCAAGTAGTCTGTAGAACTGTACCTACATCTGTGTCCGATATTTTTGTAACAATAGTATTACCCACAGGTAGAAAAATGGATCTAGTGGCAAATTTAGACCAAGTTATGAAAAATGCTTCGATTATGAAAGATATATTTAGGTGGTAGCAATGATTATTAGATCCATTTTGGATATCATGGCAGAAATGGAAAAATACCAAAGAAGTAAGCACCCAAGGCTTACAAATTATAACCCTACTTCAGTTCTATCTACAATAAATGAAAGTGTGGCCGATCAAATTAGAAAGCTTGAAGTGGATATTCAACGGGGCTTAGATGCTTTGTCTCTATATACTGCAACGGGTGCAGATTTAGATTTTTTGGTAAGAGATAGATTGGTAGAGGGCAGGCTATTGGGAGCTAGATCTTTAGGGGTTATAATTTTTGGAAGGAAAAACGCCCTTCCTTATGCAGTTGATATCCCCAAAGGCACTATATGCACTGCAGCTACCATTTATGGATCAATCAAATTTCAGACTACTAAAGATGCTACAATGAATATAAATGAGACTCAAGTTTCAGTAGATGCTGAAGCTGTAATTCCAGGGGTGAACGGAAACGTAGCATCAAATACCATTGTGAATATGCCTACTCCAATACCAGGGGTAGATTTTGTTTTTAATCCATATGCCTTTTCTGGAGGCGAAGACATAGAATCAGATGAGGCATTAAGGGAAAGATATATATACGCTATTAATATGCCTGGGAGAGCAACGCCCAATCTAATCGAACAGCACTTGCTTGATTCTCCAAATGTCCAACAGGTGGCAGTAACAACCGTTGCCCCTGGGGATGTAGTCATAGTCACAGATTGCCCAATGGCAGATGATGTCATACAAAGCGTAAGTAATATTATTAGAGATAATATAGCTGCAGGTATTATTTCAATAGGTTGCATGGCAGCTCAAATAATCAATGGAGATAGGTTCCCTGATATGGATGAATCTCAAGGAGGAAAAATCTTTATTAGGACAAGAAGTTATATTCAAGATGAAGAATATATTTCTGGACAATTTTTAGATGGAAATGGTATAACTCAAGATTTTTCTATCACTATTCCTGCCCATACTGTAGAGGGGGTGGGGTTGAAAGTAGTTATGGATAAGGATACTATAGCTCAAAAAATAACATCTATAAGCTATAGTGGATCAAAATCTTATGATATATTAATTGGTTTAGGGGAATACCCGTACCTTTTCGTTCAGCCTATAGAAGTTCCTGTCTCAATATTTATAAAAATTAAAAAAGAAGCATCATTTGAGCAAGATCTTGAATGGAATATTGAACAGTCTATAAGAGCATGGGTTGAAGGATTCCGTATAAATGAAGATATAGAGTACGCAGATTTGATAAAAACGATCTTCAGGGACTCCCGTAACCCTTCAAAAAATTTTGAAGGTATAGATGATATTATGTATGCATATATAACGGGGAAAAACAGTATGATTACATCCTTTGGGTCAAAAATTGTTACCGAGCCTGATGAAAAAATAGTATTATCATCGGTTTCAGTAATAAGTGAATAGGAGGTATTAAATTGGGAAAAGCTTTAGTTGCATCCAAAGAAATTTGGATAGGGGTAATAACCGTTGCCCTGGGGCTGATAGTCGAGAATACAGCTATCGAAAAGGAGATATGAAAGGAGAGAAGGAGGCTTATGATCGAGCAGCAACTCAAGGCAGGGCTATTGAGCAGTCCAAAAAAGAAAAAGAGGCTTAAGATCGGAGAGGATAGCAAAGGCCTCTATTTATATTTTGAAAGTAGGCCTCATGATCGATTTTATATCTCCATCTCCAAGGTATCCGAAAGGAAGCCTCTGGAAATTTTGGAGGCATTTGAGGATATGGAGAGCAATGCTGAAGCATTTAGATCAATGGCTGAAGAAATATCAGAAATTTTTATAAAAAAGTCAAGTAAGGCTTGAGTTAAGCCTTACCAATTTTCTATTCTTGTCTACTGTGTAACCAGCAGGGACCACATATATGCCATTTTCGTCTGACAAGATTACATCTCTATTGAGACTTTCACAGAAATCTAGCCAGCCTTCGGGATCGTCTATGGGGGATGTTAGCCGTACGACCTGATCGATCACAAATTGGCCCACCCTATCAATCTCTTCCAGGGTGGCCGGTTTGCCGGTCTTCCAATTAATGACATCAAGCTCGACTGTTGCATTTTCCATTTCAATCCTCAATGTGGATACGAATTCCTCATCTCCAGCAGCATTGTATGAAATATTCATTCCATTTCTTCCATAATAGCTGCCTTCAATCTGCCCAACACTGATCCTCATTTCATTCTTTCCAGCTATATCCTTGGAAGTCCAAGTTCTATGATAATTCCAATAGCTGCCATCCCCTCCTTCCATGATAAACTCCGATACTTGAGAGGTTGACTCTGGGGTTTGCACCCCCTCATAGTGATAACTGGATGAGGCGTTTCTAAACCCAGTTGCCTCGTTTACCCTGCCCTCGTGGTAACTTGATCCCGATCCTGAGCCCTCTATATCTGTTTTTATATAAACATCTGCATGGGTACTAATGCCCAAAGAAAGGATAGCGCAGATAAAACAGATAACAGCTAAGAACAGGGACGCATAATAATATTTTTTAAAAGTTACCGTATTTGGCATGGTCAGCTCTCCAGTTCTTCCTCAATATCGTTAAACAGTTTATTGGCCTCAGGAACAGATACTTTCATACCTGCCAAAATTTCCGAGGCCTTCATGGATATCAATTTAAGTATCCTGCCCTGCTCAAGTTCAAGGGCTACCTCTTCGGCTGTCATGTTCATAATCCTGGCAATTTTCTGTTCTGGCTTCTCAATCTCATCATACTTAGCAAGCAAAACCAATAGCTGGCCCATTTCTCGGATTGATATATAAACAGTATTTTTTAACCCCCGAAATTGGCAAAAGAGCCAGAAGGCTACGCCTGCAGCAATTAAGAGAAGCCATGAAAGCACCATATACGATAGGCTTATCTCCATTAAATCACCTTTCATTTCAAATAAAAAAGATGTCTTAGAATATAAAGTTATGCTTGATATTGTTCCTGAATAATCCCAGACTGCTCGATCATCTTAGTGGCTCTTTTATGATTGTCATCTTTAAGATCGATATCATAAACTATTCTCTTCACCCCTGCATTAATTAACATCTTTATACAAACTACGCAAGGTTGATGAGTACAATAAAGAGTTGATCCTTCTATCGGCACCCCATGAATGGCAGCCTGAATGATAGCGTTCTGCTCTGCATGTACAGCCCTACAGACTTCGTACATCCTCCCAGCTACATCCTCATTCGTCGACTCTATCATTTTGAGACATCCTACATCAAGGCAATGATAGAGACCCTTAGGGGCTCCATTATATCCTGTGGTCAATATTCTTTTATCCCTAACTAAAACTGCTCCTACATGATGCCTTAAACACGTTGATCTTTTAGCTACTTGCCTTGCTACATCCATAAAATATTTAGTTTCATCTGGTCGATCCATTTTTCTACCCCCATTGTTCAGCCATAGCTTTAGCTACCCCTGGAAAAGTAAGAGATCTTATCCTAGGGCTTCTATGAGCCCCTCCACATCTGGCACTGACCCAATGTCCTTTAGGCTCCACTATTTGGGTAGGTTGTAACTTCGGCAATCCTTTCAACCATAGGCAAGTCCTCTTTTTCCAGGGGTCGCCAAATTGATATGGATTGATAATTTGATCTGGCTTTCTAAATCGAGTATTTAAGAGCCCCACAGGGTTCTCAATTGCTATTTTATCTATTTGTGCATTATATAAATCTAGCACAAAGCTCATTGCCCTTTGAACCCTTCCATCTTTTTCTTTTTTGGCCCAATATCGAGCCCCAGCTATAGCTAAATCGGTGCATGGTGGAAATGCTATCATAACATCCCATCCTTCATCTAAATGTAAAAGAACGTCTTCCTGAATGTGTGGTCCAGGGCGTTCAGATGGGATGATGTCACAAGATATGGCATCATGCCCCCTTAAAATGAATGCGTCCCTGACAGTTCCAGAAAATTCGCAAGCTATCAAGACTTTCATTTGCCCACCCATATTTTAATGTCGGAGTTGATAGCTCCATTTTTCATTAATTGGTCTTCCCTATATAGTTGCTCATCTACCAATAGGGCAGGAGTAGAAAAAATGAGAATGCCTCTCTTAAGGAGCATAGCCTTATACTTTCCACTGCCACGGCCCTCTAGGTTGGCTTTTGTGTATTTCACCTCCAGATTATCAAGATACTGCTCAAGTATCTTGCACTTCGGGCAGTTTTTGGTTCTGAATAGAATTATATTCATAGCATCCTCCGATGGCTCCTAATAGCCTTGATCATCTCGACTGTGCAAAGGTGAAACAAATCACCGAAGTCTCGATCAGCATTTATAACAACCCAGTCGGGGGCTATCATCTCCCTATATCGTTCTCTAACTCCATCCAAAAATCTCTCACTTTCGTATTCTTCAGTTGGATATCCCCTCTTCTTGATCCTCTCCATAGCTGAAGACACCGGCATATCTAATAGGATAGTAAGATCAGGCCGGTAATCCCAGTCATGAGAGGCCTTCACGAGAGCATAATTTTGAGGGGTATCCCCCTGATATGCATATGACGACCAAGACCATCTATCTGAGATAACCAAATTACCGGCTATCAAGGCAGGGATAACGATCCTTCCCAAATGAATAGCATGATCCATAGCCATCCTTGAAATATCATCCTCAAAAACTTTTTTAGGCAGCCGGTTATAAGAGCCAGTTGGTTCTGAAGTCAATACAACCCCTGGGAATATTCGGGAGATATTACTTGCCAGGGCTGTTGCTAAGGTAGTCTTGCCCGTCCCGTCGATCCCTTCAATGACAATAAGGAGCCCATCAGACTTTTCCCGATTGAAAAGGTCGGGTAAGTCTATAGGTTGGGCCTCTTCAGCATAGATCCTTTGTGGAAATGTGATTTTCATGCTTTAACGTCTCCTGATATTTTTATTCACGGTTCATTTAAAAACCGTTTAAAGCCATGATTTTTTAGAGGATGAATAAATTTACCATCCTCATAAATAATATGGCTTATTTTTTGCCTTTTATCGAACCATTTTCTGACATGATAGAGGTTAACATCTTGGTTACAGAATCCTCCGATACTGTCCCAGATTCTATCCCCAAAGATAGGGCCTGCATGAATCCAAAGAAGAAGGCTGCCATAGCCAGGGAAGCTAAATAGTCTTCCTTAGGAATATCAGAGGATTTGAGGGTATCTGCCACCAGCCAATTGAGCACCTCCTCCATCGGCTTACCAGGGTTTTTCTGTTGCTTTTCGACGATCCTTTCTATCTTCCGTGAAGCTATCTGTTTCACGAATTCGGTTATATAGTTAGGCATGTACAACTCTCTCCTTATAGTTGAACTGTAAATCTCTCCTGGCATCCCATGAGAAATAACTCGATCCATCCTTTATATTCCCATGAATAACCAGGCCTGGGGACAGGTGATCCAAGTTCTCCTCATCATCTACAATGATGCACTTTATAAGTGATGCTTTGGGGCCTGCCTTCTCCAAGACTGCAATTGAATAGTAATTATCCTTCTTAGACTTTTTGGGATAACTAATATACAATATCCTATATCCTTCTTTCAATATAGATTTTCTCCCGTTCATCCTCTCCAGCAGAAATATCTGATTATTTTTATCCTTCAGGAAGTGGCCCCTAATGATGCCCAAATCCTTCTCTTCTTTGGTCACCCAGTCTCCCTTAGAGGTCCTCAGGTAGTATATCCCTGAATTGTCCTCAACCTTCATGATTTTATCCTTATCTTCAAATACAATTAGCTTCCCAAAGAAGTCCTCTCCCTCCTCCATTTCTCCAATTTCATCCTTAAAGTCGTACTCATACCAGGGTAGGATCTTATGATTCTCAATTGGTAGGCTGGTATCTATGAAAGCCCCCTCTCCGACAAACCCAGCCTTAACAACCAACTCCTGCCTTTTGGGAGTCAAGCTCTCAAAGCCTCCCTTAGCCAACTTCTTAGCCATGCTCTGGGAGTTCTTCTTGCCTAATCCCTTGACCAGGTTTAGGCCTAATACTATAGCCTCACCATTATAAAAGGATCTTGAAAATTTCTCAAATTCCTCTCCATGAGGATATAGTAAATTGGGCCTGGCTATCTTTATGCCCAACTTATGGGCCTCTCTAAGGGCAGCTCTTAGAAGGACGGGATCATCCTCCAGATTCAAGAAATGGGCATAGAATATTTCTTTGAGATTATATTTAGCCCAAATAGTCATCATGGTCAGGGTGGCATAGGCTACAGCATGGGATCTATTGAATCCATAATTGGCCCAATTCATTACCTGATCCCAAATTTCTTTTTTCTTTTGGTCCTGCAGGGCATCTGATAGCCTCTCCTGAATGGCAGCCAACTTATCCATCTTTTTCTTAGAGATATATCTCCTAACCTCATCGGCTTCCCCTAACGACATCCCAAAGGCCTGATTCAAGATAACTAAAATCTGCTCCTGGAATATCGGGCATCCATAGGTTGTTTCAGTAGAAGGAAGGAATTCATCTGGCTTTATTGCCTTTCTTTCCTTATATAGGTCTATCATGCCTGAGTCCCTGGGCCCAGGACGGTTTAGGGCCACAACATGGACCAACTCTTCAAAATTATTTGGGTTTATGTCCCTCATGGTCCTATTCCCTGAAGGTGTTTTAATTTGGAAAAGTCCTATTGGGTTATCAATGGCAAACTTAAGCATCTCCTCTATATTCGGGATTCTATCTATATATAGCTCTCCATCCTCAAAAATCTCTGCAGCCTCCATAGCCTCAATGATAAATTGCCTTCCATCATCGATCATGTATATATTGTCCAATTCAGTCAGGCCCAAAACATCAAACTTTGCTATCCCCAATTTGAGCAGGGTATTAAGCTCAAATTCTATAGATGGGATATTATTCTTCTCAGATAATTTAGCCAGAGGGAAGAATTCATTTTCACTGCTGTAGGCTACAAAGCCGGAGGCATGAGTGCTCCGGTATTTGATATGCCCTGTGATAGCATTTTGAAGCTCCAGGGCCTCCTGGCTATGAATGAGTCCTTTACGATAATCGTAAATGTCGAGATTGAGGAGCCAACAAACATCTCTTTCTGCTCCATCCTTTTTCCATCTTGTGTAATCCATGATCCCAGACAGGCTATTCGGGGCCAATACCTCACCGAGAATCTGAATGGCTTTAGATCTATAAGATGTAGCTACATCTATATCGATATCTGGAGGATCATTTCTCTCTTCAGACAAGAATCTATCGAATAGCAAATTATATTTTATTGGATCAAGTTTAGTTATGCCTAAAATATAGGCTACTAATGAGCCTCCGGCTGATCCCCTGGCTATGCCTACGGGAACCCTTGCCTGCCTAAGCCTCTTAACGAATTCGTATTCGATCTTAAAATACCATTCAAAGCCCTTTCTCTTAATCCTATCGTACTCCATTTTTAATCTTTCATCATATATCCTAATTGTCTCCTCTGAAGCATTGCTAAGCTTTTGCCCCTTGAATTCTTCATAATTCGTTCTAAGGGCATCTTCAAGCCTGAGTTCCCCAATTGAAATAGGCTTGAATTCCCTGGGGAGCCTGAAGTTGGCCCCTGCAAGCCTGGAGACCAATTCTTCAGTAGCTTGGATTAGTCTATCAATGTCCTGGTCTTCAATCCCCATCTTCCTAAGGTTATCCCTAACCTCTTTCTGAGTCATGAAATGGTACGTCTCCCCTTTGAATGAGGTTGGAGACTCCAGCTCTTTTTTATTCCGATGGATGATAGCTGCAGCTTCCATCTTGAACTTTTTATCTTGGATATTATTATAATGTGTATCAATGGTTACAATGGCCGGAATTCCTAACTTCTTGGACTCCTGGAGGTAGAAAGCATTTAGCCTCTTTTGGCTGAGGATATAGGTAGAATCCTCTTTATTTACGATCACCTCTATATGAGGCATTGTCTCCAGATAAAAAGATGAACCCGTCTTCTTCAGGGCCTCCGATATCTCTATTATCTTAGCCTCTGCAGCCTCCTCTCCATCCTCCATTAAGATTTTAGCTATCACCCCTCCTATACAGGCTGATCCCAAAATCAACCCTTCGGAATTTTCTAAGAGGGACTTATAATTTAATGTGACTTTTCTGGAGGCTCCTATACCCATATTGTGGATTTTTATTAAATTCTTCCATCCGGTAAGGGAGGTAACCCAGATAGTCATATGCCCAGTCCTTCCGGCTCCATAGTCCACATAGGCCTCATAGCCGATGATATAGGACTGTCCTGCAGCAAGAGCAGCATCTTCAAAATCGTACACTCCGGCTAATGTGCCATGATCGGTTAGGGCCAGGGCAGGCATATTCCCCCATCTGGCCCGATTAACCATTTCTGCAGGGGTCCTTATGGAGTCTCCGACACTATAATCAGTATGGTTATGCAGGGAAGATATGAATGGCTCCAGGGGTAGCCCCTCATCCAGGTTGATACTTGATAGGGCAGTAGAAAGCTCAAAGGCATATTCATCTACAGCCATCTCTTTTCTCAAGGCATATGATGGATGAATGACATGCAGATGGGGGACCTTAAGGGAGGCCAAAGCCTCATGAGCTACCTTCCCCAGGGCTATAATGACTTTCGGCTTATATTCATTGAGTTGTTTAGATAAGAATGGGATGCAATTTTGAATTTCAACCATAGTAGGGGTTCTATTTTGAGGAGGCCTACACTTCAAGACATTAAACAGATAATAATTTTTGATCCCAATAGAATCTAGGGCCTGCCTCAGGAAGATCCCAGATGGGCCACAAAATGGCCTCCCCTCCCTGGCTTCTACTTCTCCAGGGGCCTCCCCAATAAAGGCATAGATAGCCTGATCAGGCTCTCCCACTACAGACCCAAAAACATGACAATGCTCTAACTCAGGACATTGATTACACTCTGCTATCTCCACCCTAACACCTCTAAAAAATAGTGGGGCAGATTACTCAATCTGCCCTATCTCTCCCTCTAACTCTTCCAGGGTTGCCTTCCCCTTCTTCCCAAAATTGTCGAGAAGGTTATCATCTGCAAACCCCTTGTTACGGAATTTGGGCTTTATACTCTTCTCACCTTCCTCCTCCTGAACAGGCCATATGGCATAGGCCTGCCTTGATATCTTTGTCTTCCCGTTCTGAATGTACTGCCCTATGGAGGTCAAGAGCCTGATCCTGGCAGCATCGAACAGAAGATCATCATCCATCTTCGTTACGATTGATGGATCTATATCTGCATGTTCAAGAATCTGAATGGAGGCCCTGGTCTTTGTCAATATATTTTGAACCTCCAAGAATCTAATAGGCTGTCCGTTCTTCCCCTCTATGGTCCTACAGTTGCCAGGGGTGCCATCATAGATTACTATATCGTTGAGATAGTCCTCTGCCATCTCGTCAGAAAAGTCAATGAGATGGGGGATATCTTCAGGATACGGTATGGGAGACTGATCCTTTGCCGTATGCCACTCTCCAATACTGTAGAACTTGCCTTTGGGAGTCTCCTTCTCTACAATGGTGGTGTTTAAGATCTTTCCATGAGGAGCCTCAAGCCAATGCTGAGGCTGCAAGGTCGAGCCCTCGACTATTTCAGGCTTGCCTCCTTTATCCACGACCAAAACCAAATGAAGGCCTTCAAGAGAGTAATCCTTGCCGTTCTGGTCGACCCCGATCTTAGTATATGGGGTCCCTGTCGCCACGAGCCTAACCCTAGCTCTAATATCCCCTGGGATGACCTCAGGGAGCTTCTTGTTACTGGGGGTGAACTCAGTTAGGGTTAAAAACTCTCCCTTCTTCCCTCTCTCCTCCAGGACGACATTGTACGGCTCCCCAAAGTTGACTGTAGGCTGAGCCCCCCAATGAATGGCTTTCTTGACCTGCCAATTTTTACCAGGTTGGTCAGGTTCGACCATGAGGGTTACCCATCTGAACTTAGAGGCATTGTTGCCCTTTGCCGTCTTGGTCTTCCCTACATCAATGAAGAAGGCTAATTTTTGAGTCTTCCCGAAGAATCTTTGAGAGAGTATCTCTTTCAAAGAGCCTTTAATAAGATCCTCCGGTGAAGTAGGGATATTCATCTGGGCAAAGGCCCCCTTCCAACCTACCAATTGGCCGATGAACTCCTTCCAGACGACCTTTTCATCTACTCCAAGATCCTCAGCTATGGACCTACAGGTAGCCTTATCTTCCTCTACTGCTGCCTTAACTTCTTCAGCTTTTTCTCCCAGTTTCCCCACTTTTAGCTCTACATAGAACTTAGGAACCCCAAGCTCCTCAGCTATCGTTTCCACAAATTTAGACATCTTTTCTTACCTCCATGAGGGTTAACCTCAATAAATAATCTTTATCTGTCTCTCCCTCAAGCCTGGGGAGCCCATCAATTTGACAGCCACTACTACCCTGCAAATCTGATAGGATTCTCTCTGCGTACTCTTCAGCCGTCTCCCCTGCTGTTGGATATGGATACTCAATAGAATCCATCCTCTTCAGGAGATCCCTGAGGGCCTGTTGTGTCCTGGCGAATGGGCAATTTTGATAATGCCTGATAAGCCTGGAAATGGTATCCTCATATCGTTCTCCTGAATAGCCAATAGCCTGTAATACTTCCCTGGTCTTTTGTGTTAAAGCCACTGATGAATCCACTTTCTTCATGATCGCCTCCTAAATGCTATAGCTCCTCTATAGTATTTGAATCTTGTGCTTTTACCCTGTACTCCCACTTTCCGTTACACCTTTGGTTAGGCCCCCAGCATTTATGTTCAGCTCCTCCTATTTCCCCTACCAGCCGGTCTTTTGTAGGGAGCAGAGAGCACTCCCACCAGCCAAAGAGCATCCTTTCAGTCTCGTTAAAGATTAGATGCTTGCAGCCGAAGCAATATAGCTCTGCCATTTCTACCCCTACCAACTATCATAGTTTGTTACATTAGCTATTTCCATGCACTGCCCACATTGAACATACACGACCTCACCGACACCAGTAGGATCATTCTCTATAAAAAATACATTAGAATGATAATGTACATCGATGAAGGCTTTTATCTTCTTAAACTCCTCCCTATCTATCGATACACTTCTTCTTGCCATACTGTCACTCCCTATATATATGGGCAGAGATAGAAAAGGTCGTCAAGGTCCCTATCTCCACTCCGAGGCTTTCAGCTATCAATTTCATGATCTTACTCAACCCATAGACGTTAGCAGGCCACGCCCTGGCTATATCATGAGACCTGAATACTGCCGTAAGATGGAGCTTTCCGGCCCGTATCAATAGATCTACCATGATCATACACGGCACATTTTTCTTTTTGATGTCCGAAGGATACCAGGTCAGCATAATGGCCCGTCTTGTCTCCTGGGCCTCCCGAAGCTTGTTGATCACGTTCTCTAATTGGTCGAAGATGGAGGCTTGACGATCATCTATGAATGACTCATAAGCCCTTAGCCTATTCCCATATGAATAGTCAAACCCCCTGGGATCAGCATCTACCATGTGCTTACTGTACTCCTCCAGGGCCATTAGATCCCAGCCTGACCCCTGAATGGGCCACCCCTGGAGGGGATATTTTACTGTCACTAAAAAATTCCTGGCTTCCCTGGTCAAGGCTCCATCTTCGGTTTTTACATCATCCCCCCACTGTTCGATCAAATTCTTCATTGATACCCATGCAGAGGCAGGAGTATCCCTAATCAAGTATGCAGGTATCATCTCTCTCCCCACTCTACCTTATACCCCATGCCTCCGACTTTCCCATATGTCTCAAGGTATTTTGCCCTCTTCTCCATAGCTATCTTAAGGGCCTCTTCCTTATCTCTGGCCCAGAAGCACATTGAAAGGTGATCAGGATTTTCTGCCGGAGAATCGTACATGTATGGAAGCTCAGGGTTCCCCTCCCATATTTCTGTCTTTACCCCCTCTACCAGGGGTAGCTCGACATAAAAGAACCTTAGCCCCTGGGCTTCCTTTTCTGCCAACTTATTCAGGGTAAATGTCAAAACTGAGCATTCGTTACCGAATAGCTTCTCATTTACCCTCATAGCATCTTCGATAGAGGAGAATACCCCCTCAACCTGTTTATCTGAATACTCTCCCGACTCCAACACATAGACTTTCTGCTCCATAAAGCTATTCCTCCTCTTCCTCCATAGGTGGTAAACTATCAATGAAATTTTGGGCTTCTTCTTTAGTCTCAAAGGCCTCCCCCAAAGAGGCGTAGTAGTCTACGCTATAATACCATCTCAAAGGGACCCAATAAACTCTATCTAAATCTTCTTCCCTTATCAATCCCTCATACTTCCCATACTTTACATGTGAATAGGTTTCCCCTTTTAGGATTTTTATCTCTATCTCAAGCAAGCAACCGTCATCACTGGGCCTAAACGGGACAATTATATAAGGAGTAGTATAATCCTCAAAAGCACATACCCCATCCACTAGCCCAGATTCTTTTACGAAGTCCAAAGTATTATTGTACTTTTTAGGCATATGAGCATCCTCCAAATTCTTGACACTCTCTGCAGGGTCTATTTGCCCTTACGATCCTGAATGCAGGGCATAAAGATAGCTTATTGTCTGGATAAGCCTCTCTATCCCTGCAGCCAGGGAACTCCATACACTTTTGGCACGGGTCCATGACGGGCCTAAGCCTGCCTGCAGGACAAAAAGCCGTTTGCTCAGACCTCATAGACTTATCCCCTGGTCGAGTTCTCCCCATTTCAATCTCCATACTTCAGCCTCCAAAATGGAGGGGCTTATGGGTGATTAACCTTAAGCCCCATTGAATAAGCCAACAAAGTTGCTTCCCTTATATTTCTGTCCTTGATCCCCAGTATATCCTTGACAATTCGGGCTATTCTATTTGGGTCGTTCATATATTTTAGATACTCAATGTCTAAAAAGGTTGACAGATTGAGGAGCTGCAAATCTGTCAAATTGAATAGGTCCCCTATGCCTTTCATGCCCTTTTGCCTCCATTCTCTCTATATCTTGCCCCAAAGAAGACAATCAGAGCTATCTCTCTTGCCGTTTTGTCTTCTATCTTTTGAATTTCTTCAAATACGTGTCGAATGGGATCTTCTTTATCTGCCCATTCTTGCTCCAGGGTGGCTAAAAAGATGGCTATCTCTTTTAGCAGCTCTTCATCAGCCCCGTACAAATCCTGTAAAGTCGTCATCTATTCCACCCACCTATAAGGACCCCGATGGTGAAAAGCTTTATCTCTCGGATTCTCTCATCCTCTTCCTTCAATATCTCCTCGA
>ERZ795050.2091-NODE-2091-length-23338-cov-8.360692_pt1 | contig 23338 bp, 23 predicted proteins | sample MGYA00375134_ERZ795050 | MGnify/ENA primary metagenome ERZ795050 (study PRJEB30179, sample SAMN05720221) | activated sludge metagenome | isolation source: Anaerobic digester | place: Japan | collected 2015-05-26 ... | reverse complement strand
GTGGAATGGACATGGGTGGTGGTAATATGGGTGGAATGGACATGGGTGGTGGTAATATGCCAATGGGTGGAAATGATATGGGTGGAATGAATATGATGGAAAACAAATATGATAAAAACCTATTTGAAAAATATGTAAATAATTTAGTTTATGGTGATGAAAAAAACGAAAAAAATAATAATATAAAGAAAAAAATTATCGCCGAAAACACAAAATTAAACAATAATTTAAATTTAAAAGCAAAAAATATGATTGAAGAAATTAATGTTTTTTTAGATAAACAAGAAGAAATTATTGATAATAATGATGATGATATTTTAAATGTAAATATTGATAATATTGAATTATTAGAATAAAAAAATAAGATTTCGTTGATTAAAAACATGAATATAATCAAATTATTTAATTAAATAACTATTTATATTAAACATTTTAATAATGAAAAATTTTAACATTGGTATTTCAAATTCAATTATTGTTAATAAAATAAATCAAATTAACGAAAACGAAAACATTGAATTAAAAAGAATAATTTCGGAATACATTGAAATAATAAAAAATTCACCAATTCTTACATTAGAATTTAAAATATATAATAATATTGAAAATAAATATATTGATAATGATGTATTGGCAAATCGTTATATTGATAATAATATTAAGTTATTTGAAATATATACAATAGATGAAATTTTAAATGAAAGGAAAAAAATAGTTAAATTTTTAAACAATAATAATATATTAACCGAAGGAAAAATTAAGAAGATAAAATTATATGAATCAATTAATAATTTAATTATAAATTCAATTTGTGATTATTCTGAAATTGATGTGGATTTAATTCATGAATCATTGATTACAGTTTTAAATCATTTAAAAAGACCTAAAATAGTAAATGAAACAATTAAATTAAAATTAAATAATGACATTGTTGAAATCGCAGTTAAATTATTTAATAAAAAATATAATTTGTTAGAAAATGATGATAAAAAACTAATAAAAAAATTAATTAATTATTCATATGAAGATAAAATAAATCTTTTTAATGATATAAAAACAAACGCATTAAATGAATTAAAAAATCATAGAAGTGAAATTTTAAACGAACGTATTGATAAAGCAATTAAGAAAATTAATGATATGAACAATACAACAAATAATATTAATGATAATATTATTACTCTTTATGAACTTAAAAAGAATTTAGTTATCACCATATAATAAAAAAGATTCATCTTCTTGTGCTTTAATTAAATCAAAATTATCAATATCACAATTAATATTGTGTGGTGGTTTATTATAATCAAAACAACCAATAAATTTTGTTTTTTCTATTGTATAATTAACTTGTTTTGGATTTCCTAAATAATTAAATATTTTATAAACATAATCAATTCCTTCTTTTGGATATTCTACACCTTTTAGTTTTATTGTATTATTTATTGTATTCGTATAACTTATATTATTTTTAGGTATTAAAATATGACCTCTGTTATATCCATATAAACAAATACTTGCAATATTATTAGATAATGTTGATATATACTTCATATATACAAATTGTGCTTTTATCATTATTTTAGGATTGTCCATTGCATTTTGATGAATAATTGGTCTATTAATTTTTATTAAATCAGTTTTTTTAAACGTATCAATTGATTTAATATCACCAGTACAACCACTAGTAATTAAATCAATTTCGTTTTTATTAAATTTATATTCATTATTATTATTTGAATATCTATTCATTACAATAACATCATAAATAGTAGATAATAAAAATTGACTTATTCCTGTTGCTGTACTATTGTAACCATTTCTATTTAATTTTGGATAATTCCATAATGCAAATTTAGATTCTTGGAATGCTTGTGCTGCTAAAATATTAGCATCTAATTTAAAAACATTACTAAAATAATTATACCAAATAATTAAACAATTACATAATTCTTTGTTTGTTTTTATTAAATTTCCATTATCATCCTTTGGTTTTGCTTCCCATGTTTTATTTACTTCAGTAAATGGTAATATACCATTAGTTCCTTTAAGTAATGAATTATCTCCACTACAGGCATTATCAATGAAAGTTTTTCCACCAATTGTTATTTCTAATTCATTATTGTTCATATTAAGACATTTTTAATGTATATAAAGCATTTATTTTCAATTGATTGTTTTCATAATTTAATATATTTTTAACGAATTCACCACTTGATTGTAATGTTAAATCAAGACCCAAATCAGCATATACTAAAGGTGTCATTACTCTAGGTACTGGATATTTTAAAATTTTAGTACCCGAAAATTCAGTAATCATTTTATTTGGTGTTATTTTATGTTCAACATTTAATATTACATATGCACCATTAAACAATGGTATGTTTTCTAATTGAAAATATTGTGTTGGTTGTATTGTTGCATTACCTAACATTGTAACAGTCGCACCATATGCCCTATTTTCATATAAATTATATAAATTTTGACCTTTAGGTACTGGCGCTGAATTTTTATCATCACCAACTAATCTTGAAAGTATTTGAATACTTTCATTAGTTTCAGGATATTCTTTACTATCAATTTTCATGTTAATAAACATGGATTGGTTTTGTTCTCCAAATCTAACACGAAAAGCACGTACTTGATTCCAAGGAAACGATTTATTTGAATCCATCATATTTCTATTAATATCATCTAAATCATTAACATTCTTTTTTCTATTAAAATCAATTAAATCTTTACTTTCTAAATCAACAATACCATCAGTCTTAAAAAAATCAGTGTTTATTGATGGATAACTAGATGACCCACCAATGTACATACAAACAAAATGGGTAGATGGTGAATCGGGTATAATACCAGTTTTCATTTTAAAACAATCTTTCCAACTATCTTCAGTATTAAAAGTTAAAAAATTTTGTAACGGAAAAAATTCAAAGCCATTTGCGGACAATAATTGTGATAATGCAGTAAATACCGTAATATCTGGATTATCAAATATATCAATAAGTGCTTCAACATTAATAATAGTATCACCAATTGGATTCATTGCTCTATCAACAAAAGCAAAAGAATCAATCAAATTTTTACCTTTTGGGTTGAAAGGATAACCATTTTGTTCTTTATTACCACCACTCAACCATTTATCGTTTATGTTTTTAAATGAATAATATGTTTGTGTTATTATATCTATATCACCCCTAATTTCGTCATATTTTTTTTCTTCCTTTTCTAATTCTTTTTTTCTTTCATCAATTTCTCTTTTTAATTTACTAAAAAAATTTTCAAAAAATAAAATATTTATCCTTTTTTTGTTGTTATCGTTATTAATTACATCTAATGATTCATAATATGTTTTAAAATCATTTGAATTTTTTGGTTGAAATGTTGATTGATAATAATTTACAATATATTTTCTCTCCATTAATATTTTAATGATATTATCAAAAAATTCTCCCTTATTATCATAACCAACAATATCTTTACCATCAAAAGATGGATTTAACAAATAACTATACACATCGCCATGTTTTCTATCTGTTTTATTGTAAATTTCTTTTCTTTTTTCTATTATTTTTAAATAACTATTTTTTATTGTATTAAAACTAAAATTTTCAAAATCGTTATATTCTATTTCAAATACTTCTTTATCCTTTTCTGACAAATATTTATCAATATCATGTAAATCGGCAAGAATATAATAATATTTATTATAAAAATTTTTTATGGTTGTGTTTCCTGTTAAATAATTAATTACAATATTTTTTATATTAATTTCTTTATTTATTTTTACCAATAAACCAATATATAATGGTACAAAAGAAGGTACTTCAATAATTCCAACATTATTGAAAAGTATATTATTTAATTGGTTTGGATAACCATTAAAAGGACTTAATGTGTTACCAAAATTAGATAAAATTAATAGCGATATAATAATATCATTATCATACTTATTAAATTCGTTTTCTATAACCGATTCATTGTAATATAAATCTCTTGCTAATGTTTCTATAATATTTTCAAAATTATAAAAATAATTTTTAATATTTTTATTATTTCTTTTGAAATTACCATGATTTATTAAATCATCAATTTCTATGTTTTTATATTCACCATTGTTGATATATAATGTATTTTTAAACTGACATAAAAATCTAGTGTTCATACAAATATTTCTAACAATTTTAGTTTCATTATCATTATCAGGCTTATCTTCAAAATAAATTAAATTTTCTTTAGTGAATTTAAAATATGGTAGTATTGATTTTCTTTTACTTAACTTACTTTTTTTAAATTTATTTACAATTAAATCTAAATCTAATTCAGTAATCTCTGGTGGATTATTTATTATTTTTAATCCAACATATGAATCATCATTTTTATTAATTGGAATTTCATATGTTTTTGTAATTGGTATTTTATTTATTGTATTGTTAGGAAAATTAAAAATGTTATTCTTTTCATCAAATTTTAAATCATGATATTTATCACGAAAATTATTATAGGTTTTTATGTTTTCAATATTTGTTTTCAACACATCAATATTTTCTTTATTTAATGCTAATGATATGTTAATTGCTTCTGCTTCAGAAAAATAATCAACATAAACACTTATAACTTTTTCATCAGCACCATAAAAATCATTATTTAATATTGCTTGTGATAATATATAAAATCTTAATAATAATGTTTTAAATATATCATTACAAATACTATCAGTAGGATTGTATGGATTTTCGTTTATATTTTCAACGTTATTAAAATGAGAATCTATTGGAGATAATGGAATCCATAAATTAATATCATTATTGCCCTTTTGTATTTTAATTTGGGTATTTTTATTAATAATTTTTTGATTTAAAAAAGAATTGATAAAATCATAAACCAAATCTAATTCAGGAAATTCAATATTGTTGTTTTTTAATTCAATTGGTGCAATTCTTTCTTCTCTATCACCATTATTTTTTATAATCAATGGAAAAGAATATATAGGATAATCAGTATCAAAATTTAAACTGACACTATCCCTTCTATGTGCATTTTCTGCTTTTATTGAAGTATCTCTTAGTTTATCAAAAAATTTATCTACATCATCTAATATTATTTTAAATACGTTGTAAATGGTTGGAAGCATACCCAATTCATTTTTTACTGCTTGATTTACAGAACTAATTAAATTTAAATTTAATAAATTTTTATTGTTAATATGATTTCCTCTTTTTTCAACAACCTTTTTATAAAAATCAGTAATATCTAATTCAACATATTCAGTTTTTATATTAACTATTGGTGATATACAACGATTACCAAAAAACGTTGTTGAATTTGGTATATCATTATTATTTGAACTTGGAAATAAACTAATTAGCGTTTTTTTATATTTATTTAATGCAATAATTTTATTTTCTTTACTATCTAAAAAATTTAAATTGTTGTATGGTTTATTATCATTTTCTTCTGTATACATAATTTTATTAACATATACAATTGATAATCTATTTTCATTTGTTGTTTTATTTTTTATTATGTCATCATATTCAAACAAACCATTAATCAATCTAATTAATATACTATTATCATATGTTTCTGATAATGGTGTTGTTGTGGTTTCTTTTATTACAAGAAAAACATCACCATTTGTTTTTAAAGATATATTGTTTTTTATATTATTTATCGTATCAATTATTAAATTAATATTATCTAATTCTTTATTAACATCAACAAGTTGATTATATTCCTTAGTATTTTTTATATTATCGTTAACAATTGAATATAAATTTTTTATTTTTGTAAGTAATGAGTTTGTGTTTACTGGTATAATACTAGCATCTGGATTTGATTCATTTACTTCATTAATAAGTGGCATATTAACAATATATCTAAATAAAATATCATTTAATGGTGCAAATGTCATGGCAACAAAACTTGCATCTATTACAAAATTACCTGTTTCTGATTGAAATTCTGATGTATATTTTGTTAAATGTAAATCATAAATAATTGGTTTACCATAATATCCTTTAATTGTTAATCTAAATGTTGGCGGTGGAAAATCAAAAATTATTCTATATGGTGAATTTTCTTGATTAAAAAATGATAATCCTCTAATATCAACAAATTGTATATTAACTTGTGGTATATATGATGAATTTATTTTTACATTAATATTACTAATACCAAAACTATCAAATGTTGTTTTTTTTCCTGTACTACCGTCATAATAATTAGTAGTAAATTTTAATTTATTTAGATTATTATTATCGTCTTGATTATTACCCAATAAATTAATTTTTATTAAATCTTCTGTTGTTGAAGAACTACCATTAATTTCTATTACTGTTCTACCTTTACGTTTCGCAATTAATTCCACAAAAATATACATATTTTGATATTGTGGAATACTATTAACAATTCTATTGTTAATGTTAAAAGTATTGGGGTCAATTAAAATGACATTACTAGTACCATCACTCATTTTCAATAAATTTTAATATAAATACACTGTTTTTATTTTACTTTAATTGGGTTTTAACTATTTATTATTAAAAATAGAAAGTTGAATCAAAACGGTATATATTGGTATAATGATATGTTTTTTTATCTATTTGGTGGTTTGATGATTTTTATAATCACTATGTTAGTTTTCTTATATTTAAAATTACAAGAAAAAATAAAAGAAAATAAACAATTACAACAACAACATATTGCAAAAATAGATATAATTAGAAAAGAACAATCAATTACGTTAGAAAACATAAGAATTGAAATGTTAAAACGTGAAGATGAAAGAAATCGACAATGGTTTGAATCAGAAAAAGAAACACTTCATGTTTTAAATGGTATTTCAATAGTGTTAGATTTATACGATAAAATGGATAAGGTTGGTAATGAGGAAATTTTAAAAAAATTAGACCAAATAATTGAAAAAATAAATGGATAATTATAAAATAAAAAATGATTTGAAAAAAATAGAAAGATTTAAAGAAGTAAATGAATCAATAAATCTTATTATAAAAAAAATGAAATATTGTTTATTTCTTAATGAAAATAAAAATATTATTCAAAGAATGGATAATATAATCATTAAATCAAATCATTAATTTTAACTATTTATATAAAATATATAATATGAGCAGAATATTACGAAAAGGTGATATTGGTTTTGGTATATTAATTGAAAATGATGCAGGATTTATAACACACGAATTAAACAATAATATACTAAATGAAGATTTTAAAATAAACCCAAATGAACCAATTTTAATTGATTGTATTTTACAAAAATGGGGAGTTAAAAATAAAAACGATAGGATTTATCCAAAAGAAGTATTAGTACCACAAGTAGAAATTTATCAGGAATTAATAAAAAACAATAGTTCTGTTTCAGAAGCAGACCATCCTGAGAGTAGCATAATTTCTTTACAAAATATATCCCATTTATTAACAAAAATGTGGTGGGGTTCTGGTGAAAACGAAAATATATTATATGGAACAATAAAATTAATAGTAAGTCCTGGTTTTTTAAAATATGGTATTGTTTCTGTTATTGGTGATAAAATTCTTTTATATTTACAAAATAAAATAAGATTGGGTATATCTAGTAGAGGTGTTGGTAGTTTAAAAGAAATAAATGGTGAAAATATTGTACAAAATGATTTTGAATTAATTGGATTTGATTTGGTGGCAACACCAAGTACCCCTGGTGCATATTTATTTCCAAAAAGACATGATGATAAAAATTTTAATGAATTTTATGTGATTGAAAAAAAACCACAACTATTCGAAAATAAAATAATAAAAACATTAGATGATTTTTTACTTTAAATAAAGTAAAAATCGTCTTTTTATCAATTAGTTTGTATTTATATTAAAATTATACTATTAGGTTGATATTTTATTGTTATGAGTGATATAAAAAAAACATCAATTCTTAAAGAAGCATTATCTGATTATGATGAAATCATGAATGCTGCTAAAATTGTTGCGAATAAAAAATTAGAAGAAGAATATTCAAAACGATTTAATGAAATTATAAATGAAGAATTAAATAAAAATAAAACAAAAGAATCCTATAAAAAAATGGATGATAATAAAGAATCTGATGAAGATGATGAAATTAATCAAAAAGAAGAATCTGTTATGAAAAAGAATGAAAAAGAAACTAAAAAAGTTAAAAAAACCACAGATGAATTAGAAAAACAAAAAGTGGTTGATGAAGATGTAAAAATTACTGATACTGTTGGTGATAGTAACCCATATGAGAAAAAAGTTAACGAAAATAACGTTTCTGAAGAAAAAAATAAAGAAATTATGGGCGATGTTGAATCTAATACACCAAATATTGCAACTAAAAAAAGCAAAGATGGTGATACATTCAAAGAAAAAACACCAAAAAAAGAAAACATCAAGGAAGAATTTGACATAACAGAATTGGATGTTAATCGAGTGGGTAATGCATTAGAATGTGCAAATGAAAGTGATGAATTTCAAATTGATGATGACGAAACATTTAGTTTAAATGATATTGAAAAAGAAATTAATGCATTAAATTCTGAAGATGAATTAGATGACTTAAATTCTGATGAAGAATTAGATGACTTAAATTCTGATGAAGAATTAGAAAATTCAGATTCTAATGAAATCAAACCAACATCTAATAATTTGAATGATAAACTATATGAATTGCGTAATCAATTAGATGAAATTATTCAAAATTTTGATTCTAATATTCAAGAAGACGATGAACTTCAAGATATTGAAATTGATGATGAATTAGATAATCAACTTCAAGATATTGAAATTGATGATGAATTAGATAATCAACTTCAAGAAATTGAAATTACTGATGATGATATCGATGCAGCACTTGCTGATAATGAAATCGATGAAACATTAGGAATGTCATATCCCAATAAAAGGGCTACAACTGGAAATATTCCTGATAAAGAATATCAAACACAAGGAAATGTTCAACGTATGCGTTTTTCTATGAGGGAATCTGAAAGAAGGATTAATGGTTTAATTAATGAGAATAAAAAACTCACAAAAAAATTAAATGAAAATAAAAAATACAAACAAACCGTATCCAAATTATTAGAACAATATAAAACCGCACTTGAAAAATATCGAAATCAATTGAAAGAAATGGCAACATTTAATACCAATTTAGCACACGTCAACAACTTATTGGTAAACGAAAATCTTGCCCTTACACAAAATGATAAAATTAATATTATCAACAACTTTAAAAAAATTGATAATATTGCTGAGTCACAGAAAAAGTATAACGAATTACTTGTAGAAATGCAAAAAAAACCAAATACTTTAACTGAAAGCATTGAAACGAAAGTGTCTGCTTCAATACAATCGTCTTCAAAGCAAAAACTTGACGAAGTTGTTGAAAAAACTGCATATGAAAATAATCAACATATCGAAAAAATTAAAAAGTTGATTAATTACGGAAGCAAAAAATAACAAAAAATAAATAAAAATTTAAAACAATGGGATTTTTAATGGAAAGTGGCGAAGTTGGTAACATTGGTATTAAACAACTTCGTGAACAAAGAGAAATTACGACAAACCGTTGGGAAAAAATTGGATTACTTGAAGGATTAGATGGCAATATTAAAGAAAATTGCGCTCAATTATTCGAAAACCAATTATCTCATATGCTTAAAGAATCTTCTGATTCTACATCAAGCGGTCAATTTGAAACAGTTGCATTCCCTGTTATTCGTAGGGTGTTTGCAAAATTATTAGCAAACGATATTGTTTCAGTACAAGCACTTAACTTACCTTTAGGTAGATTATATTTTATCAATCCAAAGGCTAGTACACGTGTACAAGATAGTACACATACAACAACACTTGGTAATATTCATACATCACCTGATGGTGCATATGGAAATGCTGCTGAAAAAACATCAACAAGTTCAACTAATTTTGAAACTCGTTCATTATACGATGCATTCTATGCAACTGAATATAATGATGAAGGTACTTCATTATTCGATTTATCAAAAGGTAGTATTGATAGTAAATCAATTACTGGTTTAACTGCTAAAGGTTATACAGCAGGAGATAAATTCGTTACTCTTGAAATCACAGGATTTACTACTGATAATGCAGGTAAATTGGTAGGTCCTGCTGGCGCACCAATGGATACCGAATCATTCCTTGCTGGATTAAAAGTAACAGCAAATAATACTTTTACAGCACCAAGTGGTTATACAAGTGAAAATATTGCAAGTGGAAATCCAATACCATTTAACGTAAAAGTTCAAAAATATGGACAGGGTATTGTGGATAAAAATGGTAAAATTGTTGTTTTACTTGATGTTCAATATCCTGGTAAAGATGGTTATCATGCATTAACCATTCCAACTGGAACTACTTATACTGCAACATATAGAACATATAGCGACCTTGAACAAGATTCAAGAATGGCAGAAGTAACATTCGTTCTTGATTATGTTACTGTAAGTGTTGAAACTCGTAAAATGAGAGCAATGTGGACACCTGAATTAGCACAAGACGTTTCTGCATTCCATAATATTGATGCTGAAGCAGAATTAACTGCATTGTTATCAGAACAAATGGCTGCTGAAATTGACCGTGAAATATTACGTGACTTAAGACGTGGTGCTGCATGGACTGCTCGTTGGGATTATAACGGATTAAGAAAAGGAACTAATACTTATTATGGTGTACAAAAAGACTGGAATCAAACGTTAATTACTAAAATTAACCAAATTTCAGCACAAATTAATAAGTCAACATTACGTGGTGGTGCATCATGGATAGTTGTATCTCCTGAAGTTTCTGCTGTTTTTGATGACTTAGAATATTTCCACGTTTCAAATGCTTCACCTGAACAAGATAAGTATAATATGGGTATTGAAAAAATTGGTACAATAGGTGGACGTTATGTTGTTTACCGTGACCCATATTCAGCACCTAATACTGTTCTTATTGGACATAAAGGAACTAGCATATTGGAAACCGGCTATATTTATGCACCATATATACCTATGCAATTAACACCTGTAATGTATAATCCATTTGATTTTACACCAATTCGTGGTATTTTAACACGTTATGCTAAGAAAATGGTTCTAAACCGTTACTATGGTAAAATCTTATGTGATGGATTAACAACATTTGGTGTTGGTGATTTATCCTAGTAGGTACTTAACTTTATTAAAGGGGGATGTTAAACACATCCCTTTTTTTATTTCCAAAATAATACTATTTTTGTAAAAATGTTTTTCTATGGAAGCACACCAACATAAAATTAGAATAAAAAAATCAAAAGAAGAAATATTAGATTTTAATTATAAAAACATTTCTTTAGATAATACAGAAATTAAATTAATTGATAAAAACACTGCAAGTAAAATTATAATAGAATATGAATGGTTAAAAACAATGCCATATATTGTTAAATATTGTTTTGGTATATATTTTAATACAGAAAATGGTCAAAAACTAGGTGGTGTTTTAGTTTTTAGTAATGATTATACAGAAAATACTGGTGTTTGGGATAAATATGGATTTACAAATAAAATTTTATTATTAAGCAGGGGTGTTTGTTTATGGTGGACACCAAAAAATACAGCATCTTTTTTTATTTCTAGGGTTTGTAAATGGTTAAAAAATAATACAAAATATAGAATAATAACAGCAACTGTTGACCCAGCAGCAGGTGAAATCGGAACAATTTATCAATCATTAAATTGGTTATATGTTGGTGTTATAAAACATAAAAATTATTCATCCTTATTAAATTTGTTAAGAACTTGTTTAATTCTATGTAGGTCGTAACTACTTATTTCACTATATTCACTAGTTTCTGGTTTTGTAGATAACAAATTTAACATACAAGTTTCTGCAAATACCAACATTTGTTTTTTACTATACTTTTTCTCTTCCATTGAGTCCATAATTTTTACGATTTTATAACAACAAATATAAGCAATTATTTTCACAATTCCAAATAAATGTTGTTGGTTAATATTAATTTTTGTTTTTCAATTTAAGTTTTCGTTAATAACTGCTTATATTTGAAACCGTTATGTCTGGTAATTATTCCAATAATAAAGAAACAAAAAGATTTTCAGTATTAATTGATGGTAAATTAAGATATAGTAGATGGGTTAGAAATAAATTGGGTACGATGAAAAAAAATGTTATTTTAAAACACTATCCCAATGCAATATTTTTACCACAATATAGAAAACATAGATATTTTTATTTTATAGACACACCAAGAAATAATAAAAAACATAAAACATCTATAAATCATTTAATATTACCATATCCTAAAAGAAATGATGAAATTATTGGCGTTATTTATAAAATAAAAAACAAAATAAACAACAAATTATATATTGGACAAACAATTCGTTCAATAAATGAAAAAATATTAGAATATAAAAATGGTTTGGGTAATGATTATATTAATAATGCATTCAATAAGTATGGTTGGGATAATTTTGAATTTACAATAATTGATACGGCAAAAACAATTCAAGAACTAAACAATAAAGAAATTAAATATATTAGTGATTATAAATCAAACCAAAAAGAATTTGGTTATAATATTGAAGGTGGTGGTAAAAATATAATACCAACAAAAGAAACTTTAGATAAAATGTCTATTTCTCATTTAGGTATTAAACAATCTAAAGAATGGATTAATAAAAGAATTTCAAAAGCAGGTAGTAATGATGCAAAAAAATACGGTAGAAAAAAAACAAAGCAAGATAAATTAATTTTAAGTAAAAATTCTTCTAAATATTGGTTAGGTAAAAACCATACAGAAGAAACTAAACAAAAAATTAGTAAAACAAAAAAACAAATTGGATTGTCTGAAAAACAAAAAGAAATAATTTGCAAAAAGGTATTTAAAGTTAATTTAAAAACTAATGAAATTATTGAATTTGAATCAACAAAAAAGGCGAGTGTTTTTGAAAATGTTAATCAATCCACAATATCAAGATGGTGTAAAAATGAAAAAAGAGTAAATGGTTATTTATGGAAAAATTAAAATATTAGTGGTTTGAATATATAAGCAGGTTTACCTTATAAAAATTATTAATTTAACTAATATAATTTAATATCTCTTTATAATAAACATTTAGATAATATTTTTAGAGTATATTTTTAATATTTCAAGAAATTTATTTTTAATATCATTTACATTAGATTCAATTAGTTTTAAGAATTTCTCTAACTTCATCAGATGAATTCTTATATACTTCTTTTAAGGTTTTATTTGTTTCTTCCATCATTTAATTATTTTTATAATATACGATAAATAATTTAAATTGTTACAAATTATTCAACAAAGTCAATTGTTTTAAAATTTTCCAATTCTAACGATAATTTTTCATAAATATCAATCAACTCATTTAATTTTTCATGTATTTTATACATAATATTAGCAATTTGGTTAATATTTATATTTAATAAAAAGACATCATTATAAAAATCTATCCAATTATTATTTATTTTATATTGACCAATAAATGTTAAATTTTTTTCTATGGGATTAAATTTAACTAATATTCTTCTATCACTATATTTTTCAAAATTTACTTTCCATTCCATAAATTTAAAATTTTAAGAGATATCTGTCCAATTTCTATCAAAGATTAATTCATTTTTTGCTCTTGTATATGCAACATATTCTAAATTTTTTTCTTGTAAAAATTCCCAATTTTTTGTTGTTTTCATTGGTAATAAATCTGGTCTTATTATAAAGACCCTATTTGCTTCAAGACCCTTTATTTTATGTATTGTACTTAAGCAAATTCCTTGAATTTCATCACTAAAAATTAAACCAATTTTATTTTTTAAATCAACAATACTATTTGATAATTTTGCTAAAAAAAGTAATGTTGTTACTTTATCTTCTAATGTAACATAACCACTATGTTCATTTGGGTTTAAAATACCTTCCTTTTTTAATTCTTTTCTATATTTAATTAATTCTCTATCCCAAAAAAGAATTAAATTGTCAATAGATTTAATATCACCAATTAATTCAATTAACTGAACACCAATATCAGAACCTTTCACAATTGCTTTTTTTTCTTGTTCTAAAAATTCAAAAAATAATTTAATTAATGGTATTGTTGTTCTACATAAAACAAAATCACCACTTTCTGCTTCTTTTAAAACATTACCATCCCTTACAATACCATCAGGTGCATTGGGTAGTGCTTTTATATCAGGTACAATTTCTTGTGCTTTTTTTATTACATTTTTTGAACATCTGAATGACGTTGATAATGGTAGTGTTTTAGTATTTGGGAATTTACTAAACCATTCAAACGCTTTTTCATCTGCTGCATTAAATCCATATATACAATTATGTGTTAATATATTATCAGCAACATATGTTTCGTATTTATCAATTTCTAAAGAATAAACTAAACCAGAATATTTTTCATATTTTAATTCATATATTTTTTGAATGTTGTGCAAATTTGCATTTAAACTGCAAATTTGCATTAAATCTGGAATAATATTAATTGCATATATTTCTAAAAAATTTTGATTATAATCCATATTCCAATTAGAATTCCATATCGGGTAGTTTGAATTTTTATTAAAATCATTAAATATTTTATCTTTATTTGCTAAATAATAATTAGCATCTTTATATGCATAATACAAAGAATAGTACGATTTTAAAATCCAAATTTTATTAACATCACTTTTATTCTTAAAAATTTTAAAAAAATCAATCTCATTTCTTATTGTGAATATACGTATGTGTTGAGTTTCATCCATCAATTCAAACAAACACAATACAAATTGTAATTGTTTTGTTTTTTTTATTTTAACCAAACATTTATGTTCTGGTGTATATTTAGATTCACATCCTCTTGAAATTATTTTTATTAAATTTCCATTATAATACCTACAACCAATATTGTTAATTTTACTTTTAATAAAGGAATTACTTTTTCTATCGTAAGAAATAATTAAATCACCAACATTTAAATTTTCAATATCCTTTTCTGTATTATCATTCATTAATATTTTTGTTCCTTTAGGTTGACATTGATAATAATCACCAACAGATATTAATCTACCTATATATTTACCAGTAGTTTTATCTTTTTTTATTAATTTTTCTACAATTTTTATTTGACAACGATTTAAATCTTGAACTTCATCAATAAAAATATAATCTTGAGGAAACATCCAAATACTACTATCTATTGCTGGTAAATATATCATATCAATAAAATCATAATTTTTTCTATCAATTGTTGATTCTTCTAATATTTTTAATATTCTTTTAATATCTTTATTTTCTTTAATTGGTATATTATATTTTTCAGCAATATTTGGAATAAATTCTGAATTTGTTGTTAATGTTAATCTACATAAATTAACCATTTTTTTTATATTATTTAAATATAAAGAAATATCATCGTTATCATCAAATTCATCGTTTAATTTCCAATTTTTTGATTTTGATTGTATTATTTTATCAATTTTAAATTCATCGAATTGTATTTTATCACCATATTTTCTTTTAATTGCAGACGTACCTAAACCATAAGTTGTATAACATCTAACATATTCGGGTAATTTTGTTTTTAATTCTTCTTGTATGTGTTTATTGAACGCTAAAAACATAATAGATTTATCTTTAGGTAATAATTTTACTGCATCAACTATGGTTGAAGTATTGTGTGTGATTGTAAAATCACCCAATAAAAATCTACCATTACCATTTAAAGTAAATCCAAAATATAAACCTTGTGATATAATATTTTCTTTTATTTTAAAAGAAAATAAATTATTGTAATTTGTTTTTTGTTTTCTTTTATATACTAAAGGTAATATGCTAGTATTTCCATTAATGTCAATTTTCCAAAAAATGTTATTTCGAAAAGAAAATATCTTTTTCTCTTTATATATAAAACCTAAACTTTCACATAAAAATTTCAAATTAACTATTTTCCTTTTTGAAATTATTGTTAGTTTGGATGTCCTGTTTTTTTTATTATAATAAACATCAAAAATACCCGCCAAGATTTTTTTTCTATTTTCAATAGAATTTATTAGATATTTGTCTGGTATTGATAAATGAATATTCTTTTTGTTTTTATCAATATTAAAAATAATACACTTTTGAAAATCATCGGAATAAAAACCCTTTTCATATTTTTTATTTAAACAAACACTTGTTTTATTTAAAACAAAAAAAGAATTATCTTTTAACTCCAACAATTTTTCTATTATTTTTCTTGTTAACCTAAAATCGACAAATAAAAATTGTTTTATATTATTTTTTAAATTATATCCTAACCATAATCCTAATAAATATGGATTTATTTCTGTTTTATTTTCTTGAAATTCAACAATGGATTTTTTTAATTTAATATTTTTTAAATAACCATTCCATTTTTTTGAATATTTGAGTTCATTTAGTGGTGTATCTAACAAAATTTTAGAAATTTCATTGTAATGTGTAATTACATGAACATCATTACAAACCCAAGAATATCCTATTTCATTTTTTATTTTATATAGTTTACCATATCCAATATTTTTATTCAATACTTTACGAGGCGATGAATCATCACCCATTAAAAAATCACCAATTTTTATATCTTGAACCCTTTTTATTGTTCCATCATACATCAATACTGGTGTATCATATCCAAGACATTTACCTGTACCAGCATATGCTTTTATTAAAATATTTTCAGGTCTTTTTTTTGTAAATAAAAATATTCTTTCTTGTTCTTTTGTTGGTTTATTAATCATTTGTAGAAATCCAATTATTGTTTAAAATCCCATTTTTTAATTTATATGTTTTCATTTCATTAAGAACCAAAACAGTTAATCCTTCTTTTCTTTCAAAAATTTTATTGTTATAATATATATATTTCATATCTAAATTATACAATTCTTCAATATTTTCCACCTGTATGTGATAATTTGAATTCAAAGAAAATGCAATATCTCCTTTATCTTTCATATTATTCCATAAAATTTTTGCAATTTCATCACTTATTTGTCCTAATAGTTTAATAGTATTATTCATGTGTTTAATTGCATTTTCAGAAAACTTATCATTCTTTTCAACATATATTTTTTCCAATAAATATCTTGTTAATTCTATTGCAAAAAATCTATCTTCTGGATTATTTTCATAATCATTTGATAAATCCACACAAGGTCTACCATTTTCATTTAATGTAATATCATATTCAATATTAAACATAATAAAAATAATATAATGCAAATATATATTATTAATTCTAATAAGACAACTAATTATAGCAATTTTTAGTATTTATATTAAAGAAATAAATTTAAATAATCCAATTATTAAATTATAAATATGGCACTTATATCAACAACAGAAAAAAATAAACTTTATTTAAAAGTTAAACATGTTTTAGGATATCCATTAAGACCTTTTGAAATAACTAATGAAATGATGGATTCATATCTTGAAATTGTTATTGAAGATTATTCTTCGTTAGTTAATAATTGGTTAATTAAACAACAATGGGTTAGTTTGGAAGGATTAAATAGGGAAAATAGTGATTTTTTGGCTGCATTTACTCATAAATCCAATGCATATATGAAAAGTTTTACATATGCTTATTCTAAACAATTGGGATTAGGTACAAATGCACCAGGAGCAAAAGGTTGGGAATTAAAAAGAGATTTTATTATAACTGAAGAAAACACACAACACTATTTAATACCTAAAGGTCGTGAAGTTAATGAAGTTTTATGGGAAACACCACCAATTATTGATGGTGGTCTAGTAGACCCATTTGCATTAAATGCTTGGAGTTCTGGATTAATGGGTATGTCTTATTTAGGTCGTCCTGCATTATATGTTCAACCAACATTTTCAACATTATTGGCAGCACAAGACCGTAGAATGAAACAAAGAGTATTACAATCAATTTTAACATATAGAATTACAGGATTAGAAACTGGTGAAAAATTATTACATTTATATCCAGTACCAAATGATAGATATGAAATTGCAAATAGTTGGGGAAAACATTATGCTGGTAGAAAAGTATGGTATTGGTATTATGATACAAACAATGGTAAAGATAGAGATAGATGTCTTGAAGAAAATGATGATGTCGTAAGATTACCATCAGACCCACCAACAAAAGTATTAAAATGGGAAGATATGAATGATGTTGCACAACAACAAATAAGAAATTTATTAATTGCTCAAGTGAAAATTGTTATTGGTGGTGTTAGAGGATTTTATAGTGGTGAATTGGGTGTTAGTGAAAAACAACTAACAATGGATTATCGTCATTTACTTGAAGAAGGTACAAAACTTAAAGAAGACACTGAAAGATTTATTATTGAACAATTGGATAAAATAAGTCAGGTTAATTTAACGGAAGAACGTGCGAAAATTGCAGAAAATGTTAATAGGGAACGTGGTTTTCAACCTTTACAATATCCTATTATTGTAATTTAAGTTTGAATTTCATATTCCACAATCATAAATATGATAATAATTCAATGATGACATTATTTTTCTAAACTTTTTTTTATAAATAATTATCTATTATTATAATTCTCATTACCATATCTTTCTTTTTTTGTTTTTTTCATTTTAATAACATTTTCCCTATTTTTCATTGGATTGTTTTCACCAAATTTTTTATATTTATCATTTGTATTTATATAAAAGATATTTTTTTATATGAAAAAAAGAAAACAATTTATTGACCTAGAATCAAATCGAATGGGTTTATTTATGAACAATAATTCATTTGATTTGGATATTATGTATGGTAGAAATTATTTACAAACAGATAATGCTCAAGAAATTATACTATATAAAATAAATGTTATTGAAAGTAAAACACATGACCTTTATGGTCAAGCAAAAGCAAAAGATAAAAAATATTTACCACCAGTAAGATTGTCCGTTATGGTTAATGTTGAACAAAGTAAGCAAGAATATTATGGTAATAATCAAAGCGGTATTGTTCGTGATGATACGGGTAGTTTGATTTTTGGTGTTTATTTAAAAGAATTGGAAGATAAAAAAATTGATATTGATAGGGGCGATATTGTTATGTATAACATGAGTGGTGAAAAAAATAGATTTTATGAAGTTGAAAATGCTAATAATGTTACCGATGAAACAACTAAAACAATTGGTGGATTTAAACCATATTGGAAACGTGTAACGGCAGTTCCAGTGCGTAGTGATGTTGTCGCATTATTCGAAGGTGGTGAACATGGAGAATTTAGAGTTTAATTTTATTTTTTATAAATCTTCTCCAAATAAATGAATAAAATGGTTGCCAATCGTTAAACTCAACAATACAAATCTCACCATTTTTTAATGTTTTATTTTCTTTATCATCACAATATTTATATTTTTCAACATCATTCCAATATATTCTATAAAAATCATCATCCGTTTCAAAAGAAAGCGAATGATTTAATTTTTCAATATGATTAAAATTTTTTTGAATAAAATTATCTCTACAATCTATTGCAAATAAACTATTAAATGTTGGTGATGATTTAATAAATAACGAAAAATTATTACCGTAATCTTTTCTTGCTATTAAATTTAGTGCCTTCCAATATGTTCTAGGTAATTCATAATCCCATTCTTTTTGTGTTGTGGCATATTCATATTCAATTTTACATATCAATTTCTTTTTTCTATCACCACTAATTTGTATTAATATAATATCGTTTTTATTGTATTGATTTTCACATTGAATTTCAAAAAAAATATCACATTTAACAAAAAAAAGTGGCATGTTTTTATTCAAATAATGACACATTATAAATTCATTTTGATGATTAATTTTATAATATTCATCAACCGCATTATAATTTTTCCCCATTATTTAACAAATGTTTATTCTTAATTTTATTCAATTCTTCTGATAATATTTTGTGTTGGTCTTCTGATTGAATACCTAAATCATCACCAAATTCAATGAAAATATCAATAACAAATTTAATATATTCTTTTTCTTTATTAGATAAATAAATGCTTTTTTTTATAAAAAGAAATAATCCTATTGAAAGAAATAGAATTATTAATATTAATAAAATAATTAATATAATGCATATTATTGTCATTCATTAAATTAATTCAAATTTTAATTACTTTTTTTGGTCTTTAGATAATCCAACAAACAATTCAAAATTTATTTTAGAATGTGATTGATAATTTACCAATTCAAAATCATCAATTGTTAAATTTGTTATATCTTCAAGTGTGTTTAAATTTTTATTAATTTTCATTTTCGGTAATTCAAAGGGCTTTCTTTTTGTTTGATTTTTAATATTTTCAATATGATTAAGATAAATATGTGTACATCCACCAATCCATATAGCAACACTTGGAATCATATTACATGCTTTTGCCATTAACATTAATAATAAACTCATTGATGCTAAATTATATGGAACACCAAGCGCAACATCACATGAACGTTGATACATGTTTAAATCAAGATAAAATTTGGGTATGTTATTTGTTTCCAATAAATCTAAATTTGTTTCAAATAACATTTTTGGTAATTTTAATTCTTTTACTGCATATTTAATGCGTTCTTTTTTCGTTAATGGTCTTACAATAAAATGATAAAGTAAATGACAAGGTGGTAATGCCATGTTATTAAAATCAGATTTATTCCAAGCATTTATAATATGATAACGACTATATGGATTATTTTTTAAACCATCAATAACATCTTTAACTTGGTCAATACCATTTTGATTTCTCCATTGATAACCATAAACTTTATCCAAATCACCGGTCGGCAATATATGTAGTTGCCTTGCACGAACTTAAAAAATTAGTATAAACTTTAATATACAATTACATATATTGCTTGTTAGCAAACGTTTTTTATGATAGCATATAAGTTAATTAGAAAATTGAAAGATGGTAGTTTATCACCATTGTTCATAAATAAAAAGAGTAGAATACCAATTGGGGTGTGGTTAGATGCAGAAGAACACCCAACAAAAGGATTTGCATTTAGGAAAGGTTGGCATTGCACACTGAAACCAATAGCACCACATCTTTCAACAAAAAATAGGGTTTGGGTAGAGGTTGAGATAGAAGATACTGAACTATATAATAGACCAGAATCACAAGGTGGTACTTGGGTATTAGCACAAAAGATGAAGGTGATTCGGGAGTTAAATGTTTGCTAACGTTCCTCAGATATATTTAGGTTTTCTTTTTTAATATATACATAAAAATAATTTAATAATATGAAAAGTTCAAATAATGTAAAAAGTTTCAATGAATTCAATGAAAGCTTGAATATATCTGATGTTAGTGATAGTTATTCGGTGATTGGTAGATGGACTGAACCAGATGGTACAGAAGAATGGGATGTTATACATAAAGGACCGCTAACATATGATGAAGCACTAAAAGTAGCAGTAGCCGATGGTAGAACTTGGGATGAAAATGTACCATCTGATAGGAAGAATTTACCACATAGAGAAATACCTATAAGATTTGAAAAACTTCAAAAGATGATAGAAGAAGAACGTAGTAAATAATTATCACTAACGGGATGTAGGTATGTACAGTGCGGATAAATCAGACAATATTATGAGTAGAAAACGAAACATATTAGAAGAAGAAAAGCTAAAGAGAGCCGATGTTTTAGCATTGGATATACCTGCTGTTAGTAGCAGTGCTTTGGCTAAGGTTGAACGATACAACCAATTAAGGAAAGAAATGGAAGAAGAAATTTTGCGATTGAACCCAATAATAGACGACCTATCATATCTCTTTAATATTGGCACAGTAGAAGAGCGAAAAGAATTACAAGGCAAAATTTCAAAGTTGGAATGGGCAGTATATCAGATGAAGCATTGCTGCTAACGGAATTGATAAACACAGTTGAACGTAAAACTTAACTATATGACAGAACAACAAATTACAGATGAAGCAATAAAATATTGCTCCTGTATAGATTTTACAGATGATAAAAACCTTAATGAAAAGGGTAGAGATAAAGTTAGAGAATGGTCTAAGCAAGATTTTATTGCTGGTGCTAAATGGATGCAAGAACAATTGCGTTTATTTAATGTTAGCCAGCAAAGCGAACCGTTATTTTGCGATTGTAAAGAACCAAACTTTGTAAATACATCTGCTGATAATGAACAATTATATTGCTCTGAATGTGAACTACCAAAGCAAAATAATTGTGGCTAACGGTCGGCAATATGAAACGTAACCTAACCACAAACTTTGAATTAACAACTGAACTATAATAGGTTATGTTTTATACACCTTGTTATGCTCTCGTGCCGACTTATTAAGCACAAATATTTATTTGAAACACGAAAGAAAAACAAAAAGAATTTTAGGGTGGATTTTTTAAAATTGAATATTTATATATATATATATAAAAGTAAAATTATGAACGAAGATATTAGAAAAATGATTGATAAAGTTAAGAACTTTAAACAATTTGTGAATGAAGTTAATTATCTAAACCCAAACCAATTTGGTAAACCAAAAAAAGATAACACACTTATTGGAAAAACTATACGTGTATATCATGGTATTGACAGAAGTGGTGTTATTGAAAAAATTTTAAAAAATGGGTTAAGCGGAAATCAAAAAATTAATAGGGTAAATAGCAATAATACTGCGTCAGATAATGGATTATTTGTTACAATTAATTTTGATTTAGCAAAAACATACGCTTCTTCTGGTAATATAATTGAATTTACTGCAAATATTGATGATTTAATGCCAGTCCAAGATGGTGCTTCTGGAACTTATGATTATAAAACAGCATATGATAATTTATTATCACCAACAAAAAGTGAAGCGTTATATATGGGTGATTTAAATCCAAATATGATTAAATTTATATGGAAATATGATGGAAAAACTTATAAATGGAATAAATATGAAAGAAAAGAGTTCATAAAACAACATAATATTAACACTAAAAAGGGTCCATTTGATATGTTTTTACCAAATGATGATTTTGATATGGATAAGATAATTGGTCTTTATAGGGGTGAAATTAAAAGTGATGATTTTAAAGGATTTATTGCCAAATTAGCAACAGCAGAAATAGATGAATTATCTAAATTAGGGTTTTTCTTTCCCAAACAAATTAAACAAATTATTAAGTTAAGAGATGATGGGTTTTTTGAGAAATATCTTTAAAAGGTGTGTTGGAAAATTCTTTTTGTTTTTCATCACAAATGTTAAATCGAAGAACTGAACTAAGGCATTGCATATAACGGTTGCGTGTATGAAACGTAGCCACACACGACACTTGATATAAACCACAGA
>ERZ795050.2090-NODE-2090-length-23350-cov-5.667311_pt1 | contig 23350 bp, 22 predicted proteins | sample MGYA00375134_ERZ795050 | MGnify/ENA primary metagenome ERZ795050 (study PRJEB30179, sample SAMN05720221) | activated sludge metagenome | isolation source: Anaerobic digester | place: Japan | collected 2015-05-26 ... | reverse complement strand
CCTTGTAATCCCTCCCGGCCAGTAGCGTTTCAGACCCCTGTCGGTAACCTCCCTGGCAAGTATATTCCTTTCCTTTGGCTTTATCTGCGCGGCGCAGTGCAGGAAAACAAACAGGAAAACAATTGAAGATGAAACCTTTACGACATCATTTCTGAAATTATTCATTTTCTTTTTATAAATAGTTTATTCAATCCTGTATGCATACAGCAAATATACCAAACGGATTAAGATATCCGGCATGTAAAAAAAAGGGGCTTCCGGCGGAAGCCCCTCGATGAATCATTTCTGCCTGGCTATTTCCTGGTCAGGCTGAAATTTACCACAGTGCGGTTTGCCGCAACCACATTTATATCTTTATAACTTACAGTGTCGTAGTTTTCCTTGGTTGCAAATACGGAGTATGTACCGGCGGGGATACCAATCATTGCATAATAGCCAAGCGTATCGGTGAATGCTGTTGTAATAACGGTATCTCTTGTGAGCCATACTTTTGCATTTGCCAGTTTCACTTTTGACGTATCGGAAACAAAACCTTCAACCCTGCCTGCAGAGGAATTGTTGACGGCCCTTATAACCGGTTTAAAGATGAATCCGTTTACGCCAAGATGGTGATTCAGATTACCAAGCATGACGAACGATCTGCTCAGATCGAAATCGAGCAGGAGCTCAGAGGTCAGTCCTCCTCCGACCACAAGTGCAGGTCTGATAAAAATCTTTATGCCGGTCTGCGGTCCGCCTGGCACCTTGCAGTGGAAGGGTGAATTCTGTTCGCGTATCTTAAGGCCGGCGTTATCCACGTAAAGTCTAAGCTGGTCGTAGGTGCCTGCAGGAATTTCAAGGTCAAGGAGTTCTTTTGTGATCCCGTTTCTAAGGTTAATAAGGTCAAGAGTAATAGTATCTTCCGATAAAACTATGAACGGATTTTCACCGGGAGTGTAGTTGTGCCCTGCTCTTTTAAGCTCTATTTTAGTAATAGTGACGGTTGCCGACTCAACATAACTGATGTTGAAAGGGTCGTCTGTCACTTTTACTATAAGTCTGCCCGTTTCATTCTCGGTTTTTGTGCACGCTGATATCAACAATGCCAGTGCACCCGCAAATACGACTATTTTTTTCATTACTCCAGGTTTTTATTTTTTCGCCTCTAAAATAATTCAGGTAAAATGAATTTCTGATGAAGATGATTTAAGGTGCCAGAAAAAACCCCGCAAAGGGGGTTTTTCCCGAAAGGAAAAGATTGCTTATTTCCTTCCTGCACCGGCTGCGGTGCTCTTCTGAACCTTAACGGCATTCTTCATGGCGTTTCCTTTGGCGTTGCAGTTCAGGTTGCCCTTCTGATTTTTTGCAGAGGTTTTGTTCTGTTTCTTCAGCTGCTGGGATTCTCCCTTGTTCTGAGCCTGTTCGCGCACAACTTCACCTTTGCCGGTTCCCGACTCGGTGTTCCTGGCGGTTTCGCTGACAGCCTGCCCGTGAGTTGCGGGATCCTGTATCTGCTGTCTTACCCTTGTCTGCTGTTGTGTCTGGTTCTGAACAGCAGACTGGTTCTGCACCTGGGTCTGGGTCTGGGTCTGAGACTGCGGCTGGGTTTGTGCCCTGTTTCTTGTCTGAGCCTGCGCCATCATTGCAGCACTTATAAGAAGTGCTATTCCGGTAAGTAATAATCCTCTTTTCATAGTATTTAATTTTTAAATTATTAACAATTCAAAAATATACCTGTGAAAATGAAGATTTTATGAAAAATCAAAAAAAAATAAAAATAATTTTTGTTCCTCTTCCCGGTTCGGACTCTGCACTGATCTGAATGTTATGAAAATCTGCAATGGTTTTCGTAATTGCCATTCCTATACCTGTACCGTCGCCGCTGTTCCGGTTTCTGTTTCTGAAACGCATAAAAAGATTGCTGACCTGCTCCCTGTCCATCCCCTTTCCGTTATCTGATATTGTCAGAATGAGCCGGTTCTGACTGTCTGACATTGTTTCAATTCTTATCTTTCCGCCCTCCCCTGTATTTTTTAGAGAGTTATTCACTACATTATACAGCATGGAGAAAATAAGCGACCGGTTCACTCTCTCCAGGGTTCGGTTATCCTTGAGACTGCTTTCAATTTCTATTTTTCTGTCCTCTGCAAGAGGTTTAATTTCCTCCATTATCTGGTCAAGTATTTCATTTACAGGGAAGGAATCCTCTTTCAGGAACTGCCGGCTCTCTATCCTGGCAATAAGCAGAAGGGAATTCACCAGGCTCTGCAGCCTTTGAAGTGTTTTAAGTGATTCGGTTATTTTTATTTCTGTTTCCGGATCCTTCACCCCTGAGAGAAGTATGTTTTCGAGCCTGCTGCGAAGAACCGAAAGAGGTGTCATAAGCTCATGTGAAATGTTGTAGGTTATCTCCCTCTCTTTCTCAAACGAACCCTTTATCCTTTCCATAAGACCGGTGATCGAAGAATCGAGTTCTCTGAAATCGTACGTTGATGTATTTATCCTTGTGCTGTCGAAATTGTCGGGAGAAGATATATTTTCAAGTTTAGCTGTAATCCTGTATAGCGGCTTTAACGTGAGCCTCGTAAACTGGTAATCCGAAACAAATGTTACTACAATCACTATAACCAGGAAGAGAACGACAATATTTATAATATTTCTTCCGGTCTGCCGGACTCTTGCCAGGCTTTTTCCCACTTCAAGAATATATGTTTTACCGTCAATGGTAAGGGAATAGCTCAGTACCCGGTAATCAATAATTTCATCATCAATAAGCCGTCTCTCCACATTTATCTGGTTAATCTCGGTACCCGGCGCAGCATATTCAAGGCTGATAAACTCTTCCTTCAGAATATTGTAACTTCCGAAGGAACTGTCGGCTTCAGGTTCCAGGAAAGGTTCAATACCCACCCGTGAAATCATGGATATTATTTCCTCCCTTTTCTCAACAAGTTCGTTGTCTATCTGCCTCAGATTGAGTCGCTCGGTTATTAAAGGCATAAAAAGCAACAGGAGGGCTGCCACGGCCAGCTTTGATAACAGGTTAAAGAGTGCAAGTTTTACTTTTAATCTCATCCTGCCTGAATGGATCAGTTTTCACCTGTTGTCACCCTGTAGCCAACACCTCGGACAGTTTCGAGCCAGGGTGAAGGAGCGTGGGCATTAAGTTTCTTCCTCAGGTTCTTAATATGAACGTCAATAAAGTTACTGTCGTATTGATCGTCAAGAATATTTCCCCATATATGTTCATAAAGCTGCTGCCGGGTGAGGACTTTGTCGTGGTTAAGAACAAGGTACAGCAGCAGGTCGAATTCCTTTTTTGTAAGGTCAACCCCGGCACCCTTGCAGAACAGACGGCGCGAATTGATTTTAACTGTGAATTCACCCAGTTGGATATCGTTGTCAGGCACCTTGAATTTTCTGCGGGCCACCGCATTGATACGAGAGAGAAGTTCGACAAGGGCAAAAGGTTTGGCCAGGTAATCGTCGGCGCCGAGGTCAAGGCCTTTTACCTTATCCTCAACGGCTCCCCTTGCTGTTATAATTATGAATGATGCCTCCGGGTTTACCTTCTTTGCCTCTTTAATAAGGTCAAGCCCGTTATAATCGGGCAGGCCCAGGTCGAGCAGAACGAAATCATAAAGGTTTACGGCAATCTTTTCTGAAGCCTCCCTCCCGGTATGAGCCACTTCTACAAGGAAGTTCTCCCGTGTAAGGAAAGATGAAATTTCCTTTGCAAGGCTCTTTTCGTCTTCCACAATCAGAACATTCATTGCCGGAATTATAATATTTTCAGGTAAAGACCCACGAGAAACTGGAATCCTTTGGTTCCCGGGTAAACTGAATCGTCATACATCGGGTAAATGTATCCGGGCTCCACCTCGAAGGTAATGCGGTCGGAGTTGAAAGAGACAGGTATTCCCATATCCATCTCCATCAGTCCGAAAATGTTTGTATATTTTGTTGTTGTAACCGTCTGATATCCGCTGTTTCCCTGCTTTCTGTAGGGAGGTGTTGTGTAAATGCTTACCACGCCTGTAGTGGTCTCCGACCGGGTAACAGTTCCAAAGAGCAGATTAAAATATGGTTCAAATGAAAAGTGCAACTTCTTTTTGGAGAATTCCGGAGTCTGAAAGTACCTTGAGTTTTTAATCTGGTAATAGGGTTTAGCACCTTCAACAAGGAAACCTCCGGCACACAATTTTGTATACAGAATTTTCCAGTCTATTCCAAGGTCAATCTCTCCGTATGTAAAACTGCCGAAGAGAGTGTCGGTGAGTGATGAGTGTACGTTATATCTTGATATTCCGGCAGAGATATCGAACCATGAATTGAATGTATGGCTGAAAGTTGCCGACAGTGTATAAAATGCCATAAACGGGTCCGTATCTGAAAGATGAACTGCAGATCCGCTCAGGAACAGTTTATTAGCCAGGCTGTAGGTAAGGGATGCATAGCTGTAAGGTTTGTTTCCTGAAATTGTAGAACCCATATATACCATATTATTTCCGTAACCAAGTCCGGCAAAAAGACCGTGGATGCTTTCCTTCTTTCCGGAAACCCCGGCCATAGAATCCGAGCCGGCATAAACTGTTGAATCAGCCTGGGCAATCAATTCCTGCTTCGGGCTCAGAAGACACAGAATCACAGCAAATATCCTGGTTATTTCATATTTTCTCATAGTACTGTACTTTTTCTTAAGAGACTGTGGTTATCTTCCTCCCCTTCTCATAGCCCCTCCGGGTTTCCCCATCCCTTTAGGAATTGATGAACCGGAAGGCCTGGTTATCTGAGGAGGTCTGGCGCTCCTGGCTTTTGTCATATCGGGACGTGCACTTTTTATCTGCTTCACATCCGGCCCGTTACCGCCCTGGGCACCCTGCTGTGCAGCGTTGCCGGCCTGGTTTCCGGCCTGGTTCTGATTCTGAACCTGGTTCCTGACCTGATTCTGATTCCGCTCCTGATTGCCTGCAACAACCTGCTCCTGCTTTACCTTTGAAGTATCGCCGGTTACCCCTGAAGCCTGGGAAAAACACGGTGCTCCGGTAACAAGGAAAAAAGCCGCTGCTATGATACCCGCTCTGATATTTTCAAACTTTTCCATCCTGTCGCAAATAACTATTCTGTTGCAAACATACCGTTACAAAAATGAAGAAATGATGAAAACAAACCATGCTGTCATTTTTTCACCGGTATATCTGTACACAGGTTTTGTTTTTTTTGGTTCATGAAGTAAATTTACCAAAAAGTTGCCATTATGATTGTGACATGTGTTTACGTAAATGTAAAACCCGGAAAGGTTGATGAATTCATCAGCCACTCCACCGAAAACCACAGGGAATCAGTTAAAGAACCCGGAAATCTACGCTTCGATTTCCTCCAGATGGCCGATGATCCCTGCAGGTTTCTTATTTACGAAGCTTATGAATCTGAAGCTGCAGCGGCTGCCCATAAAAACACTCCCCACTACCTTAAGTGGAAATCTGCGGTTGAAGGGATGATGGCCGAACCCCGGAAAGGTGTCAGATACAATATACTTCAGCCTTCAAACAGGGAAGCATGGTAGGACCATTCATTTTCTCACGTCTGCCGGTAATCCATTTCGGCCCCGCCAAAATTGACAATCTTGCAACAATTGCTGCAGGATACGGACGGTCGGCGCTTCTGGTGACCGGTTCCGCTTCATTCATCGCATCACCCATGGGGGAGAAGGTATTGAAATCACTTGCTGAAAAGGGAATCCGGGTCAGAAAGGTTCAGGTCACCGGCGAACCGTCACCGGCTATTGTGGATAAGGCTGTATCGGAGAACCGGGCACCAATGCCTGATGTTGTTATAGCAATAGGCGGAGGCAGCGCCCTTGATGCCGGTAAAGCCATCTCTGCCATGCTGCTTCCCGGCGGAAACCTGAAAGATTACCTGGAGGGTGTCGGCACAAGGGAACATCCCGGTCAGAAAGTTCCTTTCATCGCTGTCCCGACCACTGCGGGAACAGGCAGCGAGGCGACAAAAAATGCCGTTATCTCCGAAGTGGGAAGCAACGGGTTCAAAAAATCCCTTCGTCATGAAAATTTCGTACCTGATGTTGCGGTTGTGGATCCTCTTCTTACAGTCACATGTTCACCGGAGATAACGGCAGCAAGCGGGATGGACTGTTTTACTCAACTTACCGAGGCATACCTTTCGACAAAAGCAAATCCCATGACGGATGCCCTTGCCCTGAAGGGGATTGAAGCTGTGGCAAGGTCTCTGCCTGAAGCCTTCAGAGACGGTAAGAATACCGGAGCCCGTGCCGGCATGTCATTTGCCGCCCTGTTATCAGGGATCTGCCTCGCAAATGCAGGACTGGGAGCTGTTCATGGTTTTTCATCAGCTGTAGGTGCCATATACGAAGTTCCACATGGTATTGTTTGCGGAACACTTATGGCAAAGGCAAACGAGGTCAACGTAAGAGCTCTCAGAAGAGACAGAAGTGCAGACCGGGCGTTAGCACGGTACAGTGAGATGGGTAAAATCGTTCTGGGGGAAGAGGGCAGAACGGAAGATTACTACATCGACGGATTTATTGATTACCTGTTCAGGCTTACCGACGAGCTCAGGCTTCCCCCGCTTGGAAGATTCGGCGTCATGAAAGCCGATATTCCGGGAATTTGTATGAATACCGACTTAAAAAACAACCCGGTAAAACTGACTCAGGAGGAGCTGGCCGAAATTGTGGAATCAAGGATATGACCAAATGACCAAACGTGCCTGGTTCAGGTTTTACGAGGAATTAAATGATTTTCTGCCTTCCTCCAGGCGGAAAGTTGCCTTTCCCCTTACCATCAAAGGGACACAGACCGTAAAGGATGCCATTGAAGGATGCGGCGTCCCTCACGTGGAAGTTGATCTGATTCTGGTTAACGGCAAATCAGTGGATTTCAGTTACAGGCTTAAAAACAGCGACCAGGTATCAGTCTATCCTGCTTTTGAAACTCTCGATATTAAAGATGTAACACATCTGCGCGAAAAGCCTCTGAGAGAGCCCGCCTTTATACTCGACGTACACCTGGGCAAACTGGCCAGGTACCTGAGGCTGTGCGGATTTGACTCCCTTTACCGCACCGACTATGAAGATATTGAGATAATTAACATTGCTGCACAGGAGAGAAGAATCATCCTGACAAGGGATAAGAAACTTCTTGCAAACAAAAAGGTTACGCATGGTGTTTGGATTCGATCACAGAAACCTGCCGAACAGTTCAGGGAAGTATTTGACAGGCTCGATCTGGGGAGCAGGGTTAACCCGTTCACAAGGTGCATGGGCTGCAATTCATTGCTTGCGGAAGTGAATAAAGAGGAGATTTCCGACAGGCTGCATCCGGGAACAAGAAAGTATTACAATGCTTTCAGCATCTGTACGGGCTGCGGAAAAATCTACTGGGAAGGGTCACATTATGAAAAAATGAAACAGGTGGTGAAGAATTTTACCGGCCATTCTATACCCTGAACTTTTTACCGAAAGATTTTCTATATTTACTAAAACCTGAAAAATTACAAACCAAAAAACCTATTATCATGAAACCTAACCTCATCAAAGTCATTTTACCGGCTATTCTTTTGTTATTTTTTTCACAGAACTCCTTTAGCCAGCTCCCGAAAGAGACTGAGGCTCAGAAAACCCAGCGGATGAAATGGTGGACCGAAGCCAGGTTCGGAATGTTTATTCACTGGGGCCTTTATGCACTGCCTGCGCGCCACGAATGGGTGAAGAACAGGGAAAGAATGACCAACGAACAATACCAGAAGTATTTCGAACTTTTCAATCCCGACCTCTTTAACCCCCGTGAATGGGCGAAGATGGCTAAAGAAGCGGGCATGAAATATGTTGTACTGACTGCAAAACATCACGAGGGTTTCTGCCTGTGGGATTCAAAATTCACCGATTACAAATCGACCAACACTCCCTTCGGCAGGGACATAATAAAGGAATATGTTGAGGCATTCAGGGCCGAGGGGCTAAAAGTGGGATTCTATTATTCACTTATCGACTGGCACCATCCCGATTACACCATCGACAGGCAGCATCCGCTCCGCCAGGAGTCTGATTCGGCTTATGCACGCCTTAACAGGGGAAGAGATATGAACAAATACCGTGAATACATGAAAAACCAGGTAAGGGAACTGCTTACCAATTACGGCGAAATAAGCATCATCTGGTTCGATTTCTCATTCCCCGGGCAGTATGGCAAGGGGCGTGCCGACTGGGATTCGGAGGGCCTGCTGAAACTGGCACGCTCGCTGCAACCAGGTATAATTGTCGACGACAGACTCGACCTCAGGGATGTTGAGGGAGGATGGGATTTCACCACACCCGAACAGGTAAAAGTTGAAAAATGGCCTGAGTATAACGGCAAGCGTATCCCATGGGAAACATGCCAGACTTTCTCCGGTTCGTGGGGTTATTACCGCGACGAATACACCTGGAAGAGTCCTGCCCAGCTTCTTGAACTGTTAATAGAATCGGTAAGCAAAGGCGGAAACCTGCTGCTGAATGTAGGTCCCACAGGACGAGGAATGTTTGATAACCGCGCACAGGAGCGCCTGAAGGCAATGGGCGACTGGATGAAATTCAACAGCCGGTCAATTTATGGTTGCACCCAGGCTCCCGATGAATTCAAGGCTCCGGCAAATACACTACTCACCTATAACCCTGCCACCAAAAGACTCTATGTCCATATGCTGGCGTATCCGCTTAACAGACTTACCCTGCCGGGCATGGCCGATAAAGTAAAATATGCACAGTTTCTTCACGATGCATCCGAAATCAGATTTACCACCGTCCAGAATACAAATGATCTGTCACTCCAGCTGCCGGTACTTAAACCTCCTGTTGAAATTCCGGTGATTGAGTTATACCTGAAATGATTTACGGATGTCGGGAAGAAATCCGGTCATATTAATTCTGATATGCATTCTGACAATATTTCCGGTCATTAATGCAGGCTGCAAAGGAAAAAAAGCAGATCAGAAAACATCTTCTGATATACAATCCGGACTTTCCGACAGCACATATATCTTTAACGGAATTAACCTCGACGGCTGGGAAGTAACCAATTTCGGCCCGCAGGGTCCGGTTAGCGTCGTAAACGGTCAGATAATTCTCGGCATGGGAGACGGGTGTACCGGCATAACTTACAGGAAACCCTTCCCCGAAACAAACTATGAAGTCTCACTCGAAGCCATGAGAGTTGCCGGAACCGATTTCTTCTGCGGGCTGACATTCCCCGCCGGTAAGGACCCCTGTACGCTGATTGTCGGAGGATGGGGCGGCACAGTGGTCGGCCTGAGCAGCATTGACGGAAAGGATGCCTCAGAAAACGAAACAACCAGGTATATGAACTTCGAAAAGAACAGATGGTACAGGATAAAACTGAAGGTTACAGATCAGAAAATTGAAGCATGGATCGATGAAGAAAAGATTGTTGATTTTTCCATAAGCAAAAGGTCTCTGTCGGTAAGGCCCGAAGTTGAGCTTTCAAGACCTTTCGGAATAGCCTCATGGTGCACAACTGCAGCATTAAGAAATATAAGAGTAACAAAAACTGAACCGGATAAACTGATTCGCCCTGATTGAAAAAGGCATCCTATACAGGAGTATTTATTCTGGCTTTATGCCTGCTGTCAGATAAATCCACCGGTTCCTGCACTCAGAAACCTGACAGCATTTATTATTTATTCGGCGTTTATGCGCACTATGGTTTTATCATTCCTCATTCAGAGGCAATCAGGGATGTCTCAGGCTCGAATCCATACGGCATAGAGTTTAACCTGAATATCCTGAACACAACGCAGAAAAGCCGCAGCGTATTCAGCGGATACTGGTTTTCCGGATTACAGGCTGCATGGTTCAGTTTTAATAATCCGGAAATACTTGGCGGAGCATTCCTTCTAACCGGTTATGCCGAACCGCTGATCATCAGGCACGAAAAATTTTTGTTTTCCGTCAGAGGGGGAGGCGGCATTTCTTACCATACAAAAATATACGATGAAACAGAAAACCCTCTGAATAAATTCTTCTGCACCGGAATAAGTTTCCCAATATATGTCAGTTCAAGGCTCAGGTTCAGGCTGACTCCCTCTCTTTATGTGAATATTACAGGCACCTACAATCACATTTCCAACGGCGGCATAAAACAGCCGAATTACGGAATGAACTTTCCCACCATCTCGGCCGGTGCCGAATACATGCCGGTTTTACTGCCCTCTCTTGCAGGAAAATCCGAAAAGGATTATGGTTACAGAGTTAAACCCTGGAGTGTTTCCCTGCAGGGGCTTATCTCCTACAAGGTTGTCGATAAAACGGAAACTTATCCTGAAAAGGGTACCCTGGCCACCGGAATACATTTTAAATTAACCCGCAGGACCGGCTATCATTATGCATTAAGCGTTGGTGCTGAATACATTAACGACAGGGCTCTGGAAGAAATCATTTCGAGGGACGGACTGAATACCGACCATAAAAGAGTGGCTTTCACTGCCGGGCAGGATCTCATTTTCGGCAAGGTCTCTTTCAGCCAGCACCTTGGAGTATATCTTTACTATCCTTACAGGGCCAGGGATCCTGTCTATCAGAAATATGAGCTATCGTACAAGGTCTCCGGCGGGCTTTCGGCCGGACTATTCCTCAAAGCCCATACCTACGAGGCAGAACTCCTGGGGGCAACGCTGAGCTGCAGACTTGCCGGATGGTAGTTTTGCAATTGGTCATGAGGTCTTTTCTGAGACCCGTTTCGCGGGGTAAATTCCGCGGAAACTTCTACCGGCATTGTCGTAGCGGTTCTACCCGAGGCTTCCCACTGCCTTCTCCACTGCATCAAGTATCTCGCACGATTTAACCAGTTCCTTCATCCTGGTGTGATCGGGATAAAGCGGGCGGTCAATGTCGAGGAACTCCACATATTTGCGGATTACATCTTTTGCGGTTTGGGTTCCCTTTCCGAATTTATATTCATCCTTCCTGAAATCAAGCGCCTGTGCGGCAGCCATAAACTCTATGCCAAGGATTCCGTAAGCGTTATCAAGTATCTGGTTGTTCTTTATTGAGGTGTTCATACCCATTGAGACGAAGTCTTCCTGGTCGGCTGCTGCAGGTATTGACTGTATTGAAGCCGGTGTGGAAAGGATACGCTGTTCAACGATAAGTGTATCGGCGGTGTACTGGCTGAGCATCATTCCCGAGAACATGCCTGCTCCCCTGGTCAGAAAATCGGGCAGGCCTACGCTCAGCGCCGGGTTGTTGAGCCTGTTCATTCTTCTCTCCGACATTACGCTTACCATAGTGATGCAGGCACCTGCCATATCCATCGGAACGCACACGGGTGTTCCCTGGAAATTGGCTCCGGTAAGAGTAAGATTCTTTTCAGGCACAAAAACAGGGTTGTCCCCCACCCCGTTCAGCTCAATCTCAACCTGTTCTTTTGCATAGGCCAGCATATCGTGGGCAGCGCCGATAACCTGAGGTGTCGATCGCATTGAGTAGGCATCCTGCACCTTGCTTTTCAGCCTGCCTTCAAACAGGTCACCTCCCTCAATGCATCTGCAGATAGCCTTTGCACTTCTAACAGCACCTTTAAAGCCCCTCAGTTCGTGGAGGAGAGGATTATACGGCTTCATATTTGCCTTCAGGGCTTCGAGCGACATAGCCGCAGCAATCTCGGCCTGTTTGAGCCATTTGTTTGCGTCGTAAAGCCATAATGCGCTCATGGCCGTAAGCATGTTGCTCCCGTTTATTGCAGCCAGTCCGTCACGTGCTTCAAGTCCCGGAACCGTTATCCCCGCCCTTCTCATGGCTTCGGCGCCATCGAGAAGCTCTCCGTTGTAATATGCCCTGCCCTCTCCGAGCAAAAGCAGGGCAATCTGCGACATGGGCGCCAGGTCGCCTGAAGCCCCGACAGAACCCTTCTGGCACACATATGGCGTGACCCCCCTGTTAAGCATCTCAACTAGTGTTTCTGTGATTTCGAGGCGGTTGCCCGAATTTCCGTGAGCATGTACGTTTATCCTTCCAAGCATCGAGGCCCGCACAACCTCCACCGGTGCCGGATCACCAATACCTGCTGCATGATTATAAATAAGATATCTCTGAAAATCCCTTATCTGGTCGTCGTTAAGAACGACTTCCGAAAACTCGCCTATTCCCGTGTTGACACCATACATGATCTCATGCGCAACTAGCTTTTTCTCAAGCATGGCGCGGCATTCAAGTATCCTCTTCCTGGCATCGGGATGAAGCTCAACCTTCTGACCGTGCCGGGCTACATTAACAACATCTTCTACTCTAAGATTATATCCTGTAATAATCAGATTTTCCATTTTATTTGATTAAAAGGTGAAACAAAAAGAATTATCAAGGCTGATGCCTGGGCACAACCTGTTTATGGAATAATGTTATGTTCACTGAAAGAGCCCGGTGCGGTTGATTTGAATCTTGTATTTCAGAAACCAGTTAAAGTCCATGGGCTGACAATTTATACAAATATAGTAAATTTAACAGTAGTGTCCGGATAAAATTCCAAATTGTGTATAGCTCCCAAAGTAGCAAGGTATGAAATCGAAATATTCGTTAGTCTGAATGCCATTTTCTGGTTTTTCATGTACTCACCCCCTGCCTTCGCAAGGCTCAGGCTTCCCCCTCTCTACGGCGTAGAGAGGGGGATTGAGGGGGTGAGTTCGTGTTGAACCGGAGTAATAAGGAACAGCTACTTTTCGGATTGCGGGTTATTATCCGGATACTATGTAAATTTAAGTTTATTACCGGAGCCTTATTATGGTTTGTTTTCTTAATACCGGCATGAATCATTATTCAGATTTCAATTAATAATTAAATTTATAACCTCTGAAAAAATCTATGGCTATGAAAAATCTCATCAAATCATTAATCATGTTTTTAATCGTAACTTCAACTTTATCATGCACATCGAAGAGTGATAAAACCGGTGAGCCGGATAATCAGTTCAACTACTTTGTCGACCAGTTTGAAGACATGCGTGTACTCCGGTACAGGCTGCCCGGTTTTGAATCGCTAACGCCAAAGCAGAAAGAGTTGATTTATTATCTCAGCGAAGCTGCCCTGTGCGGAAGAGATATTCTCTGGGACCAGAACTTCAGGTACAATCTTCTTATAAGAAAGACTCTTGAAGCTATCCTGCAAAGCTATCCGGGAGACAAGGAGACCGAAGAGTACAAGGCATTTCTGACATATTGCAAGCGTGCATTCTTCGCCAACGGGATACACCATCACTATTCTTCCGATAAGTTTGTGCCAGGGTTTTCAAAAGAATTTTTTACCGGTCTTGTAAAAAACTGCGATCCCTCACTGCTTCCGACCGGAAACGGAAAATCGGCTGACGATCTCCTGAACCTAATTGTACCGGTAATTTTCGATCCTGCACTATTCCCCAAAAAGGTTGAGCGGGGTGAAGGAAAGGATATCATTGCAGAATCGGCTTCGGGCTTTTACGAGGGCGTTACCCAGAAAGAGGTGGAAAAATTCTATGCAGCCCTGACCGACCCCAAAGATCCCAGGCCGGTCTCGACCGGACTCAATTCGCGTGTTGTGAAAAGAAACGGCAAAATTGAGGAGGAGATTTACAGGTCGGGCGGACTATATGGAGAAGCTATAGACAAAATCATTTACTGGCTCGAAAAGGCAAAAAACGTTGCAGAAAACGAGACACAGAAGAAAGAGCTTGAAATCCTGGTTCAATATTATAAAACCGGCGACCTGAAGACGTGGGATGACTACAATGTCCTATGGGCAGGAAACACCGAACCTGTGATTGATTATATCAACGGGTTTATTGAGGTTTATGAGGACCCCCTTGGCATGAAAGCCACCTGGGAAGCCATAGTAAATTACAAAGACCCCGAGGCTACGAAAAGAACTGAAACAATCACTGCAAATGCCCAGTGGTTTGAGGATAACAGTCCGATAATGGAAAAATACAAGAAGGAAAAAGTGACCGGTGTGGCCGCCAAAGTAATAAACATTGCCATGCTGGGAGGCGATTGCTACCCTGTATCTCCTCTCGGGATAAATCTGCCCAATGCCGACTGGATCAGAAAAGAGGTGGGTTCAAAATCGGTCACACTGGCCAACATTACCGATGCAATCGATATAGTATCGGCAGGTTCGGGGATGCTCGGTGAGTTTGCCGCAAGTAGCGATGAAATCGAAAGAGTCAGGAAATATGGTTCGCTGGCCGGAGCCCTTCATACCGACCTCCACGAATGCGTAGGACATGCCAGCGGGAAACTGGCCGAAGGAACAGACCCCAACGCTCTCAAAAATTACCAGTCGCCTCTCGAAGAAGCAAGGGCCGACCTCTTTGCACTCTATTACATTCCCGACAGGAAACTGATCGAACTTAACCTGTTGCCCGACCCGCAGGCCTCAATGGCAGAGTACGACAGCTACATCAGAAACGGCATACTGACGCAACTGGTAAGGATAAGGCCCGGCAAGCAGATCGAACAGGCACACATGAGGGCAAGGGCACTCATTGCAAGATGGGCTTACGAAAACGGCAAAAAAGACAATGTGATTGAAATGTTCAGCCGCGACGGCAAAACATTTGTTAAAATAAACGATTATGACAAGCTCAGAACTCTGTTCGGGGATCTGCTGAGGGAGATACAGAGAATCAAATCAGAGGGAGACTTTGAGGCTGGAAAGGCCCTTGTCGAAACATACGGTGTCAAAGTGGAACCTGTTCTTCATAGCGAGATACTCGACCGATACGCAAAACTTAACCTCGCACCTTACACAGGGTTTGTCAACCCTATGCTGGTCCCGGTGTATAACGATAATGGTGAGATTACAGATGTGAAAGTCGAATATATCGATGACTATCTGTCACAGATGCTTTACTACGGGAAGAATTATTCATTCCTGCCGGCAGTATTAAACTGACAGTACCTTGATGTGACCTGGTAGTTCCCGGTGCTCCGGGAACTACTTTATATATTTCCAGAATCTTTGTTCGGACCTGCGGAATTCGCTTTTCTTTTTTCTTTCAAGAAGGTAAAAATAAACGACGGTTATAATCCCCGCTGCAATTACTGCAAGAATTACGTATTTCATCACTTCCGAAACATTCCATGGTTTTGATACTGTTTCAGCAAGGCCGGTCTCCACGACTTTCGTTCCGATGTCGATATTAAAAATGTTCTTTACGAAAAACAGGGAAAAAAATGAAAGAACCCCTGCAATTACCGGGGTGGATATCCATCCTGTTGCAATCTCCCCGAGGATTCTGAAGTTTATGTTTCCTGCGCCTTTGTAAAGCCCGATTCCGATAACGCTACCCACTATTACCTGGGAACTCGATACAGGCACAAGAGGAATTCGCGGCAAGCCGGCCTTCACCAGCAAATCCGACAGGGAAGATGATGAAAAGATAAACAGCACGAGTGCCTGTGCCAGAACAACAACGAGGGCAGCCTCCGATGAAAGACTTATTATCCCTGTGCCGACTGTCTCCATCACCTTTTTTGAATACGTAAGTATGCCGGCAGCAATGGCAAGTCCGCCAAGAAGGAACAACTGCTGTGCCGAACTCAGGCTGAAAATTCCAAGGTTAAGGTCATCGAGGCTGAAGGCCGGAACAAAAACCCCCATTACATTTGCAATGTTATTGGCGCCCAGGGAATAGGCACCAAAAGCCCCAACTATTATAAGGCCGGTTTTGATATATGATTCGAATATTATCAGATGGATGCCTGATTTCCTTTTGATTCTTCGTATAAGCATGTAAAGCAGAATCGCAAATATTGCCCCAAGGACAGGTCCTGAAATCCATGTGGTCACGATTTTGGTAAGTGTGGAGGCATCGGTCCTGTTGCCCGTAAAGAGATTCCATCCTATTATAGCCCCTACTATTGCCTGTGTTGTGGATACCGGCAGGGAAAGGCGGGTCATCATGTAAACGGTTATGGCGGCGGCGAGGGCAACGGTGAACGAACCGCCGATGGCATTTACCGAACCCAGTTTGCCGAGAGTGCCGCTGGCGCCTGCCCCCTGAATAACAGCACCAAGTATAACAAATAGTGATGCGATTATTGCTGCCCTGCGGAAAGTAATCATTTTTGATCCGACCGCCGAGGCGAAAACATTTGAGGCATCGTTGGCTCCGAGCGACCACCCGAGAAATAATCCGCTTGTCAGAAAAAACAGGATCATATAAGATGGGTAAAATTATCAGATAATAAGCTTAACTGCCATAGCCGACAATAAGTCGGCGCCTGTCTGGGCCAGATCACTAATCTTTTCCAGATGGTGAATAATATAGCGCAGATGAGCCTTATGGGCCAGGTCAATTTCATGCATCTCATGAAAGATCTTTCTTTTTATCCGGTAGGCTATTTTATCCGTTTCACTCTCGAAATAATAGACCTTGAGCAGCTTTTCGCGAACGGTATGGGGAGCTCTGAAGTACGCCCTTACTGCCGGCAGCAGCTCTTCCGCCGCATTTGCCGAAGACTCGTTGAGATTTATCATTATCTCACCAAGAGACGAGGGAATCTGAGGTATTTCTATGTCAAACTCATACATTGAGCTTTTTATGCCGTCCATTATCTCATCAAGTTCCTCGATCAGTTTCACCACATCCTCCCTGTGCTGCGGAAGTATGGAATAGGTTATCATCTCATTCTCAATCTCGCGCTGCAGCCTGTCGGCAATTGCTTCAAGCTGATCAACCTTTCCAAGGTGAGTGGAAAAAGCTTCCATATCGCCTTTTATGTACGATTTTATGCCTTCCCTGAAGACAAGTATTCCCAGATCGATATTATCGATGAATTCGTCAATCTTTACAATCGTTCGTTTGGAGTTCCTGTTAAAAATGGACATGCCTGCCTTGTTTTTGGGGTTAATTGCTCAAAGTTATAAATAGGTTTTAATTCCTGTAATCTTTATTAAGGTTGACGCTCTCAGAACTCGATTATTTTCTCGACCCTGTTGTGGCTGAGGTAGCTTTTAATTATTGAAATTATGTCGCTGTTTTCCTCTGCATGTTTTATGCAGTCGTGCAGTGCGTCGAGCCCGAAGCCGGCGCAGTCTATGTCGAAATACCCGTAGCCTTCAAACCTGCCGTTCATAATTTTCACGACGCTTCTCTCCATGTCATTTCTTCCCCTGTCGATGATAAAATAACTTCCGGCTTTCATCAGGAACTCATCCCGTGCCTGCAAGGCTCTCTGGTTATAGGTTTCAGGACTCTCCTTTCCGCAGCAGGCACCCCGGCACATACCGACCTGGTAATGAAAACAGCATCCATGGGTTTCATACAGTCCGGCAAGTTTCTGGCAGAGTTCATATTTTTCCGTCAGGTATTCAAGTTTTGACCTTGCGTTCTCCTTTGAAGGGAAGATGGCAAGGTGATTTTTTCTGCCCTTCAGGGTACCGAGGCTGAATACGAGGTATCCGTCGTCATTTGTTGAGAGGAAAATACCCCACCTGCTGCCCTGCCGTCTTTGTGCCCTGTTATACAACGGTTTGAGTGACTTTATCTCGTACGATTCACGAATAAGTGCTATTAATTCGCTTCCGGTCACTTCCCATGAAATATCAGCAACCGCATCCCTCATCTCCATTGCCCTGCCGGATGTATTGTTCGACAAGTGCGAAGAGATCCTTTCATAAAGATTATTGCTTTTACCAACGTAAATTATGTTACCTTTCTCATCGTGAAAATAATAGACCCCAGCCTCTTCCGGAAGCATGTCAATCTTTGATACATCAAGCAACGGGTTCAGTTTGGCCAGCCTGGTATTACCCGTTATGCATCTCCCCTCTTTGTTAAGCCTTTTATCGGCCTCAAGGCACATTTCGAAGAGTCTTGCAGTTGCAAGGGCATCACCCGCAGCCCTGTGGCGGCCGTTTATCTGTATGCCGAGTTCACGGCATATATTCCCCAGTCCGTATGAGCTGTACCCCGGAAAGAGCTTCCGGCTCAGAGCCACCGTGTCGAGCAGTTTCCTCCTGTAATTATAGCCGAGAGCCTTAAACTCCTCACGCAGGAACGAATAGTCAAATTTTGCATTATGAGCGACAAATATCCTTCCCTCTGTAAGCTCAATTATAGTACGTGCAATCTCATAGAATTTCGGGGCATCCTCCACCATCTCGTTGGTAATTCCCGTAATGTTGGTTATAAACCACGGAATATTTCTTTCGGGGTTGACAAGAGAGACAAATTCCCCCGTCACTTTCTCGCCGTCGTGCAGAATGACGGCTATCTCGGTTATCTTTTCAAGCCTGGCGCTGCCGCCCGTAGTCTCTATGTCGACTATTGCATACATCTCCGGTAACCGGTTCCTTTCCGTCTGCTAATTTAATATTTCTGATCTCTTTCGTGAGTGAAATCCGGTGGTTTATCATTTACAAATGCCGAAAATGTTTAATAAGCCCGCTATTGATTAATTTTGCAAAAACTTTGGTCATGACTGAGTGCTACGGAAATTTTTTTATTCATAACGGGGAATTGCAACCTGCCGAGTTTTTCGACAACTCGCTTGTATATGAAGGAGAATCGGTTTATGAAGTACTGAGGATGACCAGGGGTGTACCATGGTTCCTCAACGACCACCTTGAACGTCTCAGGGGAAGCGCAAAAGCAAGAAGAAAAGTGATGCTCGTTACGCCCGATCAGATCCGTGACGATATCGTCAGTCTGTCGAAAGCCGAAAAGAAAAAAGAGGTAAATCTCAAAATAGTTTTCAACTACAACGGACGTTCAGCCAACTATCTGCTCTATTACATCGAACCCGTCTATCCCGACAGGGAACAATATGAAAAAGGCGTTAAAGGGGTTTTCTTCCATGCCGAAAGAAAAGACCCCGGCACCAAGATTATCAACCACGGGCTTCGCTCGGAAATATATCATAAGCTGATTCTCGAAACGGCCTATGAAGCCCTTCTTGTGAACAGGGAAGGATTTATTACCGAGGGAAGCAGATCGAATATTTTCTTTATACGCGACAATGTACTTTATACTGCACCTGATAAAATGGTGCTTGGAGGGATAACAAGAAAACATATTCTTGATATCTGCGCGGAAACAGGTATCAGAGTGGTTTTTGAGCCGGTTAAAGAATCAGATATCGGAAATTTCAGTTCGGTTTTCATGACGGGCACCTCGCCGATAGTGCTTCCTTTCAGGCTGATCGGGAATCTCTTTTTCGACCCCGGAGACCTGATTATACCAAAACTCAGAAATCTTTATATAAAGAGGGCAGGAAAAAGCATGGAAGAGTTCAGAAACCGGGGGGGAAAATAGAAGAACGGAAGATAAATATTCATTATTTACGCTACCTTTGCGGCATTAAAAACAGATAATTATGGCAAGCAAAAAGGAACTTAAGAAAGATATAGACAACCAGGTGTTTGGCCTGATTTCGGACTCTCTTCTGTTTATGAGTCTGCACCCCGATCAGGATGCCGAAGAAGTAAGCGCCGTTGTACACGAAGCTGTGACGCTCAGAAACAATCTGATAGAAAGGGTAAACAACTTTGGGCAGAAGGATGATCCCAAAGCAGTGAAGCTCCACTTCAAAACAATAAAATCAGACCTTAGCGAGGGGATGGACAAACTCTGCAAAAAGCTCAGCTCTCTCAGCTCCGGGAAGAAAAAGAAGTGAAATGCCTGTAAATCTCCATCCCGCATGAAGAGCACCTGTTACCCTTCAGTCCGGGATGGCTTACGCTGTACCCTGACCTCCTTGTAACTGTATTTTTACACCGTGGACAATACGTGTCCTGCCCCGCTGCTCCGGGAAGATTTCCGACGTACACATAGTTAAGATAACTGCGTGCGGTATCGTAAAGCCTTTGCAGAGTCTCTTCCGGTGTAACCGGGTCATTTCTTTTATACATGGGGAAATAGCGGCTCAGGTGAAGGGGTACATCTCTGCCAAGCTCGCCTGCAATCCATGAGGCTTCTTCTATCATCTCAGCCACACTGTCGTTTCGTCCCGGTATTATCAGGGTAGTTATTTCGAGATGCCTGCCCGACTGTGCAATAATCTTAAGGGCTTTCTTAACCGGGTCGAGCGACGCCCCGGCAAGACGCCTGTAGAAATCGTTGCTGAAAGCTTTAAGATCGACATTGAAAGCATCAATAAACCCAAGGTACTCATGTAAAGTCTTCTCCGACACATAACCGTTGGTAACCAATACTATCGACTGGCCGGCCTTCTTTACAAGAAGAGCTACATCCCTGACATATTCATACCAGATCACCGGTTCGTTATATGTAAAAGCCACCCCGATGTTACGCTCATCTTTCAGTGATCTGCTCAGTATCTCTTCAGGTCTTACCCTTTCAGCCTCACCTGTGATAATATTCTGCGAAATATGATAATTCTGGCAGAAATCGCATCGCATATTGCATCCCCACGAGCCGATTGAGAGAATTTTACTGCCGGGAAAGAAATGGTAAAGAGGCTTTTTTTCAATGGGATCCAGCGCATAACCTGAAATTACCCCCCAGGTAAGAAGTTCAATCTTTCCGCCCGTATTCTTTCTGACGCCGCAAATGCCTGTTGCCCCCTCGCCGATCCGGCACATATGTGGACAAATCGTGCATTCAACCCTGCCTCTGTCACCTTCGGTCTTCATTTAACAGATTAATTTACAGCAAAATTAATCTGTTTCATTATGTTTGCAAGTAATGCTTATCTTCGTGTCGGTCAGGTTTAACCCTGTACACCCGGATAAAGTGAAATGAAAAAACATGTTGTTTAAAACCGGATTGTATGAATGAAATTATTATCCGCCTCAGGAAAGAGATGGCTCTCAGGGCCGACCCCGATTTCAAAAAGAGCCAGGAAAAGTTTTTCAGGGAGGAAGTGACACTTTACGGACTGAAAAACAGCGAGGTTCATAAGATGGCAGCGGAGTTTTTCAGGGCGCTTCCTGAAAAGAACAAGAATGCAGTATTTGATCTTTGCGAAGACCTATGGCAGTCGGGGTATGCCGAGGAAGGCTTCATTGCCTGCGACTGGTCGTACAAAGTCAGAAAGGAGTATACCCCCGGCGATTTTACGATATTTGAAAAGTGGGTGAATAATTACATTACAAACTGGGCCACATGCGACACTCTCTGCAATCATACAGTCGGAACACTTGTTGAAATGTACCCTGAATGTATTAAAGGATTGAAAAGATGGGCTAAAAGCAGCAACCGGTGGATGCGTCGCGCCTCAGCAGTAACCCTGATTGTGCCTGCCCGGAAAGGGTTGTTCCCTGATGATATATTTGATATTGCTGAAATTTTGCTGACCGACAGCGATGACCTTGTTCAGAAAGGTTATGGCTGGATGCTTAAGGCCGCAAGCGAGGCCCACCTGAATGATGTATATAAATTTGTGACGGACAGGAAGAGTGTTATGCCACGTACTGCATACAGGTACGCAATTGAAAAAATGCCTCCTGCGATGAGGGCGGAGGCCATGAAGAAATAATCCAGTCACAGATTCTTATTATTCTACTGTTTGTAACTTTGCCAATAAAACCTGATGAAGTGAAAAAGTTTCTCTCAATCATCCCATTATTATTTATTCCGGTTATGTTAACATCGCAGGACAGGGTTGCAGGCAGGGGGTTTGCCACCAGGTCGGAAGTTATAGCACGCAACGGTATGGCAGCCACCAGTCACCCCCTGGCAACGCAGGTTGCCCTCGATATTCTGAAGAAAGGCGGCAATGCCTTTGACGCGGCCATAGCGGCAAACGCCGTTCTGGGTCTTATGGAACCAACAGGCTGCGGTATCGGCGGCGACCTTTTTGCCATTATATGGAGCGCCGAAAAGGGCAAACTCTACGGTCTTAATGCAAGCGGACGCTCACCCCGGTCGCTCACCCTTGAATATTTCAGGGAAAACAAAATTGACAGAATTCCCTCCTACGGCCCATTGTCAGTTTCAGTGCCCGGATGCGTCGACGGATGGTATGAAATAAACGGCATGTTCGGCAAAATGGCCATGAGCGATTTGCTTCAGCCAGCCATCAATTACGCACGCGAAGGCTTTCCGGTGACAGAAGTGATCGGAGCAGCCTTAAAAAGAAATACGCAAACACTTCAGAATTACCCGAATATCAGGGAAGTATATATGCCGGGCGGAAAGGCCCCCGAAAAGGGCGAGATATTCAGAAATCCTCTTCTTGCCGGCACCCTTGAGAAGATTGCAAAGGGAGGCCGCAATGAGTTTTACAGGGGCAGCATAGCAAAGGCCATCGATGCCTTTATGAAGCAGCAGGGAGGATTTCTTTCGTACGACGACCTGGCCCGCCACCATTCCGAATGGATTGAGCCCGTAAGTACCACTTACAGAGGTTATGAGGTTTGGGAGCTTCCGCCTAACGGGCAGGGTATTGCGACTCTGCAGATGCTGAATATCCTGGAGGGGTACAACCTGGCAGAGATGGGTTTCGGATCGGCTGAATACATGCACCTTTTCACTGAGGCCAAAAAGCTTGCTTTCGAGGACCGCGCACGTTATTTCGCCGACCCTGTATTTTACAAAACACCTGTTGCACAGCTAATCTCCAAGAAATATGCAGCCGAGAGAAGAAAGCTTATCAATCCCGACAGGGCGGCACAGGTTTATCAGCCCGGCAAAATCGAACCTGCAAACACAATCTACCTGACAGTGGCCGACCGGTATGGCAATATGATATCGCTGATACAGAGCAATTACAGGGGCATGGGATCGGGTATGTGTCCGACCGGACTCGGGTTTGTATTGCAGGACCGTGGTGAGAGCTTTTCCCTTGAAGAAGGGCATCCCAACTGCTATGCACCGGGCAAGAGGCCTTTCCATACCATCATTCCGGCTTTTATTACCAGAGACGGGAAGCCGTGGATCAGTTTCGGGGTTATGGGCGGCGACATGCAGCCGCAGGGACATGTTCAGATAATTGTCAACCTGATCGACTTTAAAATGAACCTCCAGGAAGCAGGCGATGCGCCGAGGATGTACCATACCAACTCCTCAGAACCCACAGGTGAGCAGATGCTCGACGGCGGCATACTGAACCTCGAAACGGGATTCGCATGGGACGAGATTCAGAAGCTGCTGAGAAAGGGACACAATATTCAGTATAACCTGGGAGGTTACGGAGGTTACCAGGCCATAATGTGGGACGAAAAGAACAAGGTGTACTATGGCGCGTCCGAGTCGCGAAAGGACGGACAGGCGGCGGGGTACTGAGGGCGCAGGGCTCATAGCGCAGGGCGCAGAGCGCAGAGCGCAGGGCCCAGAGCGCAGAGTGAAGGGATACCTGAAAAAGCCGGATTGCCAGGGGATGACAGAAGTACTGTGGTATATTA
>ERZ795050.2089-NODE-2089-length-23353-cov-5.835522_pt1 | contig 23353 bp, 13 predicted proteins | sample MGYA00375134_ERZ795050 | MGnify/ENA primary metagenome ERZ795050 (study PRJEB30179, sample SAMN05720221) | activated sludge metagenome | isolation source: Anaerobic digester | place: Japan | collected 2015-05-26 ... | reverse complement strand
TCTTTAAAAAAAGTAACCCCGAGATTGTGATGTATCTTATGATTGTTTTTTGTCACGCGAAGCGTCTGGCTGAATAACGTGACACTGTTCTTCCAATAACCGCACTGTTTAAAAGTTATGACCGCCAGAAGGATAAGCATCGCTATGGCTGCGGGAAATAAGAATCGTTTTCTTATGGACTCCCTGTGGATGAAGTTGGGTATCCCCCATGCTATCATGATAGCAATACCGACGGAGGGTAAATAAGTGTAGCGGTCGGCCATGGACTGAACCCCAACCTGAACCAGCCCCAGCACAGGGACAAGCATCCCAACGAACCAGAGCCAGCCGACCGCCAACCACGGGCGACGACGCCCCCAAACCACCAGCCCAGCCGACAGTCCCAGTATTATAACCGTCGCAATCAACACTGTCGCATTCGGCCATCGGCCGGGATGGGGATAAAAAACCGCCAGGTCCGCGGGCCAAAGAGTCTTTCCCAAATAGCGCGCACATGCCACCACGGCGTTGGCCAGCCGAAGCGAGAAGGGCAGGCCTGCGAAGTAGAGCTTGGCAGGGGCCTGAACTTGGAGCGTAACCACCGCCGAAACCCCTGAAAGCAGGAAAAAGGGTGCTTTCTCGAGCAAGAGTCGAGCGACGGCTCTCCATGGGTCGTTGGGCCCCAGGCTCTTCAGCCGGCCCCAAGGCCAGTAATCCAGCAGCAACAGGACAAAAGGAAGCGTCACCACCATTGGCTTGCTCATCAGACCCGCTCCGTGGCAGACCAACGCCAGTATGTAAAAGCCAATCGGCCTGAAAGAGAAGCGGGGGCTGGCGGGCTCGCCCTTGCCAAATCGGCCTTCCGCGTCTGTCGCATTGCGACTCAAGCTGACAAACCGGCTGTAAGCCAGAAGTGCGAGCAGGAAAAAGAAGCCACTGAGCAGGTCCTTGCGCTCGGCTACCCAGGCAACCGATTCCACCCGCAGCGGGTGAAGGGCAAAAAGGCCCGCCACCATGAAGCTGCGCCCAGTCTGGCGGGTTAGGCTCTGCAACAGCATCATCAGCAGGACGGCATTTGCAGCATGCCAGAGCAGGCTGCTCAGGTGATGACCTGTTGCATTCAGCCCAAACAATTCAACATCCAGGGCGTGAGAAATCCAGGTCAAAGGATGCCAGTTGGCAGCGTAAGCCTCACCGAAGGCCCACCGGAATCCCTCCCAGCTCAACCCCCTCAGAATATGCGGGTTCTGCGTGACGTAATCCTGATCGTCGTATTGGACGAAATCATTCCCGAGCGTTGGCCAGAAAAAGGCTACTGTCGCCAGCGCCAGAGCCGCGCAAAGTCCGGCACGGCGCCAGGAACTCGTTTCGGACCGCGGTTTGGTGGTTGTTTTCTGCACCAGACTGCAAGCGTAGCGTCACCCTGGCGATAAGGCACGCCCAACCGCGCTCACTCCCCCGACATCGCGCTGGCTCATGGCCGCAGGAACAATCCTTGCCCCCCTGGTTCCGCACCGCCTGGCGCCTAGAACGGCGTTCTTCGCGGCTTCACACTCGCGTCGAAAAACAGGGCGTTTCTGAGCGCCGGTTGAACCGAGCCGTGCACCGGCTGCTTGGCGATGTAGTCAATATAGGTTGCCGAGGTTATGCCCAGGCCGGTCAAAAACTGGCGGTCGCAATCCGTTATCGCCCAATTGTCCGACGGCTTGCGGATGGAAGACAGCCGTTTGGGAGTGCCCAGCGGCGGCGGGTTGCCGTCCGGCCGGCCGAATGGATAAATCACCACATCCGGCGGCGGGCCCGGGTCATTGGTCACAGTGGATTGCGAGAAATACGTAATCGGCACATACAGCGGCGGGTTGGGCTTCACGTTGGGAAGGACCCGATAGGCGGCGGGGCAGATGGTCACCGCCGCGGTCCGCACCTGCGAGGATGGCGCGGGCAGGCTCAGGTAGCTGGTCAATTGCGCAACGAGAGAACCCTCGTACTTGTCACCGAATCGCCAATCCCCGGACGCCACGTTCGGATATTTGTCCACATAGGTGAAAAAAATGCCCGTCCACGCGGGCCCGGGTAGAAAGTCGCGGTTGTCATGAGTGTACATGTTGATCGCGTAGGCAAACTGCTTCAGGTTGCTCGTGCAATTGATTTGCAGCGCCTTTTGCTTCGCCCTGGCCAGCGCCGGCAGCAACATTGCCGCCAGAATCGCAATGATGGCGATGACGACCAGCAGTTCGATGAGCGTGAAAGCCCGTTGCAGGACCCGACACTGACCTGGACGATTTCGATCACACATAAGGGTGTTGCATTCTTTTTTATGTTGACAGCTTTTCAGGCCTTTTTCAACCCAAAAATGTTCCACGAAAATGCTCGCACGCCCCCCCTGTGACCCGGAATTCAATCCCTGCGGACAATTCGCGTGACCTTCGCCGGGCAGTTTTCTACGTTGGGAGGGCAAATGGATCGTGAGCGGATTGATGGCTGGTGTGAGCGCGGCATCCTGGCGCTGGTGCTGGGCATCCTCGTGTTTGGGCCCCTGGCAATGGGAGCAGTTGGCACTTTGGAATTCCTCATCCTGCAGGGGCTTGCGGTGGGCGTATTGCTGCTGTGGACGATCCGGTTATGGGTCAACGAGCGGCCGAAGCTCTTATGGCCGCCCCTCTGCTGGGCGGTGCTGGCGTTTGCCGCCTACGCCATCGCCCGCTATGGGACCGCCGATATTGAATACCTCGCGCGCCAGGAACTCATTCGCGTCCTGATGTATGCCTTCCTGTTTTTTGCCATCCTCAATAATCTGCACCGCCAGGAATCCACGACCCTCATCGGGTTTACCCTCGTTTTCCTTGCCATGGCCATCGCGGGCTACGCCGTCTATCAGTATGCCACCGGGTCGGACCGGGTGTGGCACCTGCTCAAGCCGTATCAAGGCCGGGGGTCGGGCACCTACATCTGCCCGAATCATCTGGGGGGTTTTCTCGAGCTGCTGCTGCCCCTGGCCCTGGCTTACACCTTGACCGGCCGGCTCAAACCCGTGACGCGCGTCCTGATGGGGTATGCGGCCCTGGTCATCACCGCGGGCATCGTGGTCACGCTCTCCCGTGGAGCCTGGCTGGCCACCGGTCTGTCTCTGGTGTTGCTGTTCGGGGTCCTGGCGATGCTGCGGCGTTACCGGCTTCCGGCCGCTGCCTTCCTCGTCCTGCTCACCGCCGGACTCATCATTCTCGTCCCTCGCAATTTCACCTTCCAGCACCGCGCCCGGCAGTTGGTGGCGGCGGACACCCAGGTCCGGGACGACCTGCGCTTCGCCCTGTGGCAGCCGGCGTGGCGCATGTGGCAGGACCATCCCTGGTGGGGCGTTGGCCCCGGCCACTTTGACGCGCGTTTCGGGCAATACCGCCCCGACAAAGTCCAAATGCGCCCCGACCGCGTCCACAACGACTATCTCAACACGCTCGCCGACTGGGGGCTGGCGGGCGCCGGCCTGGTCGCGGCCGCGCTCGGCTTGCTGGGCTGGGGGGTGGTGCGCACGTGGCGGGGCGTCCGGGTCTCGAACGCGGAAATCGGTCCCCGCCGGGGGAGCAACAAATTTGCGTTTGTGGTCGGGGCGGCGGCGGGCCTGGCGGCGATCCTGGCCCATTCAGTGGTGGATTTCAACATGCACATCCCCGCCAATGCCATTTTGACCATTTCGCTGATGGCCTTGCTGAGCGCCCACCTGCGCTTTGCCAGCGACCATTACTGGGTGTCCGCGGGGTACGGCCTTAAAACCCTGGCCACGCTCGGGCTCCTGACCGGCGCGGTCTGGCTCACTTTCCAAGGCTGGCGCCGCGGGGCCGAATACGCCTGGTTGCGGCAGGCCGAACGCGCCGAGAAATTTTCGCCCGACCAGGTCCAGCTCTTGAAGCGCGCCCTTGCGGTGGAGCCCCACAATTACGACACCACTTTTGAAGTCGCCGAAGCCCTGCGCCGCCAGAGCCAGGAAGGGGGCCAGTTCTACGAGGGGTTGGAAGGCGTGACCTACGCGGATTTGGCCCGGGAAGCCTTGGAATGGTTCGACCGCGGCAGCCGGCTCAACCCGTGGGACGCGCGCAATTTTCTGGGCGCCGGCTGGTGTCTGGACTGGCTCAAGCGCCACGAGGAGGCCCGCGCGCGGTTCCAGCGCGCGCTCGAACTTGAGCCCAACAGTTACCTCGTCATGAACTACCTCGGCCTCCATTACGTCGAAACGGGCAACTACGCTGCGGCCCGAGCCTGTTTCGAGCGGGCGTTGCGGTTGGAGTGGCGTGAGAATGACACCGCGCGGAATTACCTGGCCATTATCAACAGCCGGCTGCTGGAGGCCGCCGAAGGCGGGTTGGGGGCCAGATTGAGAAATCCGTCACCTTGATCCGGAATTGGCCCGATATATGCGGTCAAAAGTCGCGTGACGCGGGGTTTTTGTGCCCGGTTGCCGCCTAAAAAAAATTTTGGATTACCCGTTGACAACCAACGACCCCCGCTTACAATTCGATTAAACGATGCAACAAACTGCAGTTCAGATTCCAGGAGCAAATATGAAAAGAACGCGAAGCTTACTCAACGGCTTGGTTGCATGCGGAGTTGCGCTGGCGATGGTGTCCACGCTGGCCGCCCAATCGGCGATGGAAGGCGCAGCTAAAGTTGTCCGCATCAAGGGGTCCGCCCGGTACACCACCGGCAAGGGTGCGTGGCAGCCCCTGAAGGTCGGCGCCGTGCTGCGGCCGGGCGCTGTGATTCAGACCAGCACGGACAGAGGTTCCTACGTGGATTTGGTTCTCGGCGATGGCGAAGGCGTCATGCCCCGTCCGGTCGCCTACAATCCTTCCGCTCCGTCCTCCTCCGCTTCGGTGACCTACCTGCCGCGCAGCGAGCAGAACACCGTTCGCGTCATGGAAAACACCGTGCTGGGCATTGACAAGCTTTCGACGCTGCAGACCGGCGCCGATGTCGTGACCGACACGCAGCTTGACCTCAAGGCGGGCCGCATCATGGGCAACGTGAAGAAGATGTCCGCTGCCTCGAAGTACGAAATCAAACTGCCCAACGGCGTGGCGGGGATTCGCGGCACGTTTTACGACATCACCGCCGACGGCATTGTGCGCGTGATCACCGGCTCGGTTGTCGTGGCCACCGTGAGCGCCGATGGCACCGTGGTGACCCAGGTGGTCAACGCCGGCCAGCAATATGACGCCCGCACCGGCCAGATCAGCCCCATCTCGCAGGCCGTGATGAAGGAAATCGAACCGGTCATTCCGACCGGCCCCGCGCAGGCCGCCATGCCCACCAGCTACAAGGTGGGCCCCGAGGTTCACTATGTCTCGCCCGTCCGCGGCAAGCCGTGGTGGGTGCCCGGTCCGCCGCCGGTCGTTCCGCCGCCGCGGCCTTGACCGATCGTCAAACCGTTTCCCAAACCAGAGCAGCCTTGTGTTGCTCTGGTTTTTTTGTTTAGTTCCCGCCTGTGAAGGTCAAACCCTTCAAGACCGTCCCCGCGTTGATCGTTGCCGGCGTCATCTTGCTGGTGTGCCTCGCCCGAATCCTCGACTTGGATTTCTTCCAGCGACTCGAGCACCTGACCTACGATATGCGCGTGCGCTGCGCGCTGCGCTTTCCCTCCCCGGTCGCCACCAACCTGGGCTTTGTCTTCATCAACGAGGAGAGCATCCGCGCCGTTGCGGACGGCCGGCTCGGCTACCGGTTCGGCCTTTACTGGCCGCGCCAGGTTTACGGCCGGCTGGTTCATGAACTGGCCGCCCAGGGCGCCAAAGCCCTCGCCTTTGACGTGATTTTTGGCGAACTGCGTCCCGACCACGCCCCCGTGCAGTTGCGCGAAAACGCGACCATGGAGTCCGATGAGTTCTTCGCCCAGCAAATGCTCTTGGCCGGCAATGTCATCCTGGCCGTCACCCGCGAAGTCATTCCCCCGCCCCTGTTCCTCACCAACGCCATCGCCCGCGGCGACATCTCGACCGACAAAGACCCGGACGGCATCCTCCGCCGCGCCCGCGCCTTCCGCACCTACCGAAGCTGGCACCCCTTGTTCCGCCAGGTTGAAGCCGACCCGGAATACGGTGTGGACCTTCGCCGGGCGCGGGTTGAACCCCGGCGCATCGTGCTGCCGCGGACGCAGGGGGACGACATCGTCATTCCGCTGGATGAGGAAGGCAACTTCGAGCTGGCGGACTTTGTCGGAGACACGCTGCCGCCGGGCCTGCCCGCCAAAGCGAAACCCTTTACCGAGGAACGCATCTGGCACATGGGCGTTGTGCTCGCCGCGCGGGAACTGGGCCTCGACCTTGACCGCGCGGAGTTGGACTTTGCCCACGGCAGGATCACCCTGCCCGGCGCGGGAGACGCCAAACGAATCATCCCCGTGGATGCCGAGGGCTGTTTTTACATTGATTGGTGCCTGCCCCCGAATGATCCGCGTCTGACCCAGGAGGCCATCCATGATCTGCTCCTCCAAAACCGTCAACGCCTCGAGGGCCAAACCAATCTTCCGGCCCGCTGGCAGGGCAAGCTCGCCGTCCTTGGCTCCAGCGCGATGGGCAACGACCTCACCGACCGGGGAGCGACCCCCCTGGCGCCCGACATGCTGCTGGTCAGCAAACACTGGAATGTGGCCAACTCGATCCTGACCGGGCGATTTGTCCGCCGCGCCTCGCTGCCGCTCGAGCTGGGTCTGATCGTCTTGCTGGGGCTGCTGGCGGCTTTTCTGACCTGGCGCGCTCACGCGCTGCTGGGCGCGACGCTGATCCTGCTGGCGGCCCTGGGCTACGCGGTCCTGGCCGTGATCCTTTACGTTCAGTCGCGTTACTGGCTGCCGGTGGCGCTGCCGCTCCTGGGCGCCCTGCTCATGACCCACGTCTGTCTGGTCACCTGGCGGGTGGTTTTTGAGCAGGCCGAAAAACGCCGCGTCAAGTCCATTTTCTCGACCATCGTCTCGCCGAAAATTGTCCAGGAATTGTTGCAGGCCAAATCCCTCGCCCTGGGCGGCGCCCGCCGCGAAATCACCGTCCTGTTTGCCGATGTCCGCGGATTCACCGCGCTGACCGACGCCAGCCAGGAACACGCCGCGCAGCAGGTGCGGGAACGCCAGTTGACCGGCGCCGCGGCCGAAGCCGTTTTCGACGAGCAGGCCCGCGACACGCTGCAAACCGTGAACCTCTACCTCGGCCTGGTCGCCGACACCATCATCAATCAGGACGGCACCCTGGACAAGTTCATCGGGGATTGTGTCATGGCCTTCTGGGGCGCGCCGGTCGCCAACCCGCGGCATGCGTTGCAGTGCGTCCGCGCGGCCATTGACGCGCAGCGCGCCGTGCATGCGCTCAACCTGCAACGGGCGCGGGAAAACCAGGAACGCCGCCGCCAGAACCAGAGCCGCGCCGCCGCCGGCCAGCCGCCGCTGCCGCTGCTGCCCCTCTTGTGCCTGGGCACCGGCATCAACACCGGCCTGGCCACCGTCGGCCTCATGGGCGCCGAATCCAAGGCCGTGGTGCGCCAGGGCAACTATACGGTCTTTGGCCGGGAGGTGAACCTGGCCCAGCGCCTCGAAACCCTTTCCGGCCGCGCGCGCATTTTCATCAGCCAGACCACCCTGGACCACCTCCAGCGTGATGACCCCGCCCTGGCCGCCTCCTGCCTCGCACTGCCTCCCGTCACGGTCAAAGGCATCCGCACTCCGGTTCAGGTTTACGAAGTCCCCTGGCTGCCCCCCGGCGCCCCCCCGATCCCCGATGAAGCGGACGAACCGGCCGACGCGCCCGCCTCCCCGCCAGCCTGAGGCTTCTTCTCCGGTGGCCGCATCGCCCGCTCAGTGGGCCGCCAGCCAGTTCTCCCCCACCCCGATCTCCACCACCAGCGGCACATCCAGCGGTATGGCATGGGTCATCCGCTCCCGCACCAGCGCCCGCACCTCTGTTTCCTCCGGTTCATACAAATCGAAAACCAGCTCATCGTGAACCTGCAGCACCATCCGCGTTTTCAAGCCGCCGCTCTCCAAATCCCGATGGATCAGCACCATGGCCAGCTTGATCAAATCCGCCGCGGTGCCCTGGATCGGCGCGTTGATCGCGTTCCGTTCCGCGGCGCTTCGCACGGTGTTGTTTGATGAATTGATGTCCCGGATGTACCGTCGCCGGCCCAGCAGCGTTTCCACATAGCCATGCCGCCGCGCAAACGCGATGGTGTCATCCATGTATTTCCGAATCCCGGCGAAGTGCGCGAAGTACTGCTCGATGATGTCCGTTGCTTCCTTTCGCGGGATGCCCAGCCGCTGCGCCAGTCCAAAGGCCGAAATCCCGTAAGCGATTCCGTAATTGACCATCTTGGCCTTGCGCCGCATCTCCGGCGTCACCATGTCCGGGAACACTCCGAAGACGCGCGCCGCCGTCGCCGTATGCACGTCCGCCCCGGTCCGAAACGCTTCCAGCAAACCCGGCTCGCGCGTCAGCGCGGCGATGATCCGCAGCTCGATCTGCGAATAATCCGCGGACATCAGCCGGTGGTGTTCATCCCGCGGCACGAAGGCCTTGCGGATTTCCTGGCCGCGCTCGGTCCGGATCGGAATGTTCTGCAGGTTCGGGTCCTGCGAGCTGAGCCGGCCGGTGGCGGTCATGACCTGGTTGAAGGTGGTGTGAATGCGGCCCGTCCGGGGGCAGATGGCCGCGGGCAGGGCGTCCGCGTAGGTGGACTTGAGTTTCGCCGCGGCGCGATACTCGAGCAGCCGCCGGGCAATTTCGTGGTCGGCCGCCAGCGCCACCAACGTTTGCTCGTCGGTCGCGTACTGGCCGGTGCGCGTCTTTTTCGGCGCGCCGCTGAGTTTGAGTTGCTCGAACAAGACCTGCCCGAGCTGGCGGGGCGAGTTCAGGTTGAACCGGGTCCCGGCAAGCTGGTAAATCGCCTTCTCTTGCTGGTCCATTTCCTTGGCCAGTTGCTCGGCAAATTCCTGCAGCGCGCCGGCATCCACCCTGATGCCCTCGAATTCCATGCTCACCAGCACGGGAATCAGGGGCGCTTCAATTTCCTGAAACACCCGGTCCTGTCCCTTCTGTCCCAGCCGCGGCTCCAACACCGCCCGAAGCTGCAGCGCCAGGTCAGCCCCTTCCACGGCGTATTCAACCCGCCTCTCCGGCGGCAGCGCCGCCATCCACGCCTCCGGAGTCTGCCCTTTGTCCGGCCGCGGTACCGGCCGCGGCGTGTAGCCCAGGCACGACTCCGCCAGATACTCCAGGCTGTGCCGCATCTCCGGTTCGATCAGGCTGTGCGCGACCATCGTGTCAAACAGGGGGCCGCGCACGATCACCCCCTGCCAGCGCAGCACGCCGAGGTCGAACTTCAAATCATGCCCGGTCTTGCCGATTGCGCCGGACTCCAGCACCGGCCGGAATTCCTCCAGCACCGCCTGCGCTTGGTGCGGCTCCTCGGGCATCAGCACGCACGCGCCGGTGTGCGGCTCGAGGGAAAAAGCCAGGCCCAGCAATCGGGCGTCGCGCGGATTGGCCTCGCTGGCCAGAACCCGCAGGGCGAAGCCGGCGCTGGCGCCCAGGCGCGCCACCCACCGCCTCCGGTCCGCCGCCGTGGTCAGCCATTCATACTGATGAGGGGTCGCCGCCAGCGTCGCAAGTTCCGCTCCCCGGGCTCCCTTTGCAGCCGGCGCGGCCGGCGCCTCCGCCTCGAGCACCAGCTCCCCTTGCGCCGCGACCACCGGCCCCGCGCTGCCGGCGGCGGGGGGCGGGGTCGCGGCCGGCGCGGCCGCGGCCTGATAGCCCCGCCCCGCCTTGAACTCCTCCCCGAAAAGCCGGCGCCCAATCGAGTTGAACTCGAACTCCACCAGGAACTCCTTCAGCTTGTCCTCGTCTGGCGCCTGCCGCGCGAGCTGGTCCAGTTTGATGTCGCAGGGAACGTCGCACAAGATGGTGACCAGCCGCTTGGACAGCAGCGCCAGGTCGCGATGTTTCTCCAAATTTTCCCGCAGCCGGCCGGTCAGTTCCCCCGCATGCGCCAGCGTCTCCTCCACGCTGCCGTACTGCGCGATCAGCTTGATGGCCGTCTTCTCGCCAATCCCCGGCACTCCCGGAATGTTGTCCGACGAATCCCCCATCAGCGCCAGCACGTCCACCACCTGCGACGGGTGTTTGATCCCCCAGCGCCGGCAAATCTCCGGCACCCCCAGAATCTCGGCCTCCTCACCCATCCGCCCAGGCTTGTAAATCAACGTCCGCTCGGTCACCAGTTGGCCGAAATCCTTGTCCGGCGTCACCATGTACGAAAGGAAACCCTCCGCCTCCGCCCGCCGCACCAGGGTGCCGATCAGGTCGTCCGCTTCGTAACCGTCCACCGCCAGGATGGGGATGCGAAACGCCTCCAGCAGCCGCCGCAGGTGCGGCAGCGCCTGGCTCAGGTCCTCGGGCATCTCCTGCCGCGTCGCCTTGTAGGCGGCAAACTCGCGATGCCGCGCCGTCGGGGCCTCGGTGTCCAGGGCCACCGCCAGATGCGTCGGCTCCTGCCGCCCCAGAATGTCCAGCACCGTCTGCGTGAACCCGTACAGCGCCGACGTGTTGAACCCCTTCGACGTGAAGATCGGCCGCGAAATCAACGCAAAATGCGCCCGGTAGATCAGCGCCATCCCGTCCAGCAAAAACAGCTTCTTGCCCATGCCTCCCACCCTAGCGCGGTTCCCCCCAAAATGCCCGCTTTTTCCACCAGCCCTTCAAGGCTCAAGGTTGCCCCAAACCGGGGCGGAAGCTCCAACCCACCGGCGCATCGAAGCTGCGACCCGGCCACCGACGCCCTGTTGGCGAAGGCAAAGACATAAGGTCTTGGAAAGTCTGCCTGTCATCATGCCGGCTTGTGGGAGGGTCGCTTTGCGCGGTCACCACGAAATCGAGGTGGCTTGGAATGGCAATCTGGGGTATGAACCATCGGTGACGGGCAACTTATGAAAATTGATCTCGAGAAACGGCGGCGGGTCATGGAGCGCTCCCTCCAGCTCGGCCATTGCATTTGCGACCCCCGGCGGCCCTGCCCGTGCGACGTGTTTCGCGAGCAGGACCTTTGTCCGTGCGCCGGCGAGCGGCCCAAGCCGATGCCGCCGGCCGAAATCAAGCTCACCCAATGGGTTCGCAATGCGGGTTGCGCCTCGAAGATTCCTCCGGCGGACCTGGAGGAGGTCCTGGCGCGATTGCCTGCCGTCGAGGACCCCGCCGTGGTTTCCGGCCTTGCGGCCGGGGATGATGCCGCGATTTATCGCCTGGCCGGCGAGCTGCATCTGGTGCAAACGGTGGACGTTTTCACGCCTTGCGTGGACGACGCGGCGACGTTCGGGCGGATTTGCGCCGCGAACTGCCTGTCCGATATTTATGCCATGGGAGGCCAGCCCCGCACCGCCTTGAGCATTCTGGCGTTCCCTTCCGAGACACTCGATCTCAACCTGGTTCACTCCCTGCTTGCCGGCGCCATGGAAACGCTCGGGCAGGCGGGTGTCGCCCTGATTGGCGGCCACAGCCTCAAAGATGACGAGATCAAACTCGGCTTTGCCATCACCGGGACCATTGATCCGGCCCAGGCGGCCGCCCTTGACCGTCCCGCCGCGGGTGACGTTCTGGTGCTGACCAAGCCCCTGGGCACGGGCGTGCTCGCGTTCGCGCAACAGGTTGGCCGGGCTCACGCCGAGGGAATGGCGGCGGCGACGCGCTCGATGGTGGAGCTGAACCGGGCTGCGGCTGAAGCCATGATTGCCGCGGGCGCGACGGCGTGCACGGATGTCACCGGCTTCGGTCTTCTGGGTCACCTGCTGCGCCTGTGCCGCAGCCACAGATTGGCGGCCGAAATTGAGGCGGAGGCGCTGCCGGCTTTTCCCGGCGTGTTCGAGGCGCTCCGGCAAGGGGTCATCTCGGGCGCCATCGAGCGCAACCGGGAGTTTGTCTCGGGCGACCTGGAGATTGGTGCGGGGGTGGACGAAACCTTCGTTTGCCTGGGATGCGACGCCCAAACCTCGGGGGGATTGATTATCGCCATTTCCCCCGAACGACTCCCCTTGCTTATGACGGAGCTCACCCGCCGAAATGCGCAGGGCTTCGTCATCGGCCGCCTCGCCAAGGCGGCCAAGGGCGCGCTCCGAATCATCTCGAAGGGCGCCCCGGCCCCCGCGGGTTCCGCCCCGGTGACGCTCTCCACCTCGGAGAAAACGCCGGTGGCGCCGGCTCCCACCGGGGCCCACGATCCCGGTTGTTGTGCCGACATTTTTCAGGCGCGGCCCTCCGCCGCAGGCGATACTCCGCGCGCTTTCGGCGCGTTCATGCGGTCCACCCAGGCCGCCGGCGCGCTGGACGAAAAGACCAAGGAGCTCATCCTCCTGAGCCTGGTAATCCAGAGTCGCTGCCGCGGCTGCTTCGCGGCTCACTATCGGCGCGCGCGCGAGCTGGGCATCACCCAGGCCGAGATGGACGAGGCGGCCTGGTGCGCCGTCGCCATGGGCGGCGCTCCGGTGAAGGTCTTTTACGAGGAATGCCGCGAAGCAGCAGGCCGGCCGGCGACCTGACCTACTTGTACCAGCTCAGCAGGCGCACTTCCGTGCCGCTGTCCGCGCCCACTTTCGCCTTGAACGATTCGAGGTCCGTTCCGCGCGAGTGGTAAGGGTACACCACGGCCGGCTTGAATTCGCGCACGGCGCCGGCCGCCTGCTCGGGCGTCATGGTGTAGGGCAGGTTCATGCACACAAACGCCGCGGCGATGTCCTTCAAGGCGCGCATTTCCGGGATATCCTCCGTGTCGCCGCTGATGTAAATCCGTTTGCCCCCGAGGCTGACCACGTAACCGTTGTCCCGGCCTTTCGGATGAAATTTCAGCCGTTCGGGCGTGGTGTTGTAGGCCGGGATCGCTTGAATTCGCACTCCGGTCACTTCGCCGGACTCCCCGTTTTTCAACACCGTCGTCCGCTCTTTCAGGTTGGCGGGCAACTGCTCCGCCACGGACGGCGGCGCCACCAGTTTGGTATCGGGCCCCGCGACCGCCGTCAGGGTTTCCGTGCTGAAATGGTCCCCGTGGATATGGGTGACCAGAATCAGGCCGGGCTTGGCAAAACCTGCGAAGGCCTTTTCTCCCCCGACGGGGTCCACATAAATCGTCCTGCCGCCGTGCTGCAAAACGAAGGTGGCATGATTGATCGGAAAAACCTGGATGGGTCCCTCCGCGGCGGGAATGGTGTCCGCAGGGAGGGGTTGGCCAGCGGCCGCGAACCATGCGCCTGCCAGAGTCAGCGCGCCAATCAAGAGTGTTGTTTTCATCACCCCTGACCTTCGCGCCGGGCGCCCGGTTTGGCAACTGGATTTCCCCTGCCGTTTGGCGCGGGGCATTGCCTGATGGCCCCCTTTCTTGCCCGGCCAAAAAGGCTGTGAGACAACCCGACCAGAAAGGAGAAAAGGGACTGGAAGGAAAACGCGGTCCCCCGATGGGTTACGGGTCCACCGCCGCCCCCGGCCGCCCGGCTGCCTTGCGTTTTTTCTTCGCCTTTCCAGCCGGCGGCCCTGCCTGGGGTGTGTTTGGCGTGGGCATGGGCGCTTTAATCTCCTCCCGCCATTTCCTCAGTTGAGCATGCAGCTCCCGCACCTTTGCCGGTTGGGCTTGGGCGAGGTTGTTGGTTTCGCTGAGATCATGCTTGAGGTTGTAGAGCTCGAGGCGCGAATCCTCGAAGAACTCGAGCAGCTTCCAATCCCCGACGCGGATGCTGCCGGCCGGTGTCGTGCGCCAGGAGCCCGGGCCGGCCCCCAGGTAACCGGGGAAATGCCAGAACAACGGCGCGCGCTCCAGTCCGCTCCGGCCTCCGGACAGGAGCAATCGAGCGTAACTGAACCCATCCAGCGTGTAGCCCGCGGGGGGTTTGGCGCCCGCAATCTCCAGAAGGGTTGGATAGAGGTCCACGCTGTTGATCGGGCGGTCGGAGGTGGCGCCGGCGGGGATCATTCCGGGCCAGCGGAAAATGTAAGGCACGCGCACGCCGCCCTCGTAGAGCATGCCTTTGCCTCCCCGCAACGGCGCGTTGTCGGTGACATCGCCCGCCTGCTTGATGCCTTCCCGCACGTAGCCTCCCACCCCCCCATTGTCACTCGAAAAGATCACCAGCGTTTTGCCGGCGAGCTCCAACTCATCCAACAGCGCCATGACCCGCCCCACGCTCTGGTCCACGGTGGCAATCATCGCCGCGTAAGTGGGGTTGTGGTGCCCGGCAACCGGCGTTTTGGCTTTGAATTTGTCAATCAGCCCGGCCTTGGCTTCCAGCGGCGCATGCACGGCGAAATGGGGGAGATAGAGGAAGAAGGGTTGCTCTTTGTGGCGGCGAATGAAGTCCAGACCTTTGTCGGTCAGAAAATCGGCCAGATAAGTGCCGGGGGGGTATTCGGTGGGCGGATCGGTTTCGAAATTGAAATGCCGTCCCGCCGAGCAGAGGGCCTCGTCAAAACCGCGTTTGGAGGGATGGTACTCGGCGGCTTCGCCGAGGTGCCATTTGCCGAACATGCCGGTGACGTAGCCAGCCGCCTTCAGGGCCTGGGGAAGGGTCACCTTGTCCAAGGGCAGGCGGGTCTGATTATCCACCGGCCGCAGGGGGCGGCTTTGCCAGTTAAATCGGTCAATGCTTCCCACCGTATAGATGCCGGTTCGGGGCGCGTATTGACCGCTCAGCAGCGCGGCGCGCGTGGGGGCGCAATTGGGGCCGCAAGTGTAACCGGAGGTCAGCCGCAACCCCTGGGCGGCCAGCCGGTCAATGTGGGGCGTCTCGTAATACCGGCTGCCGTAACAGGACAGGTCGGTGTAACCCAGGTCATCGGCCAGAATGAGAACAATGTTGGGCCGGGCGGGGGAGGAGGCGGCACCCGCCAGGTTTAGCATCAGACCGGACAGCACCGCCGCGCAAACGATTCGGTTTCGCATGATGAAAAAGGACCCGGCGGCTTGTCGCTCATGGCAGGCCGCCGCTGTCATTCTCAGACGGGCGGACAGGCTGGAGGTTACACCCGTGCGCGCACTTTACATTCGGGGCCAATTCTCCGATTCTGGTATTGTGACAAATGCAGGCTCGAACCGATAAACTTGAATCCACCACGCCGCCAGGCTGGGCGCCGGATTCGTGGCAGCGCAAGCCGGCGGCGCAGCAACCGACCTACCCGGACCCGGCCGCCCTGGAGCGGGTGCTGGCCCAACTGCGCAAACTGCCCCCCCTGGTTTCCAGTTGGGAAATCGAAAACCTCAAATCCCAGCTTGCCGGGGCGGCCGCCGGCCAGCGGTTCCTGTTGCAGGGCGGCGATTGTTCGGAGAGCTTCGCCGAGTGCGAATCCTCCGCGATTGCCAGCAAGCTGAAAATCCTGCTGCAGATGAGCCTGGTGCTGGTGCAGGGGGGGAAGAAACGGGTGATTCGCATCGGCCGCTTTGCCGGACAATACGCCAAACCGCGTTCGGCGGAGACGGAAACCCGCGAGGGCAAAACCCTGCCGTGTTATCGCGGCGACATGATCAACCATGCCGAATTCACGCCCGAGGCGCGCACGCCGGACCCCGAACTGTTGTTGCGCGCCTACGAGCGGTCCGGCCTGACCATCAATTTCATCCGGGCGCTGATTGAAGGCGGATTCGCCGACCTGCATCATCCGGAGTACTGGGAACTTGGGTTTGTGGCCAACTCGCCCCACGCGGCCGAGTACACGCGCATGGTGGAAACCATCGGCGATTCGCTGCGGTTCATCGAAACGCTTTCGGGCGGGGTGCTGGCGGACATCAACCGGGTGGATTTCTTCACCAGCCACGAGGGGTTGCACCTGCTGTACGAGCAGGCGCAGACCCGTCAGGTCCCGCATCGCACCGGCTGGTACAATCTCTCGACCCATTTCCCCTGGATTGGCGAGCGCACCCGCGCCCTCGACGGCGCCCACGTCGAGTATTTTCGCGGCATCGCCAACCCCATCGGCGTCAAGATTGGCCCGGCGGTCACCCCCGCGGAGGCCGTGGCCCTGGCGGAAGTGCTCAACCCGCGGAACGAGCCGGGCCGGCTGACGTTTATTCACCGCTTCGGCGCCGGCCGGGTCGAGCAATGTCTGCCCCCGATTATCGAGGCCATTCGACGCGCCGGCAAACAGGTGCTTTGGTGCTGCGACCCGATGCACGGCAACACCGAAACCACGCGCCACGGCATCAAAACCCGCCGCTTCGACAACATCCTCCGGGAACTGGAAACTTCGTTCCACATTCTCCGCGACTGTGGCGCGCATCTTGGCGGGGTCCATTTCGAGCTGACGGGAGAAAACGTGACCGAATGCATCGGCGGCGCCAGCGGCGTCACCGAAGCCGATCTTTCCCGCGCTTACCGCAGCCAGCTCGACCCCCGGCTTAATTACGAGCAAGCGATGGAGATGGCCCTCCTGCTTGCGCGGCTCATGGCCCAAAAACCGCGTTGATTCCCCTCGCCCGCGCCCGCTCATTCCTTTTATGCGTCCCCGGCCCCACTCCCTCGCCTTCTTTTTCACGACGCTGCTGGCTGTCGCGCTTGGCCTAGCAGGCCCGTTCGCCGCTGCCGCGGCCGACCCAGCCCCCCGGCCCAACATCGTCATCATTTTCACCGACGACCAGGGCTATGCCGACGTGGGCGTGTTCGGCGCCAAAGGCTTCGCCACGCCGAACCTCGACCGCCTGGCCTCCGAGGGCACCGTGTTTCGCAACTTTCATGTCGCGCAACCGGTCTGCTCGGCCTCGCGCGCGGCGCTGCTGACGGGGTGTTATCCCAACCGTATTGGCATTCACGGGGCGCTCGGGCCCAAGGCCACCCACGGCATTCACGCCGACGAAATGACGCTGGCCGAGCTGGTAAAGCAACGCGGCTACGCCACCGGCATGTTCGGCAAATGGCACCTCGGGGACGAACCGCCCTTCCTGCCCACACGCAACGGCTTCGACGAATACTTTGGCCTGCCCTACTCGAACGACATGTGGCCGTTTCATCCCGACCTGGTGAAGCTCCCATCCGACTCCGAACGGCGCAAACGCGGCTACCCCGACCTCCCCCTTTACGACGGCGACAAAGTGGTCAATCCGAAAGTCACCCACGAGGACCAGAATCAGCTCACCACCTGGTACACCGAGCGCGCGGTCCGCTTCATTGAAGGTCACAAGGACCGGCCGTTCCTTCTCTACCTGGCGCACAGCATGCCGCATGTGCCTTTGCACGTGAGCGACAAGTTCCGCGGCAAGACTCAGCGCGGACTTTACGGGGATGTCATCGCCGAGATTGACTGGTCGGTGGGCCAGGTGCTCGAGGCCCTCCAACGCGCCGGCCTGGAAAAGAATACCTGGGTCATTTTCACCTCCGATAATGGCCCCTGGCTGAGTTACGGCGAGCATGCGGGCTCGGCGGAGCCGCTGCGTGAGGGCAAAGGCACCTGCTGGGAGGGGGGCACGCGGGTACCCTGCATCATGCGGTTCCCCGGCCGAATCCCGGCCGGCCGCGAGTCCGGCGACATGCTGATGACGATTGACCTGTTCCCGACCATCGCCAGCCTCATTGGCGCCGAGCTGCCCCGGCACCCCATTGACGGCCTGGACGTCTGGCCCCTGATTTGCGGCCGGCCGGGGGCGAAAAATCCGCACGCATCGTACTGGCTTTACTACGAGCAAAACCAGCTCCAGGCGGTGGTGAGCGGCGACGGACGGTGGAAACTCCAGCTCCCTCACAGCTACCGAACCCTCGCCGGACAACCCGGCGGCAAGGGCGGCAGCCCGGCCCCCTATCAGCAGGCCAAAATCACCGCGCCGGAACTTTACGACCTCTCGAGCGACGTCTCTGAAACGCGCAATGTGGCCGCCGACAATCCCGACGTGGTCAAACGCCTCCTGGCCGAGGCCGAAAAAGCCCGGGCCGAGTTGGGGGACTCCCTCACCAAACGCACTGGGGCCGGGGTTCGCCAGCCGGGCCGCCTGCCCTCCGCTGCTGCGGAAGCCGGGAAGGGCTCGTAAAGCGCGGCTCTCGCAGGCTTGCCACTCCCCGCTGCGTGCCATCCCCCGAGACGGCCTTGCGGGAGGCGCGGCCGAGGCCGGTGCCCGGTCCAATTTGAGGGACCCCCAACAGCACTGCATCGTCCGCTTCAAATTCTTTCGACAAACGCGTGCTGGCCCCGGCGCTCGGAGCTGGTGTATCCTTGATTGCAGCAATGACCGGTTCACTGGTGATCTTGATGGCCTTGGGTGTGGCGGTCGGAGCCGGGCTGGGCTCGCTGGGCAAACGCCACCCGGAATCCTCTCGCCCTGGCGCAGGCTGGAAACGCGGCGCGGTCTATGGCGCGGCAGCCGGTCTGTTGTTGCACCTGGTCTGGGGAGGTGGCGGTTCCGGGTCCGTGAATCAGTCCACCGAACACGTTCAGCGAATTACTGAGTCACAGTTCGAGGTCGAGGTCCTCCAGGCGACGAACCCGGTGGTCGTGGATTTTTACGCCCCGTGGTGCGGCCCCTGCAAACGCCTCTCCCCAATGCTGGACCGATTGGCGGCGCCGCTCACCCCCCAGGTCAAGTTCGTAAAGGTCAACGTGGACGAGGCCGCGGCGCTCGCCCGGCGTTTCGACATTCAGGGCATTCCCACCCTCCTGTTTTTCCAAACCGGCAGGGTCGTGGACAGAATGGTCGGCCTGCCCGCCGAAACGGAACTCAAAGCCCGGCTCGAGGCTTTTGCCAAAGCTCAGGTCCCGGAACAATCCGCCTCCGCTCCGTGACCCGCCAGCCATGAACCCAGTGAACCCAAAGCCGGTTGACACCACGGGGGACCCTTGGACAGAGTCGCGCCCTGCCCGATGCGGGCGAACATCTGTTTTCCGTGAGCGAACGTGCAATTCGCTTTCGCCGCAAACAATATGAACAGCGTCCCGTTTAGAATCACCGGCGTGCTGACCGACTTTGCGGATTCCGAGGGAATTGCGCGGCTGGGCCTGAACAGTCTGGTGCTGGAGTTTCAAGTGAAGGACAACCTGTTTGGATTGTTCAAATCGGCGCCGCGTGAGGTGCACATCCCTTTCAGCGACCTGGCCGAAGCGGTGTTCAAGCGAGGAATCTTCCGCGGCGTGCTGACCGTCCGCGCCCGGCGCCTCTCGGCCATGGCATCGGTGCCCGGGTTGAAGGAAAGCGAACTCCGTTTGGGGTGCAGGCGCCGGCACTGGGAGGCCGCCGCCCAATTGGCTTCCGGCCTCAATATGCGCATCATTGCGCATGACCTGAACCAAATGGCGGAGGGCGGCCGGCCCCCGTCCCCCTGTCCCTGATGCGCCAGCTTGGCACGTGCTTGGTTGTCCTGTGGGCGTGGCTTGCCAATCCGGCCTTTGGCCGGGAATCGGATTTTGTCACCGAATTCTGGCAGACGGAGGCGGGGTTGCCGCATAACGCGGTGACGGCGGTATTGCAGACGCACGACGGCTACCTCTGGATTGGCACCTCGAACGGACTGGCTCGCTTCGACGGCGTCCGCTTTACCACCTTCCGCGCGGTGGATCATCCGGGCCTGGCCAGCAACCGCATTCTTTGCCTTTACGAAGACCGCGAAGGTTTCCTCTGGATTGGCACCGCCGACGGCGGACTGGTCCGTTATGCGAAAGGACGTTTCACCTCGTTTTCCACGCGGGAGGGGCTTTCTTCCGACACCATTCTGAGCGTGGGGAAAGGCCGGGAGGGGGAGTTGTGGGTGGGCACCGACTCGGGACTCAACCGCTTGCGCGAAGGGCAGCGCGAAGGCTTCTTCCAATCCGAGGCGCTGCCGGACGACCCGGTTTACGCCGTGTGCCGGCCCGAGCGTTCGCCCATGCTCTTTGCCACGCGCAACGGCCTTTACCAACTGAGGCAGGAGCGCGTGGTGCCCTTCGACGCGCCCGGGTTTGAAGCGATGCGCGGCGCGGTTTTCTACTGCCTCTACGAGGACGAAGAACGGCGGTTGTGGGCTGGCGGCCAGCCGGGCCTGTTCCGTTTGGAATCCTCGGGCGCCGCCAGCGTCGTGCCCTCCGGGCAGATCGGCGGGGCGGCGATTCTCGCTCTCAGGCGCGCCACCGACGGGAGAATCTGGTTCACCACCAGCGCCGGCGAACTTTACGAAGCCGTGCCCAAGACCGGGCCCCTCGAAGCCAGGCGCATCCTGGCCTTCCCGAGCGCCGCCACGACCTTGTGCGAGGATTACGAAGGCAACCTTTGGGTCGGCACCGCCAGCAACGGACTCTACCGGCTGAAACGGCGGCAATTCCGCTGGACCCCTTTCGGCGAGGGCTTCGGCGAGGGCGGCAACGTGCCAATCTTTGAAACGGGTGGCGGGGAACTTTGGCTGGTCGCCAGTGATCACGGCCTCTATCGCCACGAAGCCAGCGGCTTCCAGCTCGTCCAGCGTCTTCCGTTGCCGGAGGGGGTCGTCGTCCAGACCGCCTGCGCCACGGGCGCCGACACGATCTGGCTCGGGACGCGCAGCGACGGTCTGCTGCAATTCGCCCAGGGGGTTCTCAACCAATTCAGCGAACGGAACGGCCTTTCTGACAGCCAGATCAGCGTCCTGTGCGCCGACGCGGCGGGCGGCCTCTGGATCGGCACCCGCAACGGCGGACTCAACCACCTGCAGGGACGCCAGGTGACCCGCTACAATACCCCGTGGGGTTTCCGTGGAGCTTTCGCTTGCGCCCTCGAGCCGGGTGTCGGCGGATCGCTCTGGGTCGGCACCACGGGAGACGGCCTGTTCCACCTCGTCAACGGCCGATGGACCAGTTATACCCCCGCCCAGGGTTTGCCCAGCGGCTATGTCGGCGCCCTCCATGCTGACATCGAAGACACTCTCTGGCTCGGCACAGCCAGCGGCTTATGCCGGCTCCAGCGGGGGCAAATCGTCGCCTTTCCCGGCCCCAACCGCCTGGTCGAGGAAGCCGTGGTCCAATTGCGCGGCGACCCCGACGGCAACCTTTGGGTGGGCTCCAGCAGCGGCATCTATCGCTATCGCAAAGACCAGCTCAATGCTTTTGCGGACGGGCGGGCTTCGTTTCTCGACGTAACCCCCTTTGGGAAGGAAGACGGCCTGCCTGCCCTCCAATGCCTCCCCCACATCCAATCCCGCAGCGCACCGCCCCCTCAGGGCGCCGTCTGGTTCAGCACGTCCAAGGGTTTGGTGTTCCGCGACCCGGCGGGCGTGAAGCTCAACACCGCGCCCCCGCCGGTGGTTCTCGAAGCCGTCCTCATCGAAAACGAACCGGTGCCGTTTGAGGACATCATTCGCGTGCCCCCCGGCAAGGAAAACCTCCAGTTTCAATTCACCGCGCTGAGCCTTACCGCGCCCGGCAAGGTGGCCTTTCGTTATCAACTCGAGGGATTCGACCGCGGCTGGAGCGAAGTCACCCCCAGCCGCACGGCCCGTTATCCAAAGGTTGGACCCGGCAGATACGTTTTCCATGTCGTTGCCCGCAACAACGACGGGGTATGGAACGAGACCGGCGCCAGCGTTGCGCTGGTGGTCACGCCGTTCTGGTGGGAAACCCATGCCTTCCGCCTGGCCGCCGCGGGGGCGGTGATCCTGGCGCTGGCCGGCCTTTACCGAATGCGGCAAAACCGCCGGCGCGAGCTCGAGCGGCTCCGGGTTCGCATCGCCAGCGACCTGCACGATGACGTCGGGTCAAGTCTCTGGAGCATCACGCTCCTGAGCCGCATGCTGGCCCAGCACGGCACCCTCAGCCCCGAAGAACGCCAGGACGTCAACGAAATCCACCGCATCTCCGTTCAAACCTCGAATGCCATCCGCGACATTATCTGGCTGATCAATCCCGGCCTTGACAGCCTGCAGGATTTGCTCCTCCGGATGAAGGATTTCGCCGGCGTCATGCTCCGGGGCATCGAATTCCGGCTCGAATGCAAAGGCGTGGACACCACCCGCAGGCTTTCGCTGGATTCCCGCCAGCACCTGTTCTTCTTCTTCAAGGAAGCCCTCACCAATGTCGCCAAACATTCGCAAGCCACCGCCGTCGAGGTTCAAATTGAACATCAATCCGGCCGATGGCGCTTCCTCATCCGGGACAACGGCGTGGGATTCGATCCCGGCGCCGCCACCTCCGGCAACGGCCTCAAAAACCTTCGTGCCCGCGCCGCCAAACTCGGCGCCACCCTCGAAATCCAAAGCCGCCCGGGCGAGGGCGCCGCGGTGATCCTCGCCACCGACAACCTCTAAAGAAGGTGAGGGCCGGGCTCCGCGCGCCCACCCCTGACAACGAAGCGCTGCAAGCGCGCCGCATCGAACCAGCGCGCCGTCCGACACGCTCGAAAATGGCGCGACTGCCACCGCCTCGAAAGCCGGCAGTCTCTTGCGTTCATGGGCATCCCTTCGCGGGGTGCCAGAATGAAAATTGCACCGAATGAACCACTGCTCCGGCGACGGGCCCGGTCTCGGTGCAAAATCAGGCGGCAACGCCGGATGGGGCGGCACGTGAACCATCCTCAACCGCGTGAGTAAAGTTAAATCGTCCGCTTGGAAACTCTCGGGAGCCGGCGGGAAGACTGTGGAAATATCGCGGCGCTGCCGCAAAGCAGCCGTTCAGCTCAAACCAGGGAAGCTGTGACCGCCCTCACGCCGCCGGCGCCTTGCGCCTGCGAATGTAGCGGACAAACTGGAAGGACCCAAAAACCCCGCCCAAAATCATCAACGCGGTCGTCACCGGCTCCGGCACCGCCTGAATCTCGAGGCTCCAACTGTCAAGGGTTGTATAGGAGGTATCGGCCCGGTCCGCGAAAAACAATGTCCAAGTGCCGTTTGCGCTCAGGCCATTGAAGGCACTCGCCAGGCTGGTATTTCGCGTGTCGGACGTAATTCCCGTACCGGGGTATTCGCCCCGACCGTCCGGCTGATAGGAACCAGAGACTGAAACCCCTCCTCCGTAGGTGTGAATGTCTCCGTTCGCGCCTGTATGGTCCAAAGTGATATCGAGATTGGCACCGCCATAACCGTAGTAAGGCGTGAAATCTTCCCCTCCTGGATCAACGCGGGTGGTTTTCCCGACGCGGTTCAAAAGAACGACAAACCCACTGCTACCGCCGCCCGCTGGCTGATAAGTCAGAGTGGCGTATAGGTCGCCAACCCACCCACTACTGAGTTTTATGCCCACGTTGACATCGGTAATCGTGTAGCCAGAACCAAATGAATTGACCGTGTGTTGAAAGGTGACACCCCCGCTATCATTGTCAGGGACAACGTAGCCATTGAGGGAAATAGTGCCTGAGTTGTAAACGGCTCCCTGCAATGAAAGACTCAGCGCAAGAACAACACCACCCCCAAATCGGCGGATAAGGATGCGCCACCGCTGGTTGGTGTGATTTCCGTCCA
>ERZ795050.2086-NODE-2086-length-23365-cov-13.092278_pt1 | contig 23365 bp, 9 predicted proteins | sample MGYA00375134_ERZ795050 | MGnify/ENA primary metagenome ERZ795050 (study PRJEB30179, sample SAMN05720221) | activated sludge metagenome | isolation source: Anaerobic digester | place: Japan | collected 2015-05-26 ... | reverse complement strand
CGCAACAAACAAACCCAGCAAAGTAAAACTCATTAAATTGAAACGGCACTAGTGTGCGAAATGAACGTTGACAACACCCATAGCCACGAGCATCTTACCCCAACCACGTCCTCAAGGCACGACGAGCCACTCTTCCGCCATCCGCAGCAGGTCACCCACGTCTATCACGCCATCCGCCGGATCGCTGATGTCATACGCCGCGTCCCATTTCGGGTCGCCCTGCTGCGAATGCCACATTTCTGCCAGTCCCACGAAGTCCCCGTAATCCACGATGAAGTCAGCGTTGAAGTCCGCCGCACTCGGCATCGGCCCCGTGTACACATAGTGGGCGATCCGCTTGAGGTTCGTGTCGAGAGTGACGGACAAGGCCGTGTTCTGCGTCACCTCATTGCCGCCGCCGTCAGTCCACTTGACGAACGTATAATGGCCGCCCTGCAGCGGCGCCGTGACGTTGACCGTTCCGGAGTTGTAAGTTCTGCAGAACTCGCCAACACCGTCTCGCCGGCCGTAACGGTCCTCGCGGCTAACCTGGAAATACGGCGCAAGCTCCTCGGGCTGGGTGGCCACCTGAAGCGTGCTGTACTGCACCGGCCGGAGAATACGGTCGTACCTGACAAGCAGCCGAACGGCGTCGACCATCAGATCGCCGCTGTTCTCCTCGTGCGGCCTCTTGCGGATCACGATGTCCGCCCACGCACCCGGCCGCGCGTACAGCATGATGTCGCCCGTTCCCGCGTGCGAGCAATTCTCCAGCAGGCTGTACAGCATGCTTTCGCTCGCCTCGCTGCGGTCGACCGGCTGCGAGTAACCGTCCGCGAAATGCCGCTCGTTCCAGTTGATCGGGCTCGTCTCCCGCGAGACGTCTTTGTAGTGCACGAACTGATAAATCTCACCGTCCTTCTGCAGCCGCGATACGCCGGCATGCTCGATCTCCAGATCGAAATAATCCCGCCTGTCGTAAGTCCCTTCCACGTGGAAATCCACCGTCTCCACCTCGATGTCGACAATCCGCGTGTTTTCTTCGTTGTACTGGAACCGGGCCGTATTCTTCAAATCGATCACCACCGCCTTGCCCGCATTCAAATCCGCAATCTGAGCCGCCGTAAGCTCCAGCCGCACGGGCGCCGTCGCCTCGTACGATTTGTTGTCCTGGTAGTCCCGGTAGATCTGGTCCGTCAGGTCCCAAAGCTGTTCTTCGTACACCGCCTTGAGCGCTTCAAAGTCGGCTGCGCTCAGTGTGCCGTCCGCCGACACGATGCTCTGCATCGCCGTAAACATATTCCCGACGTTCAGGTTCATTGGCGACGGCCTCAACAGCCGGTACTCATACGACTTCGCCAGGTAGTAATGGTACTTCAACAGCCGCTCGCGGGCCCGCCGCTCCATGTCCTTGACGTACATCGTCGCTCGCGCATCGAGCACGCGATTCAGATGGCTCGCTTCCCGGTTCATCCCGTCGATGGCCAGCAGGTTGTTCGTGATGCCGTTGGCCAGGGTCGACACCTTCTGTATGGCCGCCGTAAGCTGACGGTTGAAGACCTCTTTCTCCACGGCAAGCTGCGTGATCTGATCCACCAAACTGTTGAAAATCGGGTCGGCGGCCTTGATCTCCTTGAGTTTGGCGCTTACTTCGTCGTTGCTCAGCGAAGTCTCTTTCAGTGATTCCTTGATCTGGTACATGCCGCCGGCCATTTTTGCCGCCTGCGACCGCAACCCCTGCAGGTAGCCCGCTGCGCCATTCTGTTCGACCGCGTTCAGGTCGTCCGGGATGTCAGTGAAACCGTCCAGCCATTCGCCCGTCGCTTCCTCGAAATCAATGCTCGCAAACGTCTTGGCCACGGGCATCCGGTTGGTCAGGATCGGCGTATCCTCGTCGGCCAAATACTCCTCCGTCAGCAGGTTCAGGCCCCCGCTGGCCGCCCCCATGATTGCACCGCCCCACCCGCCGCCCGCCGCCCCGCTGATCGTCGACGTGGCAATACCCGTCAGACTCTTCACGATCCCTTTCCACCACGGCCCCTGGTTCAGATTCTTGACGATCTTGTCCGCACGATCGACCAGTTCTGCTTCCTTCTGTTTCAATTGACAAAGCAGCCCAGAACATTCCCCTGAATCCGCCCGGCCGATCTGCGCCGTGATCCGTGCGGCATCGCTCTGGAGTTTGGGAATCAGCGCTTGAACCTGCGCATACTGATTCGCAAAATCCTGCGTCTCGTCCCACACTGCCTCGCGCGAACGCGTTAGCGCCGCCGCCTTCTGTTCTATGGAGGCCGCCTTATTCTGCACCCAGTACGACAGGTACAACACGCGTATGGCCCGATCGATCTCTTGCTCGTAAAACGCCTTCGTGATCTCAAACGACAGCATCGGCGTCCACCCCGGCGGATTCCCAAAGTAATCCAGTCCGCCCTGGAGCCCGTGCAGCAGCGTCACGGTCTCGCCGTACATCTGCTCGAACTCGAGATGCCACTGCGCGTCGAGTGCGTCCCACGAATCCAGCCCCATGCGCGCATTGAGCAGCTCGCGATAATCGCCCAATTCCTGGGCCGCCTGCGTCGTATACCCGTAAAGATACAGGTCGCGGGTGTGCGCGATGGCCATATTGACGCCGTACGGCGAAAGCCACGCCAGAGGACTCGACTCGTTGGGCGTGTACCTCACAACACCGGGCTGTCCGGGCAGGCCGCCATTGACACCCCCCGTCGAGCCGGGCCTGAAGCGCACGGTTGCCCCCAGATCGCTGTCACAGGATTCGATATACAGACGAATGTCGCCACCGTCCAATCCCGCCGCCGCCTGATCCGGTGGGATCGTCCGCGTATCATGAGGCTTCGTGCTGATGTGCGTATCCGCCCCATCCAACTCCAGCCGCCTGGCGTACACCGCCAGGTCCGTACCAGGCAAATGCAGCGTGTTGCGGATAATCAGCGTCTCGGCGTAGACGTTCATCTCCTTGATGTCCAGTATGTAAGGCCCCCCTTCGGGACTGGCGTACGCCTCGTACAATCCGCTGCGATGCCCGGCCTCGAACACCACCGTCTTGCCCGCGATGGTCACCGATCGCACCTTCCTTGACGCCCCGTTGAACACCTCCTGCGTTTCGCTCAGCGCCTCATTGACAATGAGGTAGTCCCGGCTCTCGTCGTCGGGCATGGCCTGCATCGGCCTGCTGATAAGGGACGTCTCGGCCGGCAGGTCCGCCGCCGGCGATATCTCGACCGCCTGCTGCTCGACCTCGCCGCCGGAGGTCGCCGTAAACGTCACGTTAAACGGCAGCACATCCGCCTCGTCGTCCGGCGAGTACGCGAACAGGCCCGTCGCCGGGTCTAACGCAATCTCGCCTACAGGCGGCGGTGCCGCAAACATCTGCAACACGGCATCCGCCCCCAGCGCCTCCGAGTATACGTAAAACGCTAACGTCGTCCCGTGCGAGACCGCCTTTGGCGGTATCCGCCCAACCGCATACGACCCCACCGGCCGGTACGTTGCCGTCTTCGCCTGCGGCACGTCCCGCATCACGCAGACCCAAAGGTTGGCCGGCTCGAACCACCCGTCCAGCCTGCTGAATTCGACTTCGTAATACCCCGGCGCCAGGTCAGTCGCCGCCACACCGGAATCTCGCCACGCCCCCTCCCCCTTCAAATGCCAGGCCGCCCCGGCCTCGACGGCCCCCTGCGGCTCAAGGGTAACCTGCAGCGACATCCCCAGGCTCGTCGAGGGCTGCGGCTGGAATTCACAGGCCCCCATGTCCACCAGAACGCTGCCGTCCCCGTTGCCGTCCACAAAACGCGGCTCGCCGTTCAGGTCCGTGCTGACGCCCGCCGGCACCGCCCCATTATTCCCCGCGTCAATACACGGCGAATACCACTGTAATCGAAAATCGCCGCCCTCCGGGTCGACAAACAGCGGACATTCGTCCGTATTCCCCTCGCCCGCGTAGCCGCCCTCCACGCTGCTGTACGTGATTGTGAGCGAAGGATACCCGGGCAGATCAGAGTAGATCGGTTGCGGCCCATTGTCCCAGAAGATACTGTTGGTCACGATCACATGGCCGCAGCGCGACATGGCTCCGCCCGGTGACTCAGACCCGTTCCTGTTGCCAAAAAACGTGCAATTGCTGATGGTTGCATCGCCATAGCAGAAGTCTATGGCGCTGGTCGAGCTGAAGCTGAAGATGCAGTTGGTTACGATTGTGTGGGCATTGCCGTTCTCCATCCCGGCCCCGTGGAAAGTGCACCCCGTTACCACCGTGTCGGCGCCCTCACTATTGGTCATCCTCGCGTCTTCGAAGCAGCAGTTGCTGACCACCGGATAGCTGCGCCACATAAGGTCGAGTCCTGAGGCATTCCCCTGGAAAACACAGTCCCGGATAACCACATCGGCCCACTCTCCCCATGCCCCTGTATTGTGAAAGATGCAATTGGTTATCGTCGGATTGCCGCCATTCCGGTTAGCGATATGCAGACCGCAACCCATTGTGCCTTCGAAGATGCAGTCCCGGATCGTCGGACCGCCGTCTTCGACATAAAGACCCTTGGCGTTCTCATCCGACGAGCTGACCTTGAACCCCTCCAGGATGCTCCCCGAACCTTCGCCGTTGATACACTGGACGACCGCGGTAACCCAATCGCAGTAGATGGTCGTCACCTCCCGCCCCTCGGTGGAATACAGCCGCACCGCCTTGCCCCCGAACGTAACCGCCTCCTCGTACAGCCCTGGTGCGACGGCGATCTCGTCGCCGTCCGCGGCCGCATCGATCGCCGCCTGGATCGACGAAAACTCACCCGACCCGGCTGGCGCGACAGTGATCGTCCGCCCGAAACAGAAAACATTCGCGGATAAAAATACACTGGAAATGATGGACAGGGTCCGCAGCATACATTTCTCCTTTCGCTGGCGGCAGTCGCGGGGCCTGCCGCCGTGTTAGCCTGGCGTTTCGCGCACAAGTCATCCAAAATATCACCCGTAACCCCGAAAATCAACGAAACTCGCCGCACCGCCCGCTGTGTGCGAGAACAATCCGGACAACGCCCGTGGCACGGACATCCTGCCCGTGTTCCATGGCGACAGCGCCAACGTGGCATCCCGCCTGGGTTACAGGGGCAAGGCAGGCCGTTGTCCTTCGCCCGTGCGCCTCCCATCAGCCCAGAAAGGAAGCTCGCATGTTCCTCCGGTTCTGCCAGCCCGACCGCACCGCCGCGTTCTCAAGGCACGACGAGCCACTCTTCCGCCATCCGCAGCAGGTCACCCACGTCTATCACGCCATCCGCCGGATCGCTGATGTCATACGCCGCGTCCCATTTCGGGTCGCCCTGCTGCGAATGCCACATTTCTGCCAGTCCCACGAAGTCCCCGTAATCCACGATGAAGTCAGCGTTGAAGTCCGCCGCACTCGGCATCGGCCCCGTGTACACATAGTGGGCGATCCGCTTGAGGTTCGTGTCGAGAGTGACGGACAAGGCCGTGTTCTGCGTCACCTCATTGCCGCCGCCGTCAGTCCACTTGACGAACGTATAATGGCCGCCCTGCAGCGGCGCCGTGACGTTGACCGTTCCGGAGTTGTAAGTTCTGCAGAACTCGCCAACACCGTCTCGCCGGCCGTAACGGTCCTCGCGGCTAACCTGGAAATACGGCGCAAGCCCCTTGGGCTCCGTCGCCACTTGCAGCGTCGTGTAACCCGCCGGCCGAAGGACACGGTCGTACCTGATCTCCAAACGAAGGCTGTCGATGACAAACTCGCCGACATTCTCCTCGTGAGTCACCTTCCGGATACACAGATCGCTCCACAACGCCGATCGTGCGTAGAGCATGATATCCGTTCCTGTACCCGGGCTGTCCTCCAGGAGACTGTACAGCATGCTCTCGCTCGCCTGGCTGCGATCCACCGGTTCGACGCTGTCTATATAGCAGCGCACGTTCCAGTTGATCGGGTTGCTCTCCTGCGTTACGTCCTTGTAGTGAACGAATCGGTGAATCTGGCCGTTCTTCTGAAGGGTCGACACGCCGCTATGTTCGATCTCCAGGTCGAAATAGTCTTCCCATGTTGCTCCTTCATCGTGATAATCCATAGTCTTGATGATCAAGTCGACAATGCGTGCGTTCTCCTCGTTGTACTGCAGTCGTGCTGCATCCTTGAGATTGATGATCACTTCCTTGCCGTTGTTCAGGTCCGCGATTTGTGCCGGCGTCAATTCCAGCCTCACCGGCGCAGTCGCCTCAAGCGACGCATTGTTCTGGTAGTCCTGATAAATCCGGTCGGTCAGATCCCAGAGTTGTGCCTCGTAAACGGTCTTAAGCGCATCGAAATCCGTCGGACTGAGCTGGCCGTCCTCCGAAACAATCGTCTGCATCGCCGCAAACATATTCCCGACATTCAAATCCATCGGCGACGGCGCCAGCAGCCGATACTCGTACGACCGAGCCAGGTAATAATGATATTTCCGCAAGCGTTCGAGTGCGCGCCGTTCCATGTCCTTGACGTACATCGTCGCGCGCGGATCGAGCACGCGATTCAGATGGCTCGTATCCCGGTTCATCCCGTCGATGGCCAGCAGGTTGTTCGTGATGCCGTTGGCCAGGGTCGACACCTTCTGTATGGCCGCCGTAAGCTGACGGTTGAAGACCTCTTTCTCCACGGCAAGCTGCGTGATCTGATCCACCAGACTGTTGAAGATCGGGTCCGCCGCCTTGATCTTCTTCAGTTCCGCCTCCACCTCCTCGTTGCTCAGCGACGTCTCCCGAAGCGATTCCTTGATGCTGTGCATGCTTGCCGCCATGCTCGCCGCCTGCGCCCGAAGCCCCTGCAGGTAGTCCGCCGCCCCGCTCGCTTCGACCGCGTTTAGGTTGTCCGGAATGGTCTCGAAGTTGTCCAGCCAGTCCCCGGCCGCCGCCTCGAAATCCGTCCCGTAGAATGTCTTGGCCACCCCCGTGCGATTGTTGATCGTCGGCCACGGGTCTTCGTCCGCCAGAAACGTATCCGTCAAAGCGGTGATCGAACCCGTCGCAAACCCTGCCGCTGCGCCCGCCTGGCCTCCCGAGGCCGCCCCGCCGATCGTCGACGTAACCACACCCGCCAGCCCCTTGAGCAGCTTCTTCCACCACGGGACCTCATGACGCTTCTGAACAATCCTGTCCGCCCGCGCAATCAGCTCCTCCTCCTTTTTCTTCAACTGGCAAAGCAGTCCCGAGCATCCCCCCGCGTCCGCCCGGCCGATCTGGGCCGCTATCCGCTCCGCATCGCTCTTGAGCTTCGGAATCAGCGCCTGAACCTGCGTGTACTGATCGGCGAATGCCTGCGCTTCGTCCCACGCGGCCTGCCGTGAACGCGACAGCGCCGCCGCCTTCTGCTCGATGGAGGCCGCCTTGTTCTGAACCCAGTACGAAAGATACAATACCCGCACCGCCCGGTCGATCTCCTGCTCGTAAAACGCCTTGGTTATCTCAAATGAGAGCATCGGCGTCCACCCCGGCGGATTCCCGAAGTAATCCAATCCGCTCTCCAGGCGATGCAGCAGGGTGGCGACCTCTCCGTGCATCTGCTCGATCTCCAATTGCTGCTGCAAATCCAGCCCCTCCCACGAGTCCAGCCCCATGGTCGCACCCAGCAGCTCGCGATACTCCGCCAGCTTCATATGCGCCTCGGCCGTATGCCCCGAAAGATACATATCGCGGGCACGCGCCAGCACCATCTTCACTGAGTACGGGGCAATCCACGCCAAAGGCGCACGCGTGTGCAGCGTATGCATGACGTTCCCCGTCTTGCCCCAGGCCCCGCCGTTATGTCCCGCAGTTCCGCTCGCCCGGAACCACCACCCGTCGGCCTGTACAACGCTCAATGATGAAATGTGCAGCTCGATGTCGCCTCCGTCCAGCCCGGCCAGCGCCGGCCCCGGCTCGACCGTCCGCTGGTCGCAGGGTACCGTACTCAACAACGCATCCGCCCCCCTCAGTTCCAGCCGCCGCGCATACACCCTCACACGCGTCTGCGGCAGGTGCAGCGGGCCCCCGATGACCAGCGTCTCCGCACAAATCGTCATCTCCTCGATATCCGCCTTGTACGGTCCGCCCGGCGGGCTGCTGTACGCCTCATACAGCCCGCTGGCATGGCCCGGCTCGAACACCACCGTCTCACCCGCAATCGTCACCGACCGCACCCGCCTCGACAGGCCGTTTAGCACCTCATCGGCGTCGCTTGCCACCTCGTTGACAACCAGGTAGTCCCGGCTCTCCGCATTCGGTATCTGCTGCGTCGGCGTGCTCACCAACGAATACTCCGCCGGCAAATCCGCAACCGGCATGATCCGGACCGCCTGCTCATCGACTTCGCGGCCGAACGTCGCCGTAAACGTCACCTCGAACGGCAACACGTCCGCCGTATCGTCTGGGCGGTAAACAAACAGCCCCGTCTGCGCATCGAACGTCATCGCCCCCGCCGGCATCGGCGCGGCGCTTGCGCTCAGAGTCGCCGGCACGCCCAAAACCTCCGAATACACGTAAAACGCCAGGGTCCCCCCATGCGGCACCTCCCCCGGCGGTATCTGTCCGATCGCATACACCCCCACCGGCTTATACGCCGCCGTCTTGGCCACCGGCAAATCCCGCTCCACACAAACATGCATCGCCTGCGGCTCGAACCAGGCGTCGAGCGGACCGTACTCCACCTCGTAGTACCCCGGCGTCAAACCGCTTACCGTCTCCCCTGACGCGCGCCAATCGACCTCTCCCGCCAGACGCCACCCTGCCCCGGCATCCACCGCCTCCTGCGGCTCGATCGTCACCTCAAGCGACGTACCGAGACTTTCCGACGCCGTCACGGCTTCATAGGCGCCCATATCCACGGCCGCCGCCCCGTCGAGGTTGCCGTCGGCCACGCGCGGATTCCCGTCCAGGTCCGGCCCGATCCCCGCCGCCGCGGCATCCGAACCCGCATCCACACACGGCGAATACCACCGAAGCCGAAAGTCACCCGCGTCCGCATCGACGAACGCCGCATCTTCATTGATGTTCCCCTCGCCCGACCAGCCGCCTTCTACGTTGCTGTACGTAACCGAAGTCACGCTGCCGTCCCGGTCGTCAATCGCAAGCGCCCCGTTCTCCCGAATGATACAGTTGGTCACTACAGGCCGGCTGCTGCGGTTCAGCATCGCCCCGCCGGTACCATAATACCAGTCCGGGCCGTTCCGTACGAACGTGCAATTCGTCACCGTCGGACTGCTCTGGTAGTTCTCCATGGCGCCATCGCAGCCGGTGAAAACGCAGTTCACAACCGTCGCAGTACTCCCGTAAGAATTGTACAAGGTCGTAGCACTGAACGTGCAGTTCACAACAGCCGCACTGGAGGCGCCCTGGTTTTCGAACGCGCTGCGGGTGAAGGAGCAGCCTGTTATGGTTGCATTGGTATAACTGTTTTTCACGCCGCCCGACCAGGCGGCAAATGTGCATCGCTCGATCCGCGGACTGCCGCCGCTGTTGACCAGGTCGTCTGGCGAGTTGTTCTCAAAGAGGCACTCGGTAACCGTCGCATCGCTGTCGATATTGTAAACGCCCCCGCCGACCTCCGCACTGCAGTTGCGAAACGTACAGCCCGTTATCGCCGCCGTGCTCTCAATATCCCGGATCCCGCTCACAAAACCGTCGAACACGCTGTTCCTGACCGTCGGTCCGCTGCCCGCGTTGGTCATCCCGAAGTCACAACGGCCCTCATCCAACGGCGACGTGACTGTAAACCCCTCCACCACCGTCCCCGGCCCCTCGCCGCTTACGCACTGAATCGCGCTCAAGGCGGCGGCGCTTGGCCGCACAACGATATCATCGAAGTGCGTCCCCTGGTTGCCCCAGCAATACAAACCGATGCGCCCGTCCCGAGGCCCGTCGTCGTTCCAGCTGAAGACAAACTCCCCGTCTACAAACACACGTATCCACCCCCATTCATCCACCAAAATTCTTATGCTGTACGTCTGCCCCGTCACGTACGCAGCGCTGTTGCTTCTCACCGTCTCGAAAACACCGTCTTCGTACCTCACCAACTGTCGCTGACCGAGCTGCTTGGACCACGCAAAACGATAGTAGTTGCTCGGACCCCGGTAGCAGAACATCACCCCCATCCAGTCGTCGTCGTCGCTCTTCATGGTCAGACTCAGCTCGTACACATCCCACGGGATCGCCGGCGAAAGCGCGTATGTCCCTAAGTACCGCTGATCCGTTGTGGGTTCGGTGTAGATGTTGGAACTCTGCACCATCTCCCCGCCCGCCGCCGACCAGGCGGACGGCCCGTCCCAGTTGCCCTGGTCCACGATCTCCCACCCGTCGTAATCGCCGTCGTCAAAATTCTCCGTAAAAGGCTCGACGTACGCCCCCGCGATCGTCGTTACCTCCGGGCCATCGCTGGAATACAGCCGAACAGCCTTGCCGGCAAAATCCACCACGCCCGCGTACGTCCCGGGCCGAACCTCAATCTCGTCTCCGTCGACCGCCGCATCCATCGCCGCTTGGATCGTCGCATACTCTCCCGACCCGCCCGCCGCAACCGATATCACCCGACCAAAACTGCAGACACTAACAGACAGAACGATACCGGGGACTATTAAGGCGTGGCGCATTGTGTTTTCTCCCACAAAAAAAATAGCGTCGGCCCATACGGCGCGGCCGAACGCGAAGCAGTAACCTCCAGACCTTATAAGATTAGCACCGTCGCATAAAAAGTCAAGGAAAAAATGGCAGATTGCCGACTCATGTGCACCGCAATTACTATATGCGCACCAACAGGCCGGACAGGCCGCCTTGACGGTCAGTCATCCGCGGGCCATCACTGAGGCAGTCAACTGCACCTGGCGCGGAGGCGTTTGGTTTCGTTTTCTCCGCCGTTGATCAGGTACATAAGCGGTGTCGGGCGGTCGGTGCCCTCGATGAACGCCGGCCTGGCCTGCCACGGGGCGACCGAAATGACGTTTGTCAGGTCCATCCAATACTGGAGCCTTGCGACTTCCAGGTTCCACACCATGTGGAAGTGGTTGGCCGGCGCATACTGTTTGTACTCGGCCATCGAGGCATACTTCGGCACTACCCAGGTGTGCGGCCAGGTGACGTTGGAGGAATTGGCAATCGCATCGGCAAGTTTGGCGGGCAGATCAACGGTAAACGCCTCATCCCACACGAGGCTGAACATGCCGCAGAGGTCGCTGTACGCCAGCCGGCCGGCGATGCCCTCGATGCCGCCCGGCGTGATGAAGGTGACGCTGTTTCCGCCGCCCGGGAAGTAGTAAAGTTCGGCCCCGGGCATGGAGATATTCTTGAGAATGGCGTTGACGCTGTCGCCGGGTTTGCCGGCCCAGTTCAGGCTCGCCGAACCCGAGTTGTCGCCGTCGACGAGGCCTTTGCGGGCCCAGGCCGCCGTTTTGGGAATGGTAACCTTCAGCTTTGCCGCAAGCCTTGCCAGTTCGTCCGCCTCCCAGACCTTGCGGAAGTCCATAAACAGTGGCGGGTTGCCGCCGGACAACCAGTTCATGGCCAGCATCGTAAGCAGCCCCTGGGCGTCGGCCTCCGTGGCAAAAGGTATGGCCGGCTTTTCGCCGTTGTGGTCAAACGTGGAATTCAACAGCGACTCCGCCATGTCGCAGATCGGCAGCGGAATGCCCCGCGGATCGCTGCCCCATTCGAGCTGGTTCATGAAGCCGCCGCCCACGGCGTTGATCTCCGCCATGAGATCGCGCATGATGAGGTACATGGCTAAGGACTGGTCGAGCTTGGCCAGTGCGTGCGGCTGCGACAGATCGAGCCGGTTGCCGAGGTTCTTCTCGATCCACGCCCGCAACATGTGGAGTTCCTTATCGTCGTACGCACCTTTGTTGAGCATGTCGGCCAGAAGCTTCATATCCAGCCGCGTAATTTCGATACCGAAGGTGCGGCGCGTGGCGATGACGTGAGACAGGGCCGTTTCCATGCCCATTGAGTCGTGACCGAAGACAAGCACGCGGCGACCTTTCAAACCTGCGTACGTCACCGCCGCGTAGCACCAGTCGACAAACGCCTTGACAGTCGCCTCGGAGGGCTTGGGATTTGCGCCCGTATCCGCCCAGGAGCCGACGTTCAGGTGCGTAAGTCGTCCCGATTGCGCCAGCGCCCCGTTAACCGCATGCGCAAAGACCACGCCGGGCTTCGGGGCGCTGTTGCCGCACGTGATGTTGACGGGCGTCTGCGCCGGCAGATGCGCCAGCAGGCTCATCAGCGAAAGCTGCGGAAAGGCCCACGTGTCCGGCGCACAGACGACGGCGTCGACGTTGCTGTCGATGAACTGCCGGCCGACGATGTCCGCCTGCTTTTCACCGTCGATCAACAGCGGACTCCATACCACGTTGACCGCCGTGCCGTCCGGCATGGTCACCTTCTCGGCGATGATCTCGGCGATCGTCTCGACAATATTGGCGCATCGGTCGCGAGAGGCCTGATCGATCCGCGGATCACCCGTTGCACACACGCCGAACGTAACGACGCGTGCAGTGTTCTTTCGAGCCAATGGAAGCTTTTTCGCCTGGGCCATTTTTATCTCCTGTCTAACGACTTAATTTGACTGTACTGTTCGAGTTTTTCCGTCCAGAGACGCGCGTCACGCGGTTCATAGCATGTTAGTTCGAAACTGTTGCGCATGACCTCACGGATCTCATCGGGCCCCTTCAGGGCGCCCATCCCCACCGCCGCCGTTAGCGCGTTGCCCAGCGCGGTGCACTGGTCGGCCCCGGCGTAAACGGGAATCTGCAGGGCATCGGCAGTAAGCTGACAGAGCAGCGTGTTGGCTATGCCGCCGCCAACCATGTAGAGCGCCTCCGTCGTCCGCCCGGTGAGCCGGTCGATCATGCGGAGGCGGTATGCATACTCCAGTGCAAGACTTTCCAGCACGCAGCGGATGAGTTCGCCGCGCGAGCCGGGCCTGGGCTGCTTGAGTTTCGCCAAGAGATCGTACTGGGCCTGTTCCATATCCGCAGGCGCCATCAGCGTGCCGTCTTCGACGTTGAACATGCCGGTCGACTTGGCCTGTCGCGCCTCGGCGGTCATACGTGTATAGTCCCACGGATCCGAGCCGTGATCCCACTTGCGGCGGAGTTCCTGTACGAGCCACAGGCCAAGAATATTGCGGCAGATGAACCACGCGCCGATCGTGAATTCGTTGCAGAAGCCTAAGTTGAAGGCCTCCTCGGTGGTCAGCGGCCGGTCGAGAAGCTGCGCGAGGATGGACCATGTGCCGCAACTCAGAAACGACCAGTTCTTGCCGGCCGCAGGCACCGCCGCCGCGACCGCCGACGTATCGTGCCCGCACGTGGCGATGACGGGGATTTCGCCAAGCCCCGTCTGCTCGCGGATGGAATCGCTCAGCGGACCAAGAAGCGTGCCCGGTTCATTGAGCACACCGAAGATGTCCGGCAGTTTGAACCGGGTGATGACCTCCCTGGCCCATTGGCCCTCCGGGCTCAGCAGGTTGGCCCCGCTGACAATTGTTTTCTCGGAGGCCTTCACGCCCGTCAGGAAGAAGTTGATCAGGTCGGGCATATTCAGGAATGTCTTGGCGGCCGCAAGCAGTGGCGATTCGTCCCGCTGCATCGCTAACAACTGGAACAGCGAGCTGATGGCCCAGGGCTCGCAGCAACTGGCCTTGAAGATGTCCAGCCGTGACATGATCGGGTCGGAGTAGTCGTGGATCCCCTGCGTTCGCCCGTCACGGTAATGCACAGGCAGGCCAAGCAGTTTGTCGTCCGGACCGAGGAGGCCGAAGTCCACACCCCATGTGTCAATGCCGATGGCCTCCAGCGGAATCTGGCGTTCCGCGCAGATCTTCAGGCAAACGATGATCTCCGCAAACAGAAACGGGAAATCCCAATGCAGCGTGCCGCCCAAGCGAACCGGCCGGTTGGGGAAACGATGGATCTCCTCCATCGCCACCTTCCCGGCGTCAAGCCGGACCAGAACCCCGCGTCCGCTCTCAGCCCCCAGGTCAATCGCCAGAAACGTCTTCATCATGCTTCTCCCGGGAAAAACCACTCGCCCCCCGCTTAAACAGGCACATTTATCCCACGCCAAGGCCGTTGCGTCAAGCCGAAATTGGCTTTGTGGCAGGTCCGCCGAGTCCGGCCGTGCGGCGGTCCGGCGAAAAAAATTTTTTGCTGTGAAATTTTTTCGGGTTGACCGTGACTACGTTTGTAGTATATTATGACTACAGACGTAGTCAATTGATATCCTGTTACAGGAGACCTTGAAATGGCGGATAACTTGCAAGGCCTTGGTGAGCTTGAACTTAAAGTGCTTAAGACCATCTGGCACAATGACGGCTGCACGGTTCAGGAAGCTGCGGAAATCATTTCGCGGACCCGCAAGTGTGCCCGAACGACTGTCCTGACGGTGATTCAGCGGCTGCATGCAAAACGTTTTCTGACGCGGCGAAAGGAGGGGGGCGTCTGGCGGTACTTCGCCACGCAGAAGCCGCAGAAGGTGCTCGGCGGCCTGGTGCGACAATTCGTCGATCAGGTGCTCGATGGTTCGCCGACGGCACTGGTCAGCTATCTGGCCCAGTCCGGCGTGAGCCGGGAAGAACTGGCCGAGATGCGAAAGGTTCTTGATAACGCCGAAGAGGGAGGAAAACAATGAATACGTTGATCGACGCCATGTCCGGCCCGTTTGCCGCCGATCTGACGGCGGCCCTGCTGCACACGCTCTGGCAGGGCGCCGCCCTGGCCGCGGGTTTGTATCTGCTTCTGAAAACGGTAGTTACGCGCACCGGCTTGCGTTACGGCCTGGCGGTCGGCGCTCTGGGGCTGATTGCCCTCTGCCCCATGCTCACATTCGGCGTACTCAACTGCGAGTTGCCCGCCGCGCCGTCCGATCACCTGAAAACGAGCGCCGCGGCAGAGCCGCCCGTCGCTCTGCCCTCGGGACCCGCGTCGCCGATTGACCTGCAAACCTCTGCGGCGCCGCATCAGTCGGCCGGCAGCGCAAAAGCCGCCGATTGGCACGGACCGGCGATTTGCCTGTGGCTTGCCGGTGTGGCGCTCATGCTGGTGCGGGCCGGCTGGATGGTCTACGGCGCCTCGCGGCTCAAGCGAAACTGCACGCCGGTGAACGACCCCCGCTTGGCTGCCATGTTGGACAACCTGCGAGAGAAGATGCGTATCGCCCGGCGCGTAGGTGTCGCCGCGGTGGATCGCATCGCCTCGCCCGCCGTCGTGGGCTTCATTCGTCCGACAATTCTGCTGCCGCTTTCGATGATGAGCGGCATGGCGACTCAGGACATCGAGGCGATCCTCGCCCATGAGCTGGCGCACATCAAGCGTTTCGATTGTCTTGTGAACTTCTGCCAGATGGTCGTCGAGGCCCTGCTGTTCTTCAACCCGGCCGTGTGGTGGGTGTCGCGGCAGATACGCATCGAGCGAGAGGCCTGCTGCGACGCCGCCAGCGTCCTTATGACCGGGCAGAAACTCGGCTACGCACAACTCCTCTATACGTGGGCAGTCAGGCTGTCCAATGCGCCGAAGACCGCCGCCGCCGCCATGATCGCCTTCGGAGAAAAGGCCGACGACGGCCACATGCTCGACCGCATTCAACGCATCGTGGTCACGGGGCACAGGCCGCGTATGCGGATCTCCGCGGCGATGACCTTGGCGATGATGGCCGCGGCCGCCGTCCTGCTCATCGGCCTCTGGCATGGCGCCAGGGCCGGCGTCGAACTGGCCGGGCGGATTCTCACGCCTGCCGAGCGGATCGAGAAAATGGCCGAGATCGCAAAGACGCACGGCCAACCCGCCTACGACCCGCAAGCCGACCGCGAACTGACCGACGAGGAGAAGGTCACGCTTAGCGGCATCGTGCGCACGTGGGACGGCCTGCCGCTGCCCAACCAGACGCATCTGACCGTACATGCATCACGTCCCGGCCACGGCATCAGCGCGGCAATCGGCATCGACCGCAAAGAGCCCGGCCACGCGACGTTCTCCACCAGGGGCAGTTACGGCGTCATCTACATCTCGGCACACGCCGAAGGCTATTCGCCGTTCTTCGCGGGCCCCTTCGAACTCGAACCGGGCGACGCAAAGAACGACATCGAAGTGTTGTTCCAAAAACCCGCCTACGCCCAGTTTCAAATTGTGGACGCCGAAACCGGCCAAGCCGTCGAAGGCGTCCAACTGAGCGGCGGCCATGTCTTTCAGCCCAGCGGCTGGCACTACACCATCGGCGTCACCACGGATGCACAGGGCAAAGCACGTATCGCTTATGTCGAAAACGTGCCGGTGACCCTTCGCGCAACGGCCGATGCATACGAGCACACTCAGTTCGAGAAGATCATGCTTTCGCTCACGGAACCGCTGGTGCTGACCCTCCGAAAAGCCTTGCCGACGACGGGCGTGGTTGTCTCGGCCGCTGCCGGCGAGCCCGTCGCCGGGGCCGAGATTCGTATCCAGCGCAAAAGCGACCCGCATGGTGTGAGTTGGGGCCGCGATCAGGGAGACATTGTCGGAACAACCGGCCCTGACGGGCGCTTCACCATCACCAGCCTCAATTCCGAAAGCAAATACATCCTCGCCTTCAAGGCCGACGGTTTTGCCTATGCCTTCCTGACCGGCGTCAGCGCCGGCGATAAGGACATCCGCATTGCCCTTCAGAATGAGATCATCATCAAGGGCCGGATCGTTGGACCACTCGACGATCTGCCGACCCACAAGGGACAAACCGCCGTGAGCTACGCATGCGGCTATGAGCACGACCACGACAGCTATTGGGATGTGACACAGTATGCGCCCGTAATCGAAACTGAGGACGGCGTCTCGTTTGAGATCAGGAACATCTGGGGCAACCGTCTCAACGTGGGCGCCGACCGCTATAAGGAACGTTTCAATCTTGACCGTGACAGCATTCCCGAACTGCTGGTCATCAACCTTTCCGAACAACCCGATGACATTCCCGGCGCCAAACGCGGTGTCGTGATCGAGTTCAACGTCCCGCAAGGCGCACCGCCAGTCCGCGGCAGGATCCGCGTGACCACCCTCGCGCCCGGCAAGCAATACAGCACCGGCAGGCTTGTAGAAATCGTCGACAACCGCGCGCAAACCGAGCTCTTCGCCCCCTGCAAACTCAGCATCCAGCTTGCCGACACGGTCGGCTACTGGTTCGGTGAGCAGCATGGACTTGAGGTCGACGTTGCGGAAGAGCCTTATGTCGCCAGAATCGACGTCGTGCCGGCGGGTACCATCTTCGGTGAAGTCTTCGAACACGACGGCGGCCCGGCCGGCAACACGATGGTCAGCTTCGCAACGGTCGAACAATCGCCCCTGCTCCCGAAGAACGCTCACTTCAGCGGCGTCGAGGGCAAGAACAGCGCAAGCGCCGCCGAACGCCAGACCAAGTACTCTGTCCAGCCCCTGCCGTTAGGCGGCAAATACCGCATCATCGCCCACCGCCACGATTCGTACGCCGTGTCCGAAACAATCGCCCTCACGGAAGAGCAGCCTATTCGCCAGGTCGATCTTGTCTTTCCGCGCGGCGTGAGATTAACCGGCCAAGTGCTTCAGCCCGACGGCAGCCCGGCCGCCGGCATGGAATACGGCTTGTCATTCGTGGCCAACAAGGCCGGCAGCTTCGGCTGGGGCCCCCGCTTCACCGACAGCCAGGGCAGGTTTACCTGCGAAAACGTGAACCCCAACGCCGACGGTCGGTACATCCTCACGGTGAAGAGCAACAAAACATGGCGGCCGGCCCAAATCGATATAAAAGATTTCGAGAAGGAAATCACCGTCACCCTCGCCGAAGGCGCTGTGGCCGTCGGCCGAATCGTCGACAATGCGACCGGCTGGCCGATCCCCGGTGTCCAGGTCAGGGCGTGGTGCTATGACCGGTTCACCAATGAAAGCGAGCACCTCAATGCCGAAGCCGAGACCGACAATGACGGGCGGTTCCGCTTCAGCACCATGAAGACCGGCCGCACATACAACCTGAACACCGGCGACTGCCGCGTGGTCGAGCCCCGGTCCCCCGAGATTGTCGGCGGCCGGCCGGACGAGACAACGATCAAGGTAACGCTTTACGACTGGAGCGAACTCAAACCCCGCAAACCCGAGTAGCCTTCGCGGCCGTTGCCTGAGACCGATTCGTCGCCGTTGACATCGGGCGTGCCTTGCGGTAGACTTGCGCTGACCGGTCGAGGCCGGTCATGCACGGCGATCAACGACTTGCAAGCGAAAAGGAGGCGGCCATGAGCAGCTCGAACATCTCCCCGCGGCGGCGTGCTGCGATTCTCGCGACGGTACTTGTCGGCATATTTGCGTCCCCGGCGTGCGTCGGTGCGGCCGCCGAAGAGCAGGACAAGCCGCAGCTTTGCCAAGGCAATTATCAGACCGAGGCCCAGGCAAAGGAGCAGCTTGCGCGGTTTGCGGCTCTGTATACGGATCGCGCGGCGTGGGAGGCGCGGGCGGCCGTGATTCGCCGCGGCATCCTGAAAGGCGCCGGCCTTAACCCACTGCCCGCCAAGACCCCGCTGAATCCCATCATCCACAGCACGCGCGACTTCGACGGCTACAGCGTCGCCAACGCCGCGTTCGAGGCCCTGCCCGGTTATTTCGTCACGGGCAATCTCTACCGGCCGCGAGGCGTCGACGGACCGTACGCCGCCGGGCTGTGTCCGCACGGCCACTGGTCAAATCCAAAGGACCACGGCCGCCTGCGCGAGGAAATGCAGCGGCGCTGCGCCGCCATGGCGCGAATGGGGGCCATCGTATTCGCCTACGACATGATCGGTTACGGCGAGTCGAAGGCCGCCGGCTGGCCGCACAGCCATCCGCAGGCATTAACGCTGCAGCTTTGGAGCAGCGTGCGCGCCGTCGATTTCCTCACGTCTCTGCCCGACGTCGACGCTAAGCGCATCGGCGTCACCGGCGCTTCCGGCGGCGGCACGCAGACCTTCCTCCTGGCCGCCGTCGACGACCGCGTCGCCGTCAGCGCCCCGTGCGTCATGGTCTCGGCCCATTTCTTCGGCGGCTGCAACTGCGAAAGCGGCATGCCGATCCACAAGAGCAGGAATCACGAAACCAACAACGTCGAAATCGCCGCACTGATCGCCCCCAAGCCCCTCCTGCTGATCTCCGACGGCAAGGACTGGACAAAGAACACGCCTGACGTGGAGTTCCCCCACATCCGCAGCATCTATCGCCTCTACAACGCCGAAAGCAACGTCGAAAACGTGCACCTCGCCAACGAAGGCCACGATTACGGCCCGTCCAAACGCGCAGGGCTCTACCCCTTCATGGCCAAACACCTCAAGCTGGACCTTGCCCGCATCACGAATAAGGACGGCAAGATCGACGAGTCCTTTGTCACGGTACAGCCCTACGCAGACCTCTACGTCTTCAACGAAACGCACCCTCGGCCGGCCCACGCATTGAAACCCGGCTCCATCGTCGCACTGCCGCGATGACGCGTCGCGTCCCATAATGTCCGCGTGACGAAGCAGAGCCGAGAATCTCCGGCTCCGCCTCGTATGCCGGCCAAACCTGCCGATAATAATGGCCGCTGCTGCTTTCAGGCGCGGTCCGGCCGTTCCCCACAGGCAAAAAACCAAATCGCCGTGCGCTGTTCGCCCTTCACCGCAATGTTTCCTAAATTTTAACAGACGCCCCTTGCCGATCGGACCGATCTGTTGAATGATGAAAAACTTTGGAGACAGCCGGGTGAAATCTCTCTTGCTGACAGCGGTTGCGCTGTTCGTGTGTCTTGCGCCCGATGCGGCTGCCGCCTCACCTTCCAGCCGCACCCTGCGGTCCATGGCGCGAACGTATATCACGTTTGGCCAGTACGACAAAGCCCAAACGCTTGCCGCAGAGGCCCTTGCGCGGGCCCAGCTTCAGGATGACGACGCGGAACTGGCCATGTGCCTCATCGACCTTGGCACGGTCTACCAATACACAAACAACCTCGACGGCGCCGAAGAGATGCTCTCTGCGGGCATCGCGCTGCAAAGGCGGGCCGCCGACAAGAACCCTTACATGGCCTACACCCTGCGTATGCTCAGTTCCGTGCACCGCCGCCAGCAGCGGTACGAAGCCGCACAGGCGGTCCTCGATGAGGCCGTAGCGCTCATGCTGCACGAATATGCCGCCGACGATCCCGCGCTGGCCTTCTTCCACACCGAGCAGGCCAAACTACTCGCCGACCAGGGCCGACGCCAGGAGGCCTGTGATCTTTACAACAAGGCGATTGCAGCGATCGAAAGCACCTGGGGGCCCGGCCATCTGTGCACGGCCGAGGTCCGCCAGGAAGCGGCCGAACTATATCTCGCCTGCGGCGGCCTCGACCAGGCACAAACGCACATCGACAAGGCAATCGCCATTCGGCGAAAGTACTGCGGAGCCGGCCATTCGGCGACCATCGCCGCGATGTTCCTCAAAGCGCGAATCTGCCGTGCTGCCGGCGACCTCGTTGGCTGCCAACAGCAGATCGATAAGGCCCTTGCCGCCGCCGCAACGGTACGAGACCCTGTCCAGCTTGCCCGGCTGCACCAGCAAGCAGAAGACATCCGCAACGCCGTACGCCTCGCCAGGCTCTGAACAAAAAAAGCCTGCGCTCCAGATGGACGCGCAGGCGCATTTCTCAATCCTTCACTGCAGGCAGGCTCTGTTATCTCCGCCTGACCAGGAACAGGCCGCCGATGCCCAAGATCATCAGCGTCGCCGGCTCCGGCACATAGCCGATCTCAAGATACGGCAGGTTGCCGGCCGCCTCGCTGCTGTTGAAGATCGCAAAATTGTTGAGGTGCTCATCCGGGACAACCAACATGAACGTGATGAAGTTGTCCGCAAGATCGTCCGCGTAGTTCGTCCACGCGTTCTGGCCCAGGTCGCTCAGCAGATTCCAGGTGTAGTACAGGCCCGTGTCGCCTAACGGTACCTCGTCATCGACGTAACCACCCACAGGGTTCGGCATATTATCCCACGTGATCGTCATCTCCTCCCACGAATCGTCGTTGACAAGATACAGCGCCGCATGCGGATCGGTCGTGCTCGCGCCGCCCCCGTTGCCCTTCGTAAAGTAGATGCCGAACCTGGCGCTGTGGATCTCGGCGTCGTCCGGAATCGACGACAGGTCGAATTTCAGGAAGATCCGCTTGACCGAGCCTAACGAATAAATGGCCGGAAATTCCGCATAGCCCTGGATCGCCAACGTAGGCTCGCTGCCATAATTCGTCGACGACTGCACACTGTCAACGGTGGCATCCTCGACGGGAACTTCGAAATACTTTAAGAGAACGGCCTGCGCCGGACTGGACAACACAATCACCATCGCCGCGACCATTGAACATAGCGTCAGCTTCATAATAACCGCACCCCCTGAACACATCTAACCCTTCATCAGCCGCCAATCTGTTCGAGCCGCACTGCCACAAAGGCCCGAATGTTGGCATTGGCGTTATCCATCAACGCCTTACCATGCTTGTTCATCACAAACGTCACCGGATCGCCCACCGGCGCCCCCAGGCTGTCCAGAGCCGCCGCGTACTGTGCGTACGCATCAACATAAGCCGAAGCAAGGGCATAATCCGCGTTCTGTTGCGACAACTCCGCAAACGCCACCACAATCGACGCAACCGTTTCCGGCGTCAGCGGTGCATCCGCCGGCGCCAACTGGTTGAACACCCGGTTCATCGCCGCCAGGTGGCTTCCGTCAAAGTCCTTCAGGACCGTCGCCGCACGGATCAGTTGAGCACACGTGTCGCAGGCCTGCACATTCGGATTGGCCGCCAACGAACTGCCGATCAGCAGTTGCAGTTCATCCGCCGTCGTGCCCAGTTCACTTGCCGCCGCAGCCAACTCCGCCGGACAGCCCTTCAACTGCGGGTCCTCAAAATGCGGCAGAGGCGCCGCCACCGGCACAGGCTCCGGCTCCGGAGAGTTGTCTTCCAGAACCCACGCACTGCCGCCCGGCGGGTAATTGCTGCCGCCGGCGCCGCGGAGAACGTAATCGGCGCCCAACACCCACTCCATGAACTCCGGCTCGTCGGCAAACGGCAGCGTACCCCAGGCGATCGCCTGCTCCAGCCATTCCGTCCGGCGCGAACAAACCTCAAGACGCAGCGGGGACCCATCACCGTACTCGTAACCATCGCCGCGATCCAGGTAGTAATAGTACTCTTCCAGCAGCCAGTCCATGAAGTAGCCGTCAAAACTGACAGTATCCGCAGCATCAAGAACAACGGTCGCCGGCCCCAGGCCATACCACCCACCCTCGGCCCACGGATGACCCGCGAACACCCCGAATTCCAGCGTCTCCATGACCACGTCGCCGCCGGTGCTGCCCACGTAGATCGCAATGTCGGACGGCACGCCCTGGTTTCTTGCCCAGCCGCCGATGACCGCGTCCTGGGCCAGGAAATCCACGCCCGGCCGATCATCAACACCCGGCAGGCCTTCCTCACCGTAATCGCCCGCAGGCAGATAATAGCCAAAGGCGACCAACTCGGCGTCTTCGCCGATCCTCAGTGTCTCGCCGCTCTGCAGAACAATCGCCGCCTTGCCTTGGGCATTGCCTCCATCGTCCTTGTACGGCAGGTCGACGCCCGCCCCCGCCGGCACCGGGATCTCGCCATCGATCCACTCATCCATGATATCGTTGGAGTACCCGTATATACCGACGTTCAGCCCGTCCGTTCCTTCCGTATAGATTTTGCCTTCCTCGGAGATTATCGAGACGCCGCCTATATCATACGGCATAACGTAGAAGTCTGCACCCGGCGGCGCGGGCATGTACCCCTCCATCGTGGCGTCGATATCGCCGGCAATCTGAATGTCGCCCTTGCCGGAAATATAGATATTCCCGCCCGCGCCCACTGTCGGGTCGTACCAGCCTTCTCCGGAATACCGCAGGTCAACGGCGAGATCGGGATCGCCGCCGTGCAGGTGAAGTTCGCCCGCGGTTACCTTCTGTATCCAGCCTTCCGCGGTCAGCGTTCCGGTGCGGGCATCGACTTTCTGGCCTTCATATATCATCGTACCGTCTGCATCCGGCGTCCACTTGCCGCCGCTCAACTCAAGGTTCGTCTGCAGGTTAATGTCATGCTCTGCAATCAGGTTGCCAGTGCTGTACGTGTTATCGCTGCCCGTCCGGACGGTCATATCGTTGCCGCTGACCATGTCGTTCTGCACAAAAATGTACGTTCCCGCATCCAGCAGCATGTCGCCGCCCGAGGTCAGGCCGCCCTCAACGCTGATAGCCTTGCTTGGCCCGCTGGTGATGCTCATGTCGCCGCCGCTGATCAGGCTTGCGGTTCGGGTCTTCACCAGGCCTCTGCTTACGATGGTCATGTCGTTACCTGCGACGAGGTCTTCTTCCAGGGTTACGGCGC
>ERZ795050.2071-NODE-2071-length-23480-cov-5.446916_pt1 | contig 23480 bp, 26 predicted proteins | sample MGYA00375134_ERZ795050 | MGnify/ENA primary metagenome ERZ795050 (study PRJEB30179, sample SAMN05720221) | activated sludge metagenome | isolation source: Anaerobic digester | place: Japan | collected 2015-05-26 ... | reverse complement strand
TGTATTCGAAAAGACCGTAGTCATTTCGTATAACAAAATTTCTGCTTAATTCTTTAGTCAGAAACGAAGCTAAATCATCAAAAGGAAGGTGAAATAAGTCATCTCTTTCCCAATCAACATGTTTGGACATAACATTAAAGGCGATACCTAAATCGGCTTTGATAAAGACAGCTTTTATAAGATTTTTAAAATAAGACAACATTTCTTCGTAAGTTAAATCTCTTTTTTCCGTAAGAACACCGTTCATTATTATATAGTCAAATTGTGGCAAATAAATATTATCAAAAATATCCATAGCATAAAACCTCACATCAGGAAACTTATTCCTGCAAAGAGATATAAATTTCTCAGAGAGATCTAACCCACTATAATCATAGATATCTATCTTATTTTTTTTAAGATATTCTAATAAATGAGCAGCCCCGCATCCGAAATCTAAGAGCGAATATTTATTTTTTAATTTTTCCCCCAAAATATGGACTTCAGTCATTACTCTGTATCGTTTATCTACATCTTCTCTTTTGGGCCAATCGACACCCAAATGATTATCACCATGTTCTTCAAGACATTTTTCATAGTGGGTCACTATATCCCTATATTTTTTGTTATTATATGAGATCATATTCATTTAAAAATATTCTAATCTGGTTTTTGTTATTAAACATCATCACATCAATGATAGAAAGATTTGGAACAAATTGGTTATCAAATTGCTTATATGTTATTGGTTTTGACTCGAGAAAATACAAATTAATACCTTTATCAATGAAATATTCTTTTGTGTATATTGAAACTCCTCCTATAGGATTTATATAGGTATTAAAATTTAATTTTTTACAGATATCAATGAGTCTGTCCGCCTTTTTAAGGAAATGATTATTAAATATTACTGATGAATGAATTATTTTTGTTTTGATCTCCAAGTAATCACAAATCATTATTATACTTTTTCTTGCAAGGTCAGCAATTGATTTAGCTTCTTTATTTATCGTTTGTTCTATCAATTGAATAATTACATCGTAATTAGGAGCATTGTGATATGCATGATAAAAAGTTTTTAAGAGTTTTGCTCTTTCTTTTAAATCAAACGATATTTCGGTTTCACTAATTAATTTATTCTGGCTCACTTTTTTGCAAGGTATAATAAAGTAAGTTGCTTTACCGTCTACAAGAATTCTATTTCTGTTAATCCAGCCACGTTTTATGAAATTGACGTCATCATATATGACAAAAGTATCTACAGCGTTAATAAGCTGAAAGTAACCAATATAAGGAAAGAAATAAGGCTGCATTATGCCAACTTTCATTATCACTTTCCCCTGATAATTGATATTATCCTTGTAATGGATTCATCTTCCAACGCGGGATGAATCGGTAAGCAGAGCACCTTATAAGCCACTTCCTTTGCTATCGGCAAGTTAGACTGTGCTGCTGACGGCAAACCCCTATACATCGGAAACTCACTTATTAGTGGGTAGAAATAACGCCGAGGGAAAATTCCATATTGACGAAGTTTTTCATTTAATTCATCTCGCGATAATGGATAATCTTTTTCAATCAATATCGGAAAATAGGCATAGTTGTATTTTGTATCGGCTGGCAATGCTGGATAGAAAATACCCGGAATAGACGAAAGCTCTTCCCTATATCGTTTATCTATTTCACAACGCCTATTAATCGCTTTATCGATATATTTTAGCTGTAAGAGACCTAATGCGGCCTGAAATTCATTCATTTTGGCATTTATGCCAGGTGCGACAACAGTTACTTCATCATGGAAACCAAAATTTTTCAAATCATCGATACGCTTTTTTGTTTTAGCGTCAGAACATACTATAGCGCCACCCTCAAAGGTAGTGAATACTTTTGTTGCGTGGAAGCTCAACGTAGATAAATCTCCATGCTTCAAAAGGCTTTCGCCTTTATAATTGACTCCAAACGCATGCGCTGCATCATAGATGACCTTTAGCCCATATATATCGGCGATATTCTGTATCTTTTCAACATCACAAGGCTTTCCATACACATGAACCGGTAGAATCGCAGTAGTATGAGGTGTAATTGCAGATTCAATCTCGTTCGGATCAAGATTGAACGTTTCTGGATGGATATCTACGAAGACGGGTTTGATACCATTCCAGAGCAAGGAATGAGCAGTAGCAACAAATGAAAAGGGTGTAGTAATAACCTCACCGGTAATTCGTAGCGCTTGAAGTGCGGTGACTAAAGCGAGAGTGCCATTTGCAAATAAAGCAAGATGTTCAACCCCAAGATAATCGGCCAGCTTTTTTTCCAGTTCTTGGTGAAAGGGGCCAGCATTTGTAAGCCACTTGTTTTCCCATATTTGTTCAAGATAAGGTTGAAATTCCTCCAACGGCGGCAAGGCGGGCTGGGTTACATAGATAGGCTTATCTAATTTTTCTATCATGATTGAGTTCCCCTTAGCAGTTTGTCATTAACTATACCTTTAATATAGAGATAGTCCTTAAAATGAAATCCCTCGCATAGACTGAAAGTTAAGACTGCACCCGTTGTCAGTTGTAGAATAAGCAGGGCTAACGGTGGCAATGCGATAAGAAATCCTTCGACAAACACAATTGCGCTCATTCCCGCAGCTATCATAAAGGAGGGGAAGACATCTTTTATTTGTTCAAATACTGAGTAGCCTATTAAACGTCCCGACCAGTAACCATTAAGATAATAGGCAATCAATGAAAGTAAAATCATTCCGAAAATCATAGTTTTTATTCCCCAAATAACCGCAATCACTATGACCGGGACAGCCAATGCCTTCTTAATGATTTCGAGGCGCAGAAAAAGGTCGCTTCTGCCTTGTACCTTGAGCATGTTAAGATTAAGCGCATGCAAAGGATACAGCATGCCGACAAAGCACAGCATCTGCAAATAAATTACACAAGGCTCCCATTTTTCGCCAATCAGCGTTAAAACCATAGGCTTAGCGACGGCGGCCAAGCCGAGCATGAGAACAAAAGTAACAAGCATTGTACTTCTGATTATTTTTTTATATGTCTCTTTTAATCTCGGTATATCATTCTGTATGGTTGATAGAACCGGGTAGGTTACCCTTCCGATAATGCTTTGCAAATTCGATGAAGGCAATGACTGAAACTGCTCTGCGCGGGTATAATAACCGAGTTCAGCCGCATAAAAGAATTTCCCGATTATAAGGTAATAGACATTTCTATATAGGGTATCTATTAAACCACTTATAAGTAATTTACTGCCAAAAGAAAACAGTTGCCGGAAAGAATCCATGCTAAAAACCAACACCGGCCACCAACGGTTCCATATCCATAACAATAAGGAGTTCATTGCTTGTTGAATGATTTGTCTTGCTACCAGGCTCCAAACCCCAAAACCATACCAGGCCATTATTAAAGCAATAATTCCCGAAAATGCCGCGGATATAATGGAAACCTTTGTTTGCAATTTAAAATCAATCCGTTTGGTTAAGGTTGTGCGCTGGATTATCGTCAGTGCATCAATGATGAGGACAATACCTAAAACCCGAATCAGGTACCTAAGTTGAGGTTCATTAAAAAAGCGGCTGATAGCTGGAGCGGAGAAAAACAAAATCCAGAAGAAAAAAAAACCCATGGCCAAGTTAAAGTAAAAGACAGTGGAAAAATCTTTTTCAGTGCAACTTCGTTTTTGAATTAACGCCGATTCAAATCCGCTATTGATAAAAGACGAGGAAATTGCAATAAAAATAGTAATCATACCCACTAGCCCAAACTCTTTAGGGCTAAGCAGACGGGCCAGAATAATTCCTACTATAAAAGAGATGCCTTGATTGGCAATGCTGTCTGTAAAACTCCAAATAAGGCCGGATATGGTTTTTTGTTTGAGCGTCATTTTGGTTTGGCCACCAGTACCAGATCTTCTTTGCCAGGTACGCCATAATAATACGTTGTTTCGGCATCAAAATAGTCTATATGTTTTTTGATTTGCAACTTAAATCCAGCGTCTTCCAGGCTTTTTAAGAATTGATGCTCCCCAAAGAAGAGTAACGGGGTCAGCCCCCGACATGGGACGTTTTGGTTTGTATGGTTTATAAGACTGCGAAAAAGGTTATCTATCCTCGCTTAGGAAAGTATCTGTAACTGTCCTTTCTAGGTAGCAATCTTCTAAGGATCACTTCCTTCTGAGAGATCGCCTCCACTCCTAATCGATAGACACCAATTTTTATTCGGTAAAATGATTTGTACCCTTCGATTTTCTTGGTATGCGGAATTTCATGGAGGGTTTCGGTCTTTTCGAGGGCTGAGATAAATGTTCGCAATTTCCTCAGCAATGTTTTGTCTCTAATCCGGTCAACATCCCGGTCGAATGACTTTTCTACCCTGAATTTCACTTTGTACCTTTAATTTTACGGTCGAGTTTCCGTATAAATTCATTTTCATTTACATACTCACCAGTTCGTCCTTCTTCCATAGCTACACCCAGCCCAATATCCTCAATGGCCTCTATCACAGCGTCTTCTATCAAATCTTTTCTGTCCGTTAAGACATCAATAAATGTTTCCTTTATTAATTTTTTAAGCTCATTAGGAGTTACGGTAATTGTTTCCATAAAAAACCATCCTCTATAAAAAAATTAACAAAAATTAGTTAATGTAAAATATCTTATCAAAGGATAGAAAAAGGTCAAGTATTTTCTTGACGTTACCTAGGGGTTATTGAAAACTTTCACTTTTGTTGGGTGAAGGAGGAGTCCATAAAACTATAACATTCTCCGTAAAGCGTAATTCGTGATTCGGGAGGCGTGATTTGTGATTCGTGAGCGAAAGGCGTAAAGCGTTTGTTGCGTTTATAGCGTTTATAAGACTGCGAGAAAGGGTGAAGGCGAGAAGAGTGAGAAAGGTTATCTACTTCTCTGCCTTTGTTTACGCTATTTTTGGCAATAGGTTGGGTTAGACGCTTAATTTAACTGCCCGCAGCTTATCTTCAAATACTTTGAGCATATCCTGGATTGCTGAAACTTCTTTTTCTTCAAAATATCTCTCTCTACACCGGGAGCAGACGTATGCGGGAATTTTTTCAATAAAAAGATGATATCCTTTTCGGTCAACTCCATAAGCAACCTTTGTTTTTTTCATTTTCCCTTTGCATAATAAACAGTTCACTTTTTTCTCCTTGTTTTATAATCGTTCACCCATTTTCTTAAAGAGGGGACATATGCTGTAATTATAGCAAGATACTCTTCTTTGGGTGCGCACACTACATGAATGGGGCGATTGCTTTCAGATATTCCAAACATCAAACAACTATGTCCTCTTTTGTCTTCCGGTTAGTCTTCGATTATTTCTCCCTTAAATATTACCCGCCTAACCTCATCGGTCGTTATTATCTCCTCTTCCTCATTCATTTCTTCAAGGGCATGAAGGGTAAAAAGAATTTTATTTTTAGCAGAGCGTTTTATTAAATCCAAAAGTTTCATGATTGCTAACTATTACCCAAATTGAGCGATTCTTTGATGCTGTCATTCTCTGGCTTGACTCCCGTATCAAGTACGGGACAGGCTCCGAATCCACCCTTCGATCCCGCGAAACGCGGGACTCAGGGTGACAATTGTCATGGTGAGCCCTTCGGCAAGCTCAGGACAGGCTTTGTCGAACCATGGATTCCCCGATCGAGTCAGACCTTATGATTAAAAATTAGAAGGCAAGTCTCAGGGTTTACGGTATAAGTTAGTTACTGTAAACAAAGAATTTAATCAAAGGAGGCTTGCCATGAACCACTTTAACAAACTTGATTTTACTAATCAACCCATTTACATAGGGTTGGATGTTCATAAAAAGAGCTGGAGCGTGAGTATTTATTCTCAACACTGTGAACATAAAACCTTTACTCAACCACCCCAAGTTGATAAGCTGGTAACCTATCTTAGGCGCACCTTTCCAGGGGCTACCTATCAGTCGGTCTATGAAGCTGGTTTTAGCGGTTTTTGGATTCATGACCAGTTAGAACAACAAGGTATCCACTGTATGGTTGTCAATCCTGCTGATATACCCACCAAAGACAAAGAAAAAGCCACGAAAACCGACCAGGTTGACTGCCGGAAACTGGCCCGCAGTCTGCGAAACTGCGAACTGGAAGGTATTTATGTGCCTTCCCGAATAAAAGTCGAGGATCGCAGTTTAGTGCGCACTCGACAAAGCATGGTCAGAAAACAGACCCGTTGTAAAAACCAAATAAAATCCATTTTAAGCTTTTACGGCATCCCGATCCCGGAAGAGATGGAAAACCGGCGCTGGTCAAAAAGGTTTATCAATTTTATTGAGCAGATCCGTATGGAGAAAACCAGCGGTGATTTTGCCTTAAAAGCTCACCTGGATGAACTGCTTCACCTTAGAGGAATTATCGCTCGTCTCAACAAAGCAATCACCCAGCTGGCCAAAACCGAACAATATTACGATCAGGTTAAGCTGTTAAAGACCATACCCGGCATAAGCACGTTAACGGCGATGATCTTGCTGACTGAACTCTCGGAAATCAGCCGGTTTAAAACCCTCGACAAACTCGCAAGTTATGTGGGCTTAATCCCCAAAACCCACGCCAGCGGTGAAAAACAACAGCAAACCGCCTTAACAAAAAGAAGAAATTCTCAGCTTCGGGCTTTACTGATAGAATCCTCCTGGATTGCGGTGCGTAAAGATCCGGCTTTAATGTTCTCATTTAACCGGCTTTCTGCCCGAATGAAAAAGACTAAAGCCATCATCCCGATTGCCCGAAAACTGCTTAACCGGATTCGTTATGTGCTTAAAAACCAAAAACCTTATCTTACATCAGTGGTTGAATAAAAGGAGAAATGCATAAGGTACCATCAATCAGTAAAACCAACACCGTGGGCAACGTAGTGTCATTCCCGCAGCGAATCGAAAGATTGCGTCTGCTGAAGTTCAGAGTACGTGCCCACACCTTTAAAATAGTATCAAGATAATGCAGCGATCAGCCTTAAAAAAAGATCTGCCTGCGAATAGAAGATTGATTTTAATGATTGATAACACCATAACCCATTTATATTGAATAAAAATATCAAAATAACCCTCTAAGCAAAAAAGACTTGCTTTTTAACATAGAGGGGAATGACACCCGATGGGTGATTACCTATTCTCAAAATTCCTTGATTAATAAGGTCATTATAAAAAAATCGCTCAATTTAGGTATTATTAAGAATTGATTTCGGTTTCATACCATTTACCCCGTTAGAAATGTCCGGCGTGTTCTGTTAGGTGTCAACCATATAGAAGCACGGGAAAATTTTAAAATATTTTATACTAATCTGCCGTCATTGGCAAGCATTTCATAACGATCGAATTGCCTCAAAAAATGGGGGAAAACAAGAGGCCTACCCCCAGGGTGAGAGTTGGATCCATAAGATTATAAAATTGTTTGGTTTCTGAGCGAAAAGCGTTAGGCGTTTTGCGAGAGATACCATTCATACGTTTTTTTTATTCCTTCCTCCAATGTTATTTTCGGAGCCCAGCCGAGGGTTTTGATTTTGCTCACATCCAGCAATTTGCGCGGAGTGCCGTCGGGTTTTGATGTATCCCATCTTAATTCCCCGTCAAACCCAACAATATCCTTTACTATCTGCGCAAGGTCTTTAATCTTTAAGTCATCTCCGGTTCCGACATTAACAAAATCCAGCGGAGAGCCAGGAGCAGAGAGCGAAGCGTCATAATTATCAATCAGGAATAGGCAGGCATCGGCAAGGTCATCCACATGGAGAAATTCTCGGTAAGGCGACCCCGTGCCCCAAAGCTCAACTACAGTTGAGAGTTGAGAGTGGTGAGTGGTGAGTGGTGAGTTATTTGAATAATAACTCTTAATTCCGAATTTGGAAAGCAGATTAACAATCTCTTCATCCCTTAATGGAGTTGCATCATAATTATTCATTGGACATTTTTGTAAGTCTTTTCTTATAGAATTGAAATCACTTTTCTGCAAACACTTTCCCAAGTGCATTTTCCTTATCAAGGCAGGAAGGACATGGGAGGTTTCGAGGTCGAAATTGTCATTCGGACCATAGAGGTTGGTCGGCATGGCGGAGATGAAGTTGGCACCGTACTGCTCGTTGTAATATTGGCAGAGTTTTATGGCCGCTATTTTCGCCACTGCATATGGTTCGTTGGTGGGTTCAAGTGGCCCGGTCAGCAAATATTCTTCCTTCAGTGGTTGCGGTGCAAATTTCGGATAGATGCAGGATGAACCGAGATTAAGGAGTTTCTTAACGCCGAACTTGTGTGAAGCCTGGATCACATTGGCAGCGATCAGGAGGTTTTCGTAAATAAACTGGGCTTTATAGGCGCTATTGGCAAGGATACCCCCTACCTTTGCCGCAGCAAGGAAAATATAGTCGGGACGCTCTTGATCGAAAAATTTCTCAACTTCAGCCTGTCTTGTAAGGTTGAGTTCCGCATGGGTACGGGTAACCAGGTTAGTGTAAGCTTCACTCTGGAGTTTACGGAGCAGGGCGGAACCTACCAGGCCAGTATGGCCGGCGACGTATATCTTTGATTTCCTGTCTATTGGCAGACGGCTACGGCTTTCCATTCTTATCGTTGTCCGGAAAAATCGTGATTGGTGTAAGAAGAAAACCTCCTTTGGTCGCACACTTTTATTCCTTCACCCACTGGAGGTAAACCCATGAGCTGCATATCGTAATCCATCATTATGGTGATCAGATCATCAAAAGTCGTTCTCGGTTCCCATTGGAGTCTTTTTCTTGCTTTGGTTATATTCGCCTGTAAACAATCAACTTCCGTAGGACGGAAATATCGTGGGTCTATTTCGATCAGAACATTGCCGACGGTTAATGAGGAGGATAAGGGTGAGGTTAAGGAACGAATGATGCCTTTTTCTTTTCTTCCTTTGCCCCGCCATTCTATTTCTATGCCGGCATAACAAAATGCTTTTTCAATAAATTCTCTTACTGAGTGGCTTTCACCAGTACCCACTACATAGTCATCTGGTTCATCCTGTTGTAACATAAGCCACATCATCTCCACATATTCCGGGGCAAATCCCCAATCTCTTTGGGGAGACAGGTTTCCCAGATAAAGTCTGTCCTGTTTCCCGGCGATTATTTTTGTTATCCCTTTGGTTATTTTCCGGGTGACAAAGGTTTCGCCCCGGCGGGGAGACTCGTGGTTGAAAAGTATTCCGTTACCGGCAAACATATTATATCCTTCCCGATAATTTAATGCCATCCAGTAAGCATAGACCTTTGCTGACGCATAGGGACTGCGGGGGCGAAAAGGGGTATTTTCATTTTGGGGCGGCGGAGCAGCGCCAAACATCTCGGAAGAGGAAGCCTGGTAGAATTTGATTTTTAGGCCGCTCCTCCTGATGGCTTCCAGGAGTCTCGTTGTCCCGAGGGCGGTTATGTCTCCGGTATATTCAGGCATATCAAAGCTAACCCGGACATGGCTCTGAGCGGCAAGATGATAAATTTCATCCGGCTGAATGTTATAGATAAGGTTCGTAAGCTGGCCGGAGTCAGAAAGGTCGCCGTGATGCAAAAATAGCCTGGTCCCTTGGTTATGGGGGTCGGTATAAATATGATCAATGCGACCGGTGTTAAATGTGCTTACCCGGCGGATTAAGCCATGGACCTCATAGCCCTTGGATAAGAGCAGTTCCGCCAGATAAGAACCGTCCTGGCCGGTGATGCCGGTGATTAAAGCTCGTTTCATGATTGGCTCCGAGATGGGGGTTTATGGCGTTATAGCGTTGATAGCGTTGGTTGCGTTGATAAGACTGCGAGAAAGGTGGTAACGCGAGAAATGCGAGAAAGGTATAACGCGAGAAATGTCATCTTTTCTGCCTTAGTGCCTTGATCAGGTTCCCGATCATTCCGCCAATTCGCTCAGCCTTCCTATTCAATTCCAAGGGCTCGGAGGGGACATCCAAAGTTATAAGATTCTGACAATGTAGACCAACTGATGTAACCGGGAACGTTCATTGAACTATTTATAATTTTTGCCATTCTTCTAATGAAATCTTTTTCTTTATTCCAAGTTCAATTTCCCTTAGAAGCAATTTAATTTGGGGAATAGAATACTCTGCATTATTGGGAAGGGTAAGTGTAACGGGCAACTCTTTCTTTAAAAGAAGGCATCTTATTGTTTAAATTGATTCCACCCATCACCGGCAATTTATCACCATGCCTTATTTTTATAAGGAGCCACCCCTCAAGCGCTGATCTCAATTCTTCCTGACACTGATAAAGCGTTTCTCCAAAGGCGATAACACCTGGGCAATGAGGAATTTTACCAGAATAAGTATCGTCTTCTAATTTTTCATAAACCGCTTTTCTCATTGTTTTATTGATGTATTCAATAAGCATGTTAACACCTCTTTTTTTAACAAAAATTCTGGAAATCTATATGCTATTTAGAAAGTTCTTTCTAAATCCTTATATAATTTTATCTCATATCTTCCAATAATTGTCAAGATTTAAAACAGGATGTGTCATTTAAAACAGGATGAATCGGAGACCGGGACATCCTATAAAAAAACAACAGACGCTTGGAGGGGACGTTGACCAAAATTATCACTTTTTATTTCGTAAAGCGTGAACGCGTTTATCGGGTTAATAGCGTTTATTGAGTTTGCTGCGTTTTTCTCGTTTTTATGGTTTTTTTGGTTTGTATGGTTTCTCCGGTTTGTCTGGTTCATAAAAAGCAAAGAGCGAAGAGCGTGATTCGTGAGTCGTAATTCGTAAAGCGATTTGTTCCCCGATCCTCATGTCTCGAATCTTATTCCTTTGTCGTAACGTGTAAAGAGTAATGATTATTTGCGGTACTGTTTGGTAACAGCGATTATTTCTATTTTTTCTTCAGGCAGGCAGATAAAAAGGGCTCTATATTTTTTATCTATCCTGAATGAATAGATGAGGCGATGTTTTGGTTCTAATAATTCGGTACCAAGGGATGGGTGAGACGGGTCGCTTTCAAAAAGCTTTTTGACCTTTTCCCATTTCCTTGAAAGCCCATGGATTCTTAAGTATTTTTCAATATCGGCTCTGAGTGCAAGAACGACAGGCATTGTGTGTTATTGATAGAGTGAAGACTTTTTTAACCCCTCTTCTAAATCTCCTAAAAAATCCTCTTCGTACAAATCGGTTGCGGCAAAGTCGGCTACAATAGCCTCAAGTTTATCCTTCTTGAAAGGCTTTAATTCCATTTCTTTTTTCTCAAGTCTTTGTAATAACCTCGTCCGATCTTCTTTATTCAGATTGTCGATGATTTTGTAAAGGGTATTCATAGGGATTTCTATTTCTTTGGTGATCGTTTCTTTTAGGATTACTTTTGGCATACGTTGTCACCTCCCAAGAGCCAGGTAAGGGGGGACACTGGCGCAGAGAACAAAAAGAAAAATGATATTTGAGTAACTATCTAAAATTTTATTATCAAACTCAGAGCGAAAAGTCAAGGTCTTGAATTATACGTCTAATGTTGTTGAATTCTTGCACCTTTTATTTCGTAATTCGTAATTCGTGAATCGTGAATAATTAATGGCTGTCTCTTAGGATGAGAGGGACGTTGTTGAATTCTTGCACTTGTCTGTTTCTGGTTTATAAGACTGCGAGAAAGGGTGAATGCGAGAAAAGGCGAAACGTTATCACATTGACTTAAGTATATCTTCAAACTTTTTGGGCGCCAAAATTTTTGTGGTGTGAAACGTTTTTAAAACAAGAAGATCTTCATCTCCTGTAACAAGATATTGTGCCTTTCCTTCTAAGGCTGCCTCAAGCAAAAAATTATCCTTTTTATCTCTACACGCATTTACTTTTTGTTTTGGAAAAACTATAGTTGCGTAGTTATCAAGGAGAGAAAATAGTTCTTTTCCCCTTTGATGAGTGAAAATATTTCTGAATTTCGGGCGGCTTGTTACTTCGCTCAGTTCTTTGAGCATTTCTTCTGAGACAACAACTGTTATTTCTTTAGCTAAAATCCTTTCATCCAAAACCTTTAATAAACCGCCGAGTAAATAGCTGATCCATATATTAGTATCAATTACGACCTTCATATTGCTCTTGCCTGACCGCCTCTACTTCTTTCGTAACCTCCTCTAAGCTTACCGGATGTTTTTGGGCGGATTTCCTGAACTCTGAAAGAAGATTTTTAAATCTCATTGCAAAAAGTTCTTCTTCCAGCATAGTGAGTATTTCAACTTTACCTTCCAAAGGTAAACCCTTAACTGCTCCTTTTATCTTATCCAGGCTTTTTGTGGGATTTGTTCTTAACATTTTTGAATCCTCTTAATTTTTAAAGGGTAATTATACTATTATATATAATTTTATTTTAAATTTTAACGGCGAATATCCGAAAAGTCAAGGGACGTTACCTAAAAGCTTTCGCTTTTGTTAGTGAATAAGGTGGTTGGTGACATCCATAAAATTATTCCGGGGGACGTTGTCCAAAATTATCACTTTTCTGTTTCTGGTTTATAAGACTGCGAGAAAGGTATAACGCGAGAAAAGCGAGAAAGGTATAACGCGAGAAAGGTTTTCTTTTCTGCTTCAGTGCCTTGATCAGGTTCCCGATCATTCCGCCAATTCGCTCAACCCGCTCATTCAATTCCTGAAATTTATCAGCCTTTAAATAACCAATCCGGTGGGCAATAAAAAGCTGGGTTCTTAATTCTCCCGCCGATCCCTTGGCTATAAATAAAAATCTTATGAGTTCATTAGCAGTCCCGCGTTCTTTACCTTCGGCAATATTTGAAGCAATCGAAACCGCTGCTCTCCTTACCTGATCACAAAAGCCAAAATCCTTCCTTACTTCTCCGTCTTTCGTTAGATGATATATTTCAGTTGCTAACTCAGTAGCTGCCTGCCAGCAGTCGAGGTCTTCAAACCGGGAAAGTTTCATTTTTGATCCCCCTCCCTCGTACTGTTATTTTTTGAAAGATTTGATTGATTAATCACCGATTATGGCGACAACTTTTTGATTCAAAGCACGCGCGAATTCATAAAACGTTTTTGTTTCTTCATATGAGGGCGCGCCGTGGGACAATAAGCCGATAGCTGCAGGATACCTTGCATCAATATAAACTTCATTAAGCTTTGCAAGCATATCTTCTTCAATGTTCCATTGTTCCTCAATCATTCCATAAAGTCTCACCAGATCATGCGTTTTTGGAGGCGCTATATTTCGGGATTCCAACAAGGCTTTAAGGCTTTTTTCAACGCATTGCTGGGAATGAAAGCAGGATATATTTGTTAAATCTTCGTCATCCTGGAGGCGTTGCGCAGCAAGCAAATCAGCAGCGGCTAATTTCAGCCAGGCTTTGGCGGATGGGTTCATATCAGTTCAACTCCATGGGTGAGAACTTCTCTGGCGAACCCGCTTTGACTTTTAACGAATTCTTCCCATTGGGGTTTTGTCATGACAATAATGTCCATGGATATTTTTTTGTTGAGATCTCTCAGGAGGCGGCTTACTTCAAGATAGTTTTGTGATTTTTCTTGATATGATTTCGGCACACCATCCTTATCCAATACCACTAATAAATCAAGGTCGCTCTCTTCTGCCGGATTTCCGACGGCATAAGACCCAAACACAAAAGCTTTATAAGGCTTTTTGATTGAAATATTTTTTATAATCTCTTGTGTTAAATCATGATTAAGCATGGTAACATCTCATTATCACGAATTTATTAAAAAAGCAATTGAGCGAAGAAAAGAGTTTTTTCATTAATCTGATTTTGAAGAAGATTTTGCTTTTGCCTTTCCTGCTGGCTTTTTGAAAGCTCCTTGATATTTTTTGCCAGGGTTTTTATCTTGGCAAAAGTCTCAATGATAGCAATAGTTGTCGAGGTTGCTTTTTCGCTTTTGAGTATGGTGGCAAGCATATACAAGCCTTTTTCAGTGAAGGCTTTCGGAGGCTTGACTTTGCCGCCTTTTATTGAAGACGAAAATTTCGACTTCAATTTTTTCCATTCATCCTCAGATACCTCAAGAAGATACCCATCAGGAAACTTATCCGGGTTGTTTTTAACGGCTTCATTGATTCTTTTGGTTTCGACTTCATAGAGTTCTGCGACATCGCTATCCAACAATACTTTATGGCCTCCTATCTCAATTATTTTATCTTCGACTCTTTCAAGTTTAACTATATCCATGTGATCCCCTTCCCATTTTTTTTGTTATTGGTCGAGCACCCTCCGGTTCAGGCATGAGGCGGAGCGCAAAGCGTAAGGCGCAGAAGCGCAAAAAACCGGCGAGCAAGGGTGAAAGCGAGAAAGGTGAGAAAGGGCAAAAAACAGGGAAAGCTCCGCCCCGTCAGGTTCGGAGAAACCTTCAAAGATGGTAAAATATAATTTTTTAAAGCCCAGGAACAAATAATTTATCTTCTCGCCTTTAGCATCCTGCTGCCAGCCCTTTGCATGGAGCACGGAGCCAAGCGTAGCCTTCAGCTCTCTGCCCCTCGCTCCTCGATCCTTGACTCTCGCACCCTACGGAATAGGTTTCCCGTGCTCACGCTTCATGATATCCGGCGCAAGGCGCGGTTACGCGGCGCTGATGAGAGCCGAAGGCACGGTAACCCGGATTTGAGCATTTAAAAGATTGAGCAGTAAACAGACCCTCTCTTTATCCGACTCCCAATGGTCGAAGAGGGCGTAGATATCCTTAAAAGGTCCGGAGGTAATCAAAACCGGATCATGCTTCTGGTACTTATCAGTGCCCCACAAAGCGTGGGGGCGGATGAGACCGTCTTTGCTGGTTAAAGACTTAAGGGAAAAGATCACTTCCTCCGCAACTGGCTGCGGAGCGTTATTTTCCCAGAGCACTTTTTTTATCCCTCGGGTCCAACAAACCTGGGAGAGGTTTTTTCTTTCACACCGGGCAAAAAGATAATTGGGAAAAAGTGCCTTGGTCTTTTTAATTTTTTTAAGTCCATCATACCTATAGGTCTCGATTTTAGGTGCGTACGTCTCAATTCCCTTGTGCTTAAGGTGCATAACGACACTTTGTTCCTGTCCGGGTTTGGTTTGGACGACAAACCAGGATCTTATGATTACCTGTTCGGATTGAGAAGCTTTGATGAGGTTCATTGATTTACAATCCATAGTTAAAAAGTCAAAGAGATAATGAGTCAATGAGTTAATGGGTTAATGAGTTAATGAGTTAATGAGTTAATGAGTACATTTCACGTACTCACTGTTAACCGTTTTCTGTTCACGGTTCACCTGCTCATGTTCCTCGCTCCTCGTTCCTCGTACCTCGTTCTTCACGGTATTTATATAATTTTTAATATAGGTATTGTTCGGATCGAGCATGAGCGCTCGGGAAAATTCAATTTTAGCGTTAAGCGATTTATCCGGCGGCATTGGATCTTCAGAATATTCCGAAAGACGTTGTAATGCGTTAAGCGTCCAGCCTAAATAAAAATGGTACCACGCGTTGGTTGGGGAAAGGTGTACCGCAACCTTATAGGCCTGTAAAGCCTTAAGTCCATAAGATTGGGTATTTCCCCCGGGTATGAACACCCAGTGGCCCTGGATTAATTGCCAGGTACTTTGTTTCCAGGTTTCGGTCATGCGCCGGATGTAATGGTTTCCCAGCGCATAGTGATACTCGGCATTGCCGGAATCAAGAAAGATCGCTCGATGGATAGGGGCGAGGTTTGAGGCTCGAGGAGCGGGGTTCAAGGAACGAGAAGAGAGGAGTGAAGATTGATAGCTGGCCGCCAAATGATAGGCCAGGAAATCTTTTAAAACCACCGCCAAAAGGAATACGACCACTAAAGCAAATACGGATAATAACCTTTTGATGATTTTCGGTGTAGGGGTGGACGTATCAACCGGAACTGGTGGCGGGCGCTTGAGATGAACCGTAACCGCGGCAAGTCCGAGAATAACAAACAGGAGAAACGCATTAGCCGGAATATGGAGGTTAAATTCCACCGCCGAATGGCAAAGGAGAGCGAAGGATCCTATACAACCACCAAGGGTTATGCCTAATACAAAAGGGTCTCTTCGTTTTTTCCAATTCTTCATTGCTACAAAAAGAAAGATAAAGATTCCGCCAAAGAACAGGAGAAGCCCTGTCCAGCCGGTATCCGCAAGCATTTCCACATAATCATTATGAGCGTGTTCCCAGAGAGTGGGGGTAGCAATGCTTTTATATTTGGGGTAGATAGTCTGAAAATTACCCAGCCCAACCCCAAAGAAAGGAAAGTCTCGGGACAGGGAAAGGGTGTCTTTCCAGACCTGAGGTCGTTCCGAGGCCGCTTTTTTTAAATCCGCCAGGGTGGCAAGTTCCTTTAATACTGGCCCAACCCCTACCCAGAGGAGAAAAATAAAAGCCAATCCACTGACCAGGAGCACCAGTTTTCTTTTGTTTTTCTGATACTTTTTTAATCCGAGGAACAGAGAAAAGAGCAGGAGGGAAAACAGAAAACAGATGATCCCTCCCCGTGAGAGGGAGAGAAAAAGTCCGGTAGACATAAGCGCGATACTAAAAATTAAAAGGGCATTTTTTGCCAGCCAGGAGTCCAGAGCCGAAAGTTGTTGTTTCCAGGTTTTTGCAGTGCGGCTTACTATTGGAGGTTGGCTGCTGATTAAAAAACCGAGGGTGAGAGGGATGACCATCGCCAGGTAACCGGCAAAATGATTTTCGTTAACAAAAGGGCCGCCATAGCTTCCAACTTTGTACTGCGATTGCCAGAAGCCGTAGATTTTATCGGAGTGGCTTAAAAATTGAAGAATTCCTAAAAGCGCAACGCCAGTTCCGGTGAGAATAATGGTCAGCACCAGCCGTTTTATCTGAGCATACGTTTTAATGGCATTGATGACCAGGAAGAACACCGCGCCATAGACAAAGAATTTGAGAAGTTCGGTTTTGGTGGCGTGCCCATAAATGGTCAGGGGGCGAGGAGTAAAGCTGACTTCTGATTCTTGTTTCCGGTCTCCGTCCTGCTTGCTTCCTGACACCTGCTCGGTGCTATCCCCAAGAGTTTGATTATAAAGATTATAGGTATTAGGAGAAAGGTGTTTGATTAGGGTAGCGGGCAATGGGAGCATCTGAAAAAGGACAAAGGCGAAAAAAATAATCATAGGGAGCAGAAGACAGAAAACATGCATACCAGAACCGTGACTCCTGACTCCTGATGGATAAGGGGTAAGGTGCCTTAAGAGAAGGGTCAGGAGGAGAAAAAGGGTAATTACCTCTAGGATGGTATAGGCCCAGACATGGACTGAGCCGAAGGCCAGCGGGGTAAAGATGATAAGGGAAATAAGTCCATACTCGATGATTTTGTCGTAAATCTGGATGGTTCGGTTTGTATGGTTTGTTTGGTTTACCTGATTTATTGGGTTCATGGTGTTCTTTGAGGTAATAGGATCACACTTCCACCTCTCTTCCCTCAATAATGGCCTGGGGTATTTCCCGGACCATCTTTTCCGCCTGGTCTTTGCCAAGAAGGGCTGTAGCCTCAGCTACCGCCCGGGAGAGAATTGGCGGTCTCCGGTCTTTGGAGTGGGCATCCGAAGCAATAATATGGACCAGATTTTTGGTTAACAGGGTTTTGGTAAATTTTTTAATATCTTTTCCGAACTCTCCGGTGATACTCATCGCAGTTACCTGGGAGAGCGCGCCGGCCTGAACAAACTCGCCAAGGAGTTTATAATTTTTCTGGATCATGGCAATTCTTTCCGGGTGACTGAGAATGGGTACGATGTTTTTTTCTCGGAGTTTCCGGATGGTTTCTTTAACCTGGGGAAAAAGAAAATAATCGGATAATTCCAAGAGCACGTATCGGAGGGTTAGCGCGTTATTCGGGTTAATAGCGTTTATAGCGTTAAGGCATAAAGCAGTTCCCTCCTCGATTTGTTTGAGGATATCGGGCTGGAACGAGTTATCCGCGCCGGGCAAAATCGTTAAAACGGGAAGCGTAAAGTGTGAACCGTGAACCGTGAACGGTGAACAGTGATTGCGTGAAGTATGAATGGTGAGACGTTGGTTGAGTTCAGCGACTTTTTCGGAAATAAGCGTTTTGAGGGGTGAATAAACGCCGGGTTTAATATGGGGGGTAGCCACGATGGTGTGAATTCCATCATCCCGGGCGATCGCGCACATCTCGATCGTTTCATCCCAACCTTGTGCTCCATCATCAAGGTCGGGGAGGATATGGCAGTGAATATCGATCATTATAAACCAAAGTCAAAAAGTCGAAGAGTCGAAAGGTCAAAGAGTTATACTGGGCGCAATCCCGCCTTCAGTGGGATGCCCCTGCGTCTTCGGTCTTCCTTCTTCACTGTAATAGTAATGATAATAGTAGCGGTAGTTAGAGTAATAGTAGCTTTCTTTTTCAAAATTCACGTCATTTAAAACACAACCTAATACTTTGCCCCCCACTTCCAAAAGTTGCTGGATACCTCTCTTAATCGCTGGCCTCGGGGTTGAGGAGGCTCTGATCGTTACGACCACCCCATCAGACAGGGTAGCGAGGATGGCGGGGTCAGTGACCGAAAGGACCGGCGGGGAGTCAATGATAATGAGGTCGTATTGTTTTCGTATCTGCTCAATGAGTTCTTTCATTTTTTTTGAATTTAAAAGTTCAGCCGGGTTGGGGGGGAGGGCGCCAGAGGTTATTATTTTAAGGTTGGAAATGTCCGTATCCTTGACCGTTGATTCTCCGCCGGCGAGAAGCGCGGATAACCCTTTGCCTCGATCGAGATTAAAGACAGTGTGAATTCTTGACTTCCTCAGGTCAGCGTCTATTAAAAGCACATTTTTCCCCATCTTGGCAAACGTAATGGCAAGGTTGGAAGCCAGGACAGTTTTGCCTTCGATGGGAAGGACGGAGGTTATCAGCAGCACCTTTTTTTCGATATCCGGAGAAGAAAACAGGATGTTGGTCCTGATGGTTCTATAGGCCTCCGCGATCGTGGATTTAGGCTCAAACTGGGTGATCATCTCTTTTGTCTTTGGATCAGTCACATTGGTGGGAAAGCTCCCCACGACTCCTAAGAGCGGTATCTTCAAATAGCGCTCCACCTCATCCGGGGTTTTGATGGTGTTATCCAGGTATTCGAGGAAGAAGGCTAACCCAATGCCGAGAGCCAGTCCGACGATCAACGCAAGAAAGATATTCTGAAGTTTTTTTGGTCTCACCGGTTTTTCGGGTATGCGGGCCGGGTCAACGATCATTATATTGGTTACTTCCAACCCTTCGGTGATGGTGGCCTCTTTTGCTCTCTGGAGCAATGATTTGAATAAGGCTTGGGTGGTGTCCGCTTCTCGTTTTAATACATCGTATTTAATTTGCTTCTGATTAAGGTCAAGCGCTTCCCGTTTTTTCTCCTCCATCGCATTAAGGATCGCCTTTTCTTTTTCAGAAGCCAACCGGTACTCGGTTTCAATGCTTTGGGCGATTCTCCTTACTTCCTGGGTAATTTTCTCCCGTACTCGCTGCATTTCCGATGAGAGTCTGACCATATTGGGATGTTCCGGGCCATATTTTTGCGAGAGCTTGGCATACTCTCCGGAAAGGGTAATATAATTGGCTTTAAGCTCCTGGATCAAGGGGTTTTGCACCACTGCGGGGAAGGATTCAATTACGTCCGGTGTGGAGGAGAGTTTTTTCAACTCATTATAGAGTTGCATCTTTTCTATTTTTTCAGTCTGGGCGCTGGTTAAAGCGGCATTTAAGTCATTAAGGCTTTGCATGATGATGCCTTGCCGTTCTTCGAAGTCAATCGAGACTAACCCCTCTTTTTCCCGGTAGGCCTGCAAAGATTCTTCGGTTTGCTGGAGTTTTTTCTCAACCTCTTTTATTCTCTGATTAAGCCAGCCAACAGCCTCCTGGGAGGCGGAAAATTTTCTTTCGATGTTGCTTTCGATGTAGCGTTGCGCATGGGCATTGGCAATCTTGGTTACTATTTGGGGGTCCTTGCCTTCGAAGCTGACATTCACCAGGCGGCTGTTTCTTATCGGCTCAACTTTCAGCCTGTCTAAGTACGCTTTTATTAAGGAGTTATTTTCTTTGTCCTGTTCCAATTGCGGATCAATTTTCGCCTCCGCCGAAGAGGTTATGCTTTTGAGCCATTGCACCAGAGCAGATAAAGCCGCTCTCAGACTAAAGCCCTGCTTCAGAGCGGCAAACTCCGGATTTGCTTTTAAATTGAGCGCGGTGATGACTTTTAATGCCAGGGCCTTGCTTTTGAGAATTTCATATTGGGTTTGATAATAGTCCTGGTCAGTGGTGTTTACTCTTAAGACCTCCTCAATATTGACCACTTTGGGGTTCTCTTTTTCAATCAGCACCTGGGCAGTGGCTCGATAGAGGGGAGCCATTCGGAAGGACTCGATGGTCACGGTTAATGTGACGATGATCAGGACGGTTATAATCAGCCACCGTCTTTTAAAAATAACCCGGAGGTAATCTCGCAAATGGATTTCTTCTTCAGAAAAATTTTCAACCATGGTCGTCTGTCTGGTTTCTTTGGTTTGTCTGGTTTATCTGGTTTCTATGGTTTTTATGTTTGCTGACTCCTGACTTCTTGCGTTTAGAAGAAGCTTTCCGGAACCATGATGATATCTTCTGGTTCTATGAGGTCGTTCATGTTTACGCGAATTTCAGTTTTACTCCCCCCTTTTTCCCTGACCACCTTGGTCCGGTTGACGGCTGCCTTTTCTGTTGTGCCGCCCGCAGTGGTGATCGCTTTAAGCACGGTAGTGTCTTTTTCGAGGTTATATTTTCCGGGGTTTTTTACCTGGCCGTAAACAAAAAAGTATGCGGCTTTGGAAACATAAACTGTATCGTTGGGTTCAAGATAGATGTTCTGGCTGGCATCACCAGCAAGCAGGTTTCGTAAATTTATCCTGATCACCTTATCCTCTTTTCCTGCCTGGTCCAGCGTGACTGGATTTCCTTTGATATTTTTCGGCCGGATGACAATTACTTCACTTCCCGCTTCCTTGGTGGGGCCGCCAGCCAGGGTGAGGACTTCAATCAGGGTGGTTTTACCGGTTAAGGGATAGGTGCCCGGCCCCTTTCCCGTGCCTCCAACTTCTCCGAGGATAAAGACTTTCTTGCTCTTATATTCTTTTACGGTGACGGAAACCTGGGGGGCGATGATGTATTTTCCGGAGAGGCGATTAGTAATTTCTTCCTCAAGTTGTTCGATTGAGAGGCCACCTGCCCGGACCGTGCCGATAAGGGGGTAAGAAAAAACACCTTCCCGGGAAACATAGACCTCACGGGTTAAGTCATCATGGTCCCATACCCGTATCTCCAGTACATCTTCAGGTCCGATTTCATATTCTTTTTCTTTTCGTTCCGGTTGGGAAGCAAGCGCCGGCGCCCGCTTGTGGAAAACATCCTCGATACCTTCTTCATGGGGGGCGCTGGCCGGAGGTTGTTCGGCGACTTTTGCCGACTTCTCTATTTTGGGTATGGTCGGATAGGAACAGGCCAGAAGGAACGACACAAAAAGAAAAAGCGGGAAGAGTTTTTTCGCATTGGGAGAAAGATTATTCAGCATCTGGTTAAAAGGAGAGGGATAATGTCCCGAAAAATAAATCCTCGCGATAGGACTCAACATCCACATTAGAATCATTATTAGTATAACGATAGCCTAACTTAAAATTCAGCCAGTCCTGGATCCGGTAAAGTCCGCTTATCCCGGCAGCGAAACGATCATCTTCTCTTTTTTTGCTTAGAACGCCTTTTTGCCGGTAGTCGTCATTAAAGTATGATACTTCTGCCATGCCGGAGATTTTATAGGTAAAGCGATGGGTGTAACCGAGGGCGCCTCCGGTTGAGGTGTAATAGGTGCCGTATCTGGCTATACCTCCCATCGGAACCGACGAGTCGTTGAAACTGGTTTCGAGGAGTTTTCTGAATCCTTGCAGGGTAAAGGTGTCATAAGAGGTGAGTTTATATTTCAGGTCTCCTTCCATGCCGAATCCATCCCAATCCTTGGAGTTGCCCCCTTTATCGTACTCTCTTTTGTAATAACCGCCTTTGATGACGCCCACCAGCCTTGCGGTTGCCTCCCACATGAGCCCTAACCAGTAACGGTGAGAATCAGAATCCCGATCAGTGTTGGGTAATCCTCTATCGGTTAGGTTGCGGTGGGTAAATCCATATTCAAAAAGCACGGAGGTTTTAGGAAAAAAACGGTAAAACAGGTCCAGGCCCATGTCGTTTTCCACAAAATTATCCCATTCGGGATCTGCCATCGGGTCCCAGGGGCTGCGGAAGTCATCAAAATTGCGGGAGGTATTGCGATAAAAACCCGTTAGTTTATATCGGTTGGCCAGCCGGTAACTGACATCACAAAAAGCCCGGTTTTGATAGTAGTCATTTCTTATATCCATTTTACTATCCGGCGGGGTGGAGTTCTTTTCCCAGTTATCACCGGCCAAAATATTTAACCGGTTAAAATCGAGATTAAGGATCAGGTTGGCAAAATGGCTGTCGGTATCGTATTGTTTATGAAATCGTTCGGCTTCAATAATATCCGCATGATAGTCAATCTGAAGAAAATGGCGGCGGATCGGAAGCTGAAGTAAAAGGCCCGGGGAAACGGTGGTGATAAAATCACCATTTCGGTTTTCATAATCCCGAAAGATATTTGTGGTATAATCTTCTCTGACACTGACTCCCGGGTGGATTTTAAGGGAGCCCACATGGATGTTGCCGGGGAGGTCTTGCATGGTTTGGACAGCGGTTGAGGTTGGCATTTGCTGGGCCTGACTTTGAAAAAAACTGCCGAGAAACAATAAAAGAAAAACGAAAACGGAAACCAGTGCTTTTTTACGTCCCTTTTTTAGATTCATCCTATGCTCCTTTCTTCGATTATGATTCCAGAAGTCAGAACAAACTATTACGATGCAGGACTAGCCGGATTCCTGGAGGGTGGCGGAGGCGGAGGTGGAGGTTGGGGTGGTAGTAATTCTAATCCTTCGTTTAAGGAAAGAACAATAGCGTCTACCGCTTTATCCGATAACGGAGCAAGCAGTCCTTTTTTACCGGCTTTTCTGGCGGACTGGGCGATCTCGTTAGCGATGACCGGGTTCATATAATCTCCGGGTTTAAATCCATCCGCCGGCATTATTTCTTTCTTGACCAGGGCGGCAATAGCGGCATCTGCGGAGAGGTCTTTTCCCAGACCTAATTTTTCTGCTAACAGGATCGCGTATTCACCTTGAGTGATTGGGGAAGCAGAGGCGGATTGAAACGCCAAAAGTAAAAAAAGACCGACTGTTACTATAATTGACGTTACGATTACTTTTTTCATTTCAACCTCCCGTTTTGTAATGAGTTTTTAAGAAGATAATAAGATTTTAAACCATTGTCAATAGAAAAAAATAATAAGATAGATTTTAAACCATTGTCAATAGGGCAATAACCCCATTTTTTGGGAAAAAATCCCAAGCCATAATTTATGGATCATCTCCAATTTAGTTGAAACAAATACATGGAAAGTCTTGTA